>Ga0335069_10007098_pt1 | contig 16207 bp, 11 predicted proteins | sample Lox_Sample_11_FD_206714 | JGI IMG/M metagenome (GOLD analysis project Ga0335069, IMG submission 206714) | Soil microbial communities from Loxahatchee National Wildlife Refuge, Florida, United States - Lox_Sample_1.1 | ecosystem: Environmental > Terrestrial > Soil > Wetlands | place: USA... | reverse complement strand
TTGGCGCCGTAGTGGGCCTGCGCCCTGGCCCGCACGGTCAGCGCCTCGATCCGGTCGTCGGTGAGCGGGTGGTCGCGGAAATAGGGGTACTTCTTCTCGTCGTCGAAGACTTCCTGGTAACGGAAGTTGTTGAAGAAGGTGACGAGGCCGGCGGCCGAGTAGCCGGCCTTCTCGAGGTAGGTGATCGCCGCCTGGTCAGCCTCCGATTCCTGAACGCGCGAATAGGCGAGCACGTTGAGCTCGGCGAAGTATTGTGACGAATAGATCAGTCCCGCAGCGGCGTCGGGCGCCCCAGCGAGCGCGGCGAGGAGTCCAAGGCCGAGGCTCAGCACCATCGGGGCCACGGCCGAGTGCATCATCTCGCCCGAGCGCGCCACGTGGCCGCCCGCCATGTGGCCGGTCTCGTGTGCGAGCACGCCCATAAGCTCGTTGGGCGTCTTGCACTGCTCGATGAGGCCGGTGGTGACGATGATGTGGTAGCCGGACCCGGTCTCCGCATTCATCTGGTCGTCGCCGACGATGTAGAGCTCGACCTGTCTGGGATCGACGTTCGCGGCCTCGAACACCGGATCCATCTCCTGGTGCAGGATGGCCTCGATCTCGGTGTCGCGCAGGATATTGAGCGAGCGGCCCTCCTGCGCGTGGACGGCCGTCGCCGGCGCGGCGAGCGCTGCGGTCATCGCCAGGAGACCGACGCCGCCGCGCAGCCAGCGCAAAGGGGAGTAGACGCGAGGGCTCACTTCCACCGCTCCAGATCAGTCGTGGCGCGCCCCAGCGCCAAACTAGCCCCTCATGCGCCCCGACGCCACCAGCCGCGGCGCGGCGTCGCTGGGGGGGCGACAATTTCGTTCGCGTCGAACGCCGGCGGCGCAGGCTCCTTGGCGGGCGACGCCTCGGCGGCGACCGGTTCCGGGGCGACTTCGACGGCGACGGGCTCTGGCGCGACGGGCTCGGGCTCCGCGGGCTCCGGCTCCTCAGGCCCCGGCGCAAGCGACTCTGGCGCAACCGGCTCTGGCGCGATCGGCGGCTCGGGCTCGGGCGTGGGGAGCGGCGCGGCGGCGTCGGTGGCCTCGGCCGCGGAGCGGCTTCGACCACGGCGCGCTCGACCCCGGCGCGGCGCCTCCTCGGCGGCCGGCAGTTCGACCCAGACGTCGACGGCCTCCGCGGGATGGGGCGGCTGCTCCTCGACGAGCGCGACGGCCGGCGCCGCGGCTCCGGCGGGCGGCGCGACCTCGGCGAGCGCCACCGGCTGCTCGCCATCCGGCGCGAGCTGCGCCTGGACCGGACCACGCCACTGATAAGGATCATCGCCGACCGGCCGCGCGGGCCAGGCCCAGGCGTAGACGTCGCCGGGACGGGCCTCGTCTCGGCTGCGCCGGCCGCCGCGGCGACCGCGGCGGCGGCGGCGGCCGCGCTCGCCCTCGGCCTCATCCTCGGCGGCGCGGGCCGATTGCGGCGGCTGGGCGGGCCTCGCTTCCTCGCCGCGACGTCCCCGTCGCCGGCGGCGCCGGCCCCTGCCGCGGCGGCCTTCCTCGTCGCCGTGGACCGCCTCGCCCTCTTCCTCAGCCTCCTCGAGTTCCGCCTCGGCCTCGCCGAGTTCTTCCTCTTCTTCTTCCTCTTCCTCCTCGAACTCGTCGGCGAGCGCCTCCTCGGCTTCCTCGGGTTCGTAGGGCTGAGCGGCCGGCGCCTCCCAGCCGCGGGCGGTGGGCGGCGCTTCGCTGGATATCCGCTCGATCGCGTGCTCGGCCGCTGCCAGCGCGTCGTCGAGGGTGACGTTGACCCAGAGACCGTGCGTCTGGCGCAGCCGCATCAGGTAGTCGCGCTTGGCGTTCAGGATGTAGAGCGCCACCTCGCGCGGCGCGCGCAGCACGATCTCGCCGCCGCCGCGCAGTCCCTCCATCTCGACCGCGCGAAGAGCCGAGAGCGCGCTCGATTCCACCGAGCGGACCCGGCCCGCGCCCTGGCAGTGCGGGCAGACATGGGTGGTGCCCTCGAGGATGCCGGTCCGCCGGCGCTGGCGCGACAGCTCCATCAGGCCGAACGACGAGATCTTGCCGATCTGGACGCGGGCGCGGTCGTCCTTGAGGCAGTCCTTCAATCGCTTCTCGACCGCCCGGTTGTTCTTGCCTTCCTCCATGTCGATGAAGTCGATCACGATGAGGCCGGCGAGGTCGCGCAGGCGCAGCTGCCGGCAGGCCTCCTCGGCCGCCTCCAGGTTGGTCTTCAGCGCCGTCGCTTCGATGTTGCGCTCGCGCGTTGCGCGGCCGGAGTTGACGTCGATGGCGACCAGCGCCTCGGTCTGATTGATCACCAGGTAGCCGCCCGACTTCAGCGGCACGACCGGCGAATAGATCTGCGACAGATGGTCCTCGATGCGGTGGCGCACGAACAGCGGCACCGGCTCGCGATAGGCCTGCACCTTCTTCGCCTGCGCGGGCATCAGCACGCGCATGAAGTCGCGCGCCTCCTTGAAGCCGGCTTCGCCTTCGACCCAGATCCCGTCGAGATCCTTGTCGTAAAGATCGCGGATCGCCCGCTTCACGAGGTCCTCTTCCTCGTAGATGAGGGCCGGCGCCACCGAGTGCAGTGTGGTGTCGCGGATGTTCTCCCAGGTGCGGATCAGGTAATCGTAGTCGCGCTTGATCTCGGCCTTGGTGCGCTTGGCGCCGGCCGTGCGGACGATGAGCCCCATGCCGGGCGGCACGTCGAGGCTCTGCACGACGCCGCGCAGGCGCTTGCGGTCGGTGGCCGAGGTGATCTTGCGGCTGATGCCGCCGCCGCGGTCGGTGTTTGGCATCAGGACGCAGTATCGCCCGGCGAGCGAGAGGTAGGTGGTGAGCGCGGCGCCCTTGTTGCCGCGCTCCTCCTTGACGACCTGCACCAGCATGATCTGCCGGCGGCGGATCACCTCCTGGATCTTGTAGCGCTTGAGAATGCGGCGGCGGCGGCGCTCGATCTCCTCGTCGACCTCGACCTCGTCCTCGATCCCCCCGACGGCCTCGCCGTCTTCGTCGGTCGCGGCGTGGCCGTTGCCATTGCCGTGATCGTCGTCATCGCTCTCGGCCACCTCGCGCATCAGCGCTTCGCGGTCGGCGTGGGGGATCTGGTAGTAGTCCGGGTGGATCTCGTTGAAGGCGAGGAACCCGTGGCGGTTGCCGCCGTACTCGACGAAGGCGGCCTGCAGGCTCGGCTCTACCCGGGTGACCTTGGCGAGGTAGATGTTGCCCCGCAGCTGCTTGCGGGCCTGACTCTCGAAATCGAACTCCTCAACGCGCGTCCCGTCCAGGACGACCACCCGCGTCTCCTCGGCGTGGGCGGCGTCGATCAGCATTCTTCTCGTCATTACGACTATCTCCGCGGCGCGCGGCGGGCCTTGCGCCCGGTCGCCGGCTCATAAGCGGCGCGCCGCATCCGAAAAGCGCGCCGCCGGCATCGGCTACGGAGGCGATCGTCGCTTTGGGAGGGAGGGCGCTGCCCATCAAGTTGTTGTTCCAAAGGCGCGTCGCCAGGGTGGCGGCGCTGGTCGTATGGGCGCGTCGTCGCGGGATAACTCGCTGGCCCGACGCTTGGCCTTTGCGTCGCCAAAATGGTCCGGCGTCGGACGCCTGGCTGCGCAACCCGCAATCTAGCAACAATGCCCAGACATTGGAAAGCGCGGCCGTTGGCGTTAGCGTCGCTTAACTGTTTTGCTACAGGGCATGGCGAACAATCACGGCAAATAGCCAGCCGTAGTGCGTGGGCTTGTCAGGTGATGCGCGGGGTGTCGTTCGAAGGCCTGAAGGCGCGATGGGGTCGCGCGACGCTGGGGCTCGTGCTGGCCGTCGGCTGCGCGGTCGCGGTCGCGGCGGGCGCCCGCCGGCCAGCCCAGCCCGACGTAATCGCCGTGCGCCTCGGCGGCGACGATGGCGTGACGCGAATCGTCGTCGACCTGCGGCAGTCGGCCAGCGGCGAGCTCGACCCGGCCGCCGCCACCGGACAGCTCGCGCTGGTGCTGAAAGGCGCGACGAGCCCTGGCCTGCTGCGGGGCAAGGGCCATGGCCTCGTCCGCGACTGGATCGTCGCCGACGCCCCCGGCGGCGCTCGGCTCACCCTCGACCTCGCGCAGAGCGCGGATATCCAGCGCCGCTTCCTGCTGCCGCCTGCGGATGGCGTAGCGGACTACCGCTACGTGGTCGACCTGGCCCCGCGGCCCGGCGCGGCGGCCGTCGCCGCTGCGCAGAGCCAGCCGGCCCCCGCGGCGCAACCGGCCGTCTACCATGCTCGCAAGATCATCGTGCTCGACCCGGGCCATGGCGGTAGGGATTCGGGCGCGGTGGGGGCCGCGAGCTACGAGAAGAACGTCACGCTGGCGGCGGCGCTCGCGCTGAAGGCCCGGCTGGAGCGGACCGGGCGCTACCAAGTGGTGATGACGCGTACGAGCGACGTCTTCATCCCGCTCGAACAGCGGGTGCAGATCGCGCGCGCGGCGGGCGCAGACCTCTTCCTGTCGCTGCACGCCGATTCGGGCGCGGACTCCGCGATCCGCGGCGCCAGCGTATACACGCTCTCCGAGCGCGGAGAGCAGCGCGTGGGCTACGTGCTGAGCCGTCACGAGTGGTTCCTCGAGCAGGCGCACGACAGCGGCGACGGCGCGGTGGGCCAGATCCTGCTCGATCTGACCCAGCGCACCACGCGCAATCGCTCGGCCGCCTTCGCCCAGACGCTGATCTCGCGCGTCGGCGACCGCGCCGCACTGCTGCCGCATAGCCAGCGCGACGCCGGCTACTTCGTGCTGCTTGCTCCGGATGTGCCGGCCGCGCTGCTCGAGATGGGCTTCATCACCAACCCGCAGGACGAGGCGCGCCTCAACGACCCGGTGCAGCGCGCCGCATTCACCGATCGGATCGCGCAGGCGATCGACGCCTACTTCGCTTCCGCCCGCACGCGTCTCGCCGCGCGCTAGAGAGCCGTCCGGCCGGATGGGGCGAGTCCGTTAACGACGAGTCGGCTAGACTGGCGCGGGATCACGCTGTGAGGCGACCTATGCGATATCGACTGATGGCGGCGGCGGCCGTGACGTTCGCGGGACTCTGGCTGGCGGCGGCGCCGGCCCTGGCGCGAGACCTGCCGAGCGGCGGAATGACCGCGACCGAGTTGGCGGCTTGGCTCAAGGACAGGGGCCTGCCGGCCGAGGTGAAGCCAGACCCGACGACGCCCGGCGACCAGGTCGTCTCCAGCGCAATGGAGGGCGTGAACTTCGATCTCTACCTCTACGACTGCTCGGGCGACGGCGATGCGCGCCGCTGCACGTCGATGCAGTACGCCGCCGGCTGGGGCGCGAAGTCGAGCTTCAACGCCGATCGGGCGAACAGCTGGAACAGCGGCAACCGCTTCATCAAGGCCTACCTCACGGCGAAGTCGGAGCTGTTCGGCGAGTACGACCTCGACCTCAGCCCCGGCGGCACCTACGAGATGCTCGACGACACCCTCGAGAACTGGCGCTCGACGCTTCCCAACTTCACCAAGTACTTCGAACTCTGAGCGCCGGAGGCCGCGACGCTAAGCGGCGGTCCGATCCCCTTTCTGTCGCCGCGCGAGCGCGCTAGACGGGGCAGGGGTTTGGGCCCGTAACGGAGTCGCGGTTGATCTCCATCGGACGTTGGTCCGCCTTCGCCGGCGTGGTCGTGCTGACCCTGGTCGCGGTGGCCGGGATGAGCCTCGCCATCTACATGGCCTGGCTGTTCCACGACATGCCGAACGCCTCAGAGCTGGTCGACTACCATCCGCCGACGGCGACGCGGGTCTATGCCTGGGACGGCACGCTGATCGGCGAGTACTCGACCGAGCGGCGCATCTACGTTCCCTACGACCAGATCCCGCCACAGCTCAGCCACGCCTTCCTCGCCGCCGAGGACCACAACTTCTTCAGCCACGGCGGCGTCGACGTCGGCGGCGTCGGCCGGGCGATGTTCAAGGACGTTTTCAACATCCTGCAGGGGCGCCGGCCCGAGGGCGGCTCGACGATCACCCAGCAGGTGGCCAAGAACGTGCTGCTCACCAACGAGGCGACGCTGGGCCGGAAGCTGAAGGAGGCGATCCTGGCCACGCGCCTGGAGCAGGCGCTGACCAAGCAGCAGATCCTGGAACTCTACCTCAACGAGATCTGGCTGGGGCACGACTCGTACGGCGTCGGCGCGGCCGCCTACAATTACTTCGGCAAGTCGATCGCCGACCTCTCGCTGGCGCAGGACGCGTTCCTGGCCTCGCTGCCGAAAGGGCCGGACAATTACAACCCGGCTCACCACATGCAGGCGGCGCTGCAGCGGCGCAACGCGATCCTGCTCGCGATGGCGCAGCTCGGTTGGGCCGGGCCCGCCGATGTCGACGCGGCGCTGCGCGAGCCGATCATCGTCCAGCCGCCGCAGCGCGCGAGCTATCACGACGCCGACTACTTCGTTGAAGAGGTGCGCCGCCAGGCCCTCGCCATGTTCGGCGACAAGGTCAACCAGGGCGGCTACTACATGCGCACGACGCTCGATCCGCGCCTGCAGACGGCTGCGCGGATCGCGCTGATGGACGGGCTCGAGACCTACGACCATCGGCACGGCTGGCGCGGCGCCTGGGGGCGGGTGGCGATCGAGCCGGGCTGGGAGAAGGCGGCGATGGCGCGCCAGCCGCCTTCGGAGCGCAGAAAGTGGCATGTCGCGGTGATCGAGGACATCAGCGGCGGCCAGGTGAAGGCCAAGGTCGCCGCCGACGACTCCGAGGGCTACCTGGCGCCGGCCGACGTCGCCTGGGCGAGGGCCGGAAAGGGGCTCAACGTCGGCGATCTCGTGTTCGTTGAGCCGGCCGACACCGGCGGATTGCGCCTGCGCCAGATCCCGCAGGTGAACGGCGCGATGGTGGCGATGGACCCCAGCACCGGCCGCGTGCTGGCGATGGTGGGTGGCTACTCTTTCTCGCTCTCGAGCTTCAACCGCGCGACGCAGGCGTGGCGCCAGCCCGGCTCGTCGTTCAAGCCGTTCGTCTACGCGACGGCATTGGAGAACGGCTTCACGCCGGCCAGCATCGTCTCGGCCGGTCCAATCAGCTTTCCCGGTGCGAACGGCCAGACGTGGACGCCGGAGAACTACGAACGCAACTTCCCGGGGCCGCTGATCTTCCGGCGCGGGCTCGAACTCTCGCTGAACACGATGACCGTGCGCATCGCCGCCGAGGTCGGGATGCCGAAGATTGTCGCCAATGCGCTGAAGTTCGGCGTCGTCAACAAGATGGACCCGGTGCTTGCGATGGCGCTGGGGTCCGGCGAGACCACCCCTTACAAGATCACCAGCGCCTACTCCGCGTTCCTGAACGGCGGGCGGCGGATCAACCCGCACCTGATCGAGCTGGTCGAGGACCGCGACGGCAAGACCATCTTCCGCGCCGACAGCCGCGAGTGCCGCGACTGCAACCACGACTTCACCGGCGACTTCGGGCCCGACTTCCAGCCCGCCGGCCAGCAGGTGATCGACCCGATCACCGCCTATCAGATCGTCTTGATGCTGCAAGGCGTGGTGCAGCACGGCACGGCGATCCAGGCCCGCGAGCTGAACTGGCCGCCGGTGGGCGGCAAGACCGGGACCACCAACGACTTCCGCAGCGCCTGGTTCATCGGCTTCACCCCGCAGATCGTGGTCGGCACGTTCGTCGGCTTCGACGACAATCGTTCGCTCGGACACGGCGAGACCGGCGCCGTGGCCGCGGTGCCGATCTTCATCGAGTTCATGAAGGAGGCGCTGAAGGGGATGCCGCAGATCGACTTTACGCCCCCGCCTGGCGCCGTGTTCGCCGAGGTGGGCCCGAATCGAGAGGCGTTCCAGCCCGGCACTGAGCCTTCGGCCCACGTCGCCGCGCCTGTCGGTGGCGGAGGCTACGTCGGCCATGCCGAGCCGGTGACGCCGTTCAACCCGGCTGGCGCGCCGCCGCCTCCGCCACAGACCGCCCCGCACGTGCGGATCTTCACGCCGAAGAAGCCGGACGAACTCAACGGCCTCTTCTAGCAGGCTTGTTCGCGAACACGGTCCGCCCTATGTCCGGCGGCCTTGATCCTCCGAGGACGTGATGAGAGCCGAAATCGAAACGGCCGCGGCCGAAATCGAGCAGTCGATCGAACTGCTGAGGAGGCGTCTTTGACTGGGCGGTCGCGCTGCGCCGCCTGGACGAGCTGAACGCCCGGGTCGAGGACCCCACGCTCTGGGACGATGCCGACGCGGCGCAGGCGATCATGCGCGAGCGCACGCGGCTCGCCGACCAGGTCGGCCGGGTGCAGAAGCTGGAGCGCGAGCTCTCCGACGCGGTCGAGTTCGCCGAACTCGCCGAGGCCGAGAACGACGAGGCCTCGCTGGACGACGCGGTGGAGCAACTGAAGCTCCTCAAGGACCTCGCCGCCCGCGCCGAGCTCGAGGCGCTGCTCTCGGGAGAGGCCGACGGCAACGACTGCTACGTCGAGATCAACTCCGGCGCAGGCGGCACCGAGTCCAACGACTGGGCGCTGATGCTGCTTCGCATGTACACCCGCTGGGCCCAGGCGCACGGGATGACGATCGAGTTCGTCGAGGAGACCGCCGGCGAGCAGGCGGGGATAAAGTCGGCGACGATCAAGGTCATCGGGACCAACGCCTACGGCTGGCTGAAGACCGAGGCGGGCGTGCACCGGCTGGTGCGCATCTCGCCCTTCGATTCCAACGCGCGGCGCCACACCAGCTTCGCCTCGGTCTGGGTCTACCCCGTGGTCGACGACAAGATCGAGATCGAGATCAACCCCTCGGACGTGCGCACCGACACTTACCGCGCCTCCGGCGCCGGCGGGCAGCACATCAACAAGACCGACTCGGCCGTTCGCCTCACCCACATTCCGACCGGGATCGCGGTGGCCTGCCAGAGCGAGCGCTCGCAGCACCAGAACCGCGACCAGGCCTGGAAGATGCTGCGCGCGCGCCTCTATGAGGCCGAGCTGCAGAAGCGCGAGGCCGAAGCCGCCGCGATCGAGGCCGCCAAGACCGACATCGGCTGGGGCCATCAGATCCGCAGCTACGTCCTGCAGCCCTACCAGATGGTCAAGGACCTCCGGACCGAAGTCGAGACCTCGGACACCGGCGGCGTGCTGGACGGCGACCTCGACCCCTTCATGGCCGCCGCGCTCGCGCAACGCGTCGGCGCGACGCGGGAAGCCGTCTAAGGCGTCGCGGGCCAAGCGCCGGCGATTGAGCGGCGGCGGTCAGACGAACGGGGCGGAGAGGCCCTCGGCCGCAAACGTCGCCTGCACGGCAGGCCTTGCGAGCACCCGCTCGGCATGAGCGGCTATCTGCGGGAAGGCTCGGACCGGCCGCGTGGGCAATGTCGAGCTCCACCGCGTCATCATCAAGAGATAGAGGTCGGGCGCTGAGAACCGTGCGCCCAGCAACCATGGCCCGGCGCCCAGCTGGGCGGCGACCCGCTCGAAGATCCCCATCAGCCGCTCGTTCGCCGACGCCTTGGCGTGCGGGGCGAGCGCCGGATCGTCGACGAATTCGTGCGGGTAGAACCAGGCGCGGAACTCCGCCTGAGGCACACACGCCATGAACACCATCCACTTGTAGTAGGCGGCCCGATCGCGCGCTCCCGGCGACGGCGCGAGGCCGGCCTCAGGGAACTTGTCCGCCAGGTGCAGACCGATCGCCCCGGTCTCGAAGATCGCCTCGCCGTCGTCCACCAGCACTGGAATCTTGCCGTTTGGATTGAGCTTCAGATAGGCGGCGCTCTTCTGCGCATCGTGATCGCGGTCGACCAGCCGCAGCTCGAACGGACAGCCGATCTCTCGCAGCATCATGTGCGGGAACTGGCTGGCGTTGTCGGGGTGATAGTGCAGCTCGATCATGACGCCAGCCTCCGCGCCTCGGCCTTGAAGTCGTAGTCGGCGGCGACAGCCTCGGCACAATCCGGCCAGCGCCCCGTCCTCACCCAGTAGTCGCAAAGTCCCAGCTTGGCGCAGAGGCCGACGAACCGGATGTCGCGCATCATCGGAAGGTTGGAATTGCCGTCGAAGATCAACGACGAGCCGACGGCGCCGTTCGGCGATCCCAGGTCCGGATCGAACATGTAGGCGAACGAGGCCTGGCCGACCAACTCGAAGGTCTCGTCCGCCAGACCCAGGTCGTACAACGTCTTGAACACCCACACCGGCAGCACGCCGTCCTTGGCAAGTCTCTCGCGGGCGCGCTTCAGTTCGCGTTGCTGAACGGCCGCGGTCGGCGCGCGGAGCCTGCCGCCCCCTGCGATGGAGCTTTGCAGGGTTGGGCTTGCGAACTGCTTCTCGCGCGCCGCCGCGACCAAATCGTCGAACCAGTCCCAGTCGCGATAATCATAGGCGGCGCAGACGGCGCCCCACGCGATCAGCTCGTTGTCCGGCCACTGGGCGGTGAATCGCCTCCAGAGGTCGCGGCAAGCCGCTTCGCGCCCGGCGTACTCGACGGTGACCGCGTACCAGCACGCGGCCCACGGATACATGGGATCTAGGCCATAGGCGCGCCGGGCGTATTCAAGCGCGTCGCGGATGCGCCCCACCTCGGCGAAGAACAGGCTCGCGTTGGTGAGCACGGTCGGGTCGTTCGGCGCAACCGAGAGGGCTTTCACGTGAAACGCTTCACGGTCGGCAAATCGGCCGAAGGGCTCCAACTGGCCGAGCGCCTGATAGGCCGCCCCCAACCCCGGATCGAGCTCGAGCGCGGTCTCAGCGGCCGCGACGACGTCGGCGCGCTCGACGCCTAGCGACTGCCCGACTTCGGCGAACCGCAAGTGTTCGACTTGCATCGTCGCCAGGAATTCCCAGGCCCGCGCAAACCTGGGGGCCAGGGTCGTGGCCTCGTCGAGCAGCCTGATGACCGCGACCACCGTCTCGGGAGACAACAGACCGCGGTTCCTGAGCTCCCGCGCCTTCAGGTAGAGGGTATAGGCCGCCGGATCGACGGTCTCAGCCTGCACGGCCGGCGCGAACGTCACTTTCAGGGCGGCGGCCACCGCGGCGGCGATCTCGTCCTGCAGCGCGAACACATCGGAGAGCTCGCGATCGAAGCGGTCCGACCAGAGAGTCGTCTCGCCGGCGCACTCGATCAGGTTGGCGGCGATACGCACCTTGGAGCCGCTGCGTCGCACCGAACCGTCCAGCACATGGGTCGCCCTCAGGGCCCTGGCGACGTTGGCGGCCGCCTTGCCGGCGCCGCGAAACTGGAAGCTCGACCCCCGCCCGAGGACCTTCAGCTCTGCGCCGCGCGCCACCGTCTGCAGGATTTCCTCTGAGACGCCATCCGAGAAGTAAGCCATCTCGGCGTCGCCGGAGAGGTTGTCGAAGGCCAGCACCGCCAGCAGCGGCTCCGCCGCCCGCGCGGCGGAATGGCTGGCGGCGTGCGGCGCCGAGACCGGCGCGCCCACGAGGTCGCGTACGCTGGTCAACACCTTGCGCCAGCCGGGGGCGTCGGGATCGCCGGTCCAGCCGGTCAGGTCGGCGCACTGGACGCGGTCGAATGGCAGGGGAAGCCGAGCGCCGTCGACGGTCAGTTGGACGAGCTTGCGGGCCGCCCGCGCCATGTCCGCTTCGGCTTGCACCCACTCCGACTTTGCGGCCTCGGCCGACCACACCACCACGACTGCGGCGGCGGCTTGCAGCTTCTCCTCGATCACCTCCGTGAAGGCGCGGTGCGCGGGCAAGTCGTTGTCGACCCAGACCTCCCAGCCAACGTCGCGCAAACCGCCGGCGACCGCCTGGGCCTCTTTGGCGTTCGAGCGCGCGTAGGAGACGAAGATCTCGGCCATGCCGATCGGGGCCACCGCCAGTGCGACCCAGACCCTAACGAGCCGGTGAAGCCACGGCCAACAGAAAGGTGATCGGGTCCCGTCGAGGCCGCGGAGGCGACGAGGCTCGGAGCGGCGAGCCTAGCCGGAGCTTGGCTTGCCTTCGAGCAGCGTCAGCAGGCCCTGCAGCAGCGCTGTCGGCGAGGGCGGGCAGCCGGGGATGGCGAGGTCGACGGGGATCACGCTCGCCACGCCGTTCGCGCAGGCGTAGCCGCCGGCGAAGAGGCCACCGTCGATCGCGCAGCCGCCCGCGGCGATCACCCACTTCGGCGCCGGCGTGGCCGCATAGGTGCGCTCCAGCGCCTCGCGCATGTTGTGCGTGACGGGGCCGGTGACCAGCAGCACGTCGGCATGGCGCGGCGAGGCGACGAACCTCAGTCCAAAGCGCTCGAGGTCGTAGTAGGGGTTCGAAAGCGCGTGGATCTCGAGCTCGCAGGCGTTGCACGAGCCGGCGTCGACCTGGCGGATCGAGAGGCTGCGGCCGAGCCGGCGGCGCGCCGCTTCGGCGAACGCTGGCCCGAGTTCGGCGAGCGGCGGGGCGGGCTCGGCGAGCGGCGACTTCAGCACGCCTTCGGCCAGGAGACGGGGCATGCTCATCTCAAAGATCGACCCCCGCGTACGAGCAGTTGAACGACTTGTTGCAGAGCGGGAAGTCGGCGACGATGTTGCCCTCGATCGCCGCTTCCAACAGCGGCCACTGGAACCAGGACGGATCGCGCAGGTGCGCGCGGCGCACCCGGCCGCCTTCAAGCGACACCCAGGCGAACACGTCGCCTCGGAAACCCTCGACGAGGGCGCAGCCTTCGCCGGTCCCGTCCGGCAGGCCCGCCGCGATCGGCCCGGCTGGCGCGCTCGCCAGTATCTGATCGATCAGCGCCAACGACTGGCGCGCCTCCTCGATGCGGATCCAGACGCGGGCGTTGACGTCGCCGTCGTCCAGCACCGCGACGTCGAAGGCGAGCGTGTCGTAGGGCGGGTAGGGCGCGTCCCGGCGCGCATCGAAGCTCCGCCCGCTGGCCCGGCCGACATAACCGCCCGCCCCGAACAACGCCGCCAGCTCCGGCGCGACGCGGCCGGTCCCGACGGTGCGGTCCAGCAGCGAGGCGGTGTCGTCGTAGAGGGAAACCAGAGCCGGCAGCCGCTCGCGAGCGCGCCGGACCAGCGCCGCGATCGCCCCGGCGCCGGCGGGCGCGAGGTCGACGGCGACGCCGCCGGGGACGACGCGGTCCATCATCAGCCGGTGGCCGAAGGCGACGTCCGCCGCGCGCAGCACCTCTTCGCGCAGGATCCCGCAATGGGCGTGCATCAGGCTGAACGCGGCGTCGTTGCAGATTGCGCCGATGTCGCCGAGGTGGTTGGCGATACGCTCGAGCTCGGCCATCAGAGCCCGCAACCAATGGGCGCGGGGCGGAGGTTCGAGACCGAGCGCCGCCTCGACCGCTCGGGCGAAAGCGATGGCGTAGGCGACCGTGGAGTCGCCCGAAGCGCGTCCCGCGAGCTTTGCCGCATCCGCGGGGTCCAGGCCGGCCATCCGCGCCTCGAGGCCGCGGTGCAGAAAGCCCAGGCGTTCCTCGAGCCGCACGACCGTCTCACCGCTGGCCGTGAAGCGGAACTGGCCCGGCTCGATGATGCCCGCGTGCACCGGCCCGACCGGGATCTGGTGCAGGCCTTCGCCCTCGGCGGCCAGGAAGACGTAGGGCGCGGGCGCCCCGTCCGCCGCTGCGGCGTCGCCGAGCGGCCGGCGGACGCCCCAACGGCCATGGTCAAGCCAGGGTCGCCGGTCGGCCGCGCCCTCGGGCTCCAGGCCGCTAACGTCGGCGAGCGCCCGCTCGAGCCGGATCGTCGCCGGCCGCCCGGCGACGGAAGGATAGGCGCCGGCGGGGCAGGCGAGCGACAGGATCTCGGCCGCGCCTTCGCCGTGTAGCGCCATTCGCACGCGGCCGGGCTCGCCCCAGAGCGACGTCAGCGTGCGACGTCCGTCGACGAGGCTCTGGGTCGCCTCGCGCCAGCCGTCCTGGTCGGTCTCGCGGGTGGTCCAGTTCATCCGAGCAGCCTCGCGACGTGCTGGAACCAGGCGGTGATCAGCGGTGGGAAGAAGATCCCCGCCGTCAGCACCAGGGCGAGGTGGCCGAACATCGGCAGATGCGAGGCCTTGACCGGCGCCGAGCCGGGGCTCGGCTCTCCGAACGCCAGGCCCTGCAGCTTGAGGATCAGCGCGCCGAACGCGACCAGGAGGCCGAACACCAGCGGGATCGCCAGCAGCGGCTCGCGGGCGAACGCCGAGCTGACGACCAGGAACTCGGAGGTGAAGAGGCCGAACGGCGGCAGGCCCGCGATCGCCAGCACCGCGGCGACCAGGCTCCAGCCCAGCGTCGGATGGCTGGCGGTGAGGCCGCGGATGTCGGCGATCGCCTGCGTGCCCTTGGCCTGGGCGACGTGGCCGACGCCGAAGAAGATGGCCGATTTTGTCAGCGAGTGCATCGTCATGTGCAGCAGGCCGGCGAAGTTCGCGAGCGGGCCGCCCAGCCCGAAGGCGAAGGCGATGATCCCCATGTGCTCGATCGACGAATAGGCGAAGAGCCGTTTGATGTCGCGGCGACGGTAGAGCATGAACGCGGCGAAGATCAGCGAGACGAGGCCCATCGCGATCATCAGCGGGCCGGGGGCGATCGCCTGGGCGTTGGCGGCCAGCAGCATCTTGAAGCGCAGGACCGCGTAGACGGCGACGTTGAGCAGGAGACCCGAGAGCACCGCCGAGACCGGCGTCGGACCTTCGGCGTGGGCGTCGGGCAGCCAGGCGTGCAGCGGGGCCAGGCCCACCTTGGTGCCATAGCCCAGCATCAGGAACACGAACGCCAGGTCGAGCAACGCCGGATCGAAGGCGTGCGCATGGCCGAGGAGTACGGTCCAGACCATGCCGGCCAGGCCCTCGCCCACGATCGGCCGGGCGGCGACATAGACGAGGATGGTGCCGAACAGCGCGAGCGCGATGCCGACGCTGGCGAGGATGAAGTACTTCCAGGCCGCCTCGATCGCCTCGTGGGTGCGATAGACGCCCACCATCAGCACGGTGGTCAGCGTCGCCAGCTCGATCGCCACCCACATCAGGCCGATGTTGTTGGCGATCAGCGCCAGGTTCATCGCGAACAGCAGCACCTGGTACATCGCGTGATAGAAGCGCAGGCGCGCCGGCGTCAGCCGCCCGGTCTCGATCTCGTGGGCGATATAGCTCCATGAGAAGACGCTGGTGGTGAAGCCGACGAAGCCCGAGAGCACGATGAAGACGATGCTGAGGTCATCGACGCGCAGGTAGGCCCCGCCAGCCGGACGCGCGAAGGCCATCGACGCGGCGGCGAGGAGGCTCATAAGCGAGGCCAGAACGTTCAGCGCTGCGGAGATCCGGTAGTTCGGCGTCAGCGCGAGGATCGCCGCGGCGAGAGCCGGGATCACGAGCACCAGGTCCATGGCGTCGACGCTCATCGGCGCTCTCCGCGGAACCGGTCGAGGGCGGCGACGTCGACGGTCTCGAACCGCTCGCGGATGCGGAACAGGAAGACGCCGATGACGATGAAGGCGACCAGCACCGAGAAGGCGACGCTGATCTCGACCACCAGCGGCATCCCCTTGGCGCCGGTGGCGGCCAGGACGAGGCCGTTCTCCAGCGACATGAATCCGACCACCAGCCCGACCGCGTTGCGCCGGGTGACCATCATCAGCAGGCCGAGCAGCACGACCGAGAGGGCGAATGCGAGGTCCTCGCGCGCCAGCCGGTCAGCTGCGGCGGTCGGGCGCAGCATGACCAGCAGCGAGAGCGCGACCAGCGCGACGCCGGCGAGCATCGTCGGCCCGACGCCGACAACGCCCTCGATCTCGCGGTGGATGCCGAGCTGGCGGATGATCCGGTGCAGCGCCAGCGGGATCACCAGCGCCTTGACCACGAGCGCAATCGCGGCGGTGACGTAGAGGTGCGGCGCGCCCTGGATGTAAGCCTGCCAGGCGACCGCGAGCGAGAGCGTCACCGCCTGCGCGGCGAAAACGTTGATCAATGCGGTCAGCCGGTCCTGGAACAGCATCAGGAGGCTGATCAGCACCAGCGAGCCCGCCAGCAGGTGGGCGATGTCGAACGCCGCGCCGCTCATGCCAGCCCTCCGCGCGAGACGAAGAGCAGCAGGACGCCCAGGATCCCCATCATGAAGGCCGCGCCCAGGAAGGCGGGAACGCGGAAGACCCGCATCTTGGCGACGGCGATCTCGAAGAGGCCGAGCAGCGTCCCGGCGAGCGCGAGCTTGCCGGCGTAGGCGATCGCGGCCAGCGCGTGGGCGGCGGGTCCAGCTCCGACGGGCGCCAGGCCCCAGGGGGC
>Ga0335069_10007095_pt1 | contig 16215 bp, 13 predicted proteins | sample Lox_Sample_11_FD_206714 | JGI IMG/M metagenome (GOLD analysis project Ga0335069, IMG submission 206714) | Soil microbial communities from Loxahatchee National Wildlife Refuge, Florida, United States - Lox_Sample_1.1 | ecosystem: Environmental > Terrestrial > Soil > Wetlands | place: USA... | reverse complement strand
CCAACTGCAAACCGGTAGGAGAGTTCGCCGTCGAAGCGCATACCGCTGCGAACTGCCAACTCAATGAGCGCCGCCCGCGGTAGGTAAAAGTGGAGCGAATGGTGGGGAGTACGCGTAAAGCTGATTGGATCTCGTCGCAGGTCGTAGAGCGCGGTGTCTCCAGCTCTGAAGGCTTCCGTCTTGACCGCTCGCCCGTCCTGCCAGAGCTCGTGATCAGGGACATTCTCGACCATCAATCCGACAAGATAGGCTTCGTCGTAATCGATGGACCGACTTGGTTCGGGCGTCGGGAAAGCCGACTTAATCTGAGTGACAGCGAGTACGCCTCGCTTGAGCGATCGAGTGACGTGCGATTTTGGAGCGTCCAACCAAAAGCGGCTTGCCAGATCACTACCGTACGCAGTTTGCGTCGTCGCCCGGTTGTTAGTCCCTGATTCGCGCTTCATCGCGGACTCCGCGCAGACCTAGCAAAACTTTAACAGTAACTCGCCGGTCAGGGAAGCATCCGTGCCTCCCCGCATGCAGCCGAAGTGGCCGCTAGTGGACTGTACCACCCATTTGTAGACTATAATCGTGTCCATGACAGACGCGATCAGCTTGACGAATGCGGAGCGTATGGAACTGACACGGCGAGCCAATAGCCGGACGGATCGGGCAGAAGATGCCCGACGGGCGCGGCTGATCTTGCTGTTGGCCGAGGGCCATACGTGGGATGAAGTGTCCGAACGCATCCCCTGCAGCCGGGGATTTGTAGCGAGCTGGAGCAAGCGATTTGCTGAGCAGCGAATTGCCGGGCTCTACAGCCGCCATCTCGGGCAAGTCGCCACTGTGCTCACACCGGAGTTGGAAGCTCGGATTTTGGAGGCGACACGGCGGGCGCCCAGCGATGGGGCCACACACTGGAGCACGCGCAAACTCGCTGCCCACTTGGGTGTCAGTCACATGATGGTGGCACGGGTGTGGCGCAAGCACGGGCTCAAGCCACATCGAGTCGAGCGCTACATGGCCTCGAACGATCCGGACTTCGAGAAAAAAGCCGCGGATATCATTGGGTTGTATCTGAACCCGCCGGCGCATGCCGCGGTGTTCTGCGTGGATGAAAAGACGGCGATCCAAGCCCTGGATCGGAAGGATCCGGTGCTGCCGCTGTCCCCGGGACGCGCAGAACGACACGGCTTTGAGTACTTCCGCCATGGCACGCTGTCGCTGTATGCCGCCTTCAACACCAAGACTGGAGAAGTGTTGGGCAAGACCGCGCCGCGACATACCTCTGCCGAATTCGTTGCCTTCCTGACCGACATCGTGATCAACCAACCTCGCGGCAAGGAGATCCATGTGATTGCCGACAACCTCTCGGCTCACAAGAGCTCGCCAGTCAAGGACTTCCTGGCAGCTCATCCGAAGGTCCATCTGCACTTCACGCCCACGTACTCCTCTTGGTTGAACCAGGTCGAGCTGTGGTTTGGCAAGATCGAGCGCGACGTGATCGCGCGCGGTGTCTTCACCTCCGTTGCTGACCTCAAGAGAAAGCTCATGCGTTACATCCGTCAGTACAACAAGGAACCCAGGACTGTGAAGTGGAAGTACGCAGACCCGAGCCGACATATCAGTACAGAATCAGTTGTTACAGGCCACTAGATGGCCGCCGATGTCGCTAGCCGCTCCAACACACCGTCAATCGCACTCGCGACATTATCCAGATCTGCCAAGCCGCGCGGCGACATGATCGGCGAGAATCGGTCGTAGGAAATGTGACAGGCGCCGTCCTCGTCCTCAAACACCAGAATCTTCGTCGGAAGGTACAGGCCCACCTCCGGCCCGCCTGTCGCAAGCAGCTTCTGAGCGGTTAACGGGTTACCGACGATGAAGCATCGCGCCTTCATCGGTACTCCTGAAAGGCTCAGCACTTTGCCCCAGTTGAGGGTACCGACTTCGATCAGGTTGCTGCGCCCCGCAAGCTCAGCGCAAGACTCGGTATACTCGGCCCAGCTGCCACTCGCCGACAGCCTGTCCATCAGTTGCTCGGTGCTCGCCTTGCCCAACTCAGCCGTCAGATCCTTCACCGTCTCCTCAAAGCCTTTGCTGGAGAGCAGGTCCACGTGCTCGATCGTGGTGCTCGTGATCATTGGACGCATCGTTGCAACCCTCTATTGACGTTGGCCGAGGGAGATCGGATAAGCCGCATTGCGCATAATTAGCATCGGATCTGCGGGCTCGACTCCCGGGTGAGGCTGACCGGGCAAGAACAAGAGTGTTTTCTGGGCGGCATCCGGATTGTCGGGCAACTTGGTCAGCGTTATGACTCCTAGTTTGATCAGCTTCCGACTCTCGGGCCACGCAATCGATGGATCTTCGACCTTATCACCCGTTTCACCGATCTGAGCTAGAAGATCGAAAACAATCGAGCCCTTGGTGATACGCTGAGCAATTTCATCCTGAAGGTAACTGCCGCTCTGCGCCTTACGCTCGTCGGGAGTCAGATAGTGCTCAGCAGCGTGAGGTGCCAAGCGGTAGCGCACGAAAGCCGAGCGCCCCATCGCGTTTGTGAACTTGACTGAATTTATTCCGAAATAGGCTGCCTGGGCGTAGGAGATCGGGTAGGTTCGAGTTTCGAGAAAGCTCTTGGCGTGCGGATGCGTCGATAAGAACTGTTCGACGGGATTTGGATGAGGCGTATCCGCTTTCGTCGCGCCGATCGCCCGAAGAAATACGGCGAACTCATCAAAGGTGGCGACAATAAAGTCAGGATGTTGATTCGCTTCGATGTCGAAATCGTCCCCGTCTGGCGCCTTAATCTTCACAGCAAATCCCGCCGGCGACGCGCCATCCGCGTTGTCCGGTAGATCTGGAACGCCAGCGAAGAGAGAGAAACGCGCGACCACCGGCAGAGTACCGCCCGCGAAGATCGGCTCCTTGACGATCGTTTGGGCTTCTTCGGTCGGTGTAAATGTGCCTTCCAACATGGTCCCTTTGGTATGAACGGCACGCGCATGATGCTCACCAAATGCCGTATGGAGCGCGTTGACCATGCTGAGAGGTGTTTCGCGGGGTGGTTGCTGCGATACACTGCCGGCGACAGCCGAACCTGCCAGCATTGCGGTACAGGCAATGATCGCGCTCATCGAGCATCGGATCTTGATCGTTGCCAACACGCACTTGGGGATAATCGATTGACCTTGGGACATGACAGCCTCCGTTTAGTGGATGAACGCCATCATGTTTGCCGAAGAGTTATTCCGCGTATTTCTTGGAATTAGCAACGATTGCCAAAATCCTCCATTGAAGCTTCAGGAATAGATAATTGGTGGCGTGACGAGTTGGTTCTCCTATCGGGCTTTGCCCCGTCCAATTCGATAACGGAGGTGCGGGAGTCGTGGTCAGGCATCGGCAAACACCTCACCCCTGCCGCGACCCGGACGGCAAGGTTCTTGAAACCGAGGAACGGTTGGACAGTGACCGTGACTGACCCGGTTCCGCGCTTGCGCCGATCGGCTACAAATACCTAATACCGGCAGCCCTGGAGGCGCATCGTCGCGGCGCGGTTCTTCCTTCCCACGCCGCGACGTGCATTGTCTAGCAACGCGCTTCGACGAGACCCGATACCCTCCAGCTCGTTAGGCGTGTGCATCAATGTAGGATACGGCGACGGATGAACGAACAAGAGATTCAAACCCTCTCGTTAAAAAAGTCGCCAAAGCCATATCGAAGCAGTGGACTTGGCAGCGCTGCCGACTATGTTATTTGACATAATCACTCCCACTCTATCGTCGCCGGGGGTTTTCCTGAGATGTCGTAGACGACGCGGGAGATGCCGGAGACTTCGTTGACGATCCGGCGGGAGACGTGGTCGAGGAATTCGTAGGGCAGACGCGCCCAGTGGGCCGTCATGAAATCGACGGTCTCCACTGCGCGCAGAGACACGACGTAGTCGTAGCGTCGGCCGTCGCCCATGACGCCGACCGAGCGCACCGGCAGGAAGACGGCGAAGGCCTGGCTGGTGCGGTCGTAGAGATCGTGCTTGCGCAGTTCATCGATGAAGATCGCATCGGCCCGTCGCAGCAGGTCGGCGAACTCCTTGCGGATCTCGCCCAGGATACGCACGCCGAGACCGGGGCCTGGGAAGGGATGGCGATGGACCATCTCGCGCGGCAGACCCAGCTCGATGCCGAGACGGCGAACCTCGTCCTTGAACAGCTCGCGCAGCGGTTCGACGAGCTCGAGCTTCATGTGCTCCGGCAGGCCGCCCACGTTGTGATGGGACTTGATGACATGCGCCTTGCCGGTACGCGCGCCGGCGGACTCGATGACATCCGGATAGATAGTGCCCTGCGCGAGGAACTGCACGCCGGTCAGCTTGTGGGCCTCCTCGTCGAAGACCTCGACGAACGTGCGGCCGATGATCTTGCGTTTCTGTTCGGGGTCGGTCACGCCCTTGAGCGCGCTCAGGAACCGCTCTTCGGCATTGACCCGAATGACGCGCACACCGAGGTGATCGGCGAAGGTGCGCATCACCTGGTCGCCCTCTCCCAGTCGCAACAACCCATGATCCACGAACACACAGACCAGTTGGTCGCCAATGGCCCGGTGCAGGAGTGCGGCGACCACCGAGGAATCCACGCCGCCTGAGAGGCCCAGCAGGACTTTGCCGGTGCCTACCTGCGCCCGGGCGCGCTCGATGGCATCGTCGATGATGTTGCCGACGCTCCACAGGGCATCGCAACCGGCGATCTGGCGCACGAAACGTTCGAGAACACGCGCTCCCTGGGTGGTGTGAGTCACTTCGGGATGGAACTGGACCCCGTAGAACCTGCGCTTCTCGTCGGCCATCGCCGCGAACGGAATCGTCGCCGTCACGGCGGTTGGCACGAACCCGGCCGGGAGCGCGTCGACACGATCCCCGTGGCTCATCCAGACATCGAGCACGGCGCACCCGCTGGAATCACGGCGGTCGGAGATATCGTCGAGCAGCGTCGAGGGGTTGTTAACCGTGACTTCGGCGTAACCAAACTCGCGCTCGGTGGACGGAACGACATGACCGCCGAGCTGCTGCGCCATGGTTTGCATGCCGTAGCAGATACCGAGCACGGGGACGCCAAGCTTGAATACGACGTCGGGCGCCCTTGGTGGCTGGGTGTCGGTGACGGATTCCGGGCCACCCGAGAGAATGATGCCGCGGGGATTGAAGGCACGGACCTCTTCGTCCGTGACGTCCCAGGGGTGCAGTTCGCAGTAGACGCCCAGTTCGCGCACGCGGCGCGCAATCAGCTGGCTGTACTGGGCGCCGAAGTCGAGGATCAGGATGCGGTGGGCGTGGATATCCGCATGTGCGTTCTGACTGGGCAGAGTTGAAGCAGCGGTAGCCAAGTTGCCCTCACGACACCCGGTAGTTGGGCGCCTCTTTGGTGATGCTGACATCGTGCACGTGACTCTCGCGTACGCCGGCATTCGTGATGCGCACGAACACCGGACGGGTGCGCATCTCGTTGATGTCCTTGCTGCCCGTGTAGCCCATGGCCGCACGCAGGCCGCCGGAAAGCTGGTGCAGGATCTGCACGACGCTGCCCTTGTAGGGCACGCGGCCTTCGACACCTTCGGGGACGAGCTTCTCCAGTTCGGTCGCCGCATCCTGGAAGTAACGGTCGGCCGAGCCATGACGCTCGGCCATGGCTCCGAGGGAGCCCATGCCGCGATAGGACTTGTAGGACGCACCCTGGTACAGCTCGACTTCGCCGGGTGATTCCTCGGTGCCGGCAAACAGGCTGCCGATCATCACGGCATGCGCGCCGGCGACGATGGCCTTGGCGATGTCGCCGGAGAATCGGATGCCGCCGTCCGAGATCACGGGCACATCGGTATCGCGAATCGCGTCAGCCACATTGGCGACTGCGGAAATCTGCGGCACGCCCACTCCGGCCACGATGCGGGTCGTGCAGATCGATCCCGGGCCGATGCCGACCTTCACCGCGTCCGCGCCCGCGGACACCAGGGCTCGCGCGGCTTCCGCAGTGGCGATATTGCCAGCGATGACCTGCTGGTCGGGCCACTTCGCCTTGATGCGCTCCACCATCGAGATCACGCCACGGGAATGACCGTGGGCCGTATCGACCACCACGAGGTCGACCCCGCTCTCGCGCAAGGCGTCGATCCGATCAATCGTATCGGGCGTGGTGCCGACGGCAGCACCGACCCGCAGGCGCCCGCCATCGTCCTTGCAGGCACGCGGGAATTCAGTGGCCTTCTGGAAGTCCTTCACCGTGATCATGCCAACCAGTTCGTGCGCGCCGTTGACCACCAGCACCTTCTCGATGCGGTGCTTGTGGAGCAGCGCCAGCACCTGTTCCTTCGGGGCATTCTCGCGAACGGTGATCAGGCGCTCCTGCGGGGTCATCACCGAGGAGACCGGCGCATCGAGCTTCTCCTCGAAGCGCAGGTCGCGATGCGTCACGATGCCGACGGCCTTCTTGCCGACCACCACCGGCACACCGGAGATGCCGCGCGAGCGGGTCAGGTCCAGCACTTCGCGGATCGACATATTGGGCGAGACGGTGATCGGATCCTTGATCACGCCGCTCTCGAATTTCTTCACGCGATCCACTTCGTGAGCCTGAGCCTCGATGGTCATGCTCTTGTGGATGATGCCGATGCCGCCTTCCTGGGCGATCGTGATCGCCAGCCTGGCCTCGGTAACGGTGTCCATGGCCGCGGACAGCAGCGGCACGTTCACGCGGATGCGGCGCGTGACGCGCGTGGAGAGATCGACCTCGCGTGGCAGGATTTCCGAGTAAGCCGGAACCAGGAGGACATCATCGAAGGTCAGAGCTTCTTCGAGGATTCGCATACCGCCAGTGTGGTCTGGTGGAGATAAAGCCGGTCATTGTACGCCTGAGCCGCTTCGGGGTAAACCCATGCTAAGGTGTGCTCCCATGCCACCCAGTCTGCAGGTGGGCACGGAGCCCGAGCGCAACGTCTATACCGTCTCGCGCCTGAACCGCGAGGTGCGACTGCTGATCGAGCGCGGGCTGGGCGTCATCTGGGTCGAGGGCGAGCTCTCGAACCTGTCCATCCCCTCCTCCGGTCACTGGTATTTCTCGCTCAAGGATCGCGACGCACAGCTGCGCTGCGCCATGTTCCGTCAGCGCAATTCCGGCGTCGGCTTCGTTCCCAAGGCCGGCCAGCAGGTACTGGCGCGCGGGCGCGTGAGCGTCTACGAGCCGCGCGGCGATTACCAGTTCATCATCGAACATCTCGAGGAGGCCGGCGTCGGCGCGCTCAAGCGCGAGTTCGAACGCCTCAAGGCCAAACTGTCGGCGGAGGGACTGTTCGCGCTCGAGCGCAAACGGAACCTGCCGAAATTCCCCCGCCGGATCGGCGTCATCACCTCTCCCAGCGGCGCGGCCATTCGCGATGTTCTGCATATCCTGGCGCGGCGATTTCCGCCTGCGGCCATCCTCGTCTACCCGACGCCAGTCCAGGGAGAGGCGGCCATCGCAGCCCTCGTCGATGCCATCGAAACGGCATCTGGCCGCGCCGAGTGCGACGTACTCATCGTGGCGCGCGGCGGCGGCTCGATCGAGGATCTCTGGGCGTTCAATGACGAACGCGTTGCACGCGCCATTCATGCGTGCTCGATCCCGATCGTGAGCGGCATTGGTCACGAGATCGACTTCACGATTGCCGATTTCGTGGCGGACGCACGCGCACCCACTCCTTCCGGCGCCGCGGAACTCGTCGCCCCCGATCGCAACGCATGCCTCGAAGCGCTTTCGCGCACCCTCGAGCGACTGACCGCGTGCGTGCGGCGCGAGCTGCGTGTGGTGGGGTCACGGTTCGAGGGTGCCGGCTTGCGCCTGAAGCTCGCACATCCTGGTGTACGCCTTACGCAGCAGGAGCAGCGTCTCGACGACCTCGAGCAAAGGCTTTCCGGAGCCATTCGAGCCGCACTGCACGCCGATCGCACCCGCATCAGCGAGATGTTCACGCGCCTGGTACATCAGTCTCCTGAACACACCGTGCGCGAGTATCGCCTGCGCTACTCCTCTTTTGCCGGGCGTCTGGATCACGCACTCCGGGAATGTCTCTCCCGCGCCCAGCACCGCTTCAACATTGCGGTGCGTGCGTTGAATACCATCAGTCCGCTCGCAACACTGGAACGTGGCTTCGCGATGGTGAGAACCGTGCCGGACGGTCATGTCATCACCAGCGCGGAGTCCGTTGAGATCGGCGCTGAGATCGAGGCTTATCTGGCGCGTGGGCGACTCAAGGCGCGCGTGACGGAAACACTGGGCGAGCCCGCGCCGGAGCGTGACTGACCGATGACCCCTCTCAGCCTGAGGATCCGTCGCATCTCGCTGGCCGCCCTGATCACCGCGAGCATCGCCTCGGCCCATGCGGCCGCCATGGAACTGCCCACCCAGAGCCTGGTGCCCGGCGGAGTGCTGATCCTGCCTGTCGAAGGCACACCCGATCGCGCACCAGTCGTCACGTTCGAGGGCAAGCGCACGATGGTATTGCGGTCGGAGGACCGATGGCTCGCGGTCGTCGGAATTCCCCTGTCCGCCTCGCCCGGACACGCGAGTGTGCTGGTCGAGTCCGGCGAGCGTCCGGCCACCCCCGTGGGATTCGAGATCACCGCCAAGCAGTACGCCGTGCAGTCGCTCAAGGTCGCGCCCGGCAAAGTGGAGCTGTCGAAGAAGGATCTCGCCCGCGTCGAGAAGGAAACACCTCGAATGCGCGCTGCGTCGTCCACCTTCAGCACTGATCCGCCTGTCACATTGCGATTGCTGCAGCCGGTGCCGGGAATCCGCTCCAGCTCCTACGGGCTGCGGCGCGTGTTCAACCAGCAATCACGCAATCCGCACAGCGGCATGGACATTGCCGCGCCCACCGGCACGCCCATCAGGGCCGCCGCCGATGGCCGGGTGATCGACACCGGCAATTTCTTCTTCACCGGCAACACGGTGTTCGTGGACCACGGCGAAGGCCTGGTCACGATGTACTGTCACATGAGCGCAATCGATGTGAAGAAAGGCGCACGCGTGAAAACCGGCGACATCCTGGGGAAGGTGGGTGCCACCGGTCGCGTCACCGGGCCACATCTGCACTGGGGCGTTGTGCTGAATGCGACCTACGTGGATCCGGCGCTGTTCCTGCCGCCGGATCCCTGAGACCGGTTAGCGCGCCTTGCCCGGTCGTGAGTTCGTCCGGAAGCGGGCCCGCCGGCCGCTGGGGTTGGCCCGGGTACCGTTGCCTCGCCCGGCCTTGCCTCGACGCGAGGGCTTGTCGCCCGCTTGCGTCGGGCGCCGTGCTTCGTCCCGGTTCCGGTCGTAGGGATTCAAATCCGTGCGGAACTCAACCGCAACGGGCGTCGCGAACAGATCGAATTTCTTGCGGAACACGTTCGCGAGGTAACGGCTGTAGGCATCCGGTACGAGCGCCGTCTGGTTGCCGTGAATGACGATGCGGGGCGGGTTCCTGCCGCCCTGGTGGGCGTAGCGCAGCTTTATGCGCCGACCATGCACCATGGGCGGCTGGTGGGCTGACATGGCCCTCTCGAGCGTGCGCGTCAGCTCCTTCGTCGGCATCTCCCGCATGGCTGCTTCGTAGGCGCGCACGGTCAGCTGCATCAGTTCGCCGACGCCGGTGCCATGGCGCGCGGAAATGAACTGCAGCGGCGCGAACGGCACGAAATCCAGCTTCAGCGACAGTTGCTGCTGGATCTCCTCTCGCTGCTCCATGGGAATCCCATCCCACTTGTTGACCGCGATGATCAGCGCGCGGCCGCGTTGCAGGGCGATGCCCAGCACGCTGGCATCCTGCTCCGCCACCGAATCATGCGCATCGATCACGAGTACGACTACGTGCGCCTCGTCGATGGCCTGCAAGGTCTTGACGACGCTTGCGCGCTCCACGACGTCCTCGACACGGGAGCGGCGACGCAGCCCCGCCGTGTCAATCAACAGGAAATCGCGGTCGTCGCGTCGGAATGGAACCAGGATGCTGTCACGCGTCGTGCCGGGCTGGTCGCTGGCAATGACGCGCTCTTCACCGATGAGTCGATTCACCAGTGTCGACTTGCCGACATTGGGGCGCCCGATGATGGCGATGCGGATGGCGCCGGCGCGTGATTCCTCGGGTGGCGGCGGATCGATCCCTGCCAGCACCTGGTCCATCAACTCCTCGCAGCCCTGGCTGTGGCTGGCGGAGATGGCGAGGGGCGTACCCAACGCCAGCGAATGGAAGTCGATCGCGACCTGTTCCGGGTCGAGACTTTCCGCTTTGTTGAGTGCCAGGATGACCGGCTTCCCCGAACGTCGCAGTTCGCCGGCCACGTAGTGATCCTGCGGTGTCAGGCCCGCGCGCGCATCGACGACGAAGATGACCCGGTCGGCTTCTTCCACGGCGCGCTCGGTTTGAGCGCGCATCTGCATCTCGATGCCGGAAGGCTTCTCGACCAGCCCGCCGGTATCGATGACGACGTAAGGAATCGGTCCCACCCGGCCGTAACCGTACTGACGGTCGCGGGTCAGACCCGGAACGTCCGCGACGATGGCGTCGCGGGTGCCCGTCAGAACATTGAAGAGCGTCGACTTGCCGACATTGGGGCGGCCAACAAGGGCGACAACGGGCAGCATGGCAAGGTGTGGCGCCTCAGAGGCTCGGCGGAGGATGGGGCTGTGTCTGCGGCTGCGGAGGCAACGGATCCGGCGTCGGCTGTGAGGGCAAAGGCGCCGGCGGCGTGCCCGGCGGCAGCGTGGGAGACGATTCGGGCTGTGCCGGGGGTTCGGCAGCGGGTGGAGCAGCCGGGGCGGCAGATTCCGGCGCGGCGGAAGGCTCAGGCGCGGCGGGCGCGGCGGGCGCGGCTGGTTCCGGTGCGGCGGGCTGCTCGGCAGCGGCGGTTCCGCCCGCCCCGGTTGCCGGAGCTGCTGATGACTCAGACGCAGGCGCCTCGATCGCAGGCGCAACACGAGCGCCGCCCACGGGGGTGACGCGGAACGCCGTGATCCGGCCGATATCGTTCACGACGAGCACCATGTTGCCGACGGCGACCGGTGGATTGCTCACACGCACCTTGCTGGTCGAGGCGCGCGCGGCGATGGCGCCCGTGGCCTTGTCGAGCCAGTGCACGTAACCCTGGAAGTCGGCAGTGACCACCGCGTTGTCGGTTTCGATCGCGGCCGACAGGCGCCGGTGCAGAAGCGCCCTGGAGCGCCACAGCTCGGTTCCGGTCCTGCGGCGCAAGGCAACCACTTCGCCGTCGGCGGTGGCCATGTAGATCGCACTCTCGTCCAGTCCAAGCGCGCGGAAGCTCGAGGCGTCGTGCGCCCACCAGATCTGCCCGGTGTCGAGCGCCAGCATGGCGATGCGGCCCTGGAACCCGACCGCATAGATGTCCGATCCGGACACGCGCAGCGTCGAGTCGATGTCGTCGAGTCGCTCGAGTTCGGTCTTGCCGTGCGCCGGAGCGATCGTGGTTTCCCATTGCACGCTGCCGTCGAGCGCGCTGACCGCGGCGACCTTGCCGTTGTCGAAGCCGCACAACACCAGATCGCCTGTCAGAACCGGGCGCGCGGTGCCTCGCAGCGAGAGACGGGGAACCTGCTGCTCCTGCACCCACATCTCATGCCCGTCCTTCGGCGACAGGCCGTGCAGCTTGCCGTCCACGGTACGCACGGCGACCAGGCGCTCGGACACTGCCGGCGCTGCAAGGACTTCACCGTTGACGCGCACCTTCCAGCGCACGGCACCGTCCTTCGCTCCGACGGCGACGATGTCACCGAACGTGGAGCCTGCAACTACGAGACCGCCACCGACGCCCGGTCCTCCGGAGAGCGCGGTCTTGGTCTTCGTCCGCCACAGCGTTCGTCCGGTGTTGAGATCGAGTGCGACGATCTCGCCCTTGTGACCCGCTGCAAAGACGCGATTGTCCTCAACCGCCAGACCCAGACCCAGACGCAGCGGCTTCGCATGCTTGTCCCTGACGTTCGCCGACCAGACCTTGTCCACCTTGAGCGTCGAGTTGAAGACCGGCAACTGCGCGGGCTTGTCGATGTCCTTGTCTTTGGAGCACGCAACCAGCACCAGAGCCGTGGCGGGGATCAGCCAGCGGCGCGTGCTCATCCAGCCTGGTGCCGAGGCGCGCCCGCGCGTGTTGACTGATCCTTGCATGTTACAAACCTTCAGTGCGCGAAGTGCGCGCGGATGTTATTTGGATGCCGCCGGGGCGGGTGCGGGTGCGCCGGCGGATGAGGGCGTGCTGATGGCTGCGGACGCGCCGATGGGTGCGGCTGCGCCGGTGAGCGCGGGAGTTCCGGTGGCCACGCGGGTCGATTCGGCGGACAGGTCGGTGATCTTCAGGTCGAGCTGCGCATCCGGAGGTCCGCCCACATTGCCAGTCTTCGCGGCCAGATACTCCTTGAGCGCGCCGGCCTTATCGCTCTTGGCGAAGTACGCATCGCCACGAACCTCGTGCAGGCTGGAGGCGAAGGCACCAGGCTCGTGAATCGCATTCAGGGTGGCCAGGGCCACGTCAGGCTTGCCCTGCGCGATCTGCACGCGCGCGAGACGCATGCGCGCAATGGTTCCCAGCTCGGCATCTTTCGAGTGATCGGCGACGGCCTGCAGCTCCCCGGCTGCCTTGTCGAGCTCATCGGCCTCCACGTAGAAGCGGGCGGCGGCCAGCTTGGCCTGATCGACGTAAGGCGATGAGCCGTAATCGCGCTCGAGCTCGCCCAGGAGCACCAGCCCGTGAGTACGGTCGCCCTTGTCGAAGGCGTCAAGGATTTCGCCGTACTTCGCATTGGCCTGCGCGCCACGGTCATCGACGTGTGCGCGGTACCAGTTCAGCCCGCCAACCCCGAGCGCGCCGATGGCGATGCCCGCCAGGATCCACAGCCCGTTGGAGCGGATCCAGGCCTTGATCATCTCCCATTGTTCTCTTTCCGACAGATAGTTATCCACGTCGTCCCCCGCTCACGCACTGCCCAGTGCCGCCAGCGCCGCCTCGATGCCGGCCGCCAGCTCCGTCACGGGGCATTCGCTCTGACCCGATTCCTGCCGCAAAGGTTTCATGCCCACCACCCCGCGCCCCAGCTCGTCGTCCCCGACGATCACGGCCAGCGGCGCGGCGCTGCGGTCGGCACGGCGGAACTGCGTCTTGAAATTGCCCCCGCCGAGGTTCATCTCGAAGCGCCGGTGGGGCAGCTCGGTGCGCAGCCGCTCGACCATGCCAAGACCCACTGCTTCGGCCCGTGCGCCGTTGAGCACCACGTACACATCCGGTCTGGCCGGTGCCGGAACGCGCCCCGCCTGCGTGAGCAGCGTCACGACCCGCTCCATCCCCATCGCGAATCCGATGGCCGGCGTCGGTTCGCCGCCGAGCTGCGCAATGAGGCCGTCGTAGCGGCCGCCGGAGCATACGGCATTCTGTGCACCGCTGGAGTCGTTGATCCACTCGAACACCGTGCGGCTGTAGTAATCCAGCCCACGCACCAGGCGGGGATTGATCTCGTACGGCACGCCGATGTCACGCAGCAGGCCACACAGGGTCTCGAAGTGCTGCCGGGATTCCGGGTCGAGGTGCTCGGGCAGCAGCGGTGCGCCCGCCACGATCGCCTGCATTTCCGGGTTCTTGCTGTCCAGGATCCGCAGGGGGTTGCCCTCGAGACGGCGCCGGCTGTCGGCATCCAGATGAGCCTCGTGCTGGCGGAAGTACCGCACCAGGACTTCCCGGTAGGCGCGGCGTGCCTCGGCGGTGCCGAGGGAGTTGATCTGCAGCCGCACGCGATCGATGCCCAGCAGCTGCCACAGGCGTGCTGTAAGCCCAATCAGCTCGGCATCCACATCCGGACCGGCGTAGCCCACGGCCTCCAGATCAACCTGGTGAAATTGCCGGTAGCGGCCCGCCTGCGGCGTCTCGTAGCGGAACATCGGTCCGATGCACCACAGCTTGTGCCGCTGCCCGCGCAGCATGCGATTGGAAATGACGGCACGCACCATTCCGGCGGTCGCCTCGGGGCGCAGTGTCAGACTCTCACCGCCCTGGGACTCGAAGGAGTACATCTCCTTGCCCACGACGTCGGTGAACTCGCCGATCGAGCGTTTGAAGAGCGCGGTCTGCTCCACGATGGGCACCCGCATCTCCTCGTAACCGTAGGCCGTCACGAGCTCGCGCACCGTCCGCTCGAGAAACTGCCAGGCCCCTACCTCACTCGGCAGGATGTCGTTCATGCCACGGATGGGCTGGATCTGTTCCGCCAAGATCAACCTCCGTCAGCCGTCGATGGGGCTCGCGTTACGCGACCCGACCTGCTGACGATGAACTGCGCGCTGCCATCCGCGTGCGACATCTTGTCTATCGGCGCGCTGCGACCGTTGACTTCAACAGCCACTCCCGCGGCATTGGCCACCACGATTCGCAGCGGGGCGGTTCCCTTCAGGGTACGCACCGAGTTGGCTGATCCAACATCGTAGAACAGTCTCGCACCCGAGGCGTCGTACACCTCGGTCCAACTGTCCGCCGAGTAGTGAAGCGTAACTTGAGCCTCGCGACCCGACCGCGCCGGCACTTCACCGGGACTGGCGGGCGCCGGCGGAGTCGCCGCCCCCGGCGCGCCCAACGCGGCCGAGGCGCCCGCCGCGCCGGAATTGGCGGACCCCGCGGCGGTGGATGCCACGGGACTCGCCGAGGCGAGCCTCGTGCCGGGAGCGGGTGTCAGACGTACGCCGGAGGCTGCCGTGCGTGGCTGGGCGCTGCCCGAGCCAGTGCCGGTGCCCGAACTCGTGCCACTGCCCGAACCACCGCCGCCGGCCGAACCAGTGCCGGTGTGCGAACCCGCGCCCACGGCCGACGAGGCTGCGGAACCAGCGGCGTCGGCGTTACCCGCATCAGGCGACCCGCCCGCGGGCGCCTCGAGCGTCATGGGACTCGCTGTCGGTCGTTTCCCTGACAGCGACAGCAGCCACCACACGGCGCCGGCCACCGCAAACACGGACAGCGCCAGCACGGCAGGCACCAGCAGCTTGCTGGAGTGTTCGGGCGCGGGCGCCTTGACGATTCGCGTCAGGTCGGGCTGGGCCGGACCCGTAGCGGCGGAATAGATTTCATTCAGCTCGCTGTAGGACTCCCCCACGAGCTCCGCGTAGTGACGCAGGTGGCCGCGCGCGTAGACCGGTGCGCCCAGCGCCACCAGATCATCCCCCTCCAGGGCTTCGAGGATCTTCGGATCCGTGTGCAGGCGCTCGGAGGCCTGCAGCACGGTCAGTCCGAGTTTTTCGCGGCCCGCCCGCAAACGCGCGCCGATCCCACCACCTTCCACTGCCATCGCGATCAGCCTGGGGGATGATTGAGCGTGGCGAGCGCGCGCGCCTGGTCGGAACCGGGGAAATCCATCCGCAGCCGCCGCGCGTAGCGTTCCTCGGCGAGACGGTCACCCTGCTTCTGCGCGATGCGCACGCCCAGCAACAGCAGATCCGGTGTCGCATCGAAGGCGCCGAGGAAGCGATCGACTTCGGCCCGCGCCTCCGCCACTTCACCGCGCTCGAGATCGAGGTCGGCGAGCTGGAAGGCGGCTTCCGCGAAGTTGGGCCTCACCTGCAGGGCACGCGCGAAGCTCATGGCGGCCAGGGTGTCCTGCCTGGCTGCCCGCTGGCATACGCCCGCGTTGGTGTAGGCCGCCTCCGGAGTCCGGTAGAGCGCGTTGTGGGCGGCCTCCTCGAAGCTCTTCACACCTTCCTCGGTGCGCCCGTTGCGGCACAGATACACCGCATAGTTGTTCAGCACCTCGGGATTGCGCGGACCGAGGCTCAGGGCCGCGCGGAATTCCGCATCTGCCTTGTCGGGATGGCCCAGCCGGTCCTGCAGCATCGCCATGGCGCTGTGCACGTTGGGATCGCGCGGATTCTCGGCCAACGCGCGATCGAGCTTCTCCTTCGCCAGGCCCAGATCGCCCTGGTTCAGGTAAGCCATGCCCAGCTGCATGTTGTAGTTCGAAGCGTCGTTCTTCTTCTGCGCGGTCTTCGTCGTGCTGCACGCGCCCAGGACGAGTGCCGCACAGACCGTCAGGAGGATCCGCATGCTCATTGCTGTACCGCCACGCCAAACACTTTCGATCCCAGCCGGGTCGTGGTCCGGTCGATCACACGTCCGGCGAGCTGCCCGCAGGCCGCGTCGATGTCATCGCCGCGCGTGCGTCGAACCGTCGCGAGCACACCGCGCTG
>Ga0335069_10007094_pt1 | contig 16215 bp, 6 predicted proteins | sample Lox_Sample_11_FD_206714 | JGI IMG/M metagenome (GOLD analysis project Ga0335069, IMG submission 206714) | Soil microbial communities from Loxahatchee National Wildlife Refuge, Florida, United States - Lox_Sample_1.1 | ecosystem: Environmental > Terrestrial > Soil > Wetlands | place: USA: Florida... | reverse complement strand
CACCACGAGATCGCGCAGGTCATCGGCCTCGAAGGGCGCGCGAAGTTCAACAGCTATGTCGGCACACCGGAGGAGGGCACGATTTTCCACGGCCTCACCTTCTGGTCGCCCAACATCAATATCTTCCGCGACCCGCGCTGGGGCCGCGGGCAGGAGACCTATGGCGAGGATCCGTTTCTGACCGCGCGCCTTGGCGTGGCTTTTGTGCACGGCCTGCAGGGCGACAACCCCGACTATCTGCAGGCCGCGGCCTGCGAAAAACACTTCGCCGTGCACAGCGGGCCGGAACCGCTGCGGCATAACTTCGATGTGTCGCCGTCCGCGGCCGACCTGCACGAAACCTACCTGCCGGCGTTCGAGGCGCTCGTGCGGGAGGCGCACGTCGAGATCGTGATGACCGCCTACAACTCGCTGTACGGCACACCCTGCTCGGTCAGTCCGCTCCTTTACTCGCAGCTGGAGAAGTGGGGCTTTAACGGCCATGTGACGTCGGACTGCGGGTCGGTGGCCGATCTCGTCCACACCTACAAGCGCGCGGCCGACGCCGCGGAGGCCGAGGCGTTGGTCCTCAAGGCCGGCATGAATGTGACCTGTGGCGGGGAGGGCCCCGGCATCGTCGAGGCGGTCCGGCGCGGCCTGATCGCCGAATCCGTGGTCGATGAGCGCCTCACTGCGCTGTTGCGGACGATGTTCCGTCTGGGCTTCTTCGATCCCAAGGACCGCGTGCCCTACAACCGGATCAAGCCCTCCGAGAACGATGCGCCGGAGCATTCGGCCCTGGCGGTCCGCGCGGCGCGGGAGGCGATGGTCCTGCTGAAAAACGACGGCCTGCTGCCGCTGCAAAAGGGCGCCTTGCACCGCGTGGCCGTCATCGGCCCCAGCGCGAGTTCCGTGCCCGCGCTCGTCGGCAACTACAACGGCTCGCCCTCGAAGCCGGTGACGATCCTCGACGGCCTGAAGGCTGCGCTCGGACCCGGAGTGCAGGTGGATTATGCGCACGGTTGCGAGTACGCGGCGCGGCCGGACATCGTGCGGCCGATCCCGAACATCTGGTATCGCGGCGAATACTTCGCCAATCGGGAGCTGGCGGGCGAGCCCGCGGCCAGACGCACCGAGCGGCCCTTGAGTTTCGATTACTGCACGTGTCGCCCCAACCCCAAGCGCCTGCCGTCCGGCGTGCCAGAAAAGGACATCTCCGTCCGCTGGAGTGGCGAGATGCTCACGACGCTGGCCGGCGATTACGAGTTGATGGTGCGGGGTCGCGGCGGATTCCGCCTCAAGCTCGGAGGCGAGACGGTCATCGACTCCTGGACGCCCAACCCCGGCGAGGCGGGCTGGGAGAGACATGTCAGCGTCACGCGTTCGCTGCCGGATAACGCGTCCATTCCCATCGTGCTGGAGTATGTCCAGGGAGATGGCGCCGTGATGATATCGCTCGAGTGGAAGACGCCGGAGGTGCGCGCGGGCGAGGCCGACGCGCTCGCGAAGGCAAAGAACGCCGATGTGATCGTGTATGTCGGCGGCATTTCGGCGCAGCTCGAAGGCGAGGAAATGACGGTGGACTACGAAGGGTTTTCGGGCGGCGACCGCCTGCGCATCGAGCTCCCGGCCCTGCAGCAGGAGTTGCTCGAGAAACTGCATGCCACCGGCAAGCCCATCGTGTTCGTCAACCTTTCGGGCAGTGCAATCGCGCTGCCGTGGGCCGACGAACATCTGAACGCCATCCTGCAGGCGTGGTATCCCGGCCAGGCCGGCGGCACGGCCGTCGCCGACGTCCTGCTTGGCAACTATAACCCCGCCGGCCGGCTCCCGGTCACGTTTTACCGGGCAACCTCCGACCTGCCCGATTTCAAGGACTACGCCATGGCCGGGCGTACCTATCGCTATTTTGCCGGCAAGCCGCTCTACGCCTTCGGCCATGGCTTGAGCTACACGAAATTCGACTACACCCGCCTGCGCGTCGCGCCCGCGGCCCAGGGCGCCCTGGCCGTGACCGTCGACGTGACCAACGCCGGCGCTCGCGATGGCGACGAGGTCGTCCAGCTCTACGCCACGCCGCCCGCCGCCTCGCACCCGCGCGAGATCCGCGCCCTGTGCGGTTTCGACCGTGTACACCTAAAGGCCGGCGAGACGCGGACCGTGAGCGTGACCGTGCCGGCGACTGCCCTGCGCCGCTGGAGCGACCACGACAAGGACTACCATACGCCTGCGGGCGATTGGACCATCGCCGTCGGCGCTTCGTCGGCCGACATCCGCCAGAGCGCCACCGTGAAACTCTAGATTCATCCGCCGCCCGGCCCGGTGCCGAGGTCGGTCGGCGTACCTTGCCTATGACGGTAAAGTAACCTCAGTGATGCCACCACGCGTCGATCGTAGTATCACGGAAATATGCTCATGCCCAGAGTCCTCATTCGTACCTTCCTTGGCGCCGCGGTTCTCACCACCTCGGCTCGCCTCGCGGCGGAGATCCCCTCCACCGCCACGCCGACCGTCATCGTGAGCACGTCCGCCCAGCCGGTGGCGAAAGGCAAATTCGAGCCGACGTGGTCTTCGTTGCATCAATACCAGGTGCCGGATTGGTTTCGCGATGCGAAGTTCGGCATCTGGGCCCACTGGGGTCCGCAGTGCGAGCCGGGCATGGGAGACTGGTATGCGCGCCATCTGTATCTTGAGAACGGCCCGTTGTGGGGCACGAACGTCACGGCCTTCCACCGCCAGACCTACGGCCACCCCTCCCAGGCCGGGTTCAAGGACGTCATCCACCGCTGGAAGGCGGAGAACTGGAATCCCGACAAGCTCGTCGCCCTCTACAAGCGTGCCGGCGCCCGGTATTTCTTCGCCCTCGCCAATCACCACGACAACTTCGACCTCTGGGACTCGCCCTACCAGCCGTGGAACTCCGTACGCGTCGGCCCGCAGAAGGACATCATCGCCGGCTGGGCCAGGGCTGCCCGCGCGAACGGCCTGAAATTTGGCGTCAGTGTGCACGCCGCCCATGCCTGGAGCTGGTACGAGCCCGCCCAGGGCGCGGACAAGAAAGGCCCGCTCGCCGGCGTGCCCTACGACGGCAAGCTCACGGCCAAGGACGGCAAAGGCACCTGGTGGGAAGGCCTCGACCCGCAGGATCTCTATGAGCAAAGGCACGCGCCGTCTCCGGACTTCGACGACCCCGGCAAGATCCACCAGCGCTGGGATTGGGGCAACGGCGTGACTCCGCCCGACCAGGCCTACTGCGAGAAGTTCTACAACCGCACGGTCGACCTGATCGACCGCTACCAGCCCGACTTGATCTACTTCGACGACACCGCGCTGCCCCTCTGGCCGGTGAGCGATGCGGGGCTGAAGATCGCGGCCCACTTCTACAACCGCAACAACCAGTGGCACGGCGACGACGGCGTGATGTTCAACAAAGTCCTCGATGCCGGGCAGCGCCGGTGCATGGCCTGGGATATCGAGCGCGGCAGCAGCAACCAGATCGAGCCGCAACCGTTCCAGTCGGACACCTGCCTCGGCAACTGGCACTACGAAACCAGCATCTTCGAGCATCACGGCTACAAGAGCGCGAAGACGATCGTGCAAACCCTGATCGATGTCGTCAGCAAGAACGGCAACCTCCTCCTCAACGTCCCGCTGCGGGGCGATGGCACGCCCGATGCCGACGAACTCGAGATCGTCGAAGGCATCGCCCGGTGGATGCAGGTGAATCAGGAAGCCATCCATGGCACGCGCCCGTGGAAGGTGTTGGGCGAAGGTCCGCAGATGACCGGCGCCGTGGCGCTCCAGGGCCAGGGCTTCAACGAAGGGAAGGGAAAACCCTTCACCGCCGAGGACGTGCGCTTCACCACGAAGGGCGATGTGCTTTACGCCTTCATCATGGGCGCACCCACAACCGCCGTGCACATCAAGTCGCTCGGCGCCGGTGCGAAGCTGCTGGAGACGAAGATCGCCAAAGTGACGTTGCTCGGGGGAAACGAGACGGTCCGTTGGTCGCAGACGGCGGAGGATTTGACGATCGAGGCGCCGCACGGACCCGTGAGCGAGATCGCGACGGTTTTTGAAATCCACACCCAATAATTACCGTGGAAAGGTGCTGAACGATGAAAACACGATTCCTGCTGAAATTGGTTTGCGGCGTCGCGTGGCTGTTCTCGCCCGGTCCCGCGTTCCCCGCTGCGACGGGACTGGATCCGGTCGACCAGATGCAGATTGTGCCCGGCATCACCGGGGAGGGCTTCTCGTTTGCCCGTCTGGAAAACGGGGTCCAGTTCCGCGCCAACGGCATCACGAAAAACATCATTTTCTACGGGCCGGACACTGTCCGGGTGAATGCAAACCTCGGCCGGAGCTACACGGCCCAACCCAGCCTCACGGTCGTGGCCCGGCCGGCGGCGGTGGCGTTCGCTGTCCAAGAGTCGCCCGGGTCACTGGCCGTCAACGCGGAGAAGCTGCGCATAGTGGCCAACAAGACGACGGGCGCGCTCACATTCCTCGACTCCGACGGCCGGGAACTCACTCGCGAGCGGACGGATGCTCCGGGCACGCTCAAGGAGGTGACGATTTCTGGCGCTCCCACCTACGAAATCACGCATACGTTTACGCTTGCGGCGGATGAATCGCTCTACGGCCTCGGCCAGTACAACCGGCCCTACATGGACTACCGCGGCCAGGAGGTATTGCTCGTCCAGACCAACATCGGCATCGTTGTGCCCCTCCTGATCTCCACGAGGCGTTACGGCGTCATGTGGGACATCTATTCGAAGATGACCTTCAAGGACGACGCGAGCGGCGCCACCCTTTGGGCCGAGAGCGCCCCGGCCGGGATCGATTACTACTTCATCGCCGGCGATACGATGGACGGCGTGATCGCCGGCTATCGGAATCTCACCGGGCCCGCGCCGATGTTCCCGAAAGCGGCGTTTGGCCTCTTCATGAGCAAGGAGCGCTACAAAACGCAGGACCGCCTCATCGAAGTTGTGCGCAATTTTCGCCAGAACGGCTTCCCCCTCGATTACATCGTGCAGGACTGGCAATACTGGGGTGGCGCCAAGGACGGCACCTGGAGCGGCATGATCTGGAACAAGGAACGCTACCCCGATCCCGCCGGCCTCACCCGGACGCTGCACGATGAGTTGCACGTCAAACTCATGATTTCGATCTGGCCGTCGATCGGCAACGATACCGCGCTGGCCCACGAACTCGACGCCAAGGGCCTCCGCTTTGCGCCGCTGCACTGGATCTCGCAACAGGCGCTCATTTACGACGCCTACAGCCCCGAGGGCCGTGCGATCTATTTCAAGCACATCAAGAAAGGCCTGCTCGACGTCGGCGTGGACGCCCTCTGGATGGACGGCACCGAGGTCGAGGTCGGCGGGGCCTGTCACGATCCGGTCGCCGTCGAACGCGACATCAAGAGCCTCGGCCGAAATGCGCTGGGCGACTTCACGCGCTACCTGAATCCCTACAGCCTCCTCACGACGAAAGGCACCTACGAGGGCCAGCGCGCCACGAGCGACAAACGCGTCTTCACCCTCACGCGTTCGGCCTGGACGGGACAGCAGCGCTATGCCGCGCTCCCGTGGTCGGGCGACACGACCGCCAGTTGGGAGACCCTGCGCAACCAGATCTCCGGCGGCGTCAATGTCGCCATGGCCGGCCTGCCTTACTGGACCCAGGACACGGGTGGCTTCTTCGTGAATTACCCGCAGGGCGAGCGGAATCCCGAATACCAGGAACTCTACGCCCGGTGGAATCAGTTCGCGATCTTCAATCCCGTCTATCGGATCCACGGTACCAGCATCGAGCGCGAACCCTACCTCTTCCAAACGCTCGCGCCGGAGATTTACCAATCGCTGCTCGGCGCGGCGCAGCTCCGCTACGAGCTGCTGCCCTACATCTATTCGCTCGCCTGGCAGAGCACCGCCCACGGCTACACCCTGATGCGCGGCCTGCCGATGGACTTTCCGGACGACCGGCGCGTGCGCCAGACGGATGACGCGTTCATGTTCGGACCGGCCTTCCTCGTTCACCCGATCACCCGCGCCATGTATCACGTGAGCGATCCTCCGCCGGTCACGATCCCGGTCGAGGCGTTGCGGACGCCGGATGGCAGGCCGGGTCTCGCCGTGCAGTATTTCGAAGGCGTGGATTTCGAAAAACCCGCCGGCCGGACGATCGACGAGAAGATCGAACACAGCTGGCCCGGCCCGCCGCTGGCCAACCCGCCGCCCGGCCTCACCAGCTTCGACAACTTTTCCGCCCGCTGGGAGGGGACTGTGACCGCACCCGAGGCCGGCGAGTATGAGTTCGCCGTCGAATACGACGACGGCGCCCGCCTCTATCTCGACGGCAAGCTTGTCGCCGACGACTGGAGCTTCGGCCCCAAACGCTACCGGCTCGCCAAAATCACGCTCGCCCAAGGCCAGAAGCTGCCCGTGAAGGCCGAGTTTCACCAAGGCGGCCAGGAGCGCTACTTCCGTCTCGGCTGGCGCACGCCGGGCGAACGCCGCGCCCTGGCCAACACCACGAAGAAACTCGACAACACCATGGAGACCTACCTGCCCGCCGGGGCCGGATGGTACGATTTCCAGACGAACGAACGCTTCGCCGGCGGCCAGACGGTGAAGAAGCATTGCCCGCTCGACACCCTGCCGGTTTACGTCCGCGCCGGCTCCATCGTGCCCATGGGCCCGGCGGTTCACTACGTGACCGAGCGGCCCGATGCCCCCTACGAGATCCGCATCTTCCCCGGCGCGGACGCGAAGTTCACGATCTACGAGGACGACGGCGAGACCTACGACTACGAAAAGGGCCAACACGCCATCTACGATCTCGTCTGGCACGATGCCGCCCAAGCCCTCACTATCGGCGCCCGCGAGGGAGCCTTTCCGGGCATGATCGCGCAGCGAAAGCTTACGATCGTCTTGATGACGCCGGGCAGCGCCTCCTCCGCCGCAACCGCCACGGTCCCCACCAGGACCGTGACCTACAGCGGTGAACGGGTGGAGGTGAAATTCACCAACTAAATTTCTCGTCAACTCCACTCCCATGAATCCAGCTGCAATCATCCGCTCCAGCCCGGCCCGTTTTTACCGCGCCATCGTGGCGGGTCTCCTCCTGGTGATGGCGTGGTCCACCTTGATGGCGGTCGGTGCCGATCCGGCGCCTGCAATCGCCCCCGACACGCCGGCGAAGATTTTCCCGTTGGATTCTGTCCGGCTGTTGGAAACGGGGCCTTTCGCCCCGGCGGTCAAAGCGAATCGTGACTACCTTCTGGCCCTCGAACCGGACCGTTTGCTCGCTCCCTTCCGGCGCGAGGCGGGTCTGCCGCCCAAGGCGCCGTCCTATGGCAACTGGGAGAGCGGCGGGTTGGACGGGCATACGGCCGGCCACTACCTCTCCGCGCTGGCCAACATGATTGCCTCCGGCGAAGACACTCCGGATGCGCAGCTCCGCCGGCGCCTCGACTACATGGTGGACGAGTTGCAGGCCTGCCAAAAGGCCTTCGGTGGCGGCTACGTCGGCGGTGTGCCCGGCGGCCGGGCGCTCTGGACCGCGGTCGCCGGCGGCGACATCCAGGCGGTCAACCGCAAATGGGTGCCCTGGTATAACCTCCACAAGACCTTCGCCGGACTGCGCGACGCCTATCGCGAAGCGGGCAACACCCAGGCGCGCGACGTGCTGGTGGGCCTGGGCGATTGGTGCGTCACCCTCACTTCCCATCTGAGCGACGAGCAGATGCAGCAGATGCTCAACCAGGAGCATGGCGGCATGAACGAAGTGCTGGCCGATATCTACGCGATCACCGGCGACCGGAAATACCTCGTGACCGCGGAGCGGTTCAACCACCGCGCCATCCTCGACCCGCTCATCCGGCAGCAGGATCAACTCACCGGCAAACACGCCAACACGCAGATCCCCAAAGTCGTCGGCCTGGAGCGCATCGCGACGCTGACCGGCGACAAGGCGGCCGGCGCGGGTGCCCGCTTCTTCTGGGAAACCGTCACACAGCATCGCTCCGTTGTCTTTGGCGGGAACAGCGTGTCCGAGCATTTCAACGATCCGCACGATTTTCACGGCATGTTATTGCACCGGGAAGGCCCCGAGACCTGCAACACCTACAATATGCTCCGCCTCACGGAGGAGCTCTTCGCCAGCGCGCCGGGCGCCGCCTATGCCGACTATTACGAGCGCGCGCTGTACAACCATATCCTCGCCTCCATCAATCCCACCCACCCGGGCTATGTGTACTTCACGCCGATCCGGCCCGACCATTACCGGGTCTACTCGGTGCCGGGCGAGGGCTTTTGGTGCTGCGTTGGCACCGGCATGGAAAATCCCGGCAAGTACGGCGAGTTCGTTTACGCGCAGGCCCGTGACGGGATTTACGTCAATCTCTTCATCGCCTCCGAACTGAAGGAGGCCTCGCTCGGTCTCACGTTGCGGCAGGACACCGCCTTTCCCGACGAAGAGAGCTCCCGGCTCACGTTGAAGCTCGCCCGGCCGCAGGCTTTCACGCTTTACCTGCGCGAACCCGGCTGGGTTGCGCCCGGCGCCTACACGGTCAAGGTCAACGGCAGTCCGGTGCCCGTCACGACGGCGCCGTCCTCCTATGTCGCGGTGCGCCGCGAGTGGCGGAATGGCGACAAGGTTGAGATCGCGATGCCCATGCACACCTATGTGGAAGACCTGCCGGACGGCTCTCCCTGGTATGCGATCCTGCACGGCCCCATCGTACTGGCCCATCCGGCCGGTACCTGGGAGTTGACCGGGCTGCGCGCCGACGATTCCCGGATGGCGCACGTGGCCGGAGGACCGGTGGTGCCGCTCGACCAGGCACCCGTGCTGCTGGCGGATGCCGGCGCGATCCCCGCCAAGGTCGTGGCCGATCGGGCGGCCGGTCCCCTGCATTTCCGGCTGGTGGGCGTCGTCGAACCTCCGGCGCCGGACGGCCTGGCCCTGATCCCCTTCTTCCGTCTGCACGACACCCGCTACCAGATGTATTGGGAGATCACGACCCGCGAGGGCCTCGCGGTTCGCCAAGAACAGCTGGCCGCGGCCGAGCGCGCCCGGGCCGCCCGCGAAGCGGCCACGCTCGACCGGGTCGCCCCGGGCGAGCAGCAGCCGGAGGTCGAGCACGCCTTTCAAGGCGAGGAAACGGAGACCGGCATCTACAACGGCCGGCGTTGGCGCCACGGTCGCCAAATCCAATACACGCTCGATGCCCGCGGCGAGAAAGCCGCCGTCCTCTCCGTCACTTACTCGGGCGACGACTCCGGCCGGACTTTCGACATCTTCGCCAACGATACCCTGGTCGCCACCCAGAATCTCATGGGGGAGAAGCGCGGGGAATTCGTGGAAAAGACATATGCCATTCCCTCCGCCATCCTCGCTGCCGCGCCCGGCAGCCGCGTGACGGTCAAGTTTGTCGCCAAAAAATCGCTGGCCGGCGGCGTCTATGACGTGCGCCTGCTCCGGCCCGGCGGTCTGCCGCCGGGGACACAGGCGGAATTAACCCTGAAACCAGCCGGCAAAGAATGAAACGCTCCTTGTTCCATCTTTTCGCCTGGGCCTTGCTGGCCGCATTCGCCTGGCACTCCGTCACGAGCGCGCACGCCGAGGCGGCGGCTTCGGACCTTTCCATTCTGACCAGGCCAACGACGGGTGGGGACTGCGTCACGATTGTCGGCGGCAGGAAAGTCGCCGCGGTGGCGTTTGATGCGCAGGACTACCCCGTCGTCCAATTGGCGGCCGGCCTGTTGGCGGATGATGTCCAGCGGGTGACGGGGCAGCGCCCCGTGGTGACCAATGATCCCGCCGGTTCGCCGCAACTGATTGTCGTCGGAACGTTGGGAAAGAGCGCGTTGATCCAGCAGTTGGCCGCCGCCGGGAAACTGCGGAATCTCGACCAGATCCAGGGCCGGTGGGAAGGCACGCTCATGCAGGTGGTCCTGGCGCCATTTCCCGGCGTGGAACGCGCTCTGGTCATCGTCGGCAGCGACCGGCGCGGCACCGCCTACGGCTTGATGCAGCTCTCGGAGGCGATCGGGGTGTCGCCCTGGTATTGGTGGGCCGATGTGCCGGTCCGGCATCGCGAGGCTCTGGCCCTCAAGCTCGCCGCGCCGCGCCTGGACGCACCCGGCGTGAAATATCGCGGCATCTTCATCAACGACGAGGACTGGGGGCTCTTCCCCTGGGCGGCGAAAACCTTCGATCCGGAATCTGGCAACATCGGCCCGAGGACTTACGAGAAGATCTTCGAACTCATGCTCCGGCTGCGGCTGAACTATCTTTGGCCGGCGATGCACGCATGCAGCACGGAATTCGGCGCCGTGCCGGAGAACTACGCGCTCGCCGACAAGTTCGCCATCGTCGCCGGTTCGTCCCACTGCGAGCCGATGCTCTGCAACAACGTGCATTGGGACGAGCGTGAAAAAGGGCGCTGGAATTACAGTCTGAATCGAGAGGCCATCCATGCCTATTGGGAGGAGAACGTGAAGGCCCGCGGGGCCCAGGAGGCCGTCTGGACCATCGGCATCCGCGGCATCCATGACCAGGGGATGGAAAAGCCGCCGGACGAACTGCCGGACCGGATCAGCCTGATGAGCGAGGTCTTTCGCGATCAACGCGAGTTGCTGGATCGCAACGTGAGCAAGGCATGGGGTCCGGTCTCCCAGTGCTTCGTGCCCTACAAGGAGGTCCTGCCGATCTACGACGCCGGTTTGCAGGTGCCCGACGATGTCACGCTCGTATGGGTCGACGACAATTTCGGCTACATCCGCCGCCTCAGCTCGCCCGCCGAGCGGAACCGCTCCGGCGGATCGGGCGTGTACTGGCATATTTCTTATTACGGTGGGCCGCACTCCTACACCTGGATCAACACCACCGCGCCCGCCTTGATGTGGGAGGAGTTCCACAAAGCCTGGGAGAACGACGCGCGCACGCTCTGGGTGATCAACGTCGGCGACATCAAGCCGATGGAGCTCGGCATCGACTACTTCGCCCGGCTGGCCTGGACGCCGGACGGCCTCCCATTGGGTTCGCAACGCCGGTTCTTCAGCGACTTTGTCGCGCGAATCTTTGGCGCGGAACTCGCGCCGCCGATAACCGATCTGCTCGGGGATTTCTACCGGCTCGGCACGGTGCGCAAACCCGAGCTGATGGAGCGCAAGTGGGCGCTCTCGCTGACGGCGGAACGCGCGAACCAGCTGGAGCGCGACTACCGGGAATTGCTTGCCCGCGAACTGGCGATTGCCGGCCGTGTTTCGGTCGAGGCGCGCGACGCCTACACCGAGATGGTCGGTTTCCCCGCCCGCGTGCTCGGCCTGACCGGGCTGATCTTCCTCGCCGACCGGAGCATCCAGTCCGGCCAGGACGTTGCCGCCAACAAACAGACGATCGCCCGCTGGCGGAGCGAACTCGAGGCCCAGGTCGCCCATTACAACACCGGCGTCGCCGGCGGAAAATGGAATCGCATGATGCCGGGGTCCGTGACCGCCGGGGATCTCATGGCGTGGAACAGCCAGGTGCGTTGGCCGTGGGGCGAAAAGCCCGAAACTGCCAAGGGCGAGCCCCCGGTGGTGCGCCCGCCGCTCACGGAACAAAACTGGCGCGACGCCGCTGCGGCCGACCGTCACACCGCGGCCAGCGGGGCTGGCTGGAGTGTCGTCGAGGGGCTTGGACCTTCCGGTCGGGCGGTGGCGCTGCTGCCTGTGAAGCTGGCCAAAGCGTGGGAGGCGGGCGATCCGAAGGCGCCGGCGCTGGAATTCGATTTCCAGAGCCAGGGCGGCGCGGCGGATATCTGGATAGATTTTCTGCCCTCGTTTCGTCTCTTTCCCGGCATGAAATTGCGCGTGGCGGCATGGGTGGACAACGCCCCTCCGGTGATCGTCGAGGTGCCGGGTTCCAGCGGTGCCGAAAATGAGAACGGCCAGGTGCGGAGCCAGGGCGTGCAGGACAATTATGTCCGCGCTCGCGTGCCCCTGCCCGCCATGGCCGCCGGCAAGCACGTGCTCGCCCTCCAGGCGATGGATTCCGGGGTGGTCGTCGACCGGGTATATCTGCCTTGAAAGGGTCCACCCGGATGAAATCGGTTCTTCTGTTTCGACCTCCCGCGCTGCGGGTGCATGCCGGCACGCTCCATCTCCACGGCGAAACAACTTTCACCACACTCAGAAAATGAAAATTCCCGGTACCAAAACGATGCACCATGCCGCCGGTTGGATGATTCTTTCCGCGGCCGCGAGCTGGGCTGCGCCGGCCAGACTCGCAATCGATCTCGGCGCTTCCGGTCACGCGATCCCGGCGAGCTTCTACGGTTTGATGACCGAGGAGATCAACTACAGCTACGATGGCGGACTCTTTGCGGAGCTCATCCGCAATCGCACTTTCCAGGATCCGGCCAATGGTGCGACCAGCCGCGATCCCCGGCCGCCGGTCGGCGTGGTTCCGCCGCATTGGTCGGTTGTCGGCTCGGCCAGCGCGGCAACCAACCGGATCGATCCCGTCAACGCCGCGCTGCCGGTCAACCTCCGGCTCACACTCTCCGGCGGCGCCGGCGGCGTGGCCAACAACGGCTATTGGGGCATCCCGGTGAGGCCGGCGACGAAATACACCGCCACCTTCTACGCGCGCGGCAACGACGGTTTCGCCAGCCCTGTCACCGCCTCGTTGCTCACCGACGCCGGCGATCGGACCGTCGTCAAGGCCGAGACGGGACCACTCACCGGCGCGTGGCAGAAATACACGCTCGCTTTCACGACGCCGGCCGACGCGCCGACCACCGCCGCCGCCCGCTTCGTCCTCTCGGCGAGCGGCACGGGCAGCATCGACTTCAGCTTGGTCTCGCTCTTTCCGCCGACCTATCGGGACGTGCCAAACGGCCTGCGGCCCGACCTCATGAAGCTCCTGGCGGACATGCATCCGGCCTTCATCCGTCTGCCCGGCGGCAATTACGCCGAGGGCAGCCGCTTCGCCGACCGTTTCGCCTGGAAAACGATGATCGGGCCCGCCGACCAGCGTCCGGGGCACATGGGCTGCTGGAGCTACCGCAGCAGCGATGGCTTCGGCCTGCCGGAGTATCTCCTGTGGTGTCAGCAACTCGGGGCTGAGCCCGTGCTCGCGCTCTTCGCCGGCTACACGCTCAATGGCGACTACGTCCACCCGGGCAGCCCGGAGATGGACCTCTACACGAAGGAGGCGCTTGAGGAGATCGAGTATGTCATGGGTCCGGCCGACAGCGAGTGGGGCCGGCGCCGCGCCGCCGACGGATTCCCCGAGCCGTTCAAGCTGAAATACGTCGAGATCGGCAACGAAGACTTCTTCGACCGCTCGGGCAGCTACGAAGGCCGCTTTGCGCAAATGGCCAGGGCGATCCGCGAAAAATATCCGCAGCTCAAGATCATCGCCACGACGCCGGTCACCAGCTGCAAGCCCGACCTCATCGACGACCACATCTACGCGAGCGCCCAGACCATGAAGCGGGAATGGAACCGCTACGACCCGGGCTCCGGCCATCCGGAAGGCCGGAAGCGCGACGGCCTCAAGGTCTTCATGGGCGAATGGGCCACGCAGGGCGGCTCGCCGACGCCCAACCTCATGTCCGCCCTGGCCGACGCGGTTTTCGTCATGGGCCTTGAGCGCAATTCTGACGACGTCGTCATGCAATGTTACGCGCCGCTCTTCGCGAACGTAAACCTCGAGGACCAGGCGAAGGGCCACCCGCGTGGCTGGCAGTGGAACACCAATCTCATCGGTTACGACGCGCTCGGCGCCTTCGGGTCGCCCAGCTACCACGTGCTCGCCGTCTTCGGACAAAACAAGGGCGATGTCGTTGTGCCGGCCACCCTCGATGTTCCGCAGGTCGTGCCGCCTCCGGACCCGCACCCGCACGGCCTCACCGGCGTCGGCACGTATGAGACGAGCGTCGAATACACCAGCCTGGTCGTCACCGGCCCGGATGGCCGCAAACTCACCTCCGACAATCTCGTCGCCGAGACCGGCAAATGGCAGTTCCCGCACGGCCGCTGGTCCGTGGAGGACGGCGTCATCCGCCCGCTTGGGGCCAATCCGCAGTCGTGGGCGCTGGCCGGCGATCCGTCCTGGACGAACTACATCGTCACCCTGCGCGCCCGGAAACTCGGCGGCAATGAAGGCTTCCTCATCCTCTGGCACTCCATCGATGGCGACAATTACCGCTGGTGGAACCTCGGCGGCTGGGGCAACACCGTCTCCCGTTGCGAGTCGTCCGAGAATGGCGGCCGCGAGCCCTATGGCGGCAGCACGCCTTTCACGGTCGAGACGGGCCGCTGGTATGACCTCAAGCTCGAGATCGATGGCCACACCGCCCGCGGCTACGTCGACGGAAAACTTGTCATGGCAGCGACCGACGAGCCCCCGCGGCCGAACGCGACGGCGTTCGCTTCCGCCTCCTATATCACGGCCAGCGGCGAACTGGTCGTCAAGGTCGTCAACTCCGCGGCCACGCCGCTCGAGACGGCCATCCATCTCAAGGCCGCGCAGCAGGTCGGCCCGGGCCGGGCGATTGTCCTCTCCGGCGAGCCCACAGCGGTGAACACGATCGCGCAGCCGACGACTGTCGCGCCGCAGACGGAGCCGCTCACGAACGCCGCTGTCACGTTTACGCGCACCTTCCCGCCATATTCCGTCACGCTCCTGCGTTTCCCCGTGAAAAAATAGTCCGTCCCGATCGCAAGGACGGCGCGGTGTCCGTCGGATGCCCAGCTTTACCCTCCCGGGCATCGCCTTCTGCCGGATTGCCTAATCGGGAACCGGCCTGATTATGCAAGGCACTTCATGCGCGGCCCGACACCCAGAGCCACTTTCCTTCCACTCGCGATTTTATTCTTCTTCCAGTGGTTTGCCATCGGCCTGTGGAATGTCTCGTTCAGCAACGTACTGAAGCACGCCGGTCTGGAGCGTTACATCCCGCTGGCTTTCACCTGCAACGCGGTGGCGGCGTTCGTCTCGCCGCTGCTGGTGGGATCGTTTGCCGACCGATCCATCCCGCCGGTGAAGTTGATGCGCTGGCTGTACTGGCTGTCGGGATTCTGGCTGACGGCGTTGTTTGCCGCCATCGACTTCGGCTGGGGCGGCGGCCCGATGCTGATTTGCATGCAACTGTACTCGCTGTGCGCCAGTCCCTGCGCCAGTCTGCTGACGGCCATCGCCCTGGGCGCCCTGCGCGACCCGAGTGCGGAATTTGGGCCGATGCGCATGTGGGCCACCGCGGGGTGGATGCTGGCCGGGTCGGCGGTAAGCTGGGTGCTGGCGGCGGACACTTCGGTCCTTTCGGGCTATGTCGCGGGCGGCGTGTGCCTGACCCTGGGTTTTGCCACCTATCGGATGCCCGCCTGGCAGCTGCCCGCCGCCGCCAAGGCGCGCAACTGGAAGGAAGTTTTCGGGCTGGATGCCCTGGTGCTCCTGCGCCACCCCGACCACCGGACCATCCTGATCACGGTCACGCTTTTTGGCATGCCGCTGGCGGCGTTCTATCCTTACACGCCATTGCAGCTCACCGCCCTCGGCGTGGGCCATCCGACCGCCACCATGTCGCTCGGGCAGACCACCGAGTTGGTGACATTGCTGACGCTGGCGGCACTGTTGCGCCGCGTCCGGTTGAAATGGGCGATCCTGCTCGGGCTGGTCATCGGCGTGGTGCGGATGGCGTTGTTTGCGCTCGACACGCGTTATGCGCTGTTGGTTGGCATCACGCTCCACGGGGTGTGCTATGTGCTCTTCACGGTGGTGGCCCAGATCTATCTGGCCGAACGGGTGGAGCGCACCATGCAGGCGCGGGCCCAGGCGCTGTTCGCGATGCTGACGAGCGGCGTGAGCAATCTGCTGGGCTACCTCGGCACCGGCGGCTGGTTCCTCCTGATGACGCACGACGGCGTCACCCACTGGCCGCTCTACTGGTCGGGACTGTGCGCCACGACCCTGGCCATCACGGTGTATTTCGCCTGGGAGTACCATGGCGTGGGCCACGGATTCTTCCGCCAGCCGTCGGACGACTGGAAACCAGACCTCGCCGAACCACCCTTGGGGGCGTAAACGACACCGCCGTCGGCGCGGCGGATGACTGGCGGATCAATCGGAATCTTGGCTCAGCCTTTTCCTTGGCCGTAGGTGGCGCCGGGGCCGTGCTTGCGCTTGAAGTGCTTGTTGCGCAGTTCGACTTCGATGGCCGGCAGCTTGGGT
>Ga0335069_10007093_pt1 | contig 16215 bp, 12 predicted proteins | sample Lox_Sample_11_FD_206714 | JGI IMG/M metagenome (GOLD analysis project Ga0335069, IMG submission 206714) | Soil microbial communities from Loxahatchee National Wildlife Refuge, Florida, United States - Lox_Sample_1.1 | ecosystem: Environmental > Terrestrial > Soil > Wetlands | place: USA... | reverse complement strand
CCTTCACCTCCCCCCCATACTTCTTCGATAGCACCAGCGTCATCGCCGCCGTCAGCGTCGTCTTCCCGTGATCCACGTGGCCAATCGTCCCTACGTTCACGTGCGGCTTCGTCCGTTCGAATTTGCCTTTTGCCATGGTGCTCTCCAGCGTTTGCGTTGATTCCGCCGCGCATCGGCCCCGCCGATCGCAGTCGACTGTTCGGTTCGAGTCGGCGTCGCCTCGGCGCCTCAGCTCTTCTTGTTGATCACCGCCTCGGCGACCGACTTCGGCGCTTCGGCGTACTGCTTGAATTCCATCGTGTACGTCGCCCGCCCCTGCGAAAGCGAACGCAGCGTCGTCGAGTAACCGAACATCTCGGCGAGCGGAACTTCGGCCTTGATCACCTTGCCTGTCGGCATGTCTTCCATGCCCTGGATCATCCCTCGCCGCGACGAGAGATCGCCGACGACGTTGCCCATGAAGTCCTCGGGCGTCTCGACCTCGACCGCCATCATCGGCTCGAGCAGCACCGGGCTCGCCTGTCGCATCCCGTCCTTGAACGCCATCGACGCGGCCATCTTGAATGCGTTCTCGTTCGAGTCGACGTCGTGGGAACTGCCGTCGAACAGCGTGACCTTGATGTCGACGACGGGGAAGCCGGCGAGAATTCCGTTCGGAAGCGTCTCGCGCAGGCCCTTCTCGACCGCGGGGATGAATTCCCGCGGCACCGTGCCGCCCTTGATCGCGTCGACGAACTCGAAGCCCTTGCCGGGATCGGGCTCCATCTTGATCCACACGTGACCGTACTGCCCGCGGCCGCCCGACTGCTTGATGAACTTGCCTTCGGACTCCACCGACTTCTTGATCGCCTCGCGATACGCGACCTGCGGTGCGCCGACGTTCGCTTCGACGCCGAACTCGCGCTTCATCCGGTCGACGAGGATTTCGAGGTGGAGCTCGCCCATTCCCGAGATGATCGTCTGGCCGGACTCCTCGTCGGTGCGCACGCGGAACGACGGGTCTTCCTGCGCGAGGCGATTGAGCGCGATGCCCATCTTCTCCTGGTCGACCTTGGTCTTCGGTTCGACGGCGACGTGGATCACCGGCTCGGGGAACACCATCTTCTCGAGCGTGATCTCCTTCGCCGGATCGCACAGCGTGTCGCCGGTCGTCGCTTCCTTCAAGCCGACGGCCGCGGCGATGTCGCCGGCGCGCACTTCCTTGATGTCTTCGCGCTGGTTCGCGTGCATCTGCAGAATGCGGCCGATCCGCTCCTTGCGGCCCTTGATCGGGTTGTAGACGGTATCGCCGGAATTCACCACGCCGGAATAGACGCGGAAGAACACCAGCTGCCCGACGAACGGGTCGGTCATGATCTTGAACGCGAGCCCCGCGAAAGGCTCGTCGTCGGAGGCCTTGCGCTCGCCCGTCTTGCCGTCGGCGAGCTCGCCTTGCACCGGCGGGATGTCGGTCGGCGCGGGCATGTAGTCGATCACCCCGTCGAGCATCGCCTGCACGCCCTTGTTCTTGAAGGCCGAGCCGCAGAGCATCGGGACGATCTCGTTCGCGATGGTGCGCAGGCGCAAGCCCGCCTTGATGTCGGCGGCCGAGAGCTCGTGGCCCTCGAGGTACTTGTTCATCAGCGTCTCGTTCGCTTCGGCGGCGCTCTCGACCATCTTCTCGCGCCATTCCTTCGCGAGATCGACGAGGTCGGCGGGGATGTCGCGCATCTCGTACTTCATCCCCTGCGTCGAATCGTCCCAGTAGATCGCTTTCATCGAGACCAGATCGACGACGCCCTCGAACTTGTCTTCGGCGCCTATCGGCACCTGGATCGGGACGGGGTTCGCCTTGAGCCGCGCCTTCATCTGGTCGTAGACCTTGAAGAAGTTCGCGCCCACACGGTCCATCTTGTTGACGAACGCGAGGCGCGGCACGCGGTACTTGTTCGCCTGACGCCACACGGTTTCCGACTGCGGCTGCACCCCGCCGACCGAGTCGTACACCATGCACGCGCCGTCGAGCACGCGCATCGAGCGCTCGACCTCGATCGTGAAGTCGACGTGGCCCGGCGTGTCGATTATGTTGATCCGGTGCTCGGGATAGCTTCCGTCCATCCCTTTCCAGAAGCACGTCGTCGCCGCCGAAGTGATCGTGATGCCGCGCTCCCGCTCCTGCTCCATCCAGTCCATGACGGCGGCACCGTCGTGCACCTCGCCCATCTTGTGCGAGACGCCGGTGTAGAAAAGGATGCGCTCGGTGGTCGTCGTCTTGCCGGCATCGATGTGCGCGCTGATGCCGATGTTGCGATACCGATCGATTGGAGTGGTGCGTGCCACGTTGGTCCTGCGCTTTGCGGTTGTTGCCGGGTTAGCAGTGGATGTCGATGATTCGGTCGGGCGTGCCTCCGGCGCGACGCCGGCTTCCATGGTCAAGAAGCGCTCCTAGAACCGGAAGTGCGAGAACGCCTTGTTGGCTTCCGCCATCCGGTGCACTTCCTCGCGTTTCTTGACGGCGCCACCGCGGCCTTCGGAGGCCTCGAGAAGCTCGGCGGCAAGGCGCTGGCCCATCGACTTCTCGCCGCGCTTGCGCGCGGCCTCGCGGATCCAGCGCATCGCGAGCGCCATCCTGCGGACGGGCCGCACTTCGACGGGAACCTGGAAATTTGCGCCGCCCACGCGGCGACTCTTGACTTCGACCGTGGGCCGCGAATTCGCGAGCGCCTGATTGAAGACCTCGAGCGGGTCCTTGCCGCCCTTCTTCGAGATCGATTCGAAAGCGCCGTACAGGATGCGCTCGGCCACCGACTTCTTGCCGGCGGTCATCAGCACGTTGACGAACTTCGCGACGTCGCTGCTGCCGTACTTCGGATCGGGCAGGATCTCGCGCTTGGGTATCTCTCTGCGTCGGGGCATCGGGTCCTCGGATCTTCGCTGACTTGCTAGGCCGCTTTAGGTTTCTTGGCACCGTACTTCGAGCGCGCCTGCTTGCGGTCCTTGACGCCTGCGGTGTCGAGGCTGCCGCGCACCATGTGATAGCGCACACCCGGCAGGTCCTTCACGCGGCCGCCGCGGATCAGCACAACCGAGTGTTCCTGCAGGTTGTGGCCTTCGCCGCCGATGTAGCTGATCACCTCGAAGCCGTTCGTGAGGCGCACCTTCGCGACCTTGCGCAGCGCCGAATTCGGCTTCTTCGGCGTTGTCGTGTAGACGCGCGTGCAGACACCGCGCTTCTGCGGGCTGCGGCCCAGCGCCGGGACCTTGCTTTTCGACACGGCGGGCTCGCGTCCCTTCCGTACGAGCTGATTGATTGTCGGCATCCTGATTTTCCGTTTCGTGCCCTCGCGAACTCACATCCGCGCGAGCAGGGCTCATCGCTTGGCGAAACTGACTTCGTCGTTCAACAAATCAAAGTGGCCCACGTCGCGCCTCGGAACGCTCACGGCGCTGCACACGGGCCACTCTCTCGCGCCTCGGCCAACGGCAACTGCGCTGCTGCGGCCAGGTACGCGGGCCGCCCGTCGGCGAAGGTCTTTGCTGAACCGGCCGTCAGGGGGCGAAAAGACAGCGATTATAAAGGGATATCCGAGGAAGCGTCAACCGATTGTTGCGATGCGGAAGGGTGGTGACCCCCTCCTCCGAGGCGGTTCCGCGACGGGGGAGCGCCAGAGAAAACGGGCCGGCAGTCGGCTGCCGGCCCGTCGAAAGCGCTGCCGCGATCCTCGCGTCAGGCGGCGTCCGCGGACACCTCCGGCGCCGCGGGCACACCCGTCTCGGGAGGAACGACCTCGCCCGGGGTGACGAATCCGGCCTCGGGTCCGAGCAGCTTCTGCTTCTTGCGAGCGTTGTGATAGGCAAGCCCGGTCCCCGCAGGGATCAGGCGACCGACGATCACGTTCTCCTTCAGCCCGCGCAGGTCGTCCTTCTTGCCCATGATCGCCGCCTCGGTCAGCACGCGGGTCGTCTCCTGGAACGACGCCGCCGAGATGAACGAGTCGGTGGAGAGCGACGCCTTCGTGATCCCGAGCAGCAGGTGCTCGTAGGTCGCCGGCTGCTTGCCCTCCTCCTTCGTCACCTTGTCGTTCTCGTCCAGCAGGTCGGAGCGCTCGGCCTGCTCCCCCGGGATGAACCGCGTATCGCCGGCGTCGAGGACCTGCACGCGGCGGAGCATCTGCCGGACGATCACCTCGATGTGCTTGTCGTTGATCTTCACGCCCTGCAGCCGGTAGACGTCCTGCACTTCGTCGGTGATGTAGCGCGCAAGCGCCTCGACACCGAGCAGGCGCAGGATGTCGTGCGGATCCGCGGGTCCGTCGACGATCGACTCGCCCTTGTTGACGACCTGGCCGTCGTGCGCGGTCACGTGCTTGTCCTTCGGGATCAGATACTCGTGCGCGACGCCGTCGAGATCGGTGATCACGAGGCGCTGCTTGCCCTTCGTGTCCTTGCCGAACGACACCGTGCCGGTCACTTCCGCGAGGAGGCCCGCATCCTTCGGCGAGCGTGCCTCGAAGAGCTCGGCCACGCGCGGCAAACCGCCCGTGATGTCGCGCGTCTTCGACGTCTCCTGCGGGATTCGCGCCAGCACTTCGCCGACTGTCGCCTGCTGGCCGTCCTTCACCGTGATGATCGAGCCCAGCTGGAACGTGATGTTGACCGGAAGCTCGGAGCCCGCGATCTTGATCTCGTTGCCGTTGTCGTCGAGCAGCTTCACCTGCGGCCGCACGCCCTTCGCCGCCGAGCCCGCGCGGCGCTTCGGATCGATGACGACCAGCGTGGAAAGGCCCGTCACTTCGTCTACCTGCTTCGCGACGGTGACGCCTTCCTCGACGTTCTCGAACTTCACGCGGCCGGCGTACTCGGTGACGATGGGGCGGCTGGTCGCATCCCACATCGCGAGCACCTTGCCCGCCTTGACCTGATCGCCATCCTTCACCTGCAGCGTCGCGCCGTAGGGCACCTTGTGGCGTTCGCGCTCGCGGCCGTTGTCGTCGTGGATCGTGACTTCGCCCGAACGGGCGATCACGACGAGCTCCTTCTTCGCGTTGGTCACGTAGCGCATCAGCGACGAGAAGCGAACGGTGCCGGCCGACTTGCTCTCGAGCTGCGAGGCTGCGGCCGTCCGCGACGCGGCGCCGCCGATGTGGAACGTCCGCATCGTGAGCTGCGTGCCCGGCTCGCCGATCGACTGCGCGGCGATCACGCCGACCGCCTCGCCGACGTTCACCAGGTGGCCGCGTCCGAGGTCGCGCCCGTAGCAGTTCGCGCACAACCCGTAGCGCGTGTCGCAGGTGAGCGGGGTGCGGACCTTGACCTCGTCGATGCCGAGCAACTCAATCTGCTCGACCTCGTCCTCGCCGAGTAGCGTGCCTGCGTAGAAGAGCGTCGCCTGCGTTTCCGGGTTGACGACGTCCGCGGCGACCGTGCGTCCGAGGATCCGCTCGCGCAGCGCCTCGATCACTTCGCCGCCTTCGACCAGCGCCTTCATCGCGACGCCGTTGGTCGTCTTGCAGTCCTCTTCGGTGACGACGAGGTCCTGCGTGACGTCGACGAGGCGCCGCGTCAGGTAGCCCGAGTTCGCCGTCTTCAACGCCGTGTCGGCGAGACCCTTGCGCGCGCCGTGAGTCGAGATGAAGTACTGCAGCACGTTCAGGCCTTCGCGGAAGTTCGCCGTGATCGGCGTCTCGATGATCGAGCCGTCGGGCTTCGCCATCAGGCCGCGCATGCCGGCGAGCTGCCGGATCTGCGCCGCCGAGCCGCGGGCGCCCGAGTCAGCCATCATGTAGATCGAGTTGAACGACTCCTGCTTGACGGTCTTGCCTTCGCGGTCGACGACCTCGATCGAGCCGAGCTGCCCCATCATCGCCTTCGCGATGTCGTCGCCGGCGCGGCCCCAGATGTCGACGACCTTGTTGTAGCGCTCTCCCTGCGTGACGAGACCCGAGGTGTACTGCGCCTCGATCTCCTTCACCTGCTTCTCGGCGTCGCCGATGATCGTGTGCTTCTCGGCGGGGACGAGCATGTCGTCGGCGGCGAACGAAATCCCGCCGCGCGTGGCGAGCGCGTACCCTGCCTGCATCAGCTTGTCGGCGAAGATGACGGTTTCGCGCAGACCGCAGCGGCGGAAGCTCGCGTTGATGATCCGCGAGATCTCCTTCTTCTTGAGCGGCTTGTTGATCGTCTCGAACGGCAGGCCCGCGGGCAGAATCTCGGAGAGAAGCGCGCGTCCGACCGTGGTTTCGTAGCGAACGAGCTTCTCGGCCAGTTCGCCCGATGGAGCGGTATCCGTCCGCTTGAGACGCACGTGGATCTTCGCGTGGAGCTCGATCTGCCGCGACTCGTACGCGCGCTGCACTTCGGCGATGTCGGCGAACATCATGCCCTCGCCCTGCGCGTTCACGCGGTCGCGCGTTGCGTAGTAGAGGCCGAGAACGATGTCCTGCGACGGCACGATGCAGGGCTCGCCGTTCGACGGCAGCAGCACGTTGTTGGAGGCGAGCATCAGCGTCCGCGCTTCCATCTGCGCTTCGAGCGAGAGCGGCACGTGGACCGCCATCTGGTCGCCGTCGAAGTCGGCGTTGAACGCCGTGCACACGAGCGGATGGAGCTGGATCGCCTTGCCCTCGATCAGCACCGGCTCGAACGCCTGGATGCCCAGACGGTGGAGCGTCGGCGCGCGGTTCAGCATTACCGGGTGCTCGCGGATCACATCTTCGAGGATGTCCCAGACGACAGGCTCCTGCGATTCGACCATCTTCTTCGCCGCCTTGATCGTGGTGGCGAGCCCCATCGTCTCGAGCTTGTTGAAGATGTAGGGCTTGAAGAGCTCGAGCGCCATCAGCTTCGGCAGCCCGCACTGGTGGAGCTTCAATTGCGGGCCGACGACGATCACCGAGCGACCCGAGTAGTCGACGCGCTTGCCGAGCAGGTTCTGGCGGAAGCGCCCGCCCTTGCCCTTGATCATATCGGCGAGCGACTTGAGCGGCCGCTTGTTGGCGCCGGTCATTGCCTTGCCGCGGCGGCCGTTGTCGAGGAGCGAGTCGACGGCTTCCTGCAACATCCGCTTTTCGTTGCGGACGATGATGTCCGGCGCCTTGAGCTCGAGCAGCCGCTTCAGCCGGTTGTTCCGGTTGATCACGCGACGATAGAGGTCGTTCAGGTCAGAGGTCGCGAAGCGGCCTCCGTCGAGCGGGACCAGCGGGCGCAGCTCCGGTGGCAGCACCGGCAGCACTTCGAGGATCATCCACTCGGGCTTGATCCCGGACTTGTGGAACGCCTCGAGCACCTTGAGCCGCTTGGCGATCTTCTTGATCTTCGTGTCGGAACCGGTCGCCTCGAGCTCCTTGCGGAGCCTCTCGATCTCGTGCGGAACGTCGAGCGCCTTCAGGAGCTCGCGGATCCCCTCCGCGCCCATCGACGCCGAGAAATCGTCACCGTGCTGCTCGAGCTTCGCGAGGTAGTCGTCCTCGGTGAGAAGCTGCGCGCGGTTGAGCGGCGTCAGGCCCGGGTCGGTGACGACGTACGCTTCGAAATAGAGGACGCGCTCGATGTCGCGGAGCGTCATGTCGAGCACCATTCCCATCCGCGACGGAAGGCTCTTCAGGAACCAGATGTGCGCGACCGGCGACGCGAGCTCGATGTGGCCCATCCGTTCGCGGCGGACCTTGGCGAGCGTCACCTCGACGCCGCACTTTTCGCAGATGACGCCGCGGTGCTTCAGCCGCTTGTACTTGCCGCACAGGCACTCGTAGTCCTTGACCGGGCCGAAGATCTTCGCGCAGAAGAGCCCGTCGCGCTCCGGCTTGAACGTCCGGTAGTTGATCGTCTCCGGCTTCTTCACCTCGCCGTACGACCACGAGCGGATCTTCTCCGGTGACGCAAGACCGGTCTTGATCGCGTCGAACTCCTGTTCCTGCGTGACCTGCTTGAATAGATCGAGCAGTGCTTTCATCAATTACTCCCGAATGATTCGTTCCGGATCTGCGATGGCATTCGCGATTGCATTCATCCCGGCCGCGAGCACTCCGAAGCGAACGAAGGACCGCGCCATATCGGGGCGGCCCGTCCGTTCTTCAAGTGCGTCGCGGCGCATGCGGCTCGGGCTCCTAGAAGCGCTCGAGGTCGATGTCGATCGCGAGCGAGCGGATTTCCTTCACCAGCACGTTGAACGACTCCGGCATCCCGGCCTCGATCTTGTGCTCGCCCTTCACGATGTTCTCGTAGACCTTGGTCCGGCCGTTCACGTCGTCGGACTTGACCGTGAGCATCTCCTGCAGCGTGTAGGCGGCGCCGTAGGCTTCGAGCGCCCAGACCTCCATTTCACCGAAACGCTGGCCGCCGAACTGCGCCTTGCCGCCCAGCGGCTGCTGCGTGACCAGGCTGTACGGGCCGGTCGAGCGCGCGTGCATCTTGTCGTCGACCAAGTGGTGAAGCTTCAGCACGTGCATGTATCCGACCGTGACGAGGCGGTCGAACGCCTCGCCGGTACGGCCGTCGTAGAGGAGCACCTGGCCGCTCTTCGGCAGCCCCGCGAGATCGAGCATTCCCTTGATCTCGTCCTCGGTCGCTCCGTCGAACACCGGCGTGGCGAACGGCACGCCGCCCCTCAGGTTGTCGGCCAGCCGTCGGATCTCGTCGTCGCCGAACGCCGCGAGATCCTCGGGCTTCCCGGTCGTGTTGTAGATCCGCTCGAGGAGCTTCCGGACCTCGGCAACGTTCGCCTCCGCCTTGACCATTTCGTCGATCTTGCGACCGAGGCCCTTCGCCGCCCATCCGAGGTGAACCTCGAGGATCTGCCCGACGTTCATCCGTGACGGCACGCCGAGCGGATTGAGCACGATGTCGACGGGCGTGCCGTCCGCCATGTACGGCATGTCCTCGACCGGGACGATCTTCGACACGACGCCCTTGTTGCCGTGCCGGCCCGCCATCTTGTCGCCCGGCTGCAGCCGCCGCTTCACCGCGACGTAGACCTTGACCATCTTCTGCACGCCGGGCGGCAGCTCGTCGCCCTGCGTGAGCTTCTTCTTCTTCTGCTCGAACATCTGGTCGAACCGGATCTTGAGTTGCGCGAGCGAATCCTTCATCGCCTCGAGCTGGCGCGCCGAGTCCTCGGTCGCGAGGCGAATGTCGAACCAGTCGTAGCGCGAAACGCCGTCGAGGTAGTCCTTCGCGATCTTCGTGCCCTTGACGATGCGCTTCGGGCCCCCGTTGGCGGTCTTGCCGATCAGGAGCTTCTCGATCCGGGCGAACTGGTCGTTCTCGACGATCCGCAGCTGGTCATTGAGGTCCTTCCGGTAGCCTTTGAGCTCGTCGTCGATGATCTGGGCGGCACGCTTGTCGCGCTCGATGCCTTCGCGCGTGAAGACTTGCACGTCGATCACCGTGCCCGAGATGCCGGACGGGACGCGCAGGCTCGTGTCCTTCACGTCGGACGCCTTCTCGCCGAAGATCGCCCGCAAGAGCTTCTCCTCGGGGGTCAACTGCGTCTCGCCCTTCGGCGTCACCTTGCCGACCAGGACGTCGCCCGCCTCGACTTCGGCGCCGATGTAGACGATGCCGGCCTCGTCGAGACGCGAGAGCTGCGCTTCGCCCAGGCTCGAGATGTCGCGCGTGATCTCCTCGGCACCGAGCTTGGTGTCGCGCGCGACGACCGACAGCTCCTCGATGTGGATCGACGTGTAGCGGTCGTCGGCGACGACGCGCTCGCTGATGAGGATCGAGTCCTCGTAGTTGTAGCCGTTCCAGGGCATGAACGCGACCAGCATGTTCTGGCCGAGCGCGAGCTCGCCCATGTCGGTCGACGCGCCGTCGCCGATCACGTCGCCCTTGGCGATCACGTCGCCGACCTTCACCAGAGGCCGCTGGTTGATGTTGGTGTTCTGGTTGCTGCGCGTGTACTTGGTGAGGTTGTAGATATCGACCCCGACATCGCCGGCGGCCGTTTCGGCGTCGTGGACGCGGACGACGATCCGGTTCGCGTCGACGTAGTCGACCTTTCCGCCGCGGCGGGCCTGCACCGCGGTGCCCGAGTCGACGGCGGCGGTGCGCTCGACGCCGGTGCCGACCAGCGGCTTCTCGGCGCGGAGGCACGGAACCGCCTGCCGCTGCATGTTGGAACCCATCAGCGCGCGGTTCGCGTCGTCGTGCTCGAGGAACGGGATCAGCGACGCCGCCACCGACACGATCTGCGCCGGAGCGACGTCCATGTAGTCGACCTTGTCAGCGGTCGACATCATGAACTCGTTCTTGCTGCGGCAGGAGACGAGCTCGTCCTTCAGGTGGCCGGTCTTGTCGAGCTGGGCGTTCGCCTGTGCGATCACGAACTGGCCTTCCTCGATCGCGGAGAGGTAGTGGATCTCGTTCGTCACCTTGCCCTTGACGACCTTGCGATACGGCGTTTCGAGGAAACCGTATTCGTTCGTGCGGGCGTAGAGCGCGAGCGAGTTGATGAGGCCGATGTTCGGACCTTCCGGCGTCTCGATCGGGCACACGCGCCCGTAGTGCGTCGGGTGCACGTCGCGGACCTCGAAGCCCGCGCGCTCGCGCGTGAGGCCGCCGGGGCCCAGCGCCGAGACGCGGCGCTTGTGGGTGATCTCGGACAGCGGATTCGTCTGGTCCATGAACTGCGACAGCTGCGAGCTCCCGAAGAACTCCTTGATCGCCGCCGAGATCGGCTTCGCGTTGATGAGATCGTGGGGCAGCAGATTCTCGCTCTCGGCCTGGCCCAGGCGCTCCTTGACCGCGCGCTCGACCCGCACGAGGCCCGAGCGGAACTGGTTCTCGGCCAGTTCGCCGACCGAGCGCACGCGGCGGTTGCCGAGGTGGTCGATGTCGTCGATCTCGCCGCGGCCGTTGCGCAGCTCGACGAGGATCCTGATGACGGCGATGATGTCGTCGTTGGTGAGCGTCGGTGCGCCCTTGAGCTCGGTGCGGCCGACGCGGCGGTTGAACTTCATCCGGCCGACCGCAGAGAGGTCGTAGCGTTCCTCGGAGAAGAAGAGCCCGTGGAACAGCGACTCGACCGCGTCTTCGGTCGGCGGCTCGCCGGGACGCATCATCCGGTAGATCGCCACGCGTGCGGCGGTCTGGTCGGGCGTGTCGTCGGAGCGCAGCGTCTGCGAGATGTACGCCCCCTGATCGAGGTCGTTCGTGTAGATCGTCTCGATCTGGGTGACGCCCCCGTCGAGGAGCTTCTGCAGGACCTCGTCGGTCACCTCGTCGTTCGCCTTTGCGAGCACTTCACCCGTCGTCGTATCCACGATGTTGGTCGCGAGCGCACGGCCCACGATGTAGTCGTTCGGGACGGCGATTCGCTTGATGCCGGCCTCGACCAGCTCACGGATGTGCTTCGCCGTGATCCGCTTGTCACGCGGGACGACGACCTTGTGATCCTTGCCGAGCACGTCGAAGCGCGCCATTTCGCCGCGCAGCCGCTCGGGAACGAACTCGAGCTGCGAGCCCTTGGGCGAGAGGTGGAACGTGTCGAACACGAAGAACTGGCGCAGGATATCTTCGCTGGTGAGTCCGATCGCCTTGAGCAGCGTGGTGACCGGCATCTTGCGCCGGCGGTCGACGCGGAAGAACAGGAAGTCCTTCGGATCGAATTCGAAGTCGAGCCACGACCCACGGTACGGAATGACGCGCGCCGAGAAGAGGAGCTTCCCGGAACTGTGCGTCTTGCCGCGGTCGTGCTCAAAGAACACGCCGGGCGACCGATGAAGCTGGGAGACGATGACGCGCTCGGTGCCGTTGATGACGAACGAGCCGTTGTCGGTCATCAGGGGGATCTCGCCCATGTAGACTTCCTGCTCCTTCACCTCCTTCACCGTGTCCTTCGGCGCTTCCTTGTCCATCAGGATCAGGCGCACCTTGGCGCGCAGCGCCGAGCAGTACGTGAGCCCCCGCTGCTGGCACTCGGTGACGTCGAACGCCGGAGCGAGCAGCGAATAGCTGACGTACTCGAGCCGCGCGTTGCCCGAGTGGCTCGAGATCGGGAAAATCGACGTGAACGCTGCCTGCAAACCCTCGTTCTTCCGGGCGTCGGGCGCCGTGTCCGCCTGCAGGAACGCGCGGTACGACGAGAGCTGGGTCTCGAGCAGGAACGGCACGTCCAGCACGCTCGCGCGCTTCGCGAAGCTCTTGCGGATGCGCTTCTTCTCGGTGAACGAATATTCCTGTGCGGTCGTCACTTCAGTCGCCATTGACTTCTCCGATTCACGGAAATCGTCGCGAGCCTCGCCGCTGCGGGCACGCGCCGGCTGCCCGCATGCACGCGACGTGCATGGCGGCAACCGGTCTTCGGCTTCGCTGCGCTACAGCCCAGTTGCAGTTCGCGATCGATTTCTAGCGGCGCGATCGCTCGCGCCGACACGCGTCACTCGACTGGTCGGGAGCGTTGCACTCCCTGGCTTGGTGGCTGGCCACTACCAACCGCTGGCGGACGACGGCGCACGCGCATCTCGACGATGCCGGCGACGTCCGACCATGCCCGTCCTCTGCAGTCGCTTCAGAGGGCGAAGAGGAGCGGACTGCTTCCAATCACGCTCGTCTTCGCCTTCGCGAACGATGTTGCCTTCGTCAACTCGGCGCCAGGGACGCTTCCGGGGCAAGCCTCCGGGCTTCACGAGAACCGGGCGCCCTTCGGCTTACCCCGGAATCGTCCCTATCCGCCTTTCTGCCTTACTTCACCTCCACTTTGGCGCCGGCTTCTTCGAGCTTCTTCTTCGCGGCTTCGGCGTCGGCCTTCGAGATGCCTTCCTTCACCGGCTTCGGCGCACCGTCGACGAGGTCCTTGGCTTCCTTGAGACCGAGGCCGGTCAGCTCGCGCACGGCCTTGATCACGTTGACCTTGTTCTCGCCGAACGCGGCCAGCACGACGGTGAACTCCGTCTGCTCCTCGGCGGCCGCGACGGGCGCGGCAGCCCCCGCCGGAGGCAGGGCCGGCGACGGCGACAGCGGCAGCCGCCGACACGCCGAACTTCTCTTCCATCGCCTTGATGAGCTCCGAGAGCTCGAGCACGGTCATCGACGAGATCTTGTCGAGGATTTCGGTTTGGACTGCGGTCATTGCGTCACTCCTGAATTAAGGTTGGGTAATTCCGAATAGGTTCCAGGGCGGGCCGATCAGGCTGCCTGCTTCGCGTCGCGCACCGCGGCGAGCGTGCGGACGAACTTCGCCGGCACCTCGTTCATCGTGCGCACCAGCTTGGCGACCGGCGCCTGCATCGTGCCCAGCAGTTTCGCGATCAGCTCCTCGCGCGAGGGCAGTGCCGCGAGCGCCGCGATCTGCTTGGCCGTCATCAGCTGGCCGGGCATCGCGCCACCCGTGATCACGAACTTCTCGTGGCCCTTGGCGAAGTCGTTGAGGACCTTCGCCACGGCGACCGGGTCGGGACCGATCCCGTACGCGAGCGGACCGACCATCCGGTCGGACATCGTCGCGAACGGCGTACCCTCGACGGCGCGGCGCACCAGGGTGTTCTTGACGACCCTGAAATACACGCCGGAGGCTCGCGCCTTCGCGCGGAGCTGCGTCATGTCGGCGACCTTCATGCCGCGGTTCTCGGCCATGACGATGGCCTGAGCGCCGGCGACCTGCTTCGCGACTTCCGCGACTACCGCCTGCTTCTGTTCCAAGTTAAGACTCACGTGCCACCTCCATCTCTGCCTTGCGGTGACCTTCGTCCAGGAGCATTCCTGTCTTCGGGGCACCATCTATCGCTGGATCGGGGCTCGGGGCCGGGAGACGGGCGAGAGGATCGCCGCCCAAATCTCCGGTCTTTCGCTCCGTTTTAAGCATTCGCTCCCGCGGTCTTTGACGGCGCGCCGCACGGTGCCTCCATGCGGCGTTCCCTCAAATCTTCGTCAATGCCGAGACCTCAAGCCGGCGCCTGCTGCGTGAGGCTCGCGGTGTCCACGCGGACTCCCGCCCCCATCGTCGAGGAGACGCTGACCTTCTTCAGATATATCCCTTTGGTACCCTGCGGCTTCGCCTTGTTCAGCGCTTCGATCAGCGCGAGCAGGTTCGTCTTGAGCTGCTCCGGCGCGAACGATGCGCGGCCGATCGTGCACTGGACGATTCCCGCCTTGTCGGTCCGATACTGCACCTGGCCGGCCCTCGCGTTCTTCACTGCATCCGCGACCTTGGGCGTCACCGTGCCGACCTTCGGGTTCGGCATCAGCCCGCGGGGACCCAGGATCTGGCCGAGCCCGCCGACGACCTTCATGGCGTCCGGCGTCGCGATGACGACGTCGAAATCCATGAAGCCTTCCTTGATCTTCGCGGCGAGGTCGTCGAAGCCGACGATGTCGGCGCCGGCATCCTGCGCCACCTTCGCGTTCTCGCCCTGTGCGAACACGGCGATCCGCACTTTCTTCCCGGTGCCCGCGGGCAGCACGACCGAGCCGCGCACCGTCTGGTCGGACTTCTTCGCGTCGACGCCCAGATTGACGGCGACGTCGACCGACTCGTCGAACTTCGCAACCGCCGTTTCCTTGACGAGCTTCAGCGCATCATCGACCGCATAGGACTTGCTGCGATCGACCTTGCCGCGGACCGTCTTCATCCGCTTCGAGAGCTTCGGTTCCTTCTGCTGGCCGGCCATGATCACTTCACCCCTTCGACGGTGATGCCCATGCTGCGGGCGCTGCCGGCGATCGTGCGCACGGCGGCGTCCATGTCGGCGGCGGTGAGATCGGGCATCTTCGCCTTCGCGATCTCCTCGGCCTGCGCGCGGGTCAACTTGCCGACCTTGTCGGTGTGCGGTTTCTGGCTGCCTTTCTCGACCTTCGCCGCCTTCATGATCAGCACGGTCGCCGGCGGCGTCTTCATGACGAACGTGAAGCTCTTGTCGGCGTACGCGGTGATCACGACCGGAATCGGCAGGCCCGGCTCCATCTTCTGCGTCTGCGCGTTGAAGGCCTTGCAGAACTCCATGATGTTCAAGCCGCGCTGACCCAGCGCCGGACCGATCGGCGGGCTCGGGTTCGCCTTGCCGGCGGGCACCTGCAGCTTGATGAAACCGACGACTTTCTTCGCCATGAAACGCTCCTAACGTGGGTGCAGGCGGGCGCTCCTTGCAGCGCCCTCCCCGGTTCTAACGACTATTCAAGCCTTCTCGACCTGCGAGAAGTCGAGCTCCACCGGCGTCGAGCGGCCGAAGATCGTGACCGACACGCGCAGCTTGCTCTTCTCGTAGTTCACGTCCTCCACGTTGCCGTGGAAGTCGGTGAACGGCCCTTCCTTGACGCGCACCGCCTCGCCCATCTCGAACAGCACCTTCGGACGCGGCTTCTCGACGCCTTCCTGCACCTGCCGCATGATCGCGTCGACTTCCTTCTGCGTGATCGGCGTCGGCTTGTTCGCCGTGCCGCCGACGAACCCGGTGACCTTCGGCGTGCTCTTCACGAGGTGCCACGAATCGTCGGTCATCTCCATCTCGACGAGCACGTAGCCGGGAAAGAACTTGCGCTCGCTGATCGCCTTCTGGCCGCCCTTCATCTCGACGACTTCCTCGACCGGCACCAGGATCTTGCCGAACTGCTCGGCGATCTCCGAGCGCTTGATCCGATCGGTGAGCGCACGCTGCACGCTCTTCTCGAATCCCGAATAGGCGTGAACGACGAACCACTTCTTGGCCGGGGCACTCATCCTTCGGTCCGTCCGGTCAGAAGCTTCACGATCCATGCGAGCGTCGAATCGATGCTGAACAGAATGAGAGCCATCACCATCACGAACGCGAACACGATCAGCGTGGTCTGGATCGTCTCCTTGCGCGTCGGCCACGAAACGCGACCGGCTTCCTGCCAGGCTTCCTGCGCGAACGCGAAGAACTCCTTGCCCGGCGTGGAGAGCCATGCGACGCCGCCGGCGGCGATCAGGCCGCCCATCACCATCAGCACGCGCAGCACGAGTGCCGTGTCGGCGAAGTAGTAGTACCCCCAGACGCCGGCGACCACGCACGCTACCGCCGCCGCAATTTTCAGGTTGTCGACCATCTGTTCTTTCGCTGCCGCCTGTTTCTGGCAGGCCAGGAGGGAATCGAACCCCCAACCTGCGGTTTTGGAGACCGCCGCTCTGCCAATTGAGCTACTGGCCTAATTCCGTCTTTCGTCCTTACGCGATGACCTTGGCGACGACGCCGGCGCCCACCGTGCGACCGCCCTCGCGGATCGCAAAGCGCAACCCCTCCTCCATCGCGATCGGCGCTATCAGCTCCACCGTCATCGAAATGT
>Ga0335069_10007092_pt1 | contig 16217 bp, 12 predicted proteins | sample Lox_Sample_11_FD_206714 | JGI IMG/M metagenome (GOLD analysis project Ga0335069, IMG submission 206714) | Soil microbial communities from Loxahatchee National Wildlife Refuge, Florida, United States - Lox_Sample_1.1 | ecosystem: Environmental > Terrestrial > Soil > Wetlands | place: USA... | reverse complement strand
GGCGAGGCAGAGATTGATCGCCAAATAGAAGAGCCCGCCGCCGACATAGGCTTCGAGCGGCCGGTAGGTCAGCGAGGCGATGTTCATGCTCACCCGCGTCAGCTCGGCGATGCCGACCACCGAGACGAGCGACGAGGCCTTCAGCAGCAGGATGAACTCGTTGATCAGCGGCGGGATCGAGATGCGCAACGCCTGCGGCAGCAGGATCCGCCGCCAGATTTCGAAGCCGGGAAAGCCGAGCGCCGCCGCCGCCTCCGCCTGGCCGCGCGGCAGGGCGTTGAAGGCGCCGCGCAGGATCTCGGCCTGATAGGCGCCCGACGACAGCGCCAGCCCACCGACCGCCGCGACGATCGCGGGAATGTCGAGGCCGTATTCGGCGAGGAAATAGTAGATGAAGAGCAGCAGCACGAGCAGCGGCACGCCGCGGAACACGCTGACATAGGCGCCGCCGAGCCGCTTGAGCCATTCCCGTCGCGCCAGACGCGCCGCGCAGACCAGCGCGCCGATGACGAATCCGAACGCGATGCCGGCGAGCGAAACGGCGAGCGTCGTCCCCGCCGCCCGGGTCAGATAGCCGAAGGAATGGAGAATGACCTCGGGATGCATCGAATCGAACGCTCGCCCCGCGCGCTCGCGCGGCGCCGGGCGCTTCGCGCGACCGGCCTTCGCCCCCGCGCGTCGCTCCGGTTTTACGGGAGACGCGCGGAGGCTGGGAGTCCAAAGATTAGGCGCGAAGCCGGCGCCTGATCGTCAGATCGTCGGTTCGGGGACGGTCTTGGGCAGATCGGTGGCCTGGCCGAACCACTTCTTCTGGATCGCCGCCATCGTGCCGTCGCCGTCGAGCTTGACCAGCGCGGCGTTGACCGCGTCGAGCAGCGTCTTGTCGTCGAGCCGACCGACCCAGGAGAAATAGGTCGGCTGGCCGAACGGCGGCAGCACCACGGCGAACGTGTCGGACCGCTGCACCGCGGCGTAGGCGAGGTTGGGCAGCGAATTGACCGACGCGTCGATGCGCCCCGCCGCCAGATCGGCGTAGGACTGGTTGTTGTCGACGTACTCCTTGACCTCGACCGGCTTCGCCAATTTGGCGGCGAAGGCCTTGAGCTGCTCGAGCTGCGAGGTGCCTTTCTGGCCGCCGACCGTCTTGCCGGCGATGTCCTCGGGCTTGGCGATCGACTTGTCGTCGGCGCGCTTCATCAGGGCGGCGGTCGCGTCGGCGATCGGCACCGAGAAGGCGTAGCGCTTCATGCGCTCCTTGGTGATGGTGACCGGCGCGATGCAGAGATCGAACTTCTTCGCTTCAAGGCCGGGCAGCACCGAGGTCCACGGCAGGTCGAGATAGGAGACCTTGACGCCCATCTCTTTGGCGACGGCGTCGATCAGCTCGCGGTCGACGCCCTTGTAGACGCCGTTGTCGGAGATGTCGAAGGGCGGAAACTGCATTTCGGTGGCGACGACCATCTCGCCTTTCGCCTTGATGTCGGCGAGCGTGTCGGCGAGCGCGCCGCGTCCGGCCGCCAGCAATCCGCCGGCCGCGGCTGTCGCCGCAAGGCCCCCCTTCAGCGCCTCGCGGCGCGTCAATCCGATGCTGTCAAACGTCTTCATGCCAACTCTCCTCTACCCCTCGATTGGCGGCTTCGCCCGCGCCGCCTGCGCGACAGCCCTCGTTTGCGACCCCGTTTCGTCGGTCGCGCGGACGCCTTCCTCTCGCCGGACAGCTAAGCACATGCGTCGGAAGAGGCCAAGCAAGGACCGGCGGCGAGACCGCGCCGACGAAGCGTCGCGGGGAAGGGTGCGGTCGGCCGCTCAGATCGGGCGGCCGACCGAGGCTTGCGGAGGCGCCGGCCGAAATCCTGGGCGCGATTGGCGGCGAGCGTCGCCAATCCAGATCGGCCTCAGGCGCCGACTGTTCGCGATCGTTTCCTCGAGCCGTCGCCGATCGAAGGCCTTTGCAGACGCTCAATCGTCCCGGCGAGCGCGTCGGGCGAGAGCATGGCGTCGACGACGAGGTGGGCGGCGCCGAGAATTCCGGCGCGATCGTCGCAACGCGCGGCTGAAATGGCGAGGCCGTCGAGCGCGAGCGGCAGACAGCGCCGATAGATGAGCTCCTTCACGCCCGCCAGCAGATGTTCGCCGGCGCGCGACAGCGTCCCGCCGACCACGATCGCGGTCGGGTTCAGCACGCTGACGACGTCCGCCGCCACTTCGCCGAGGACGCGACCCGCCTCGCGCACGCGCTGAATGGCGTCGGGCTCGCGCTTCTCCAGCAGCGCGATGACGTCGCGCGCGTTGTAGGCGTCAAAACCGCTGGCGCGAAGATCGCGGGCGATGGCCCAGCCGGCGGCGCGCGCCTCCACGCATCCAAATTTTCCGCATCGGCACAGCGGCGCTGCCGGCTCGTCGAACTGGATGTGGCCGATGTCGCCGGAGGCGCCGCGAGCGCCGCGATAGACGGCGCCGTTGACGATGATGCCGCTGCCGATGCCGGTGCCCGCCTTGATGAACAGGAAATGGTCGACGGCGGGCCAGTGCAGGCGATGTTCGGCGAGCGCCATCAGGTTGACGTCGTTGTCGACCAGCGCCGGAACGCCGAGCGCGTCGCGAAGATAGGCGCAGATGTCGAACTCGTCCCAGCCGCGCATGACCGACGGCCCGACGACGCGCCCGGCGGCGTGGTTGACCGGGGCCGGAAGGCTCAACCCGATCCCGAGCAGCCGGTACGGCGACCGCCTGACCTCGGCGAGCAGCTTGCGACTTGAAGCGACGATCTCGCCCAACGTCGCCCGCGGCCCGCTCGCGACGTCGAGGTCGACTGTCGTTTCGGCGAGGATGCGCGGCGAAAGGTCGGTCGCCGCGACCCGAACGACGCTTTCTCCGACGTCGGCGACAAGAACGAAGCCGTAGTCGGGATTCAGCGCGACGACCCGCGCCGGGCGGCCTCCGCTCGCCTCGGTGACGTCCCCTTCGGCGATCACGCCGGCGCCGAACAGATAGTCGAGCCTCTGCGTAACCGTCGCCCGTGAAAGCCCTGACGCGCGCTCCAGCGTCGGACGCGAAGAGGCTTCGCCGAAGCGGATCATGGCGAGCAGTCTGGCGGCGGATTCGGCGGCTGCGGCTGAGCTTTTCTCGGCGTTCATACGCTTCCTGACGGCGTCGTCACGACAGCGCAGCACGATAGCACGCTCCAGTTATGCGTGACACTATACAAAACATGGATCAATTATTATTGATTGCATACGAAACTGGCGCTTATCGTGGCTTGCGCCGATCGTCTTGGCAGGGACCCAACGGAAAAGGACGAGGCGCCGACAGGAGGAAAACATGCACCGGACAATCGTATCGAAACGCACAATGGCCCTGATGACGGCGAGCGCCGTCGCCCTTGCCGCCTGCGCCTTCGTCGCAGCGCCGGCCTCCGCCGACCAGAAAATCATCGTCGGCCTCATCACCAAGACCAACACCAACCCGTTCTTCGCGAAGATGAAGGAAGGCGCGGAGGCCAAGGCCAAGGAGCTCGGCGTCGATTTCCGCAGCTTTGCCGGCAAGTACGATGGCGACAACACCGGACAGGTCGACGCGGTCGAACAACTGATCAACGTCGGCGCCAAGGCGATCATGATTACGCCGAGCGACACCAAGGCGATCGTTCCGTCGATCGAACGCGCGCGCAAGGCCGGCATACTCGTGATTGCGCTCGACACGCCGCTCGATCCGCCCACCGCGGCGGATGCGACGTTTGCGACCGACAATATGAAGGCGGGCGAGCTGATCGGCGAATGGGCGGCCAAGACCCTCGGCGCCAAGGCGAAGGACGCGCACGTCGCCTATCTCGACGCGCTGCAGGACCAGCCCAGCGTCGACCGGGCGCGAGACTTCGGTTTCTCGAAGGGCTTCGGCATCGAGAACGACAATTGGAAGCAATACGGCCACGAGACCGACAAGCGGGTCGTCGGCCATCAGTGGGGCGGCGGCGCGGAGAAAGGCGGCCGCACCGGGATGGAGACGCTGCTGCAGAAGGACCCGAACATCAATGTGGTCTACACGATCAACGAGCCAACGGCGGCCGGCGTCTACGCCGCGCTGAAAGCCGCGGGCAAGGACAAGGATGCGCTCGTCGTCTCGGTTGACGGCGGCTGCCCTGGCGTCAAGAACGTCGCCGCCGGCGTGATCGGCGCCACGGCTCAGCAATACCCGTTGCTGATGGCCTCGCTCGGCGTCGAGGCGGCGGTCGAATACGCCAAGACCGGCAAGAAGCCCGCGCCGACGCCCGGGCTGGACTTCTTCAACACCGGCGTCTCTCTGGTCACCGACAAGCCGGTCGAGGGCGTGCCCTCGATCACCTCCAAGGAAGGCTTGGCCAAGTGCTGGGGTTGAGACCCAGCTGGAGGCCATCGCCCTGAAGTCAACGGCGTCGGGCGCTCCTCGCGCCTGACGCCACGCCATCGGCGTTCGGCGGAGCGCATCGGGCGCCGCGCCGACGCCGAGAGAGAGGCCGGGACCGAGACTCGAACCCAATGCAGGACGCTTTTCTGATCGGTCTCGATTTCGGTTCGGAGTCGGCGCGCGGCGTGCTGATCGACGCGCGAGACGGCCGGCAACGCGCCTATCATGTGCATCCCTACCGCCATGGAACCATGACCCAGGCGTTGCCCGGCGGGCGCCCGACGCCGGCCGGGTTCGCCCTCCAGGACGCCGCCGACTACCTCGAAGCCGCGGAAGCGATCCTGAAGTCGATCGGCGATGGCCGCGACATCGCCGGCATCGGCGTCGGTTTCACGGCGAGTTCGCCGCTGCCGGCGCTCGCCGACGGCCGCAGCCTGTCGGAATTCATGCCCAATGAGCCGCACGCCTACGTGAAGCTGTGGAAGCACGCGGGCGCGCAGCCCTATGCCGATGCGATCAATCGCGGCGGCGGAACGTTTCTCAAGAACTTCGGCGGCCGGATTTCGGGAGAGTGGCTGTTGGCCAAGGCGGCGCAGATCGCCGCCGAAGCGCCCGACGTCTGGCGGCGCACGGAGAGGTTCATCGAAGGCGGCGACTGGCTGGTTTGGCGTCTGACCGGCTGCGAAGCGCGCAGCCTCGACTTCGCCGCCTACAAAGCGCAATGGGCGGCCGGCGCGGGCTATCCGGCGCATGTCGTCGAGGGCCTGAACGCCCGGCTTGCGCCGCCGCTGCCGGTGGGGTCGCCGGCGGGGACGCTCACCGACGAATGGCGCAAGAGGACCGGGATTCGCGGCGCCGCAGTCGTGGCCGTGGCGGTCATCGACTCGCATGTGGCGCTGCCCGCGGTCGGCGCGCACGCGCCCGGCGTCCTCGTCGGGGCGCTCGGCACTTCGGCCGCCTATCTTGTGCTCGACGACGGCGATCGGCCAATGCCGCAAGGGGCGGAAGGCCGCGCTTACGGGGCGGCGCTTCCCGGGCTGTGGCTCTATGAAGCGGGACAGCCCGCCTTCGGCGACGTCCTCGCCTGGTTCGCCCGCACGTTTCCCCGATACGAAAGCCTCGACGAGAACTTCGCCTTCTACAATCGCCAAGCCATGGCTTTGCGGCCGGGGCAGAACCGCCTCGTCGCGATCGACTGGTGGAATGGCAATCGCGTGCCTTACGCCGACAAGAGCCTGCGCGGCTTGATCGCCGGCTTCGATCTTTCGACCAGCGCAATTGACATCTATCGCGCGCTGATGGACAGCCTCTGTTTCGGCGCTCTTTCCATCGTCGACAGTTTCCGGCAGAGCCGCGTTCCGATCGAGCGTATCGTTCTGACCAGCGGACTCGCGAAGAGCAATCCATTCTTGCTGCAACTCATGGCGGACGTCATCGGGCAGGCCGCGCACATGCCGAAGATCGACAATCCAACCTGCGTCGGCGCCGCCATCCACGGCGCGATCGCCGCTGGCGTCGCGCCGAATTTCCAGGCGGGCGCCGAGCGGTTCGGCGCAAGCGCTTTCGACGTCTACCGGCCCGACCCGGCCCGCGCGGCGGCGTTCCGGAGCCTCTATCGACAGTATCGCTCTCTGAGCGGAGACGAGACCGTTCGGAGCGCGGCGCGCAATCTGGGCTGACCGCGTTCCTCCCGATCGAGAAGGACATCGATGTACCTCGAGAAGTTCGACCTCGGCGGCCGCGCCGCCTTCGTCACCGGCGGCGGCCGCGGAATTGGTCTCTGCGCCGCCGAGGCGCTGTTGGAGGCCGGCGCCCGCGTCGTCATTTCCGACATCGACGCGGCGCTGCTCGCGAGCGCCAAGGCAAGTCTCGCCGGCAAGGGCGAGGTCGATTCGGTCAGGCTCGACATCACCGATTCCGCGGCCGTCGCCGCGGCGGCGAGCGAAGCCAACGCGCGCTTCGGCGCGATCGACATCCTGATCGCCAACGCGGGCGTCGCCTGGCCCGACACCGGCGGCGAGGACATGACGGACGACGTGTGGCGCAAGGTGATCGACGTCGACCTCAACGGCGCATACTGGTCGTGCCGCGAATTTGGCCGCGTCATGCTGGCGCGCGGACGCGGATCGATCGTGACGGTCGGCTCGATGTCCGGCCTCATCTCCAATAAGCCGCAACGACAGGTGCACTACAACGCGGCCAAGGCGGCGGTGCATCACATGACGAGGTCGCTGGCTGGCGAATGGGCGGGGCGCGGCGTGCGCGTCAACAGCGTCGCGCCGACCTATGTCGATACGCCGATGTCGAGCGGCGCCTTCTCCGACCCGAGGCTCTATCCCGTCTGGATGGAGATGACGCCGATGAAGCGCGTAGCCCGACCCGACGAGATCGCGTCGGCCATCCTGTTCCTCGCCAGCGACGCGTCGAGCGCGATGACGGGATCCATCCTCGTCGTCGATTGCGGCTACACGATTTGGTAGAGACCGCAGCGGCCAAAGCCGCCCGCTACAGAATCGACGGGAATGGCACGTTCTGCTCGTCGGTGAACGCGTCCTCGAAGCCTCGCCGGTAGTGGTACTGAATCTTGTCGGCGTCGTCGGGATAGGTGAACTTTCCGCCGACCTCCCAGATGAACGGCTTGAACTTGTACTGCAGGACGTTCTTCTTGTAGTTCCACAGCAGGAGAATCTCGAGCGGATCGGCCTTGAAGTTGGTCCACACGTCGTGGTGGAAGGGGATGACCACTTTCGTCCCCAGCGCCTCGGCCATGCGAAGGATGTCCACCGAAGTCATCTTGTCCTGGTTGCCGATCGGGTTCTCGCCGTAGGAGCCGAGCGCGACGTCGATCTTGTGCTCCTTGCCGTGCTTGGCGAAGCGGATCGAATAGTGCGAGTCGCCGCTATGATAGAGAGCGCCGCCCGGCGTCTTGAACAGATAGTTCACCGCCTTGTCGTCCATGGTCGGCAGCTTGCCCTGGAGCGGGTCTTTCGAGGTGACCAGCACCGTGCGGTCGAACGATTCGAGCGCGACGATCTCCACGTCCTTGACCGCGATCGCATCGCCGGGGCGGACGACCTTGATCCGGTGGGCGGGAACGCCCCACTTCGTCCACAGGTCGGCGCAGCCCTGCGGTCCGATGAAGGGAACGTCGGACGCGCAATTCTTCAGCACCGCAGCGGCGAAGAAAGGATCGATGTGATCCTGGTGGATGTGCGTCGCCAGTACGGCGTCGACCTGGGTCACGGCGAACGGATCGAGCACGACCGGGGCGGCGCGCAGGTTGGGTTGCGTCGCGCGGCCGCCGGTCATGTTCCGCATCTGGTGGAACGGCGCCATCTCCTTGGTCTTCTGGCTGCGCTTGCCATTGCCAAACCAGAGATCGACGGCGAGGTTGGCGCCGCCCTGGGTCTTAAGCCAGATGCCGGTGCACCCGATCCACCACATGCTGAAGGTTCCCGGCGCGACCGCGGTCGCGTCGATCTCCTCGTTGAGCCAGGTGCCCCACTCGGGAAAGGCGCCGAGAATCCATTTCTCGCGGGTGATGTCGTCGATCATGCTCATGGCCTGGCCTTTCTGCGGGGATCTTCTCGGCTGGCGCGTTTCGCGCCAAGCCCGGTCGCTGGCGCGCGCCGCCCCGGCTGGATCGGGCGCCGCGCGCGCTGTGTCGGTCGCCGGTCGTCTCAGATCGCGTCGACCGACATGCCTTTGGTCTCCTTGGCGAACAGGTAGGCGATGCCGCCGAGGACGAGCAACGCTGCGAACACCGTGAAGGCGACCGGAATCACGTCGAGCGTCACCTTGGCGCCAAAGAGGAAGCCGACCAGCGCCGGGCCGAAGATCTTCGCCGTCGCGCCGATGCCGTAGCCGAGGCCGAGGCCCGTCGCACGCGCCTCGTTGGGAAACTGCTCGGCCCCGAAGGCGTTGAGCACGCCGAACGCGCCGTCGCCGAACGTCATGGCGATGAAGATGCCGAGGAAGAAGATCCAGCCGGCGGCGCCAATGTCCAACTGCGCCGCCGTCGTGATCATCGCCGAGGCCGCCGCGATCAGCAGCCCGAGCGCCCCGACGACGCCGAAGCTGAACATCGTCCAACGGCGGCCGATGCGATCGGCCAGCCATGCCGAGGCAAGCCGCCCCAGCAGGTCGCCGAGCGACACCACCATGAACAGAGCGCCGATCATTCCCGGGCTGAACTTGTAACCGGCGCCGAGAATGGACTGGCCCCAGCTCTGGATGACAAACGAGCCGAGGATGAAGCAGAACGAACCGACGGTGATGATGATCAGCGACCGGAGATACTTGCTGAAGACGACAGCGTAGGAAGCCGAATGAACGGACTTGATCTCCGGCAGAGTCCCGAGCTTTTCGGCCGGGAGTTCGAGGGCCCAGGCCAGCGCGCTTCGCGCCTCGGCGGCGCGGCCGCGCGACTGCAGGTAGCGGGGCGACTCTGGCACGGCGCGCAGCCAGATCAGCAGCAGGATTGGGATGCCGCCAAGCGCGATGAGCAGGCGCCAATTCGATCCGACGATCATCTGGGCGACCGAGCCGAGGAACAGGCCGAGCGGAATGAACACCGAGGCGAGGCCCGACAGCAGGCCGCGCTGCTTGGCGGGGACGAACTCCTGCACGTAGGGGATCGAGGTGATGTTCAGGCCGCCAACGCCGATGCCGACGAAGATGCGGAGAACGGCGAGCATGATCCAGCCGTCGTTGGGCGTGAACACGCAGGCGAGCGTGAAGACGGTGAAGAGCAGGACGCACCACGAGAAAGCCGCCTTGCGGCCGATGCGGTCGGCCAGCCGGCCCCAGGCGATCGCGCCGATTACCGTGCCCAGGCCAGACATGGCGAGGATCCAGCCAGCCTCGAAGCCCTTGAGGTGCCAGGCGGGATCCTTGAGCAGGCTGCTCACCGCGAAGCCGATGAGGAACATGTCGAAGAATTCCGACATGTTGCCGGCGACGACGAGCCCGATGAGATTCTTCTGGTTCCTGGTGAGCGGCCGCGAGTCGATTTGCTGCAACGCGGTCATGCCGGCGACGGCGGCAGGCGCGGTTAGGGTCTGAGTCATGTGCGTGCTTTCGCGTAAGGAGCGGGGTTGATCAGCGGAGGATGTCGGCGCTGACGGGGGTCTGGAGTTCGCCCGGCGTCACGTGAGTCAGATCGCCGTGATGGGTGAGGGCGAGCTTCGAGGTGCGCAGGCCGAAGTTGACCCCCTCCATGACATTGCCGCCGAGGTATCCATGGAGGGCGCCGCCCACCAGAGCGTCGCCCGCGCCCGGGCGGTCAGTGACGCGGACAGGTTCGATATCGTAGATCCGCTGGCCTTCGACGCCGGCGTAGTAGCAACCGGCGGTGGAGTCGGTGGAGACGACGTGATCGAGGCGATAGCGATCGCGCAGCGCGGCGTTGACCGTCGGGCCGTCGCCCTGCATCCCGAAGACCTTCACGCCGTCCAGGCGCGAGCAGAACAGCGCCGAGACATGCTCGAGCAGCGGTTCGAGCGCGGCGCGGGCCCGCTCCGCCGTCCACAGCAGCGACCGATAGTTGACGTCGAGGGCGACCTTGACGCCACGTCTGGCCGCTTCGCGAACCGCGAACGCGACCGTGCGCTCCGTGTTTTCGGTGAGCGCCGCGGTGATGCCGGTGACGAACAGAACTCGCGTATCGAGCAGCGCGTCCCAATCGAACGTCTCGGGCGCGATGTCGCGGAATTTGGTGTAGAGGCGGTCGTACACCACCCGCGCCGGCAGCGGTGGGTCGCCGGGCTCCATGAAATAGAGCGCCATTCGCCCTTCGCAACGGACGCAGTGGGAGAGATCGACGCCGACGCCGCGGTACTCGTCGATGAATCGCTGCGCCAGGTCGCCGTGCGGAATGACCGAGGCGAAGGCCGTGCGCCGGCCGAGCTGGGCCAGCAGCCCGGCCACATTGGCCTCGGAGCCGGCGGGGGTCACCCTGAGATCGCGGCAGGTGGCCAGGCGGTCGCCCTTGGGGACCGTGAGGCGGATCTGCGCTTCGCCGAACGTCGTCAGATCATAGGCTGTCATCGAGCGCTTCCTCCGCGCGAACGAGGCGACCGTGTTCGTTCAACCGACCCGGCGTCTCCCCGCCTGCGGGCGCGCCGGGCTTTCGCCGCCGGTTACGACGGCCACACTTGGGCGATGGCGTGCTTCAGCTCGGCCGCCGCCGAGAGGGGATCCTTCGCCGCAACGATCGAGCGGCCGGCGATGACGATGCCGACCGGATGGCCGGCGAATGTCGCCAGATCGGCCGGCGTAACGCCGCCGGTGATGGTGACGGTGAAACCGATGGCGGCCAGCTCATCGACGCGAGCCACGTCGCCGGCGCCCCACGACAGGTCGCCCGCCGCCTCGCGATCGCGCGACCGCTTGACAATGACATGCTGGGCGCCGGCTTCCCGCCAGGCGCGCGCCTTCGCCGGGTCGTACCATTCGTCGGACAGCTCGACCTGGACTTCGCCATTGTGCGCGACGGCGACGGCGCAGACCTGTTTCAAGGTGTTCATCGAGGCACCGGCGACCACCGAAACCAGCGACGCCCCCGCTTCGAAGGCCATCTGCGACAGCAGCTTGCCGGCCTCGGCGATCCGGACGTCGGCGAGGATCGGCTTGTCGGGGAACAACGCGCGGATTTCGCGCACCGCGCGCAGACCCTCGGCGAGGACGAGGACGGTGCCGCACTCGATGACGTCGATCTGGGGCGCCGCGCGTTGCAGCGGCGCGAGCGCGCTCGGCAGGTCGGTAGTGTCGAGCGCGATCTGGAGCCGGGGCCGCGTCATGACCGGGCCCCGCATCCGATCGGTCGAGCTGCGCGGTCGCGGGGGAATGGATGAACGGGCGTCACGTTTCCTCCTGTCGGGGCTTGAAGGACGAAGCCCGACGCCGAGCTTCGCAGCATCTGTCGGTCGAGCCGCGCGGATGCGCGGCCCTCGAGGCGCGCCCTTCTCATCACTGGGCAGCCTCCGTCGCGGGAACGTCTCCCGAGGCCACGATGACCTCCACCCCCGCCGCGCGGATCGCGTCGAGGTGTTGCGGGTCGGCCGACGGGCCGGTGATCAGCGTGCGCACCTGAACGATCGGCACGCAGGCGAAATTCGAGGTGACGCCGATTTTCGATCCGTCGGCTACCGCGACGACATTGCCGCCGCTTCGCTCGACCATCATCCGGTTGATCGCGGTCTCGGCGTAGACCGAGGTGGTGAGGCCGTTCTGGGCGCTCACGCCGTTGGTTCCCAGAATGCAGAGCGAGCCGTGGATTTGCGACAGCGTCAGCAGCGCCAGATCGCCGACGAACGAGCGCGACCGGGCGCGCAGCGCGCCTCCGAGGACGATGATCTCGCCGATGGCGTCGGTGAAGTCGGCGGCCGCCGCGGCGTTGTTCGTCACGATGCGAACGGGACGGCGCCGCAAGCGCCGCATCACCGCCAGCGTCGTCGAGCCGGCGTTGAGAAGAACGGTGTCGTCGGCTTTCGCCAGCGCGGCAGCCTCGGCGCCGATCGCCTCCTTTTCCGCGGCGTACAGAAGCGCCTTGTCGACAAAGAGACTCTCGCGCCGGGCTGCATGGGCGAGCTGCGCCCCGCCGTGAAACCGTTCGACGAGGCCCTGCTCGGCGAGTTCGTCCAAATCGCGACGGATGGTGAGTTCCGAAACCTGCAGCCCGGCGGCCAGCTCGGAAACGCGGACCGAGCCTCGTCCCTCGAACTGATCGAGGAGCCGCTGTCTTCGCAGCGAGGTGATCTTTCCGGGGCCGCGCATGACTTGGCTGACTGGATCGAATACTTTTCGATCAATTTGCGCCGCAAAATGATCGATCAATCTTGTCTGATTGAACGAATATCATTCGCTGACGCTTGTGGCTTCGCGCAAATTGACGCACCTTGACTCAGACGACTCCGCTGTTGAGAGCGAAAAGCCGAAGAGCGGTTGTCTCTGACTCCCCGCGCCGCGCCAAAGGCCGTTGGGCTGACGCTTGCGCCCGGAGCGAGCCTTCGTTAGGCGGCCTCTTGGACTCGCCCTCCGAAACACGGTGGTTGCAGATGCGCGTCGCAGTTGGCGGCTTTCTTCACGAGACGAATACGTTCGCGAAAGCGCACACCGCCTACGAGGATTTCGCCACGCCCGACGCGTGGCCCGGCATCGTGCGGGGAGACGAGATCGCGCCGGCGGTGCAAGGGGTCAATCTCCCCATGGCCGGCTTTCTCGCCCAAGCCGAGACGCTGGGATTCGAACTCGTCCCGACGATCTGGGCCTCCGCAGCGCCGTCCGGCCTGGTGACCCAGTCGGCGTTTGAAGCAATCGCCGGCGAGCTCGTCGGCCGCCTGGCGGCGGCCGGTCGGGTCGACGCGGTGTTTCTCGATCTCCACGGCGCGATGGTGTGCGAGCACGTCGCCGACGGCGACGGCGAAATCCTTCGCCGGGTTCGAGCGGTCGTCGGCGCCGAGACGACAATCGTCGCCGCGCTGGATTTCCATGCCAACGTCACTCGCGCAATGGTCGAGACGGCCGACCTCCTGGCGACCTACCGAACCTATCCGCACGTCGACATGGAGGAGACGGGCCGTCGCGCTGCGACGCTGCTGGTCGAGGCCTCGTCGCGACCCTACAAGGCGTTTCGCAAACTGCCCTTCCTCATCGCGTTGCACTGGCAATCGACCCTCGCCGAACCGATGGCGAGCCTGATGGCGCTCGTCGGCGACGCGGAGCAGGCGCCGGGCGTGACGTCGGTGGCGCTGGCCGCGGGATTCTCGCTCGCTGATTTCGACGAATGCGGGCCGGCGATCGTCGTCTACGGCCGCGATCGCCAGGCGGCTGAAGCGGCGGCGGATCGCCTCGAGCAGGCGTTCCTCGACCGGGAGCCCGGCTTCGCCGGCGAATTGCTGGAACCGGCCGTGGCGCTCGAGCGCGCGAGATCGGCCGCCGGCACGGTGCTGCTCGCCGACACCCAGGACAACCCGGGGGCCGGCGCGACGTCGGACACGGTGGGAATCCTTCGGGCGATGATCGAGGCCGGCGTGCCGGACGCCGTGGTCGCGGTGATCTGCGACCCGGAAGCCGCAGCGGCGGCCCACCAAGCCGGCGAAGGGGCCGAGATCACGATTGCGCTCGGCGCGAAGAGCCCGCGCGCTACGGAAGAGAGCGTCGTCGCGACGTTTCGCGTCGAACGCCTCGGCGACGGCAATTTCGTCGGAACCGGGCCGTTCTACGGCGGCAGCCGCATGCAGCTCGGGCGGATGGCGCAGCTCCGCGTCGGGGGAATCCGGGTCGTCGTCTCGAGCCGCCGACAGCAGGCCGCCGATCGCGCCATGTTGCGCCATGTCGGCGTCGATCCGGCCGCCCATCGGATCGTCGCCCTGAAGAGCTCGGTCCATTTCCGCGCCGACTTCGGCCCGCTCGCCAGTCAGATCCTGATCGTCGTCGCGCCCGGTGAGAACCTCGCCGATCCCGAACGGCTCGGATATGCCCGGCTGCGCCGCGGCGTGCGCATCCAGCCGCTCGGGCGCGCCTTCGAGCCGCGAAACTGAAGTCCGGACGACGGGCCCGGCGCGCCGTCGACGCGCAGGACGTTGGGTCGCGTTTTGAAACCGGACGCAAACGTGTAGAAATCCGCGGCGGCGCGGGCCTGCCCGAGGGCCATGGGAGACGGCGCAACATGGATCCGAGGCAAGCGACGACGATCGGCGATGTCCGCCAACTGTTGGAGGAGCGCGGACTGAAGCAGGTCAAGGTCGGGGTGTTCGACATTGACGGCTTGATGCGCGGCAAATACATGGCGCGCGGCAAGTTTCTGTCTTCGCTGGAGAGCGGCGGCTTCGGCTTCTGCGACGTGGTGCTCGGCTGGGACTGCCAGGACCAGCTCTACGACAACACCACGCTGACCGGCTGGCACCTCGGTTTCGGCGACGCCCAGGTGCGGCTGTTGATCGACTCCGGCCGCGATCTGCCGCTCGAAGACAACATGGTCTTCTTCCTCGGCGAGTTCAGCGGCAAACATGAGCCCCTTTGCCCGCGCGGGGTCCTGCGCCGCGTGGTCGACAAAGCGCGCGGGCTCGGCTTCGAACCCTACGCGGCATGCGAATACGAGTTTCTGGTCGTCGAGGAGACCGCCGAGTCGAGCGAGGGCAAGGGCTGGCGCGGGCTAGCGCCGATGGGCGTCTCCAACGCCGGCTATTCGGTGCTGCGCAATTCGGTCAACACCGAGTTCTACCGCGGCCTGCTCGACTTGTGCGAGGACATGGACCTCGCCCTCGAAGGACTCCACGAGGAGACCGGGCCCGGCGCGCTCGAGGCGGCCATTGCCGTCGACACCGCGCTGGCGGCAGGCGACAAGGCCGCGTTGTTCAAGACTTTCGCCAAGGCCTTGGCCCAGCGACAGGGGCGCAGCGTCTCGTTCATGGCCAAGTGGGACCCGAAAATGCCCGGCCAGGGCGGACATGTTCACGTTTCGCTCAAGGGCTTGTCCGGCGAGCCGGTGTTCCACGACCCTGCGCAGCCGAACGCCGTCAGCCGCACTATGCGCCACTTCATCGGCGGCGTTCAGCGCTTCGCCGGGCCGTGGCTCGCCCTGGCGGCGCCGACGATCAACTCGTATCGCCGTCTCGTGCCGGGCTACTGGGCGCCGACGTCGGCGACCTGGGGCGTCGACAACCGCACGGTGGCGATCCGCGCCATCACCGGCGGCGCGAAGGGGCAGCGCGTCGAATACCGGGTTCCCGGCGCCGACTGCAATCCCTATCTCGCGCTCGCCTGCGTCTACGCCGCCGGCCTTTTCGGCATCGAACGCAAGCTCGAGCCAACCGCGCCGATGAGCGGCAACGCCTACCTCCAGGACGCGCCCGACGCCTTGCAACTGCCGCGCACGCTGTGGGACGCGGCGCAGGCGCTCAAGGCCTCGCCCGAGGCGCGCGAGGCGTTTGGCGACGCCTTCGTCGACCACTTCGCCGCCACGCGCGAATGGGAAGAGCGCGAGTTCCGCAAGCACGTGACCGATTGGGAACTCAGACGCTATTTCGAACTGATCTGATCGGAGCTTTGGATTGTGAGCCGGATTCTCAAAATCGTCACCCCGGTCGACGGCAGCGTTTACGCGGAGCGCCCCGCCGCCTCGGCGCAGGAGGTCGACGCTGCGCTCGCTAGGGCGGTCAAGGCGCAGCAGGCTTGGCGCCGGACGCCGCTGGCCGAACGATTGGCGATCGCGTCCCGATTCGTCGACGCCTTCGTCGCCAAAGGGTCGGAGATCGCCCTCGAACTCTCCTGGCAGATGGGCCGCCCGTCCGCCCAGACGCCGGGCGAAGTGCGCGGGTTCGCGGAGCGCGGCCGGATGATGATCGGGCTGGCCGCCGAAGGGCTGGCCGACATACGCCCCGTCGCCAAGGAAGGCTTCGAGCGCTTCATTCGCCGTGAGCCGCTGGGCGTCGTCTTCGTCGTCGGCGCGTGGAACTACCCCTATCTGATCACCGTCAACGCCGTTCTGCCCGCCATCGTCGCCGGCAACGCGGTCATCCTGAAACAGGCGACGCAGACGCTCTTGTGCGCCGAGCGGTTCGCCGCGGCCTGGCGCGAAGCGGGATTGCCGGACGGCGTCTTTCAGGCTCTGCATCTCGGCGGCGCCGACGCCGAGCCGGTGATCCGCGATCCCCGCGTCGCCTTCGTCGCGTTCACCGGATCTGTATCCGTGGGACGCCGGGTGCAACACGTGGCGGCCGATCGTTTCATCGGCGTCGGCCTGGAGCTTGGCGGCAAGGATCCGGCCTACGTCCGGGCCGACGCCAACCTCAGTCACGCCGTCGAGAACGTGGTGGACGGCGCATTCTTCA
>Ga0335069_10007091_pt1 | contig 16217 bp, 15 predicted proteins | sample Lox_Sample_11_FD_206714 | JGI IMG/M metagenome (GOLD analysis project Ga0335069, IMG submission 206714) | Soil microbial communities from Loxahatchee National Wildlife Refuge, Florida, United States - Lox_Sample_1.1 | ecosystem: Environmental > Terrestrial > Soil > Wetlands | place: USA... | reverse complement strand
TGAGCGACGCATCTTCCGTAGCGGACTAGCGGCGCGCCTCGACCCCGACGCCCTCCACCACGCGGTCGGACGGGTGCAGCACGACCTTCTCGCCGGGCTCGAGCCCCTGCGTGATCTCGACCTCGAGTCCGTTGCTGTGTCCGCGCGACACATGGCGGAGTCGCGCGTGGCCCTTCTCGTCGACGAAGACGGCCCAGTCGGCGGCCTCGGCCTCGCGCTTCCCCGCGTCGCCGGTCGCCGCGACGTCCTTCCCGTGCTGCACGCCGTTGTCGCCGCGGAAGAGCGCGGAGAGCGGCAGCTTGACCACGTCGTCGCCGCGCCAGAGCACGATGCGCGTCTCCACGCGGTAGCCGTGCCCGAGCCGCTGCCACTTCTCCGGCGGGTCGGTGAAGTCGAGGATCACGTTGACGCGCTGCTCCTCGATGCCGAGCGCCGAGACCTTCGTGAAGCCGTAGGGCTCGACGCGGCGCACGCGCGCGTGCAGCACGTCGCCGCCGCCCCACTGCTCGATCAACGCATCCTGCCCCGGCTCGACGCGCACGGCGTCGGCGGACAACAGATCGACCACGATCTCGAGGTCGCGCGGATCGCCGATCTCGAGCAAGGCCTCGCCCGGCGTGACCACGCCGGCGCTCTCGCGCACGACGCGCAGCACGCGCCCCGACACCGGCGCGACGACGGGCACGCACACGCACTTCTCGTCGGTCGCCGTGTCGCCCCCGCGCGCCGTGCGCGCGAGCGTGTGCGCCTGCAGCGCCGCGCGGGCGTTCGCGAGCGACGCGGCCGCGGTGCGATGCGCCTTCTCGGCGGCGTCGAGGTCGCGCGCGGACGCCACGCCGCGCTGCGCGAGCTGCTTCTGGCGGTCGAGCTCGCGGGACGCGAAGTCGAGCTCGGCTTCGGCCGCGCTCACCGCCGCCTGCGCCTCCGTCTCGCTGCGCGCGTCGAGCAAGGTCGGATCGACCGGCTCGATCTGCGCGACCACCGTCTGGCCGGCCACGACCTCGTCGCCCACCTCGATGCTGATGCGGCGCACGCGCCCGGCGACCGGCGCGGACAGCACGAAGACGTCGTGCACGCGCGTCTCGCCCTCTTCATCGACCGTCACGGTCAGGCGCCCGCGCGTCACGTCGGCGAAGTCGACCGGCACGGGCTGCGGCCGGAATGCGAACACCAGGAAGAGGAGCAGCAGCGACGTGAGGCCGCCCCAGAAGACCATGCGCCGACGCCGTAGATCCACCGCTGCTACTCCCGGGTCTTCAACACCGCGATCAGATCGAGGCGGTCGAGGCGCTGCCGCACGATTGCCGCGGAGATCGCGACCGAGACCACCGCGATCGCGATCGCCATGCCGAAGGTGGCGTGCTCGAGCACGAGCGGCACGCGGTAGAGGTCGGTCTCGAAGCTCGTGGCCATGAACCACGAGATCGCCGCGCCGACCGCGCAGCCGATCGGCAGCCCCATGAAGGCGAGCAGCGCTACCTCGCCGAGCAGGATGTAGGAGATCTCGAGGCGCGTCTGCCCGAGCACGCGCAACGTCGCGAGCTCGCGCGCGCGCTCGGAGAGCGACACGCGCGTCGAGTTGTAGGCCACGCCGAAGGCCAGGGTGGCCGAGAAGAGCGCGAAGACGCCCGTGAAGATCATGATCGTCCTGGCCATGGTCTCGTTGAACTTCTCGACCGCCGCGCGACGCAACGTGATGCCGGAGACGGCCGGCAACTTCTTCAGCGCGGCGAAGAGCGCGGGCTCCTGATCCCGGTCGACGCGCAGGTGGACGGCCGAGGTCACGGGCCGCTCCCGCATCAGGCGGTGGAGCGCATCGCTGCGCATGTAGGCCGGCGAGCCGATGTTCGTCTCGAAGACCCCCACGACGGGCGCGTCGAAGACCGGCCGGCGGCCCTCGAGCACCTCGACCGTGATCATCTGCCCCGGCTCGACCGCGAGCATCTCCGAGAGCTTCCTCGAGATCACCAGGCCTTCGGACGGCAGCTCGACGACGCCCCGATTCGAGTCGTAGACCGGCGTCAGCTGCGCGTGCTCGGGGATTCCCTGGATCGCCTCGCGGCGCGAGCGCGTCCCGTGGCGGAGCCTCGCCGCGACCGTGCGCACGCCCTCGACCGCGAAGACGCCCGGCATGCGCGCGAGGCTCTGCTGCACCTCGCTGGTCTTCACCTCGGAGAAGCCGACGGTCACGTCCTGGCGCTGCGCCTCGAAGAAGTAGAGCTCGAGCATGCGGTCGATCGCGTCGGGCCACTGGAGCGCCGTGACGAGCAGGCCGACCGCCATCGCGATGCCGAACACGCTGCCGCCCGAGCGCGCCGGAAAGCGCGTGATCTGGCGGAAGATCATGCGCGTCGGCTGGTCGAAGATCCGCTCGATGCGCGCGCCGATGCCCTCGCTGGCGAAGAGCGTCGGCGACGGCGGTCGCATCGCCTCGGCCGGCGGCAGCCGCACCGCGCGCAGCACGGCCCGCGCGGTGCCGAGCAGCGCCGAGCCGACCGAGACGCCCGCCGCGATCGCGTAGACCGAGAGGCTCGGCCGGAAGATGATGAAGGGGAAGCGGTAGAGCTCCGCGTACATCGCCGTCATGCCGTGGCCGAACCAGGCGCCGAGGCCGACGCCGAAGGCGACACCGAGCATCGAGATCGCGATCACGAGCTGCGCGTAGTGCCAGCCGACCGACGCGTTCGAGTAGCCGAAGGCCTTGAAGAGGCCGATCTCGCTGCGCTCGATCGCGATCAGGCGGTTCAGCACCATGCTAGTGAGGAAGGCCGCGACCGAGAGGAAGATGGTCGGCAGCACGGTCACCATGTTCGCGAGCTGATCGATCTCGCTCATCAGGAACCAGTTCGACAACTGATCCTTGCGCGCGTAGGCGCCGACGCCGCCGTAGGGCGCGAGCAGCAGGTCGAGCCGGGAGATCACGTCCTCGGGCGATGTGCCGCGCAGCAGCGAGAGCGACACGTCGTCGAAGGCGCCGTCGAGGTCGAAGGCGTGCGCCAGCGCCTCGCGTCCCATCCAGAGGACGCCGAAGCGCTTCTCGTCCGGCATCAGCGAGCCGGGCGGCATGGTGTAGACGTGCTCCGCGGAGAGCGCCGTGCCGACCACCTGGAGCGTGCGGAGCTTGCCATTGATCAGCGCGCGCAGGCTCGCGCCCGGCTCGAGATCGTGCACGTCGGCGAAGGCCTCCGAGAGCACCACCTCGTCCGGGTGGCCCGGCGCGACCATGCGGCCGCTGCGGAGCATCACCCGGTTCAGCACCGGCTCCTTCGTCTCCGGCACCGAGACGAGCTGCCCGATCACCGGCTCGCGGAAGCCCTCCACGTCGAGCAGGGCGAAGCGCACGATGCGCGTCTCGGCGGTCTGCACGCCGGGGATCTCGGCGATGCGGTCGGCGACCCCTTCGGGCGCGCGCTTCAGGCTGGCGAAGACGTCGGCGAAGTTGCTGCGGTCGTAGAACGCGGCCGCGGTCTCGCGCAGCGCCTCGATCGTGCCGAGCGACATGACGAGCACCGCGACGCCGGACGCGATCACGAGCGCGATCGCGAGCACCTGCCCGCGCAGGCGCCAGAGGTCGCGCAGCAGCTTCCGCTCGAGCGCGCGCAGCTGGAAGAACGAGCGCGGCGGGCCGGGGCTCACCACTCGAGGTCCCTCGCCGGACGCCTCGTCGCGTTGACGTTCGACTCGACGATCTGTCCGTCGCCGAAGCGGATCACGCGGTCGGCCATCAGCGCGATGCCGGCATTGTGGGTGATGAGCGCGGTCGCGGTGCCGAGCTCGCGGTTCACGGCCTCGATCGCCTCGAGCACGAGCACGCCGGTCGCGCTGTCGAGCGCGCCGGTCGGCTCGTCGCACAGGAGCAGCTGCGGCCGCTTGGCGATCGCGCGCGCGATCGCGACCCGCTGCTGCTCGCCGCCCGAGAGCTGCGCCGGGAAGTGGTTCAGCCGCTCGCCGAGCCCGACGAGCGCGAGCGCGTCCTCGGGCCGCATCGGCGCATCCGCGATCTCGGTCACGAGCGAGACGTTCTCCTTCGCGGTGAGCGAAGGGATCAGGTTGTAGAACTGGAAGACGAAGCCCACGTGGTGGCGCCGGTACTGCGTCAGCGCGGCCTCGTCGCGCGCGGTCAGCTCCGTGCCGCGGAAGAAGACGTGCCCGGAGCTCGGCGTGTCGAGACCGCCGAGGATGTTCAGCAAGGTCGACTTGCCGCTGCCGGACGGACCGAGGAGCACGATCAACTCGCGGGGCGCGAGCGAGAGGTCGACGCCGCGCAGCGCGTGCACCTCCACCTCGCCCGTGCGGTAGACCTTCGTCAGTCCTTCCGCCCGCAGCACCACGTCGCCCTGCGGCGACTCGACTTCGCGCGCGGCCATCGTCAGTGTGGCTTCTCCGAGGCGGGCGCGGAGGCGATCACGCCGGGGTGTCGCCAGAGGAAATAGGCGGCGATCGCGAGCGCCCCGGCGAGTCCCCCGGCCCACAGGTGCAAGGTCCCGATGCCGCTCGCGTCGATTTCGAAATCGAGCGCGAAGAAGGAGGCGATCAAGGTGGCGAACGCGAAGAGAAGCAGGAAGCGCATCGCGGGCCGGCGCTCGGCGAGCTTCACGAGGGCCGAGCAGACGAAGCCCGCGCCGATCCACAGCGCGAAGTGGAGCCCGTTGTAGAGCGCGGCGACACCGGGCTCGGCCGCCGTGGTGTCGGCCGCCACCATGCTCGCGGCGTCGGGTCCGGAGTAGAGCAAGGTGCCGAGCACGGTCGGCGTGTAGAGCCAGTCCGGTGTCGTGAGATCGTGGACGACGTACACCGCGACCACCGCGAGCGCGCCGACCAGCCCGGCCTCCAGGCCCTCGGGCAAGGTGAGATCGCGCTCGCGCTGCGAGCTCGACGGCGTCGGCAGCGGGTCGCTCATCCGAGCCACGTTGCCAGCGCCTCGACGAGCCTGCCAGGGGCTGGGGCCGATTGCCACGAAGGAACGCCTTGCCAGGGCATGCGGCCCCTCCCCGAAACACCCGGATCGGCATTTCGGCCGTGGAAGTTGAGGAACGGAAGCGCATAACAACAGAGGGCCGCCGGTCGGGTCCTCGTCGCGATGCGCTACGCCGCGATCAGCCCCGCGTCGATCCAGCCGGCGAGGAGCTGCGCAGCGCGAGCCGGCGCCTCGGCATCGCCGACCTCGCGCGCGGCAGCGGCGCAGAGCGCCTCGAAGGACTCGCCCGCGGCCGCGCGCTCGAGCAGCGCGGCTTCGAGGGGATCGAGCGCGCGGAACCGCACGAGTTCGTCGCGACGCCACACGAGCGCGGCGTTTGCCTGCGGCGCCGCGGGCGGCGCCGCAGGCGTCTCGTCTCTCTCGTACGCCTCGCGCAGCGGCACCACGTTCCATTCGAGGCGCAGCACGCGCGCGCACGGCGCGAGCGGAAGGCGGAGCGCGGGCCAGGCGTCCGGCAGAAGCGCAGCCAGCGACTCGCGCGTCCGCGGCCGCGCGTCGGCGGCGTCAAAGGCGTCGCAGAGCGCGTGCTCGAGTCGCGCGAGATCGGCGCACCACGGGAAGCGGCGGCGGAAGGGCAGGGCGGCGGGATGCGCGGCCAGGAAGTCCGCGAGCCGCTCGCCCGCGTGCCGGATCGACGGACGCCGCGGCGGGCAGGCGAGCAGGTACGCGGCGACCACGTCGTTCATCCACTCGTCGCCGAGCGCCGCGGCGAGCGCGCCGAAGTCGTCGCAGAGCACCGCGTGCAGGCGCGCGAAGTAGGCGTTCGCGTAGACCTCGAGCCGCGATGCCGCGTCGAGGCGGCCGTCCGAGACGACGAAGCCGGCGAGCGAGCGATCGTCCGGAGCGCCTGCCTCGCGCAGCGCAGCTGCGACACCTTCCGGTGACGTGAGCAGATGCCGGAGCCTACGCTGCGTCGCGTCCAGCATGGCCGGTTGCCTGCGCCTTCTCCCGAGAGAGCGAGTCGATCAGCGCCCGCGCGCGCGCGCCGATCGACTCGAGCTCCGCGAGCGGCGGGATGCAGTCGTCCCACTCGATCGAGGTCGAGACGGGTCCCGTGCGCGCGAGCACGAACGCGAAGAGCTCCCAGACCTCCTCGCAGACCGGCGCGTCGTGCGTGTCGATCCGCAGCGGACCCGCGAGGCTGTGGCCGGCCAGGTGGATCTGGAAGACGCGCTCGGGCGGGATCGCCGCCAGATACTCGCGGGCGTCGAAGCCGTGGTTGCAGGCGTTGACGAGGACGTTGTTCACGTCGAGCAGGATCCCGCAGTCCGCGGCATCCGCGACCGCGACCAGGAACTCCCACTCGCTCATCTCGTCGGAGGCGAAGCGCGCGTAGGAGGAGACGTTCTCGACCGCGATGCGGCGCCCGAGGCGCTCCTGCACGCGCGCGATGCGCGCGGCCACGTGTCGCACGACGGCGTCGCAGTGCGGCAGCGGCAGCAGGTCGTGGAGGCTCTGCCCGCCGACGCCGGTCCAGCAGAGGTGATCCGAGACCCAGGCCGGCTCGACGCGCGCGACCAGCGCCGCGAGCTCGTCGAGATACGCGAGGTCCAGGGGATCGGTGGAGCCGACGTTCAGCGACACGCCGTGCAGCGCGACCGGTCGTCGCGCGCGCAGCTCGGCGAGGATCCGCCTCGGCCGCCCGCCCGGCACCATGAAGTTCTCGGAGGTCGCCTCGAGCCAGTCGAGGCGGAGCTCGCCGCGCGCGCCGCGCTCGGCGAGCTCCGCGTAGTGCGGCGGGCGGACCCCCGACCCGACACCGAGATACGGCGCCTCGCGCGGACGCGGCGGTGCGGCGATCAGCCCTGCTTCTCCTTCTGATCCTTCGGCTTCGCCGCCTTCGCCTGCTGGCACTCGTCGGGCGTCAGCATCTTGAAGCCCTTTCCCTTGCAGGAGTTCTTGCCCGCGCAGTCGTTCTGCGCCGAGTGGCAGCTGCTCTGGCCTTTGCAGGCGTTGACACCCTCGCATTTCACCTTGCCGGCCGGCATCTCGTCGTGTGCGCGGGCGGCGGGTGCGCCGGCCACGAAGATCAGCGCCGCGGCGGACGCCAGGGCTGTGAGCTTGCCGTGCATGGGATCCTCCTCGATGTCGTGTTGTCGTGGGTTTCTGGGGGGCGAGGCAGAGGCTCCTGCGGCGGCCATCTGTTCCTCCTCGGGACCTCTGCCTCGCCCCCTTCGATCCGGTTGACTGGCTCATTCGCCGCGCAGCACCGCGGGGAGCTCCGCGAGATGGAAGCCTTCCCAGCGCGTCGCGCGATCGTGATCGGGCACACGGTAGTACTCGCCGACGCAATTGTGCAGCCCGCCGTCCACGCGCAACGTGGTGCCGGTCACGTAGGCGGCCATCGGCGAGAGCAGGAACACGACGGCGGCCGAGAGCTCCGCCTCGGTGCCGTGTCGCTTGAGCGGGATGCGGCGGGCCGCCGCGCGCAGCGAGCCCGCCGACGACTCGGGGTAGGCGTCGAGCCCCGAGGACGCGATGAAGCCCGGGATCACGTGGTTCACGCGCACGCCTGCGTGCGCCCACTCGACCGATGCCGTCTGCACGAAGTTCGCCTGCGCCGCGCGGGCCGCGCCGTTGTGACCCATGCCCGGCATGCCGACCTCGTGGTCCGCGCCCACACACACGATCGCGCCGCCGTGCGCCTCCATGCTCTGGCGGTAGACCTCGCGCGAGACAAGGAAGCTGGCGCTCGCGTTGTTCGCGACGACGGCGTCCCAGCCGCGCAAGGTGAGGTCGCGCAGCAGCGCCGGGAACTGTCCGCCCGCGTTGTTCACGAGGCCGTGGATGCGGCCGAAGCGCTGCACGATTCGCGTCACCGTCTCGACGACGAGCCCCTCGTCGCGGACGTCGCAGACGAAGCTCGCGGCCTCGCCGCACTCGGCCGCGAGCTCGCGCTCGACCCGCGAGAGCTTCTCCGGCGTGCGTCCCACCAGCGCGACGCGCGCGCCGAGCGCGACGAGCTCGTGCGCGATACAGCGGCCGAGCCCGCTGCCGCCTCCGGTGACGACGATGACCTTCTCGCAGAAGAGCCCCGAGGCGAAGCCGCTCTGATAGGGCATGCGGCCGGCAGCATAGTGGATGGCGCGAGAGCGGTCGGTCATGCTGTGCGGCCTTCCGCCGGGAGGAGTCCGATGTCCACGACGCGTCGCAAGAAGTCGGTGCGCCGTGCGAAGAAGCCGGTGCGTCGGAAGCCGCGGCCCGCTCGGCCCGAGGCGCTCGCGATGCCTGCAACGCCCGGCACCTTGATGCTGATCCTCGGCTACTGGATCTCGCAGCTCGTCTACGTCGCTGCGCAGCTCGACCTCGCCGATGTGCTCGCGAAGGGACCGCGCACCGCGGAGTCGCTTGCGGCGGACCTCAGCGTCGATCCCGTGGCGCTCGCCCGCGTGCTGCGCGCGCTCGCGAGCGTCGGCGTGTTCGAGGCGGACGCGCGCGGCCGCTACCGCATGACACCGCTCGCGGAGACGCTCCGCAGCGATCATCCCGAGTCGCTGCGCGACTTCGCCCGCATGATGGTCGCCGACTACAACTGGCATTCCTGGGGCGATCTCCTGCAGAGCGTGCGCGACGGGCAGCCCGCCTTCGACCGCGTGCACGGGATGCCCTTCTTCGAGTTCCTCGGGCGCCATCCCGAGAAGGAGCGCGTCTTCGCCGCCTCGATGGCGAGCATCTCGGGCGCCGAGAATCCGGCCATCGCGCGCGCGTCTCCCTTCGGCCGCCTGCGCCGGCTGGTCGACGTCGGAGGCGCGCACGGACATCTCCTCGCGACGATCCTGCGCCGCCACGGGAAGCTCCGCGGCGTGCTCTACGATCAGCCGCAGGTGGTCGCCGGCGCCGCGGAGCGCGGCTTCGTCTCCGCGCCCGACGTGCGCGACCGCATCGAGCTCGTCGGCGGCGACTTCTTCGCGTCGGTGCCCGAGGGCGGCGACGGCTATCTGATGAAGTACATCCTGCACGACTGGAACGACGAGCGCTGTGTCGCGATCCTGCGTCACTGCCGCGAGGCGATGGCGCCAGACGGCCGCGTGTTCGCCGTCGACCACGTGGTCCCGCCGGGCAACGCCTTCGATCGCGGCAAGCTGATGGACCTCAACATGTTCGTGCTGCTGCGCGGGCGCGAGCGCACGAAGGCCGAGTTCGCGGAGCTCTTCGGCGCGGCCGGCCTGAAGCTCCGCCGCGTGATTCCGACGGATGCGACGGTGCAGGTGCTGGAGGCGTCGCGCGCCTAGGCGCGCGGTGGATCGATGGAGTTCGAGACGATCCGGGTGTCGGCGTCCGGCGCGCATGGCGCGCTCGTGCTCGCGCGCCCCGAGCGCCTGAACGCGCTCTCGGCGCAGGCGATGCGCGAGATCGCCGCAGCCGCGCGCTGGTTCGACGAGCAGCCGGACGTGCGCATCGTCGTGGTGCGCGGCGAGGGACGCTCCTTCTGCGCGGGTGCGGACCTCCGCGACTCGCCGGTCGCGGAGGCGGCGCCCGGCGCAGGGCGCTCGTGGGCCGAGCGGCGCGAGGTCGGGCAGCTCGGGCTCCGCATGGCGGACGCGCTCGAGCAGATGCGCGCCGTGACGATCGCGCAGGTGCACGGACACGCGGTCGGAGGCGGCGTCGTGCTGATGGCGGCCTGCGACCTGCGCGTGGTGGCCGAGGGCACCGTGCTCTCGATCCCCGAGGTCGATCTCGGCATCCCGCTCGCGTGGGGCGGCATCCCGCGGCTCGTGCGCGAGATCGGCCCGGCGCTGACGAAGGAGCTCGTGATGACGTGCCGGCGCTTCACGCCGGAGGAGGCGAAGGCCGCCGGCTTCGTGAACCGCGTCGTGCCCGCGGCACTTCTCGACGACGAGGTGGCGCGGCTCGCGCGCGAGCTCGCCGCCAAGCCGGTCGTCCCGGTGATCGTGACGAAGGAGCACGTCAACGCCGTCGCGCGCGCGATGTCGGCCGGCCACACCGGCTTCGCCGACGGCGACGTGCTGCTCGGCACCGTCTTCGACCCGGACTCGCTCGAGGCCGCGCGCCGCTACCGCAACGCCGCGCTCGGCCGACGAGGCGACCCGGATGCGTAGCCGCGCGCTGCGACGGTTCGCGAGCGCGGGCGTCGCGCTCCTGTGTCTGGCGCAGGTCGGACCCTCCGCCGCCGCGCGCGCCGACGGCCCGCTCTCGGCGACCCACGCTCAAGTTCAGGCGCTCTCCGAGGGCGATCCCGACGAGCCGATCGCGCTCGTGCGCCTGGTGGAGACGCAGGACCCGAGCGGATTCACCCGCTACATGATGGCGCTCGAGACCGAGCTCGCGGCGGTCGGCGCCACGCGCCTGTACGGCGGTCGCATCGCGCAGGAGATGGCGGGCGGCGATCTTCCCTATGACGCGATCTTCATCGATCTCTTCCCGACGCGGCGGGCGTGCGTGCAGGCGCTGCGCGCGGTCGATCCGATGGTCGAGTCGCTCGGAATCCGCGACGCCTTCGTGCTCGCGGTGCGTCCCTGGAGCACGAGCTTCCGCGTCGCGGCCGGCGCGGCCGCCGGAGTGCTCGGCAGCTTTCCGCGCGCGCTCGGGGATCCGCCGCCCTTCCCGCAGAGCGAGGACGGGGGCGGCCCGGCGATCGCGCCCGACGCCCAGGCGATCGCGGCGTTCAATCGGGCCTCGCAGGACACCTCGTTCGCGATGCTGAACCTGAACCTCTTCCGCGCTCGGGCCGCTCCGCCGCCCGGCGACGACGCGGACGCCGGCCTCTCCGGCGAGGACGCCTACGAGCGCTACGGGCGGACCGCGCTCTGGCACGTGCTGCGGCGCGGCGGGCGCCTGCTCTTCGAAGGCCGGCCGATCGCCGTGGTGGTCGGCGCGCCGGGCAATCCGCTCGATCAGGCCTGGAGCCAGCTCGCGCTCGTCTACTACCCGTCGCGCAAGCACATGCGCGACATGCTCGCCGACCCGGACTACCGCGCGGTGATCCCGCACCGCGTCGCCGGGCTCGAGCGCGCGGCGCTGCTCGTCACGGAGCCGTGGCCGCCCTTCGATCCCGGACGCGCGAGGGAGTGAGGATCAGCTTCGAGCTGCGGACGGGCGCGGGCGCGCCGTGACGGGCGGCGCCGTCAGCGGCGGCGGCGACACCATCCGGTGGCGACGGATCGACGGCGCGCGCCGCGGATCGCGGGCGGCCGCGACCACGAGGCGCTTCGGCGAGACGAAGTCCCAGAGCGGCTGCGGCACGCGCGTGACCTGCGGAAACGCCCCTCGCACCTGCACGTCCCACGTATCGCTGTAGCGGTCGAAGTCCTCGGGATGGATGTGCCCGCGGCAGACCGCCGATCCGCACGCGCACTCGAAGGTCTCCTCGAGGTTGAGCGCGCCGTAGTCGTTGCAGATCTCCTCGCCGGCGTCGATGTCGCGCACCGCGATGTCGAAGTGCCAACCGGTGCTGATCGCGTTCGCCTCGCAGTGATGGTTCACGAAGCGCGCGATGTCCCAGCACACGACCCGCTCGCCCTCCGCGTTGAAGAAGGCGTAGCGGTCGAGGAGCGCCTGGTAGCGTGATCCGAGCCGCCGCACTCGCACGGGCGAGAGCCGCTGGTCGAGATCGTCGAGCGCCCACACGATCGTTCCCTTCGAAATGTGTCGCGTGGCGAAGACGCCGAGTCCGATCGCATCGCTAGCGTGGCCGAGCCGCGTGTCCGGGTGGATCATCCATCACTCCGGAGGCGCAGCTCTCCCGACACCGGCTGACCGGAAGCTCCGCAACGAGCGGAGGCCTCGAAGTCCGGCGACGCGACGGCCGCTACCCCCCAACGAGGCAGGCCGCCGAGCACTCGCGCCGGTGGTCCTGACCCATGCACGCGCTCTTTATACGCGGACCTGCCGCAATCGCAAGAGGGTTCGTGAAAGAATTCGGGAAACGGGGTCGCAGCGCGAAGGCCCGGCTCAGATCCGGAACCGTCGGACGGCGGCGCGCAGCCCTTGCGCTTCGCGCTCGAGCTCGGCTGCCGCGGTTTCGAGGCGAGCCGCCGACTCCTCGTGCGAGTGGGTGTGCGTGCGTGAGCCCTTCACGACGTCCGCGACGCCGCGGTGGGCCGTGGCCTGGCTGGCGAGACCCCGCGTGATCTCCTGCACGGCGCTCTGGACGGCCTCGATGCTCGAGCCGATCCGCTCGGCGCCGCGCGCCTGCTCCGCGATCGTGGCCTGCACCTCGCGCGCGACGTCGCGCAGCGCGGACGAGCTCCGCCGCACGACCTCGTGGCCCTTGGCCTGATTCTCGGCGGCCTCGCGGATGCGCTCCGCGCTCTGCCGCACGAGCTGCATCTGCCGGGCGACCTCCGAGGCCACCTGCTTCTGCGCGCCGCTGGCGCGCGCGCTCTCGGCCATGCGGTCGCCGCTCTCGCGGGCCGCCCCGGCGATCTGATCGAGCGAGCGCTCGGCCTGGCGCGCGAGGTCCACCACCTGGTGGACGCTCGAGGCGCCGCGCTCGATCGAGGTCACGGCGTTGGCGCTCTCCTGCTGGACCGCGCTCACGAGCCCATCGATCTCCTTGGCGCCCTCCTGCACGCGGTGGGCGAGCGCCTTCATCTCGTCCGCGACGACGGCGAAGGCCTTGCCGCGCTCGCCGGCCTGCGCGGCGATGATGGCCGCATTCAGCGCGAGCAGTGCTGTCTCGTCGGTCACCTCGTCGATCACCGCGAGCACCCTGCCGATCGCCTCCGCGCGCTCACGCAGGCTCGCGATCACGCTCTGCACGTCCTGCGTCGCGCTGCGGATCGTGTCCATGCCCTCGACGGTCGAGCGCACCAGCCGGCGGCCCTCCTCGGAGGCGGTCACGACGGCGCCCGAGAGGCGCGCCGTGCTCTCGGCATGCGCGGAGACGTCCTGCGTGGCGGTCTCCATCGCCGCCATGCTCTCGGCGGTCACCTGCACCGCGGAAAGCAGCTGCTCGCTGCTGGCGCCGACCTCGGCCGCGCTCTCGATCATCGACTCGATCGAGCCCGCGATCTCCTCGCTGCGGTCCGACAGCAGCGAGGCGTTCTGCTTGAGCACGTCGCCCGAGACCGCGAGCTCCTTGAAGGAGGCGCTCGAGCCGTCCACCGCCTGGTCGAGCGCGCGCGCCGAGCCGGCGGCCTGGTCGGCGATCTGCTCGACGTCGCCGCCGAGCCGGGCGAGCCGTTCGGTCGTCTCCTCGATGCCCTGCGCCTGCTGCTGCGCGACCCGGACGAGCCCGTCGGCCGCGCTCGAGATGCCGCCCGCGATCGTCTCGACCCGATTCGCCCCTTCGGCCACGTGGCCGACCGTGCCGCCGAGATCGCGGGTCATGCGGCCGAAGGCGCGCGCGACGTCGCCGATCTCGTCGGTGCGCGAGCTGTCGAGCGGTGTGGTGAGATCGCCCGAGCCGACGCGGCCCGCGGCCAGCTTCAGCTCCTGGATCGGCTGGACCAGGCTGCGCGACACCACGAGGCTGGCGGCGAAGGCGAGGGCGAGGCCGAGGCCCGCCGCCAGCGCGAGGTTCAAGCGCGCGTTCTGGACCGCGTTGCGCTCGGCGTCGAGCGCCTGCGAGACGCGCAGCACCAGACCGTCGAAGCTCCGCGGCTCGCGGTGCAGCACGTCGGCCGGCACGTCGCCGCGCGGCGCGAACGCGACCTCGGCGCCACACAGCTCCGACCAGCCCGCGATGGTGGCCTCGGGGATCGGCTCGATCGCGACGAGGCGTCCGACGTCGCCGATCGGAGTGCTCGCCACCGCGAAGGGTCGGCCCTGGTGCGCGATCAGTCCCCGGTCCTCGATGTGGAAGGCCTGCGCGTCGAGCGAAGGGTCGCCCGCGCCCGCCACGACCCGGTCGCCCGCGCCGAGGAAGGCGACGCGGAGCGCGCCGCTCTGCTCGCGCAAGGTGCCCGCGTAGTGAGCCAGGGTCGGGCCGTCGCCGACCTCGAGGTTCGCGCGGAACTGCGGCGTGCCGGAGATCGCGCGGTAGCGATCGGCGAGCGACGCCAGATGGCTGTCGAGCAGTCGCTGCGCCGCGCTGGCCGCGGTGTCGAGACGCCGCTCGGCGGCTGTGCGCAAGTCCTCGGAGAGCGAGCGGCCCTGGAGGAAGAGCGCGAGCCCCATGGCGACCGTGGCGACGCCGCACATCGCGTAGAGCAGGCGCGCGAAGAGAGAGCGCATCAGGGAGCTCCTCCCTCGAGCGTGACGTCCACGCGCTGCCGCTCGCCCGGGGAGAGCACGATCGCGCGTGTCACCTCCGGCAGCTTCTCGTTCCAGACACGCAGCGTGTGGCGGCCGGGCGGGATGCCCGGGATCTCGTAATCGCCGGACGCTCTCGCCACCGCGAACCACGGAGACGGCGACACGAAGATGGTCCCGCTCATCGTCTCGTGGATCGAGCAGTAGATCTTCACGACGCCCGGGTGCTCGAAGGTCACGCGCCGCGACTCGCCGGCCGGATACAGACCGAGGTCGAAGTCGTTGGGCTTCGAGAAGGAGAAGACGTTGTGGAAGATCGCGTCGTCGTTCGGCATGTCGACCGACTGCCCGACGGCGATCGCCAGGAAGTCGGGCGCGAAGTAGGCGTTGCGCTGGCGGATCGTCGGGCGCTTCGCGGGCGGCGCTGCGGGCGCGCCGTCGGCGGCGAGGTAGACGACGGTCTGGCCGAGGTCGGCGAGGCGCACGCCCTCGACCGCCAGGGTCAGGCGGCCCGCGACGCTCGCCTCCTGCGCGGCGGCGGGCAGCGCGACACAGCAGAGCAGCGCGGCGAGCCCGAGGCGCATCAGAAGTGGCCCCCGAGCTCGACCGCCCAATAGTCCGAGTCCTTCGCGTCATCCCGGATGTCCTGGTTCACGCCCCGCACCATGTCGATGTCCTGGTGCGAGTATTCGGTGCGGAAGATCAGCCAGTCGGTGATGTCCCAGCCGAAGACACCGGAGTACGTCAGGAGCTCGTGCATGTTGTACCCGAGGTCCGACGCGCGGCGCCAATCCAGCAGGTAGCCCTCGTCGGTGTCGGTCGTGCCGAGCGACTGCACGCGCGCGCCCACGTAGAAGGGGCGGAAGCCCTCGCCGAGCCAGGCGCCGCGCAGGATCACCTGCGCGATCCAGTAGCGGAGCGTGCGGTCGTAGAGGGTCGGACCCTGGGAGTCGATCTTGTACTGCCCGAAGGCGCCCCAGAGCCGGATCTTGTCCTCGAAGTCGACGATCGCGTCGCCGCCGACGAGCCAGGTCTCGCGCAGCCGATTCGGGCCGTCTGCGACGGGGACGCCGTTGTCGTAGTTGGGGACGCTGGTTCCGGATCCGAAGGCGCGCGCGAAGGACTCGCCCAGCCAGAGCGCTCCCTGCGCCGGCGTTCCGTTCTGGTTCGCGGGGTTGCTGGGCGTGCCACCGGTCGGTGTCTGACCGTGGCCGATCTCGCCAGAGCGGAGCGCGCTCGCGCTGAGATGCAGCCACGGGAACGGATCGGTGAAGAGCTTGAGCGTGAGCTGCTTGTCCGAGTCCGAGTCGGTGTTGAAGGGCGTGTCGCCGTTCTCGATCGAGGCCACGTATCCGAACTTGCCCGCGCCGGCGATGCTGTAGAACTTCACGCCCTCGTCCCAGTACCACGGGCCGAAGCTGTTCGTGACGAACGCCCGCTCGGCGTAGCCCTTGCTGTAGTCGAGGTAGGCCTCGCCGACGGGAATCTGGAAGCGCCCGACCTGCGCGTTCATCCAGTCGCTGTCGAGCATGCCCTGGAAGTCGAAGTAGAGGTTGCCGACGTTGTTCTGGAGATATCCGATCCGCACCAGGTTCCACTCGAAATCGAACCCGATGTCGCGGAAGAGCGTCGTCTCCTGGAGTCGGACGTCCCGGCCGAGATCGGCGTCGACGAAGAAGCGCGCGTCCCAGACGGTGAAGGCGTCGTTCGAGACCTGGGTGTAGTCGTCTCCGCCGAAGAGACCCGCGTCGGCGCTGCCCGAGATTCGCACGCGCCGGGTCCAGTCCGTGTTGCGGCTCTCCTCGGCGCTGCGGTCGACCCGCCGGATCTGCTCGACCTGCTCGGACTCCAGCTGCTGCACGCGGTCCTCGAGCGCCTCGATCTTCTGGAGCAGCGCCGCGTCGTCCGCAGCGGCCGACGCCGCGGCGAGCGCGGCGCAGGAGCCTGCGAGCCAGTGCTTCATCGCGGAGCGGCCTCGCCCGCGATCCCGACTCCCATCTCGAGGTCGACGCGCACGCTGGCGTCGGGCGCGAGCTCGACCGGGCGCGCGATCGGCGGGAAGCGCGGATGCCACGCGCGCAGC
>Ga0335069_10007090_pt1 | contig 16217 bp, 13 predicted proteins | sample Lox_Sample_11_FD_206714 | JGI IMG/M metagenome (GOLD analysis project Ga0335069, IMG submission 206714) | Soil microbial communities from Loxahatchee National Wildlife Refuge, Florida, United States - Lox_Sample_1.1 | ecosystem: Environmental > Terrestrial > Soil > Wetlands | place: USA... | reverse complement strand
TCCCAAGCGAACCGGATTCAACAAGCTCCTTTTTGCCGACGTTCGCAAAGACTCGTGCACCGATCCGCATTGCTTCCGGTCGAAGATCGATGCCCATGTTGCGAAGACGCTCGAAAGCAAACCGACTCTCGTGCAGATTTCGTCCGCCTGGACCTCTCGCGAAGGCGCACCCTTGGGACGCAATCAGTACGTAGAATTGGAAATTAAGAAAGCGAAGGCCAACGGGACAGCCGCAAAGCTGCCAGCCACGCAGAAGCCTTGTGACAAGATGGCCGAGGCCATTGTCATGGACGGCGGCAAGCGCGGACAGACGGTCAAAGTCTGCGCTGATCCCAATTGCCGTGTCCACCATCCCAACACACCCTCTCCGCAGCAAGTTGCGAAGGAGCGGGCAGACGAGCGGAAGCGCATCGAGAAAGAGAAATTGGCCATCACCGTACGCCATCGCGTGCTGGCCACGATTCTCCAACGGGTCTCCGCACCGCTAAAGAAGGCGGATTTGTTGACCGTCGCTCACTACCTGATCAGCCGTCTTTCCTACAACCAGATTCCGACTATGGCGAAGCGGCACAAAGTCGAGGCCAAAAAGGATGCTTCGTCAGCGCAGGAACTTCTGGCCAAGCAAGTGGGCACCTACGACGATGCCGAGCTCTGCAAAGTGCTTCTGGAAATCAGCCTGCTGGATTCGGCGTATCAGCGATCCACCGCAAACCGCGACGACGTTCTCATGGACGCCGCCAAACGCTATCGAGTCGATGCTGAGAAACTCCAGAAGGCCGTGGCAGGGGAACTTGCCGCGAAACGAGACAAAAAGACGAAGGCCGAAACCAAGCCAAAAAGCCGCAAGACGGCTTAAGTCAGTCACTTCAAGTGTACGGCGGAGTGCTAGGTTGCACTCCGTCGGTTTTCTTATGATGTGCGCCTGTTTTGGGGGAGGTGCTTTCTTGTATAACGCCGATCTGGTGCGCCAACTCTGCGGCGAGATTGCGAACGAGAAGGATCGTGAGAAGGCGCCAATGACCTTCTGAGCTAAAGCCTCTGGTGGCCTTCCTCGTCAAGGGCTATCATTGAGAGCCTGGATCGCCCAATTACAACGCCGGCTTGCTTTATCGCGTGGCTGTTGTGCGTGGTATTGGTGTGCCTGGTAGTTCATCCGCCGCACTGCGATCTGTGCGATGGACGGCTCACTGGAATCTCTTCCTCGCCGCAAACTGTTGTCAACCAGCAGCAACCCACCAGCCCGGAGCAGTGTAACGGCATCTGCTGGTGCTGTGGCTTTGACGGACTTCCGAATGCAAGTCCGAATCTGGGTCCAGTGGATGCCGTGACCTCAAATGTTCGTCCTGAACCGCCTTCGCCTGTTTTCGCGCCACACTCCGCCATCTTTCGACCTCCACGTACAAATGTCTCCTCTTAGCTTGGCCATTCGGTACCGTTAACCGCGGCTGCTGGAACGTACTACTCACTCTGGAGACATCAATGCGTCTATACGTGTTCACGCTCGCTGGAGCGTGCCTGTTTCTGTTTTTGTGTCCGCCTGCCCGCGGGCAGGCTCCCTCTAAGGCGTCCTGTGGCGATACTCAAGAGGCCGCTGAGGACAAAGACCCCGTAGCCATTGTTGAGCTTGGCGCAGCAACTAGCTGGAATCTCAGCGGAGGCGCAGCAACGTTCGCTCCGAGTCTTGCAGCGGAGGTGACACCCATAGAGAACTGGCTGGAGCTTGAGGCGGGCGTGTCACCTTTCTACACTCGTAAGTCAACGGAATGGGACATCGACCTCCTTTTCAAGAAGCCGTGGACCATATCGCGGAAGGCGGAGTTCATGCTGGGCGTCGGTCCCCAATGGGTCCACCTTAGACAGAACGGGAAAGTGACCAACTCCATCTCTGGGGAGATAGCGGGGGACTTCATGTTCTGGCCAACCGGCAAACACCGTTTCGGCTGGTTCCTCGAACCAGCTTACGACTACAGTTTTGCCAGAGGCCACCAGCAATCCATCGGTATGAGCGTCGGTCTCCTCATCGGAATTCCATGATAGTTACCCTAACGGCGCTGTAGGAGAGAGTACTTGTTGCGCAAAGCGTCCTAAACGCAAGAAAACCGCCCGGAGCTATGCTGCGCTACGACGGGCGGCTTACTACCCCCTCAACTTGCCTCCGCATTGTAAAGGGTTTCACCGTCTTTCGTCAGTGTGCACAGTAATAATGCGCTACTCTTCAGAGAAGATCCGGCCAACCGTGGTTTGACCGCCTCTGTCAATTGGTCAATTGATCCTGAGAAGCGCTTTCGTCAAAACGGTAGCCCCAGGCGCGGTTTCGGGCGAACCACCTTTTGTTTTTTATTATCTGATGAGAAACTATTGGCAAGGTTTTGGGTTCTAATCCGCATCGCCACTGCTCTGTGCCGCCTCGTCGCTACGACTTTGTAGATTCCTTATTTGCATGGTTTCTCAGTGGGCAGACGTGTCCCAGGATGGGCGGGCTTTGTAGCCGCTCCGGTCGTGGTGTTCCTGACAATCTGCTCTTACTACGCCTACACTCGCCACTACCAAACGGTTTCAGGCAATGCGACTGGTTCTCCTGTTGATTCCGCGGTTCTGCAACAGTCCACCGATCCCAAAGCACTGCTCGGCATCGCCGATCACTTCTACTGGTTAAACAACGGCCCGGCAGCTGCGCCGCTCTATGCCAGAGCCGAGAAACTGTTCTCGGAGCGGAGTGATCCGCGAAACGAACTTTACGCCAAGGTTGGCCGCCTTAGATCAGAAGCCGAAACGATGTCGTTTGTAGACCTCTCACGGTTTTTGAACGACCAACTGCAGAATCCCATAGTGCAGACTGACAAGAAACTGCGCCTTTGGTGTTTGATCGCGAAGGGCTACACCGACATTGAGATCGACTACCGGGCCACGAAACGCGATTGGTTGGAAGCGCGGGAACTGGCCAATGACTTGGGGCAGAAGCAATGGGTCACTAGGGCGGACGGAGAGCTGGGCTTGGTCGCATTTCTTGAAGGAAATCCAGGACGTGCCGCGAGACTCCTCGGTGGTGCTTTGCTTTCAACGATGACCTCGGGTGATATCGCCGGTCAGGTCAGATTCTTAGAATTGCTGGGGCGAGGCTTCGAGGAGGTGAATCGCCACTCAGAGGCGCTGCGCTTCTTTGATAGGGCGATCAAATTAGCGAATGCAGAAAAGGACTGCGGACTGCCGTTCATGGCCTACGAGGGAAAAGCGCAGGCATTGGTCGCGATGGGCAAAGTAGATGACGCGAAGAGAGTGCTTGACGGTGCACTCACAAAAGCACGGTCACAAGACAAGCGAGGTCACGAAGCCGCGATTCTGATTCTCCTCGCCAGCGTAGCTGAGAAGACGGGAGACAATAACCAAGCGATAGCCTACTTGGAGAATGCGGGTCAGTTCGCAACGAGCGTTCAGTTCTACCGGATGGAAGCAGATGCGATGTTCGAATTGGCAAGACTCTATCGCGACGGTGGAGACCTGGCTACCGCGGAAGCGCGTGCTACCCAAGGTCTGGCGGCCAGCCAGCGCGTTGGTGATCGTTACTACATGCCTCGCAACCTCACCATACTCGCCGATCTGAAAACGCGCCGCGGCCATATCGTTGAAGCAAAGGCCCTCTATGAACAGGCCGAGGACGTGATCGAGGGCATGCTAATCAGCGTAGACGAGCCGTACTGGAACAGTTCCGTAGTCGCGGCCATGAGTCAGACGTATTTGCAGCATTTCGAATTGGTAGCTCATGGCGGCGATGTGGCGGAGGCCTTCCATGTTTTGGAGCGAGTCCGCGGACGAACCCTCGCATGGGCTCTTGTGGATCGGAAAACCTTTACGTCTTCCGAGGGCGACCAGACAGCACCTTTGGAAATAAATGTGTCGGGCCTGCAGACTCGATTGATGCAAACCAGCAATGCCACTGAGCGCGAGCAATTGTTGGATCAATTGGTGGAATATGAGCGTCGCCTCGGATTAGCATGGACAAAAGGCGACGCAGCTAACCAACGTCTGCCCGTGCAGCCTTCACAGCTCGCCGTAGTAGAGCGTGATCTTACTCATGACGAAGTGCTGCTTGAGTACGTTCTTGACGACCCCAGTTCCTATTGCCTCGCTATAACAGCAGACGGCGCCTTCGTGCGAGTGCTACCAACAGGGCGCAGGGAGATCGAAAAGGCGGCGCGGGGGTACATCGACGAAATCCGCGCCAAAAGTGGTCGCAGCGACGGTGCAAAACGGCTCTATCAGCTCTTATTGAAACCAGTCCCCGAAACAGCGAGTCATGCCCGACTTCTCATTGCACCGGACGGCATTCTGAATCTCCTTCCCTTTGAGGCTCTTCAAGACGAGAACGGCCAATACGTAGTCAAATCGCGAACTATCAGCTACGTCCCCTCAGGCACGATTCTGGACATGCTTCGTCGCGTCGAGATACAAGAGCCTGCGCCAAAGCCGCTTTTGGCGGTTGGGGATGTCGCCTACGAGAACCAAGGCGGGGCAGGCAAGCGGATACCAAGCGCAACATCCATGCGCGGACGAATCGAACGTGGAATCGCCGATCTGTCGGGCGTCGCACTAAATGATCTTCCACAGACCCGGCAGGAGGTCGAACAGGTCAGCAACATCGCCGGACCAGGCTCCGTGGTCCTACTTGGGAAGAATGCAACCGAAACCGCGTTCAAGAAGGAGCCCCTCGCCGATTTTCGAATCTTGCATCTGGCTGTCCACGGCTTCGCTGACACACAGTACCCGGAACGATCCGCACTTGTCCTTGGAGTCGATCCCAAATCTGGCGATGACGGGTTGTTGCAGGTGAGGGAGATCATTCGCTTGCGGCTTAACGCGGAACTAACGACACTGTCGGCATGTGACACAGGAGTGGGAAAATTGCAGGGTCAAGAAGGTATCAGCAATTTGGTCGAGGCGTTCCTCGTGGCTGGATCGAAATCCGTTGTGGCGAGCTTATGGAGTGCAGACGACGTTTCGGCTAGCGCAGTCATGGAGCGCTTCTATAAGAGATTGGCCCAAGGTGAAAACGCCAGTTCGGCTCTTCGGAACGCCAAGCTGGATTTGCTGGCGCAATATGGAGATCAGTTGAACCCGTTCTATTGGGCGGCGTTCATTCCCGTTGGCGAGACTTCAACCTCGATTGGAATCAAACAACGATGACTTTGACCCTGATTGGAATCAAACAACGATGACTTTGACCCTCGACGACCGTACCAAGATTTTCGACAAGGTTTGCCGGCTGGTAGCAACCAAACACTTCGATCCGGCAATGAATGGAGCGGATTGGAATTCTCTGGTCAGAGATCGGCGGGACCACATCCTGGCTTGTACCGATGAGGCATTCGAGAAAGAAGTTCACAAGCTGGTATGCGAACTCAAGACTAGTCACACCGGCTTTCGTCATGCAGGTATGCGGAACATTCCCGCGCGCCACGCGATCAACGCAACACTGCAGCGAGTCGGCGTGAACGGAAGCGAGCGTTGGATGTTTCAAGATGTTCATCGAGGTGGACCAGCGTTCGTGGCAGGCATTCGCCCCGGCGACCTACTTCTGGAATGTGGAGGCCGTGAAGTCCGGCCCCCACACGATCTGACGTTTTCGGTGGGCGAGTCCGCAAAACTTCTCGTGGAGAAACTCCATGGCGAAGTGCAGGAAGTGAAAGTGCAGCTGCCCATGCCGAAGTCACAAAAGCATCCTGTGACGGCGCCCCAGGCTGTAACCACGGAAAGGCTCAGCGATGAAATTGGATTGCTAAGAGTCGCGATGTTTCCCGGTGCCATTGGAATCGACGTTGCGAAGGACATCGACCGTGGCATTGACGCGCTCAATGGCTGCCACAGACTGATCGTTGACTTGCGCGGCAATACCGGCGGTGGCATTGGCGGGCTTCGCCTCATGAGCTATCTGACGCCTGGAAAACTCGAGGTTGGCTACAGTCTGACACGCAAACGTCGAGAACGTGGTTACCGCCGCGAAGAACTCACTCGGTTCGGACGAATTCCGTCCCACAAGTCGACACTTCTTTGGCTCGTAGCCCGATACGCCTTTGTCGAGAAATCCATCCTCGTCGTCACCGAGGGACTCGGTAATCAGCCCTTTCACCGTCGGGTCGTGTTGATGGTAAATGAGCACACCGCGAGCGCTGGAGAGATGGTGTCAGCATTTGCCGAGGAGAACAATCTCGCGATCATCGTGGGAACGAAGACGCCTGGCCGTCTCTTGAGCGGCAGCGCGTACAAGGTTGGTCACGGATACATTCTTGGCCTGCCAGTCGCCGCTTACATGACTTGGCAAGGACGCATGCTGGAGAATAACGGCATCGTACCGAAGTTTTCCGTCGAGCTTTCGCGAGACTCTCTACGGGAAGGACGAGATACACAGCTCGACACGGCGGTCGAGGTGGCAAAGGCTCTATAACCGATTATTGTCGATTGGTCTCTCGCGATTCGCTCGTACTTCCAGCCTAAAACCCCCGAACCGCTGCCACAACGCACTTGCACCTCTGCAGGTGCAGGTTATACTTATCGTCCTCCATCTTTCACTATGGACAGTACCATCAGCCCAGTCACCGTGCTTAGCCCGACAGACCACGGCGATGACATGCAACTGCGGGTCCGTTATCAATCGACATACGGCGCATTCGTTACCTTGGGAATGCTACTCGATGACGCGGATATCGATGCCGTCTACTGTGAACACCACGAAGACGTACTCATTCGCAAGAAGAACGGCAAGTTTCACGGTTGTCAGGTGAAAACGCGCGCCGCGAAGCTTGGGCCATTTAAGGCTGATGACGGTCAGATAAAGGCTGCACTGTCGCGTTTCTTGGGCCTGGAAATCGCATTCCCTGCGACTTTCGAGCATTTTACTATTGCGACTAATGTTGCATTTTGGGATGCCGAGAAGAATAGTAAGAGTCTGCCCTTCATCATTGAACTTGCGAGATCAAATCGAGGCAAGGTTCCGAGTACATCACTTGAGATCCGCAGGCTCATCTCGAGTGTGAAGGCAGAACACAAATGCAAATTGATAAAGGTTTGGGAAGTGCTAGCCCGCGTTACACTTCAGGGAGAGCTTCCGCAATTTAATGACATCGAATGTCAGCTGGCAGTCGAAATCGCAGAAGTGCTCGATGCTCGATCCCGACGGTTCGACGAGCTCCACGCGGCAGCAAAGGCCTTGGTTCAATTAGTATCGGACGCCTCATCACTGAACCACGACAGCCCCTTATTTAGATATTTCGTGTTTCTCACGAAACCGCAGGACTCGAGGGAAGCTGCCATCATTGAGGCTAAAAGGATTTCGCGGGACCGGCTGCTGGAAGTGATCACGCATGCATTTGATGGGCATACGCTGTTGACCTCGGGCAATCGGATCCATGTGGGCGAACTTCCGAGCGGAGCTACCAAACTGGAGAAGAAGATGGCAGCTGGCGGCATCATCGCAGCCGAGATTGGACTAATAAAGGACTTTAAGTTCTCAACCGACAAGCTTCTTCAGGAGTGGAGGTACAAATACGGCCCGGAGCGAGCGGCGGAGAGGTACGATCACCTTCAGTTGTTGGTTAAAGAAGATTGCTTTGCGGCGTCCGCACAGGTCAAATCTCCAACAAGTCTCTACGGTACTGCGATGCTGGCGCGCGTTCGCGACAATTTGCGAGCTACCGCGAGCCTGCCTGCGACGCAGGTTGCTCGACTCGGAGTGAGCCACCATATCCTCCTAGGAATAGCCGGCATCCTAACCGAAGAATGTTCCCTGTGGTGGAGCGACGAGTTCAAGGTTAACGAGGAAGTAACGCAGTGAGGTTGCTGGATTCACTTGCCCGATTAGAAGAAGAAGAAGGCCTCCACCTTGGCCGCCTGCTCATCATTTTGAAAGCCATGTCTGGCCAGAAGCTAGACCAGCCGATAGCTGGGCTGACAAAACTCGCAAAACTCGATTTTCTGCTCCGCTATCCGCAGTACCTGGAGCGGGCCCTCCAGGCGCGACATGTAAATCCCAAGGCAGTGGCCACCGAGAAGCACGAGAAGCACAGCGTTGAATCCGCAATGGTACGGTATCGTTTTGGCCCGTGGGATCAGCGTTACCGGAAATTCCTGAATCTATTGTCTGCGAGAGGCCTTGTCAAGGTCAGCATAGAAGGCAGAAAGGTTCTTATCTTCATAACTGATAAGGGTCTTCAGGTGGCGAATGCTTTGGCTTCCGCAGATGCATTCGCGTTGGTTGATAAAAGGGCACAGCTACTACGGCACTTCGACCTTACTGCTACAAATCTCATGAATTTTATATACGCCACGTTTCCCGAGATTGCGTCATTCCGTTCCGGAAAAGCGATACGGTGAATATTCATTTCACAGCTCTCAACGTGCAGTTCAGACAAAGCTTGCAGCATATCAACGTCTCGCAGCACATTACATTCGTTCACGGTCCAATTTCGACGGGAAAGTCGACTATCGCTCGCTTGATTGACTATTGTCTAGGTGGCGGATTGCAGCGAACACCCGCGCTAAACCAAGAGTTTGTCTCAGCTCAACTAGCTGTTACCATCGGCGAAAACGAAGTCCTCCTCGAACGGGAAGGTCTTGAATCCTCCAGCGTCAGAGTGACCTGGCGAAATAAGGCTGGCGTGGGAGCCGCCGTTCTGGCTCCCACGGAAGCCGGCGATGCGCCAGTCTGGGGCGATGCGGTCTTCAACCTAAGTGATCTCCTCTTCTTTCTCGCGGGAGTGCAACCGATCAAGGTCCGCCGAAGCAAACGCGACCCTGACTCCAAATTGGTCCGGCTCAGCTTTCGTGATCTGATGTGGTACTGCTACCTAGACCAAGACCATCTCGATTCCTCTTTCTTTCGCTTGGAAGACGACTCGCGAAAATGGAAGAGCCGCGACGTAATGCGCTTTGTGGTTGGATATTACACAGAGTATATGAATGAGCTCGAAATCGAGCTTGAAGAAAAGACGGACGAGCGACGTGCAAAGGAGGAGGCAGCGACGCAAATACGCGCGTTTCTCGAAGAATTGGGTTACGGATCAGCGTTGGACATCGGTGCGCAAATAAAGCAGACGGAAGCTGATCTGTTGGACGGGCGGAGGGTGTTGCAGCAACTCAGGGAACAGCATCGCGCAGGCACGCATTTTGCAGATCAGTTAAGGGACAGGCTCTCGAAACTCGCGAGTCAAGTTGAGAGCGAGAAGCAAATACTGGGGGACCTCGAAGGGCGGATCTCGGACCAAGAACAACTCCGAGCTGAACTCGTCACTTCGAAGTTCAAGCTTAGCCGGGCGCAAGCAGCGAATGTTGTTCTTTCTGGGGTTGAGTTTGAACTTTGCCCGTCGTGTGGTGCCCCAACGGCGCGGTTGAATCGGAATGAGGGTGAATGCATTCTCTGTGGCACGGATACGTCTACGATTGTCGCAGAAGATGCGGTTCGTCCCGAAGTTCTGAACCGCGACCTAGATACTCGGATCGAAGATGTAGAGATGTCTCTCAAACAGCACAGAAGGCAACTCAGAGGTCAGGAGCGCCGCGTCGCCATGCTCATCGACGAAAAAATCGCTCTCGACACCCGACTTTCTGATGAACTGGCGACCTATGATTCAGCGTTTCTCGCGAATGCCAGAGATGCTGAGAGGCACGTGGGGTCCTTGGGAGAAAAACTCCGAAATTTACAGCGAATCGCGCGGATGCCTGAAGCTTTGGACCGACTGCAAAAAGAGATAGCCTCGCTCATCGCGAGGGAACGCTCAATTCGGGCACAAATCACGGCTGAAAAGAAGAAACTTAGCACAGCCGATTCCATAGTCGCAGAACTGGAGGACACTTATCTCGCAATCCTGCTCAACGTGGGCGTGCCAGGTATCGAGCCGAGCGATAGGATCGCAATAGACCGGCGGTCGTGGGTCCCGACCATTTGTCCGAATGGAAATAAAGATTTGGGGTACGACTTCTACTCGGCCGGCAGCGGTGGCAAGAAGACGCTCTTGAATGTCTGCTATGCCCTCGCTGTTCACAAGGTAGCTGCCGCTCATGAACTCCCACTGCCCACTTTCCTGATTATCGATTCTCCGATGAAGAACATCGGCAAGGATGTTAACAAAGAGACGTTTCTGGCGCTTTATGATCAGCTATATGCTCTCGCGGCGGCTGATCTTAAAGACACTCAGTTCTTGATAATCGATAATGAGTTCGCACCAGCACCCCGAGGTATTGAGATCGAAGAACGTCGCCTGACCCTGAACGACCCCAAAGCTCCTCCTCTCATTCCGGAGTACCGCGGGCCCTAGTAAAGTATTAACGTTTCAGCATCTGGCGGTTGCATTATGGAGAACAAAAGGCGAATATGCTACGCTTTTGGCTGTGGTCCTCCGAACATGCAACAGTCGCTGTCAAGGATGTTCGAGACAGTCGAGCACTCCATAGAGGTCACCGCTGAGACACTGTACGAGGCAATCGCCACCGCTCTTGCGGCCTTGCAGCAGGACAACTGGGTAGGGGAGATCGGCCAAGGATTGACAACGGTCACTGTTCTTGTCCAGCAGCCGCCCGTAAAGCACGAAGTCAAGATGAAGGACTTTGTCTCGTGGCTCGGACGCCAAGGGCGTTCTCCCGCGGAAGTCATATTGAAGCAAAAGCTGGAGAAAATATTGGGCAAGGCAAACAACGCGAGGACGTGATCGAAACCAGTAAGCAAGTACGCAATCGACCTCAAAACATACCGAGGCCTTAATGACTTGGAGTCTGAGGCGATTTGTGTGAGCGATTATGCTGCGCCGTTTGCGCAACGCCGGTTTTCGTCGTACTCGTTGCGAACGGTTTCTTTCCGTCAAGCAAAGAAGATGCGACGAACCCAACTAGGATCATCCCACTCAGCAATCCCCACAGGAGAACGACTGGCTTCCAAGGAACGAGAATCCTCATAGCAGAACCTCCGAGGACGAAGAGCGGCAAACGATTATCGCCATTATACTGCGAAAAACTGGATCGACTCCTGGTGAGATCATCGAACGCGAACTGGAAATCGAGTCCATTCCATCCCTAGCTGTCGTAAGCCTAGAAAATAGGAACCGGGAGAAACGGCAGAAAGATCGACGTCACTTCTCAGGACCACAATGTGATCCTCGAGCTTAGCCGCCCCAGTAGAGCTGAAGAGTTCGGCACCATTTCCCCTGAGCAGTGCCAACTCGTACACTCCTTCGTTGCTACCGACCGGCAGATCTAACCGTACGTGCCGTGCTCGGAGCGGGATTTCGAGCGGTGGCTGATCGGAACCAGTCGGTGTTTCTCCACGCGCTGGCGCACGACCACGAAGATCGAGAACCACAACTGCCGCAGTTTGTGCGGCGGATCTATGGCGTACCCAGAGCCAACCTCCGATTGCAATTAACACGACCGCTGCAGCAGCTAACCACATCACAGCCCGCCTGCGTTGACTCCCAACATCGCGTCGCATCTGCTTGAACTCTTGAAAACACGGACTACATGAGCTGAGATGGTTGAGCCAAGGATCGGCGTCCGCCAGTGGAAGCCTGTGCTCAGCCAGCTTTCTCAGAATATCCGGGCCGGGGCACCCATTGCGCTGAGGATTAGGGAATTCGCGGGATAGGCCTCTGTCCAGCAGATCGAGAATCCGCGTTTCCTCGATGTTAAATTCTTCTCGTTCGCTCAGAGTTCGTCCGCCTCAATCACTCTTGTTAGCACGAAAGACAAAGTGTACCGCCATAAGCATCGACGAACCACAGCGACGCGTGCAAAATCATCTTAAAAACCAAACTTCTGTCTCAGACGGCAAATCGCATACCGAAACCTCAGTTTCGCTTTCGTTTCCGTAAGTCCGTGGAAAGACGCGATTTCACGCCAAGTATAGCCGTACCTTCGCGCAATCCAGACTTTTCGAGTCCACTCATCCATGTTCTGAATAGCCTCTCTGATCTGAACTGATTGCTCGATCTCCCGCGCCGCCTTCGAGTCATGAGCCTGTTGAAGCAACTCCAGGTCGCGTCCAGACGCGACCTGGAGAAACATCTCGCGTCTTTTGCGCTCTTTTCTGAGAGTGCGATTGAATCGGTGTAAAAAGACACCAAAAAGGTAGGCTTCGAGGTCGCGGATGGGGAGGCTTTTTCCACTCGATCTCACCATCGTTTTGCCAACGGACTGCAATGCTGATTCCCAGATCTCCGAGGCGACTGCGATTGCTTCTTCTGGGTTCCTGTGAGGTTGTTCCTTAATGGCGTGCGCTTGGATGCGCGGCCAGATCCGGTGGGCAACGGTTGCCAGTTCGTTAATGTGATCTTGTGTACGCGAACTGGGAGAGGGAAAGCTTGAAAGAATCCACTCTGGCCCCACTTCGTGGCTGGACATCTGGAACGGCCTCGACTTCAGAAGAATAGGCGGCCAGAGATCAACAGGACACGGGGCGCAATTCGCCAGACTACGTTTAGCGGTTAGAAATAGCCTGCCATCTTGAAACGGGCCAGTCAAGGCAGAACAATTCCTTGTTTTCTGCACCAAACCCGACAACAGACAAAAAGTTCCTCTTTATACTTTTTTCCGCCAGCAGGTTCCTTAAATAGACGTGGGGTAAATCTGGATACCCAGATCTTTTGTGGGTTCGACCGACCGTGGCAATGCTCCCCCAGCTTGATGTTCGTCACCTGAATGCGGTGGTAATTCTCGCCGAAGAACTCAACTTCACGCGAGCTGCGCACCGGCTATGCATCACGCAGTCTGCCTTAAGTCGACAAATCACGGAGCTTGAAAGGGAGCATGGATTCCAGCTTTTCACACGCGATCGTAACAGGGCAGCAGAGCTCACCGAAGCTGGCCGCACGTTTGTTCAGGAAGCGAGATCCGCGCTCTTACATGCAGATCGCGCAATTCATTTGGCACGAGCAGCCCATCATGGATACGACAACGTTTTGCTGGCTGGGTATGCACCCTGCACCTCCCAGGCCTGGGTTTCGACACTGCTTACTATTCGCTTGCCGCTGTTCCCAAAATTGAAGGTCCGCTTAATGACGCATTTCGCAATGGAGCTCGTCCGCAGCGTCCTGGCGAGCGAACTTCACATGGCGCTCGTTACCGCTCCTCCAATTGACAGCAAGTTGACGGCGGTTCCTTTCGCGGAAAGTCAACTGTATGCCGTCTTGCGTCAGGGACATCCCGCGGCTAATGGCAGTCAAGTGAGACTACAGGATCTTGCAAACGATGAATGGATTCTGTTCCCGAGGAGTGTCAACGCAACTATCTATGATGCTGTCGCCGAGACGGCTGCGAAAGAAGGAATCCCCGCAAGGCAAGCCCATGAAATCATGACTGCTCAGCACGCGTTTCACTTAGTCTCCGAACGCGCAGGAGCCGCAATTTTGCCGAAACCGAGCGCTTTAGGACTCTACGTCGACGGGGTAGTGGTCCTACCATTGTCCGATCCATCGTTGTCCTTCGAAACCTGTTTGATCATGCGGCACGATGACGATTCCAAACTGGTTAACGAGTTCGCTCGATCGTTTCTTTGCAAGTACGTTCGCAAGCTCGCGGGAGGGAGGCAAATGGATCTGCCACTATCGGCATAGCCCTGCCGACGTTGGAAATTCTGACTGCCGAGGAGGCCTTGGTCCGTGCTCGCAAAGTCAAAAAGGACGGCGAACCTGCCGTCGAGGCAGAACTGGCCCGATTAGATAATTTGGAGAGACAGGTATCCGTGCTGGCCTAACCTTGACTGGATCTTAACTTCCGAACTGCAAACGTTCGAGCATCGGACCAAGCGCAAGGGGTGGGAGATAGCTCACCGCCTCCATCAAGATCAAACAAGCGGTGAGTAGTAGGGCGAACACGAAGGAGTGAGTCGGAAGTGTTCCCGATGTAACCGGAGTATTTCTCTGGCGTCCGAACAACGCTGCAAAGGCCAACGCGGGAATCGCCAATCCAAACCTTCCCACCATCATCGCGAATGCCGTCGTCAAGTTATAGAAGAATGTGTTTGCATTCAGGCCGGCAAAAGTTTGACCGTTGTTAGCAAAGCAGGATGTGTAGGCGAACAAGATTTCGGTGAAACCGTGCGGGCCGCTATTGGTTGACAGACCCGAGAGTCCCGCGTGAGTGCTTACTGCAATGGCGGTGAGTGGAAGTATCACCAGCGGCGCGGCCAAGGCATACAACATGATCATCTTGTTTTCTGGCGGTCCTATCTTCTTGCCCAGATATTCCGGTGTGCGGCCGACCATCAGACCGCCGAGGAACACCGCGATCGCGGCGGCCATCACCATGCTGTAGAGGCCGCTGCCCAACCCTCCGAAAACAAGTTCACCCAGGAGCATGTTCATCAGCAGAACCATTCCGCCGAGTGAGCTGAAACTGTCGTGCATGGAGTTGTAGGACCCCGTTGCAGCGTTCGACGTCACAACTGCTGTGAGGGTGGAGTCGGCGATGCCGAATCGTACTTCCTTCCCCTCCATGTTTCCGCCGGATTGAAATCGACTGCTTAGAAAATCCACGTTGCTCATTTGCGGATTGCCCCGCTGCTCCAAGCAGTGCACGGAAAGCAATCCGCAGGAAAATAGAAACACCATCACGCAGTAGAAGACCCATCCCTGTCGCGGTTGGCCCACCATCCTGCCGAAGGTGTTGGTTAACGCAGCCGGAAGAAGCACGATTGCCAGCATCTCGAGAAAATTGCTGAGCGGCGTAGGATTCTCATATGGATGCGCGCCGTTGGCGTTGAAAAATCCACCGCCATTGGTGCCGAGGTTCTTGATGATTTCAAGAGCGGCCACGGGACCTTGCGGAATGACTTGCTTTGAGCCCTCGACCGTGGTCGCAACCGTATAGTGATGGAAGTTCATTGGCACTCCCTGCCAGACCAGCACGAGCGCCCCGATCAATGCTGCCGGCAATAGCACCCACAGAATCGCACGCGTTAAATCTCTCCAGAAGTTTCCCAGCGTGTCAGATGTTTGTCTGGCAAGGCCTCGAATGAAGGCAATTCCCACAGCGAGTCCGGCTGCTCCCGCCAGGAAATTCTGCACGCAGAGACCCACGATCTGGCTGAAATAGCTCATGGTGTTCTCGCCAGGGTAGGCCTGCCATGTAGTAGTCGTCGAAAAGCTGACCGCGGTGTTCAAGGCCAGATCGGGAGTAAGAGGAGTCGTGTGATAGGCCGGGAAAAACCATGGCAGGAACCGTTGAACTCTAAGAATGGCGTACAGCAGGAGCGTACAGGAAAGTCCCAAGAGGATGAAGCAGGTCGCGTACTGACCGAACGTCATTTCAACGGCGGGATCAACTCTCGTGACCCGATAAATGAGCTTTTCAAGCGGAAGGAAAAAACGATCGAGCGCAGTTCGCTTCCCAGAGAAAACGCGTTCGACGTATCCTCCTAGAGGCTTTACAAGGATCGTGACAATAAAGATGAATAGCAGATACTGTGTAATGCTATAGACAATGGCCATTGTTCTGATGGAGCCCAGCCCGAAAGACGACGCCGACTGATAGCGCTGGTGTTCGGCTTCCTTGATTGCATCACAGAACTCCACAAAATTGCATAAAGATTTGGGGGTGGAACCCGACCAATCTGATAGTGGGGCAAGAGATCCCCGGTCGCCGCGGCTTCCCAGACGGGAATCCAGAGCATAACTCCGTAATCATCAATGTCTGGGAGTAGGGACAGTCCTCATTGCAGCGGCACGTAGTAGCCGGCCCTTGCGTAAACGTGAAGGCGTGATAAGTTCTGACGTGGTGTCACTCGAACCGCCACCTTGTGCCACTTCCCATCGCGGGCCAATGGGATGGGACGGTAGCCAACCAGGTATTGGTTGCGCAGTTCGATTGCGAGCTGGCCGGCTGCGTCACCGATTTTCTTGAGACTGTGGATAGGAAAAGTCCTGCCCCCGCTGACGTCGGTCAGGGCGCGTAGAAGGTCAGGCCCCATGCGCTCCGCTTTAGTTCTGGGGGCTTCGTCAAAAATCCCCATCGCGTAGATTTGCACGCCGGCCTCCAGTACGACAGACCAGACATCCTTCATGTTGTACCGGCTGTGGTTGTCCCCGCCGTCAGAAATGATCAGCAACACCTTTCTTTCGTTGTGGGCGTCCCTCATCTTATCCAGGCCGAGATAGACAGCGTCCAACAATGACGTCAAACCGTCCGGAGTTGCCGTTGAGATACCGTTTTGGATGGCATCAACCGAGCTAGTAAAATCCACG
>Ga0335069_10007089_pt1 | contig 16218 bp, 17 predicted proteins | sample Lox_Sample_11_FD_206714 | JGI IMG/M metagenome (GOLD analysis project Ga0335069, IMG submission 206714) | Soil microbial communities from Loxahatchee National Wildlife Refuge, Florida, United States - Lox_Sample_1.1 | ecosystem: Environmental > Terrestrial > Soil > Wetlands | place: USA... | reverse complement strand
TGGCGCGTTGGTGGGAGGGATATTCGGGGTGATGCTCGCCAGGCTTTTCTCCTTCCTCACAAAAGGAGACGAGGCATAATTTTACGGACACGTTTCATGGCGAGGGATGTCAACCAGCGGTCCCCCCGCACTTCTGCGGCCTTCAGGGTCCAAAGCTTGGAAGAGGGTTGTTGCCTACCAGGTTAACGAGAGGAGGCACGCAGTGTCTGACTGGAGGCGGTTAAACTTGCACTTGATTACCATACACTGTTCTGAACGGTAGCAAAAACCTCCTTTTATTACCACATGCACCCTGATTCCTGTGTTTTCTCGATGAGGACAGGGGATATGGAGCTTTCCCGTCACCTCAGAATAGTGCTTCTCCGAATACACGCTCCTCATGCCATATTATACAATTTTCGCCGCGGCTATATGTGTGTCAGACGGAGCGGGGTTGCTCTTACAGGAACGGCCAGGAGTGGAAGATACGTGAAAGGTTGTTTCACCTCAGTCTATCTTTATAATCCCTCTTTGGATGGCAAACTTGATAAGCCCTGCCCTTGTGCTGATGCCGAGCTTTTCGGTCATGTTGGTCTGGTGCGCGATGACGGTCTTGGTGCTGATCGAGAGCATATCGCCGATCTCCTTATGCGTATACCCCTCTGCCACGAGTTTGAGTACCTGCTTTTCCCTGTCAGTCAGTTTCTCATAAGGATCTTCCATCGCTGCTTCTTTGTCCTTCCCCAAATATCCTTCAACCACTTTTGATGCAATGGAAGAAAAGAGGTAAAACTCATTCTTATTCACTGCTCTTATTGCTGAGACGAGTTCGCTTCCCACCGCCTTCTTAAGGAGATATCCCGAAACTCCTGCCTTGAGAAAGCGTGAGATGTACTCCTTGTCATCATATTGTGTGAGGACGAGTATCTTGGTGTCCGGATTCATCTTCTTTATCTCGACAGTTGCCTCCAGCCCGCCCAGCTTGGGCATCGCGATATCCATAAGAACCACGTCCGGGGTGAATTTTTTCACCTTCTCGATTGCTTCCAGACCATCGGATGCCTCTGCAACGACCTCTATATCGTCGGAGAGTTTCAAAAATGCAGCGATCCCCTCCCTTACCAGCGTATGGTCATCAGCAATCAACACCCGTATTTTAGACATTTGCCTCCTCGATAGGCTTTCCCAAAGGAACCCGCACACTTATTTTTGTTCCGCTCCCGGGAGCTGAACATATCTCCAATTTCCCGTCCAGGAGGGATGTCCTCTCCTTCATCCCCAGCAGTCCGAGCCCGCGTCCGCCATCGCTGGTATATCGTAACATGGAATGGACATCAAATCCTTCTCCGTCATCTTCTATATCAACAAAGACCGAATGATCCTGCGCCCTCAGTATCACAATAACATTCTCTGCCCTCGCATGTCGCGCGATGTTAATGATGGCCTCCTGGATGATCCTGAACAGGGTGATCTCAACTTGCGGGTCGAATCTCTCTTCCATTTCTGCATCTATAGTGAGATAGTACCGGATCCCCTTTTCGCTCAAGTTTTTGTCCAGGAGCCATTTGACGGCGGCGCCGAGTCCCAGATCGTCAAGGACCGACGGCCTCAGATTCTGGATAACATGATGGATGTCGTCGAGGCTCTTTAATGCAATGCCCCTCATCTCTTCCAGCTTGTCCATACTGAGCTGCTCAGGGTAAAGCTTGCAGATATCCATTTTTATGAGAAATGCCGATAAGTCCTGCAGGATCTCATCATGGAGTCCGCGGGCGATCCTTCGCCTCTCCTCTTCCTGCGAGGAGATGATTTTTTTGAGCAGGCTTTCCACCTTTTGGCGGCTCAGTCGAATCTGCTGTGTTCTCTCCTGAACGCGATGTTCCAGTTCAAGGTTATGTCTCCGGATACTCTCAAGGGACTCCGAAAGTTTCATCCTCATTGTGTCGAAGCTCTTGGCAAGGATTCCAATTTCATCCCTGCTGGATACCGTCACCGGGTCCGTGAGATTTCCCTTTGCAATTCTCTGGGTTGCAGTGATGAGGGCCTGTACCGGCCTCACAATCCCCCTGCTCAAGCCTATCCCGAGGAGCAGCGCCGTAATTACAGAGATGACGCTGAGAATAAAGAAGCCCCTGCGCAGGGTGGTTGAGGGAGAAAAGACGATATCCTGCGGTTCTCTTACCGAAATTCCCCATGGGGCCATGGAGAGGGGAGCAAAGGCGAGCATATCGCTCGTCCTCGTGGTGTGAGAGGCTTCCTCGGAGTGGCATCGATGACAGGTTCCTACAGTGCTTTTCTTCTGGGCAATGAGATTTCCCAGAAATCTATTGTGATCGCTGGATGTGAGGATTCGTTTGGGATCATTGGAAGCGATGATCGTACCATGGCTATCCACAAGCTCTATATTCGTACTTGGGCCTGCGGATACGGACTTGATAACATGGGTGAATATATAACTCGTCGGATTGATCTCTCCTCCTGCGACACCGATGATAGTTCCCTCCTTGCTTTTTAAAGGAACAAGGGCAAAAATGACCTTTCTCTGTGTAGGCTCGATGGTATAGACATCCGAAATCACCGGTTTGCGTTCCGAAAGGGTCCTGCTCACGTAGGGGATGTTTAACAGATTCACGTTTCCCCCCTCCCGGTGCGGATAGGTCATTACTACGTTTCCCTGGAGGTCAGTGAGAAAAATCCTGTCAGTAAAAATAGAGTATTCATATGCGGTCTTGAGAGCCTTTTTCTTTGATTCCCAGTCGTTGTCCTTAAAGTCTATTTTGCCGGAAATAGAGATATCATAGAGGCGTGTGAGGTTGGTCTCGAGAATATAGTCAAAGTATTTTCCAATAATATTTGCGAGGGTGAGGCGGCTTTGTAAAGACCGCTGGATGCTGTCATGAACACTGAGATAGCTGATAATGCCAAGGGCGGTGAGGATGGCGAATATGCTTAGGACAACCGAAAATGTGATTCTTCTTCGCATGAATATAGTTTAACTTATAATGAGAAGAATTTGGGGAAAGTCAAGGGATGAATGGGGGACACATAACGCGGGTCAGCTCAGGGAGCAAGGGGTGAAAAAATATTCCAAACCGAGAATGAGCTGAGATCATCTGCAGAGAAGAAGACTTAAGGCAAGGCTTCTTCCGAGCCCATTTCATGCATTGCCTTCCCCTGTTCGATGATCTCCTCCACCTGCACCCCTTCCCTCCGCGCGAGCTCGATGGGATGTTCACGTATCATCCTTTCCCTCGAGATATATCCGGTAAAGATGCTTGTGTCAAGGGGAAATACCTCGGGGCTGAATATGGAATTGTAGATATGCCAAACCGCGATGAGGAGGACTATCACCAGCGCCTCATTGGAGTGCAGCGCCTTTGCCACGGGAATAAGTTCGCCAGGGAAAAACCGGGCAACCAGGACCGGAAACCACAGGACAAGCCCCGTGACCATCATGAGAAAGCTGCCGGTGAGAATTCCCCAGTATTCAAACTTTTGTTTATAGGTATAACGATCACACATTGCAGGGGAGTTTTCCATGCTGAGGTAATACCTGATGTCGTGTATCGCATCCATAAAATCGCTTGTATTGATCACCATTGACGGCTGCCATCTTCTCAGCACGACCCCTGTGGCCGCAATGACCACGTGGGAGAGCGTTGCAAGGACAAACACCGCGCCGGTAGAGCGGTGGAGCAACCTGATGTTGTCGATTCCTCCCAGCTTCAGGATAATCCAGCGGGAAATATCAAGGGAGAAGAAGCTTTGCGCGAGCCCTGTGGCTACGAGTGTTCCGAAGGTGAGCATCGCGAGCCAGTGCTCCGCAATACGCGGGGTGCAGAACCTCCTTATCCTCTTTTCTCGAGCGGTAGTATCCTCTGCCATCATATCCCTCCTTTTCTACCTGTCCACTGCGTAACGCCATATATGCAGGAGAATCTGCAAGACGAGCCCTACTGCGAGAATGGGGATAAAGATCTTGTACACCAAATTCACGATGAAGACGAGCGGGGCGCTCCTCATGTTCGGCTCATAGTGAGAGAGCCAGGCATCAGGAAAGTTCTTTGGCGCATCCTTATGGCACTGCTGGCACCTCTTTGCAAGGTTGGCCTTCAGGAGAGCCGCATCAGTGCCTCTTGTGCTGATGATATTGTGGGTGCCGTGGCAATCGGTACACACGGCTATGGGACGTGCGGGTTTCTCAAGCGTCTCCCGCTGCCTCTTATAAAATCCCAGTGTGACCCCGTGAAAGTCCGTGAGATAGGTCTTCACCACATCCGTGGAGAGGCCATATTTCTCCACAACCGCCTTGGTTGCATGGCAACTGCTGCAGATCTCGGGTATTCTCTCGCGGTAATCAAGCGTGTGGGTTTGAGTCATGTTATGTGCCGTATGGCAATCGATACAGACCGGCACATCCTGATTATGTTCATCAATGAGTGCCTTTCCGTGAACACTTGCTGCATAGATAGAGTAGATCCCCGGGTGGCACTGCTGGCACCCTTTGGTAGTCACTGCCCTATCCTTGCTCCCATGTGCGATGGAGTGGGAGCCGTGGCAGTCGATACAGACAGGGGCCTTCAGGTTCCCCTTGCTGAGTGTGGCGTAATGGATACTCTCAAGGGTCTTTGAGTATTTGTCAAAATGGCAGCGTCTGCAGCTGTCGGAGGAGGCAATGACGTATTCTCTCTTAGATCCAAAGGTTCTCCGGGGATGGTCTTCGGATGAAAACCCGTAGTGGCAGTCCCAGCAGCTGAGCTTGTTATGCACCGAACCCTCCAAAAGCGATTTGTCGATGAAAAGTGATTGTGGTCCTCCATCTTTAAATGTCATGCTCAGGCCATGTCCGTGGCATCTCAGGCAATATTGCTCCTCACCGGCGAACACCTTTCCCCCTCCAACCGGCATAATGTAGTGAGCACCGTGACATTCGGTGCACAGAGAGAGTTTACCTTCCTTTTCTCCGCGTAACAAATTTGCATGGATGGGTTTCCCCTTGATCTGTTCGTCAGGGTGGCAATGCCTGCATGCGAGGGATGAGGTAATCTGATACTGCTTTTTTGATCTAAATCTCCTTGAGGGATGATTATTTGCGGAAAATTCAGTATGACACTGTGCGCAGGTCAGAAAGCTGTGGGCGGAGGCCTGAAATTTTTTGGCATCCACGTATGCCGAAACCGATTCGCCGTTTTCAAATGTCTTTACTGCCCCCTGCTTCCCGTGGCATCCCAGACAAGACCGTGCATCATCAGAGAGTGCCGTGAGATCTCTGGAGAGCACAGTCTCTCTGGCGATTGCAGGCTCAGCAGAAAAGGTGGCTGCCAGGAAAAAGTGCAGCAGGACGATTATCCCCATCCTCCCTTTCATAAACACCCCCTTCCGAAAGATTAAGGCATGTGAAAAGGAAGCCGAAAAGTGTCCGAGTCGATAGAGCTGCGATCGCCCTATGCCGGGTTCTGTGCAGTAAACGATACAAAGGAGAGGGCAGGGGGGTATCTCCCCGGCTCAACCCCCCTCCCTTCATCACAAGGGAGGGAGGGGGGTACAGGTGGGTACCCCGCCTTATTTTCCGCACGTTCTTCATTCTTGTCTATAATGAGCGTCGGGGTACCCCGGTTCTTCGCTGAGGACCGGCATCCGGTTCAATATCCAGCGGAAAATGAGAATGTGGATGGTTGCAATAGAGAGGACAACTGCAAATTCCCGCCAGCGCGGAATAATCTCGTGAAGATGGTGGGGGAGATTCCAGTTGAAGGTTATTAATGTGAAATTCATTCTGTTAAGAACAACCCCTACCACCGCAAACACGGCGGCGAATCTGGCTATGCCGGCGCTGTTTTTCTTGACCGCAAGGCTGAACAGCAGACCGGGCAGAAGCACGAAACCTAGCATCTCGACAAGGAACCAGTAGCCATACGGTGTGTTGAGGTAATGCCAGTTCATATCGTGTGCTATGCCGATGACTTTCAGTACGATATAGACGTAAATAGCGATAGCGGCGCCCTTAGCGAGTCCGACCGTCAGGCTGTCGACGCTGCTCAGGAAATGATTATCGCACCTGTGCCTCAGGAACCTGGCAGAGAGTGTACTTACGACTATTATCATGGAGATGGCAGCAAAGATGCTGGAGCTCAGGAAGAAAATCGGTATGTAGGAGGAATACCACAGGGGATGTACCTTGCCCGGCATGAGCAGGTACATCGCACCAAGGGCAGACTGATGGAGCGTCGAGAGGACGATACCCGCTATGGTCAAGAAGATGGTGATGTTCATTGCCCATCTCCTGACCCGCCTTGACTTGACCCATTCCAGAATCGAAGGACTGAATTCCAAGATCTGAACGGACAGGTACAGAGCCACATGCCATGCGACGAGGAAGAGGACAGAGGCGGTACCGAAATCGATGATCATCGGGTAGTATATGCGCCAGGGCCTGCCGAGGTCCATGAGAAGATAGACGACCGCGAAGAAATAACCCAGGAGTCCTGCGAGCAAGGCGAGTCTTAGCAGCGGGGCATATCTCCTGAACCCGAAGATATAATAGGCTGTGCCCATCACAAATCCGGTAGCAGAGAGAGGGACACCGCTGAACAGTCCCCAGCAGAGAAAGAGGCTCCAGGGATAATCGTGGGATGCGTCGGTGATCGCTGCAAGTCCAAAAATGAACCGATAGGCCATGAGGGGAAGGCCTACACTCAATATGAGTGCGGCAACGATGTTGAAGGGTGTAATCAGTGATTTCCTGTATTCAGGCCAGGTCATACCCATCAGGAGCTTGTCCATGAACCAGGCCCTGAAATTCTGTTCTGGTCTGGCTACAGCTTCATTATTCATGTGTTACCTCCTCTTTTTTTTCATTCGCGGACTTCTCTTTTTCGATCTGGTCTCGATGGCGCAGGGCTGCATAGCACATGCCGAAAAGGGCCGGCCATACGGTCAGTATCACCGGGACTGCACCGAGGAACCCCTTCGTCTCTTCAGCGAGCGGTTTGTTGGGAAGGTTTGTCGGGAAGCCCAACTCGCCGAACGGTACCCCAGAGATATAGATCCAGCTCGTTCCACCCGCCTCACGCTGGCCATAGATATGGTCAACATACTTATCGGGATTCTTTGCGATCTTTTCCGCTGCCAGCTTGAGCAATAAATCCCTTTTCCCAAAGGTAAGGGCTCCTGCCGGGCAGGCCTCTACACATCCAGGTATGCCGCCGTTCTTGATTCTTGGATAACACATGGTGCACTTCATGATCTTTGGCTCTAAGGCACTCCAGTAGTCAAAGGCAGGCACATTAAAGGGACAGGCTGCCATGCAGTACCTGCAGCCGAAGCAGAAATCTTCCCTGTACAGGACCGCGCCCTCAGGGGTTTTATTATAGGCATGGATAGGGCAGGAGTTTGCGCATGCCGGTTCCTCGCAGTGGTTGCACTGCAGTTTGCGGTAGATAGGCTTGTCTTTATCCTTCGGGTTGGCATACTGATTCACCACAGTATACGCATTTTGATTGGGCCTTCTCGGTTCATTGAAGACAGATTTATCGTCAAACGGAACTTTTGGAGAGGGGAGATTGTTCACCTCGTTGCAGGCCTTTTCGCAACTCCGGCAGCCTACACATGCGGTCAGATCGGTGAGCACTCCAAAACGATTGGGCCATCCTTCAAAGTTACCTGCTGCGGATGCCTTGGAGCCGGTCCCAATGAGAGCGGTGGTGCTGAGGGCGCCTACGGTACCCAAAAAGCATCTGCGCGTGATTGTGCGCGGGGTCTTTTTCTCCCCATTGTGTTCATCAGGGTTTTGAGACGACTTTCCCATAAAAACCTCCTTTATTATTTTGATGAGCTCAGTTTTGTTCCCTTGATGGCATGGCACAGTTCGGTACACCCCTTCGGGTCAGTGCCGATGTTGCCCATACCCCTGTGGCATTCAAAACACTTGCTATGGTATGCGACCTTTAAACTCACGAGGTGTGGCTTTTGAGGGTTCGGTGAGGTGTGGCAGTTTCTGCAGGGCAGGAAGCCGGCGGTCACCGATTGCTTAAATACCGAAGGCGTCACCGCATGGCAGTCTTTACAGGGGTCGGCAGCGTTGTTTCCATGTTGATGGTGGCACTTCCCGCAATCCGAAATCATGTCCGCATGTTTCTTGTGAGTAAATGGTACCGCCTCATACTTGTCCTTCATAGTATCGAGGGATACGACATCCGGTGGCTTTCCCGAACTACCGGCATAGAGGGAGACGGCGAAGAACAGGGAAAGGGTGATAACGAAAAACAGTACTAAACCTCTTTTCATTTAGGAGCCTCCTTTTTGTTAGTGTAATTCCCGGCGAATTGATAACGTCCGGCATCCATCCATCGGGACTTGCTTAGGATTCTTGAGTGGTACACGCTTGACATGCTAGTTTTTCTCTTCCTTCTTCTCTTCTTTCTTTTTCTTCTTGCCGGTAAAATATGCCTCTGTGGGTCTCCAGCCAAATACTGCCGTCTTCCCCGCGAGGTTCATCACTCCATTCATCGCGGCAGAACCCAGGGCAGCAAAAAAGGCAAAAGGAAGCACGACCACATAGGCTATGCCGATGAACGGAGCTGCCGCAATCTTCCCAATGACCTTTAGCGTGTTCCTGAATCCGGTCTTCCTGATGTGCTCAATATCGTCTTTTCCCGTGTCGATCATGGTCTTGAAAGGCCTTGGTTTCAATACCTCTGAATACAGGATATATCCTGCAATGAAGAGGAGTGCCAAAATGTACTCCACCCCTTTTATGTGTGTCATGAAATCAAACAGCGTATTCATAATTACCCTCCTTTCTCTTTAGTCATTCCTCTACGGCACTTTACGAATAACTATCTATACCTATTCCTCCTTCTTTTTTTGGTCTCCCCCCATTCCCTTGTGTTTCTTTCTCTTACCGGCAAGATGTGCCTCACTCGGCCTCCACCCGAATGACACAAGATTGCCGAGGACGTTGAACATGCTTGAAAATAATTTTTTTCCGACCAGCGCCAGGACAGTCCCTACTGCCATGAAAGGCAGTGCGATGACATAAAACAGTCCGATTACAGGACCTGCAAGGAGCACAATGCCTGGAGGAAATCGTCTGTATGTTGCCCTGCCATTTCCCGGGAGTATCCCTTCGTCCGGGATATCTACCCTCGTTCCGTTTGAGAAGTTCCAGTAAGTTCCCTTCCCTACCTTCTGTCCTCCTTTGTACTTAAGCATCCCACTCACCCCCTTTCTTATTGCCTCTGCGCTGTTCCAAAGTTATATATAACAAATGCAGGGGATGAATATAATTGGAAGAAGTTCCTATTTTCTTTGGGAATTTATCCTATATGTCTGAAAAAAAAGAAAAAAGATCCCTCGAAATGCAGGCTGGGTGGAGTATTTTGGCCTTACTGCGGGATTCTTGCTGCAGTTTTGTGGTTGGGCAGGGTGGAAAGGATGTACGCACCCTTCCGGACGGGAATGAAAGGAAAGGGGATACTGCCGCTAAGATGGCGTTAAATCAGGGAAACCTCTGGGTTCATTGTGTCAATGGATCATGCTTTCAGCGATCTTAATCAGTTCAAAGGGAGCGGATTTCATTTCCACGCGGATCTCATTGCTCCCTTCATTCCATGAAATCCTGCTGCAGGGCACGTCATTCTTGCATACGCCCACTTCCAGTATGGATGGCCTTCCGTTCAACGGGTAGTTCACCCTCTCCTTGATCTGCGAAATCACTATCTTCTTGTCCGGGGCAAAGTCCCTGCTTGCAGCCTGGGAGATAATGAGGTCGGTCTCTCCTGTCTCCACATTTCGAAATTCCATCACCACGGCGACAAAGGGCTTTGACTGTGCCAGGATTCTTGAGGGCGGCCATTTAAACTTTTGGGGAAAGTAAGACGGGATGTAAATATCCCTCACCTTCAGTCTTGATTTGACTTCCTCAATGCTGCTGTACGTCCTTATAATACCCTCCTGGAGCACCGTAGGCAGCCAGTTGGTAACCTTGAGCACTCCGATGAGGATTGCGATGGTCACCGCAAAATAAAGAAAGCCGAATACCCTCTTTCGCACGTTCACCCCTTTTCCCTCATACAATAAAATAGTTTATCACGAAGATGAGCACTACCGTGACAAAAAACCTCCCCCATTGCCCGCCTGTTTGGAGTCCGGTTCCTTTTTCGAGCCGGATAATCCTGCTTTCCATATGGATGTTGTGGCTATAGTCCTCAACCACTGTGCTCAACGCTGAAAGGTTCTTCATTTTATCCAGAGGAAGGGCCTCTGTCTTCTTGTTGAATTTTTCGAGGATTTCGGCCAGGGCATGTGGTTTCTTAGTCAAGGACACTGCAATGTCGTCGCATACCTTCTCTTCTTCCTGAACAATTCTCCTGAATTCGATAAGCACCACGGGGTTAAAGAACATGAGTACCCGGATCAAATAGATGATTATCAGTAAGGGACGTCTGTTCCTTCTGATGTGGGCAATCTCATGGGCAATGGCTGCCTGTATCTCATCAACACTCAGTCCCCTTATCAGTCCGGTGGACAAAAAAATTGTGGGAGTCTTCACTGTGGTGGAAAAAAGGATCAGTTCGTCATCATCATCAATGAGAGAGATAAGGGGTTTTTCCCCTGGGATTAGTTCCAATGCCTTACGGATGACAGGATCGTCGTGGGTGGTTACTTCTTCAGGTGCAGACCAGGTTTCAATGGTGTGCTTTACAATAGGGATCATCTCCTGGAACAGGAAGACGAGGGTGGTGATAGAGAGGATCAGGATGAAAAGGATACTTAACGGAAACTTTGCCCACAATTCCATATTTAGCCACCTGGTTATGTCGAAGAGAGCCTCTAGCCTGAAAGAGAGTGAGCCCCTGTCAGGGTTTACTATCTGGTAGACCGGAAAGCAGAGGATAGGGGATACCATGACAATGAGACTGAACCTCTGGCGTATAAGGGGATCACTGATGCGCCATGCATGGATGGCCCTGTCCACAATGAGGGCAGCGATGACGGAATGGCAGAATGCCTGGGCCATATACATGCCGGCGTAGGAATTAAGAAAGTGTGAGAAATTCATGTTCATGGATTTAAAGGATTTTTTATCATAGCAAATTCGTATCTGTTTTGACACTCACACATCTTTTAAGGATTGCATTTGTGTCACACTCCTTTCACGCCGCTTTTCCTGTAAAATAGGTCTCTTATGGTCACAGCCGTTTACGCGTTGCCTTTCTATCTCCTGGGTCTCTGGAAGAGAGTCTTTCTCTATGTTGGCCTCATCCTTCAGAGCATGTATATCATTTCCCGGGGGCTTCATCTGGGAAGACTCCCCCTTGTGGGTCCTCATGACACCCTCATCTTTCTCTCTGCGGCAATAGTTGCGTTCTCCATTCCTTTCAACAGGGGAACGAAAGGAGACCCTGCACTCTCCAGGGGAATTTCATTTACGGCCATGGTATTTACCGCTTCGGGAATCCTCTGGCAGCCGCATAACGCGCCTCTTCCACCCGTACTCAAGACCCTGTGGTTTGAACTTCATGTTGTTCTCGCATTTTTCTCCTATGCGCTCTTTGGGATAGGAGCGGCACTCGGGGCCTTTTCTCTCAGGGAAAAGGACGTTTATCATGAAGCCCTCCAATACCGTGCCATACTCATTGGTTACTGTCTGTTTTCCCTGTCCATGATTTTGGGCGGCATATGGGCATATCTTGCATGGGGCACTTACTGGCTCTGGACCCCGAAGGAACTCTGGACATCCATCGTCTGGCTCTTCTATACGCTCTATCTCCATGCAAGGCTGATGCAGGGATGGGCGGGGAGACCATTGGCATCCCTCGGCATCTTAGGTTTTCTTGTGGTAATGTTCACCTATCTCGGAGTGAGCCTTTTTATGAAGAGCTCACATACCTTTTGAGCCATGGCAGTAAGGGCCGTGATAGGATTCTTCGTATCCCTAAAGACATCTCTATGGCTTCTCTGTCTTGTTACCGTATTGCTCTTCGCAGGTGCCTTTATCATGCCGGGAGAAAAGGCAGTTCAGTCTATCCATTCCATGCCCCTCCTTGAATGGATGAGGGAGCAGCCTGTAAAGAGCACATGGTGGTTGTGGTCTTCCATGGGGCTCCTTCTTGTTCTGGCCGCAAACACCCTTGTGTGCAGCATCGACTCCATAGCAAAAAAGAGAAAAGTCACGCAATGGATGCTCCTGATCTCACCTCAGATAGTCCATATAGGGTTCCTCTTCATGCTTATAGCTCATCTGGTGAGCGCTGTGGGAGGATTCAAGACCTTTGCAGTCGCGGCAGAGGGGACATCCCTGGAGATGCCGGACAACTCGGTATTACAGATTAAAGGAATCGCCATGTCGTTCGATTCCTATGGGTATCTGTATGACTGGTCGGTTGATGTTGAATACCGGGACAACGGGCAGGTGCTGAAAAAAGAGAGGCTCTTGCCGAACAAGCCGGTGTTTCTTAAGGGGGTTGGTGTCTATGTAAAGGACCTTCGGGCCTTCCCCAAGAAGATGGTGCTTCTGGAGGTGAGCAGAGAGCCAGGCGCCGTCTGGGCACTGGTGGGAGGTATCCTCTTTATGACCGGCACCATCGCGCTTCTTGTGTTGAAGATGAAGAGGGAAGAGATTCAGACACAGCCTTAGGGATAATCTCCAGCCAATCTTATCCATGAAATTCTTTCTTATAGGAGAGGCATCCGGCTCTTGGCAAGAGAATAGCCCTTATTCTGTAGGAAGGGTGATACGCCTTACACCGCTTTGTTCTTATGGAATGTCAAGGTCCGCTTGTGCGAACCGGCACATAACCCCGACTCTTGCCGTTCGGGCCAGATACCTCTCCTGAGTTAATAAATATTTGAGAAATAACCCAGACAAATTGACAGAGATTATTGACCGGGTGTGGAGTTGAACAGAAGCTTTCTCAAGGATTCTCGTCATTTTGAGGGGGATGAATGGGGATTCGATCAAACCGCAATAAAGAAGTGTCCACGATTCCTGCGAAACTGTATTTTTCTTATGGGTCATTGACTATATCTAAAGGCTGTGTCATAGTAGCTATAAATGTAGCTACATGGAGGTGAGTCAATGAAATTTGCCAACGTCAGAGAACTGAAGAACAAGACTTCGGAGATATTAAGAAAGGCGGAAAAAGAAGCCGTAATCATTACGTCTAAAGGCAAGCCGAGGGCTATGGTGACCGCTATCTCCGAGGAAGATTTCGAGGACTATTTGCTCGAAACAAGCCCGGGCCTTCAGAGCACGCTTGCCGAGGCCCTGGCTGAATATCACGCCAAAGGCGGCGTTCCGCTCGATGACTATCTTGCAAAAAGGAAAAAGAGGCGTGGATAAGTTCGAGGTTATTCTCTCCCCCCACGCAGTAAAGGATCTGGACGGCTTTAGCGATAGCGTCTGTAAGAAAATAGCATATGCGCTTAAGACACTCACCGAAAACCCTTTCCCGAGGGGCAAGCTGATAAGGAAGCTCAAAGGGAAGAACGCCGATTTCTATAGACTCAGGGTGGATAAGTACAGGGTGTTTTATGTTATTGAATCCGGCAGAGTGGTAGTCTTAAGGGTCTTGAGCAAAAAGGATGCTGAACGCTATATCCGCAATCTGAACTGAAAAAGCAGTCGTGAAGAGGGCTCGCAATAAACGCATCATATTGCACACGTCGAATCATGAAAGCATTTACGCCCAATTCCACAATCTTCACCCGATTGAGACGAGGGCTGGATTATCTCATTGGGTGTTAATCGAAGAGAAGGAGGAAATGGGGGAGAGGCATATAAAAGAGATTCTCTTTCACGCCGAAATCATCCCATTTTTTTGTAACAACTATCCCCTTTGAACATTTCAACTTGTCGCAGATATTCCTGAGGATTCGTAGTTCTGCGTTCTCGATATTTTCTTTATACTTTACTTCGAAAGGCAAATATGTTCCGGCGCCAGTATGGACAATGAAGTCGACCTCATAGGTCTTTTCGCGGTAATAACTAAGAGATACGGTGCCCTCCCATTTCCTGAGGGCATTGAAAACGAGATTCTCTGCATAAAGCCCGAGCGTATTTGTGTCCTGCAGCAATGTCTCCTGCAACCGCAGGACCGCATTGCGGAGAGCGAGGTCAACGAGATAGCACTTCACATTTCCCCTTCGTACCTTGAGCGGGCTTTTGGTAAACTTCTCCACGTGATGGATCAAGTCCGTCATTTCGAGCATAGGGAAATATTTTTCAATAGTCGCTCTGTTTATGTTCAGTTCCTGGGACAGCTGCTGCCAGTTGATCTCACGGCCCGGGGTCTCAAGTAACGAAATATAAAACCGTTTCAATCTTTCTGGTTTCCGCAATTCCACCGCCAGCACCAGATCCTCAAGGATCACTTTCTCCACATGGTTATCAAATAAGTAGGATTGCTTCGTTTCCCAGTCGGGTAACGTCCACACCTCAGGGAACCCTCCTTCCATGAGAAATTCACTAAGACCGGCATCGATGCTGGCGCGAAGATCAGTAGCGACAGCGGGAATTGTCACCTTCTTCAGGTCGGCGTATTCAGGGTGTTTCGTTAACATCCCCATCACTGCTTCACCAGTTTTGTATATCTCCTCTAGTCTGCCAACCATTTGTTCATCAGCCCGATTCTTGTAAAGCAGGAACTCTCTGAACGAAAAAGGCAGCATGTGGTAATCTTTGATGCGGCCAAGAAGGCTTTCCCTGCTCTTTCTGAAGATGGGTGATGATGCTGAACCGGAGATAGTAAACCTGACGGGATAGTGAAGGTCATAATACTTCTTCAGAAAAAGCTCCCATCGTTCAAAGCGCTGGATCTCGTCGAGGAAAAGGTAGAGCACTTGTTCGCCGGTGCGGTTCCTTGCATAATCCATTAGAGCGTCGAAAAAACTAGCGTGATCTATCCCGGAACGGTATAGTGCGGGATCATCCATAGAGTAGTAGATGATATGCGAAGGACTCACGCTTTCTGCAATCAGGCTCTTCACAACCTGCTTGATGAGAGTACTTTTTCCAACCCTCCTGGGTCCGGTTATTGAGATGACTTGCGGTGTCTCCTTCAATCCCCGAAATATTTCATCAAATATCGGACGGCGGAATGTCGGAAGAGTCTTCAAGGCCTCTTCAGGGTTATCCCACCATTGGTTATATGGCTGAAGCAACTCTTTGTACTGCAAGCAAAAAATCCTCACTTTCCTTTTATGCTACTTATGTATAGCATATTTGGAAAAATATGTAAAGAACTAATTATTTCAACATGTTATAGGTAGAATATATGGGAAGAGCAGCCTGCTTTAATTCTTTTGACTCGGTTAGTCAGCAGTGATTACGCGTTATGATGGCAAAGATTTCAGAATCGTTTGTAATTAAAAAAATTGGATCTCTCCCTGATTGTTCACCAAGAAGGATTAGGAAAAGTTACCGAATTAGTGAACCGGGTACATGTGTCCCCAATGTTCCCCCAGAGAAATTCTCTCGTCGTTTTCTTCCCTCAAATTAATAGGCGCTGACCCTATTTTTCTATCCCAGATTTACGGACAGAGCGAAGCGGCGTCGTAGAATCGGGACTGTCCCCGGCTAAAGAATTCGGATATGGAGAGTGGGGGTATCTGGTGGGGGGTATCCTCTTTATGACCGGCACGATTGCACTTCTTATGTTGAAGATGAAGAGGGAAGAGACACGGACACAGCCTTAGGGATAATCTCCAGCCCATCTTATCCATGAATTTCTTTCTAATAGGAGAGGCATCCGCCTCTCGGCAAGACAATAGCCCTTATTCTGTAGGGGGGGGTGATACGCCTTACACTGCTTTGTTCTTATGGAATGTCAAGGTCCGCTTGTGCGAACCGGCACATAACCCCGACTCTTGCCGTTCGAGCCGGATACCTCTCCTGAGTTAATAAATATTTAGCCAGTCCTCTATTTGGCGGCTGGCTTCAGCAAATAACGTTTTTTTACTTCAATGGGTTTCATTGTCCAGGTTTGCACCTTTTTCTTGGCATCACCATTATTTGCCTCAATAATTCACAAAAAAGAAGTGGCATCGATACCTCCTGAAAATTTCTTGCCCCTTACTCTATCATGGTCGTCATAAAGATACCATAGTTTTTAGACAGGCTCTGTGTCCCTATTTGTTAGTTTTATTCTTATGCATATGCCAATCTGCCCTTTGGTTTCGGAATATCGCGCTTCAGTTTTTTCGCCGTTTCAATCCACTCTGAGATAACAACCTGGG
>Ga0335069_10007088_pt1 | contig 16219 bp, 14 predicted proteins | sample Lox_Sample_11_FD_206714 | JGI IMG/M metagenome (GOLD analysis project Ga0335069, IMG submission 206714) | Soil microbial communities from Loxahatchee National Wildlife Refuge, Florida, United States - Lox_Sample_1.1 | ecosystem: Environmental > Terrestrial > Soil > Wetlands | place: USA... | reverse complement strand
CAAGTTCAGCGATGGGATCGAAGTGAAAATGGAAACGCGTGTCAGACCGAAAAATCAACCCAGCAGGGTCGCCGCCTGATCAACTCGCGTACACCAGATTTGACAAAAGCTCCTTCGCATGACGAAGAGCTCTGAATCACGTGATGGCCTCCTGAAGGGCATCACGTCTTGTACCGCGACAGGCGCAATGCCTGCCGCCGAATGATCCGCGTAACGGATCGGTGAGTCGCGCCTTAACGGCGCTCCTTCGGGTCTTGGGTGAATGACTCGTCAGCTTTGCAGGGAGTGCAACGCTCCTCGCCGAATGATTCGCGTAACGGATCAAACAGCCGCGCCTTAACGGCGCTCCGTCGAGTCCTGGGTTAACGACTCTCGCGATTGGGCAGTTCCCACAGGAACGCCATCGCGACGCCGAGTAAGCGCCGTGCAGCGCTGGCGAGCAGCAAACCAACTGCACACAGCGGGAGTGGTGTCCCGTGCTCAGCAGTTCCCCCTGCGGCTGCCATTGGCACCCCAGGCGAGCAGAAACACTTACCAGACGCGATTACACCATGGCAGCAGAAGGAAACGCTCGACCACGATTTGTGGCGGTCCCGACGAAAGGAGATGAACGGAGGTACTGATGCGCGATTTGAACTACGACCTGAAGCAGCTGTGCCGGCATAACCGCGACGGCAGCTACGCGACGCAAGCGGATCGGGAGCACATCCTCGATCTCATGGCCGATCAGCTCCACGAGGTGGGCTTCCGGCACATGAACGCCCACAGCCTGAAGCCGAAGCACGTCGAGAAGCTGGTCGAGCGCTGGCTCGCCGAGAAACTCTCGCCCGGGACCATCAAGAACCGGATGTCGGCGCTCAGGTGGTGGGCCGAGAAGACCGGCAAGGAAAACATCATCGCCCGCGCCAACGCCGCCTACGGCATTCCTGACCGGGTGTACGTCACCCACGTTTCGAAGGCGAAGGAGCTCGTCATGGACCAGCTCCAACAACTCCGCACCCAATGCATCGGCATCTCGCTCCGACTGCAGGCCGCCTTCGGCCTGCGCCGCGAAGAGTCGATCAAGATCGTCCCGAAGTGGGCGGATCGGGGGAATGCACTCGTGCTCAAGGATTCCTGGACTAAGGGCGGACGGGAGCGCGAGATTCCCATCCGCACGCCGGAGCAGCGGCAGCTCATCGACGAAGCAAAGGCGCTCGCCAAGGGCAAGAGTCTGGTCGCGCCCGGCTATACCACCTACCGCGATTATCTCGCGCACTTCCGCGCCGAGTGCGCGCGGGTCGGGATCAACGCCTTCCACGGACACCGGCATTTCTACGCGCAAATCCGCTACCACGAATTGACCGGCCAGGAATGTCCGGCGCGCGGCGGCCCCACGTCTAAACAACTGACCGCGAAACAGAAGGCGATCGATCGCGACGCTCGGGAAGTCATCAGCCGCGAGATGGGCCACGGTCGCGAACAGGTTACTGCCGTGTATCTCGGGCGTTAGCGCGATGCTAATCGAACAACAGTTCGCGGATCGCTGACGCACGGAGTTACCATCAAACGTCCTGCCAAATCGCTGACCGTGTTGCCGTCCAAAGGGATTGCAGACGTGACGCTTGGCGTAGAATCATTCTTATCCTTGTTCCTTCGCTGGCGAGAGGCTCATGCCCTCCCGATCATCGAACCACGCCGCTCTGTATCTGAGATCCAGCAAGGACCGGTCGGACGTATCGATCGACGCCCAGCGGCGTGAGTTAACGGCCCTTGCAACCCAGCGCGGCTTGCTGGTCTTTCGCGAATATTCCGACGTTGTCGAGTCCGGGACCGACGAGAATCGCCCCGGCCTTCGCGCACTGGTCGCTGATATACGCAAGAGCGGTCGCGGCTGGGACACCGTAATGCTGCTCGACACGAGCCGCCTTGCGCGCAAGCCGATCATCTCCGTCATGTTCGAGCGCGATGCCGAGAGACATGGTGTCCGCGTCGTCTATAAGTCCGTTCCGGACGAAGACCCGATTACGGCGGTGCTCCTGAAATCGCTCATGATGGGGATCGATCAATGGCATTCCCTCACGAGCAAGCGCAAAGGCCTTGCGGGAATGGCTGAAAACGTGCGCCAGGGGTTTCGCGCGGGCGGAAGGGCTCCGCGTGGCTATCGGCTTGCCTCGATTGAAACTGGCGCGATCCGTGAAGGCGCGGCCGTCACCAAGACCAAGCTCGAGCCGAACGATGACGCACCGGTCGTCGCCGACTATTTGCGGCTGCGTGCAGAAGGCGTCGGCCGCACTGCCCTAATGCGCCAGCTCAAGATCAAGTGGCCCGCAACGTCGCTCATCGGCCTGGAATGGAATGCGCTCACCTACGCCGGCCACACGGTCTGGAATGTGCACAACGAATTTAGCGGCGACGGATATAAAGGAGGCGTCAAGCGCCGGCCGCGCAGCGATTGGGTGATCCAGCGGGACACGCATCCGGCGCTTGTTAGCGACGCGATTGCCGAGACCGTGCTCCAACGGGTCGAGAACGCGAGCCTTAGCGACAGCCGCCAGCACGGTGCCGCCTACTTGCTCACCGGCATCTTGAAGACGCCGGCGGGCGCCCCGTGGTACGGCAACCGCACATCACGGTCCGAGTTTTACCGCGCCCAAGCGGGCAAAGGCAGCCGGAGTTTTCTTGCCGAGAGGATTGACCGAGCGGTGATAGAGACTGTTGCCAAGGATCTTCAGTCACCCACGTTTGTGGGTGCCGCGGTCAAGTCGACCCGCGAGAAATTCGCAGCGACACACGACGAGGACATTGCCGCCGCCCGCGCCCAAATCGCCAAGCTGGACGCGCGCAGTGGAAAGTTGCTCGAAATGGCGAGCGAGCTGAAGACGCCAACGCCGGTCTTGCGAAAGGTCGACGAGCTCGAGCGCGACCGCAGCCAGCTTGAGCAACGCATTGTCGGCTGGGAGAAGGAGGATGAGGCCGCGCACGCCCTGGCCAACGTCACCGACACCCAGGTGCGGACCATGCTCAGCCGGATGGTCGACGAAATGCGGCTCTACGAGCGCGGCGCCCTCAAGGACTTTCTGGCGTCGATCCTCGACCGCGTGGAGCTTGATCCAGAGGAGCAAACGCTGCAACTCTGTTACCGCATCCCACTCCGTGGTGGGAATACCGTGGCGTCCCCAGGGGGATTCGAACCCCCGTACTCACCGTGAAAGGGTGATGTCCTAGGCCTCTAGACGATGGGGACCCGGACGCGCAGCCAGCGTAGAACGCATTGCGGATCTGATCGTGGTGGAGGTAAGCGGGATCGAACCGCTGACCTCTTGCATGCCATGCAAGCGCTCTCCCAGCTGAGCTATACCCCCACGGCAACGCGAAATTATAGGGGCCGAGCCTCGATCTGGCAAATTTGCCCGGGATTCCGCAACGATTGCTCACCACTCGTCGGCTATGATCTTCGACACGGGCCCCGCCTGGGCAACACAGCGGCGCGGGCATCGCGTCCCAATGCCCCTCCCCTCTCCCGCATCGACCGTCGACCTCGACTTGTCGCAGCGCGTGATCCTGATCACCGGCGCAACCGGCGGTCTCGGCCGTGCGCTGACGCTGGCCTGCGCGTCGCGCGGTGCGACCGTCGTGCTGCATGCGCGCGTCGTGCGCAAGCTCGAGGCCCTCTACGACGAGATCGTCGCCGCCGGTTATCCGCAACCGACGATCCTGCCGCTCGATCTCGCTGCCGCCGGTGCCGGCGATTTCGGAGACGTCGCCGGGGCGCTTCAAGCGCAGCTCGGAAGGCTCGACGGCCTGATCCACACCGCGGCATTGCTCGGCTCGCTCGGGCCGATAGAGCATCAGTCGTTCGATGCCTGGCAAAAGGTGATGCGCGTCAACCTCGTTGCCGCGATGGCGCTCACGCGCTCGACGCTCCCGCTGCTCTCTGCCGCTCCCGACGGATGCGTCGCGTTCACCCTCGACGCGCGAGGCGGCGATCCACGCGCGTATTGGGGCGCCTACGCCGCGTCGAAGGCGGGGCTTCTCGCGCTTGCGGCAACGCTCGCCGACGAATGCGAGAGTCGAGCCAATCTGCGGATCAACGCAATTGTCCCCGGCCCGATCCGATCCCCGCTGCGGATGCAGACGCATCCAGGCGAGGATCGCTCGGCGCTGCCTCAGCCCGAAGCGATCGTCCCGCTCTATCTTCACCTGGTCGCGTCGCAGTCGAAGGCCGAGAGCGGCATTCGTGTCGATGCGCGCGCTTGGCTCGCGGGCCGCCCGGCATCGGTGCCGCTCGTCACCGCCTCCCCCGGCGGACTCCCGTAGCGAAGCAGGACGCGCAGGTGCCGGAAGTCGTCCTCCGGCAACGAATCGCGAACGAAGAGGATCGTGCGCGCCGGGCGCCACCACCGGTCGCCGTCCGCGCTCCAGACGACCGTCGTCAGCGCGGAGCCCACATATGAATCGTCGAGTACCGCGCCCGCACGGGATCGCCCGCCGCGATCGGTGACGGTGATGCTGCGATCGACGCCGACATGCACGATGGCAGGGACACCGCGGCCGGCGCATCGCCGCAGATTCCAGGCAAGGATCGCGGTCACGATCGCAAGGCCGCCGGTCTTCGCTGCGATCGACACGCGGAGCACAGCGACGAGGATCGCCGTCGCCGCGCAGGCGACCACGATCGCCGCCGCAGCGATCCGCGAAGGCCGTGGTTCGAGACGCAGCCTCTGCGCTTGTTTCATCTCGCCGATTGCACGCCGTCTGCGTATCGCGGTCAATCGGCGAGATGGACGACTCGCGGTCGTGGACCCGTGGGGACTGGGCTTTGCAGCGAGCGCATCGCTTGCCACAAGCGAGCGGGAAGCCCCGTCCCTTCGGGTATGCAATGCCTACGTGCTCTTCTGCCCCGCGAGCAGCAGCCAAGTCGCCACGACCGTGTCGGGATTGAGCGAGATGCTCTCGATGCCCTGCGCGACGAGCCATTGCGCGAGATCCGGGTGGTCCGACGGACCCTGCCCGCAGATCCCGGCGTACTTGCCGGCCTTTCGGCAGGCGGCGATCGCCATCGACAGCATCGCTTTCACCGCATCGTCGCGCTCGTCGAATGTCGAAGCGATCGCGCCGCCCGCGTCGCGATCGACGGCGAGCGTGAGCTGCGTCATGTCGTTCGAGCCGATCGAGAAGCCGTCGAAGTGCTCGAGGAAGCGGTCGGCGAGGATCGCGTTCGACGGGATCTCGCACATCATGATGACGCGAAGTCCGTTGCGGCCGCGCTCGAGGCCCTGGGCCTCGAGTTGCGCGAGCACTTCCTCGGCCTCGCCGAGGGTGCGCACGAACGGGACCATCACCTCGACGTTGGTGAACCCCATGTCGTCGCGAACGCGCTTCATCGCCGCGCATTCCAGCGCGAAGCAGGCGTGGAACTCGGGCGCGATGTAGCGCGATGCGCCGCGGAATCCGAGCATCGGGTTCTCTTCGTGCGGCTCGTAACGCTGGCCGCCGATCAGGTTCGAGTACTCGTTCGACTTGAAGTCGGAAAGACGGACGATCACCTTCTTCGGCCAGAACGCCGCAGCGATCGTCGCGACACCTTCGGCGATCTTGCTTATGTAGAACTCGGTCGGGCTCGCATAGCCGCCGATGCGCGCCCGGATCTCGCGCTGGAGCTCCGGCGACTGCTTGTCGAGCTCGATCAGCGCCTTCGGGTGGATCCCGACGTTCTTGTTGATGATGAACTCGAGGCGCGCGAGGCCGACGCCCTCGTTCGGAAGCTGGCGAAACTCGAAGGCGAGTTCGGGATTGCCGACGTTCATCATCACCTTCGTCGGCACCGGCGGCATGCGATCGAGCGTCACATCGACGACTTCGACTTCGAGCAGCCCCGTGTAAACGTTGCCGGTGTCTCCTTCGGCGCACGACACCGTCACTTTCGCGCCGTCGGCGAGGCTGCGCGTCGCGTCGCCGCAGCCCACCACCGCCGGAATCCCGAGTTCCCGAGCGATGATCGCGGCGTGGCACGTGCGGCCGCCGCGGTTGGTGACGATCGCCGCGGCGCGCTTCATCACCGGCTCCCAGTCGGGGTCGGTCATGTCGGCGACCAGCACGTCGCCCGCCTGCACTCGGTCCATCTCGGCGGCCGACTTGACGACCCGAACCGTGCCCTGACCAACGCGCTGACCGATCGCGCGACCGCTCGCGAGCACCTCCGATTTGCCCTTCAAGCGATAGCGGCGCAGATTTCCGGCGCTTTCGCGCGACTTCACCGTCTCCGGCCGCGCCTGGAGGATGTAGAGCTTGCCGTCGATGCCGTCGCAGCCCCATTCGATGTCCATCGGTCGGCCGTAGTGCTTCTCGATGGCGACCGCGTAGCGCGCGAGCGCGTGCGCCTGTTCGTCGGTGATCGAGAAGCGGCTGCGGTCTTCGGCTGCGACCGGGACGTTCTTCGTCGAGCCACCGACGCCCGTCCCTTCGGCATACCCCATCCGCAAGGCCTTGGCGCCCAGCGTCTTTCTGAGGATCGCCGGCCGGCCCGCCGCGAGGTTCGGCTTGTAGACGTAGAACTCGTCCGGATTCACCGCGCCCTGGACGACGGTTTCTCCGAGTCCGTACGAGGAGGTGATGAACACGACCTGGTCGAAGCCCGACTCGGTGTCGAGGGTGAACATCACGCCCGCGGCGCCGACGTCGCTGCGAACCATGCGCTGAATGCCGGCGGAGAGCGCTACGTCGGCGTGGGCGAAGCCTTGGTGCACCCGGTAGGCGATGGCGCGGTCGTTGTATAGGCTGGCAAAAACCTCCTTAATCGCATGAAGTATATTTTCCAATCCTTTGATGTTAAGGAATGTCTCCTGCTGACCGGCGAATGAAGCTTCAGGGAGGTCTTCCGCGGTCGCAGACGAGCGCACGGCCCAGCTCGCGTCGGGGACGCCATCGGCGAGCGCCCGATAGGCTGCCGCGATATCGGCGTCCAACGCGGGCGGAAGGGGTGCGCCGGCGACCCAGCCGCGAATCTCGGCTCCCGCTCTTGCGAGCGCGGCTACGTCTTCGATATCGAGGTCGGCGAGGCGCGCCGCAATGCGTGCGTCGAGACTGCCGTTGGCGAGGAATTCGCGAAACGCAAACGCGGTCGTAGCGAATCCGTCCGGAACCTCGATGCCGGCGTGCCGAAGCTCGCCGATCATCTCGCCGAGCGACGCGTTCTTGCCGCCGACCTCGCCGACGTCCGCCATCCGTACATGGTCGAAGGGAACTACTCGTGCGGGGCTGTTCGTCATCGCGGGTCGGACCTCGAGCGAGAGAAAACGGGCGTGTTGCAGTGCAACCTGGATTGCATTCTATCGCGGCCGGCCGAGACGCGATTGACCGCGGCCAAAAGCAGCGAACCCGCCGCAGCGGGTTCGCAATCGACCGAGATCGGGACGGGACAGGTGCCGTCCCGCCACCCGCGTCAGGGCGTCGAGCTTCCTCCGGATCCCCCGGGGCGCCCGTCGCCGGAGAGAGAGAGGTCGATCGGATCGGCCGGGCCGACCGTTTCGAGCTCCGGCTCGCCCTCGCCTGCTGCGGCGTCCGGCTGGCGACTCTTCACCGCGCGGCGCAGCGTCCGGTAGAGATCGGGATGCGAAGTTTTCAGGTAGCTGATGATCTCGAAGTCGACGCGCTTCACCTGCGACAGATCGATTTGCTCGACGTGCACGAGTCGCAGCAGCTCGCGCACCGGCTTGGGCATTTCGCGCCCGCTCTCGTAGCGCGATCCGCCGCTTTGCGTGACGCCGATCTGCGTCCAGAACTGCTCCTGGTTGAGTCCGAGACGCCGCCGGATCTCGCGTGGATTCAATACACGGTCGAAGATTTTCATTCGATGATGGTCGCTTCGCGGGTTCGGCGGTCGCATGCGGCACCCGCGCGCCTAACACTAGGATTCCAATGGCATATTCTTGTCAGATTATCGTCTAGGAAGCAAGGGCCATTCATCCGTCGGCAGGTGCCGTCTCTCGCGATGTTGCAAATCGCACCTCGTTGCACCGTGCGCGGCGGCCCAGCCGCGGCGCGCCCGCAGCGGCAGGGAAAGGGAGTTGCTCTGCTAGAATCGCCGCAATAGCTTCGCGTCTTCGCTTTTTTCCGAAGCCCGGCAACCTCCTCGCTGCCTGCCCATCCGCGGTGCCGCATTACGATCTGCACTGCCATTCGACGCATTCCGATGGTCTTCTGACGCCGTCCGCGGTCGTCGCTCGTGCGGCGGCCCGCGACGTCGACGTGCTGGCGCTCACCGATCACGACGAGTTGAGCGGCCTCGCGGAGGCGCGGGCGGCCGCGGCGGACGCCGGCATCGAGCTCGTCTGCGGCTCAGAACTTTCCGTAAGCTGGGACGATCACACGCTGCACATCGTGGCACTGGGGATCGACCCCGGGAACGCGGCTCTCGCCGCCGGCCTCGATGCAATCCGAGTCGGTCGGGCTGCACGCGCTCGGCGGATCGGCGACGCGCTCGCGGCAGCCGGCATCGAGGGCGCCTTCGAAGGTGCGATGCGATACGTTACGAGCGAGCGACTCGTCTCGCGCACGCACTTCGCGCGCTTCCTCGTCGAAGCGGGCTATGCACGGGAGACGAAGGACGTGTTCCAGCGCTACCTCACCCGCGGCAATCCCGGCTACGTCCCGCATCCCTGGGCCACGCTTTCCGAAGCCGTCGGGTGGATTCATGCGGCCGGCGGACAGGCCGTGATCGCCCATCCGGGTCGCTACAAGATCAACCGCTCGGACATGCGACGGCTGCTCGCCGAGTTTCACGACCTGGGAGGCGACGCGATCGAGGTGCTTTCGCCGTCGCATACGCCGGCGCAGTACGTAGAATTCGCGACCTACTCGCGGACGTTCGAGCTGCGAGCGTCCTGCGGATCGGACTGGCACGGTCCGGGCGAGAGCTGGATGGACTTCGGCGAGCTTCCCGAGTTGCCGCCCGGCACCGTTCCGGTGTGGAAGAGCTGGTAGCGCCACCATCGGCCGCGTCCGCCACGATCGCTTCCCTCTCACGCTCGAATCCGCACCATGGAAAGTCGCCGCACCGTCTTCTTCATCTCCGACCGCACCGGGATCACCGCGGAAGTTCTCGGCAACAGCCTCCTGTCCCAGTTCGAGGGCATCGAATTCCAGCGGCTCACGATTCCGTTCGTCGACTCGCCCGAGAAAATCGACAGCGTCATCCAGCAGATGAACGAAAACGCCGAGCGCGAGGGCCGGCGGCCCGTGGTGTTCAGTTCGATCGTCAACGAGGCGATGAGCGAACGCCTGCGCCGCAACACCAACGCGCTCACGCTCGATCTCTTCCAGGTGTTCATCGCGCCGCTCGAAAGCGAGCTCGAAGCGAAGAGCTCGCACGCGGCGGGCCGCTCGCATGGCATCGCCAACAGCCACGAATACTTCGCCAGGATGGACGCGATCAACTTTTCGCAATCGCACGACGACGGCGCGGCGACGCAGGATCTCGGCCGCGCCCAGGTCATTCTCGTCGGCGTTTCGCGCTGCGGAAAGACGCCGACCTCGCTCTACCTCGCGCTGCAGTTCGGGATCCGCGCCGCCAACTACCCGTTCACGCCCGACGATTTCGCAGAGCGCGCGTTGCCCGCGACGGTGCTGCCGCACAGGGAGCGCCTGTTCGGCCTCACCATCAACCCGGAGCGCCTGCACACGATCCGCGAGGAGCGCCGGCCCCGCAGCAAGTACGCGTCGCTCGAGAATTGCCGGTACGAAGTGCGCGAGTGCGAGCACCTGTTCGAGCGCGATGGCATCCCCATGCTCGACACGACGGCGAAGTCGATCGAGGAGATCGCAACGACGATCACCTACCGCGCGAAGCTGCGGCGGCATATCTACTGAGAGTTGTTCGCACCGGGCACGGCACAAGGCGCCGGGCTCCGACGGCGTGTGCGGCGTAAGCCGAAGGGCGACCGGGTCTTGAGGAGCCCGGCGGCTTATGCCACACACGCCGACGACTCAGAGCCCGTAGAACCGTCGCGCGTTTCCCCCGAGGATCGCAGCCCGGTCGCCCTCGGCCAGGCGCGCAAGCAGCTGATCGGTTGCCCGCACCCAGCGATGGTAGCCGCCGGCAAGATCGACGACGGGCCAGTCGCTGCCCCAGAGGAGCCTCTTCGGACTGAAGCACTGGAGCAGATGATCGACGTAGACGCCGAGTGCGTGCGGCGACCATCCCGGCCCGGCTTCGGTGACCAGCCCGGAGAGCTTGCACGCGACCTGCGGATGATCGGCGAGATCGGCGATCCGGCTCGCCCACGGCTCCCAATCACGGTCGCCGATCGCGGGCTTCGCCCCATGGTCGATGACGACCGGCAGCTCCGGATGACGTTCGACCATCTGCAACAGCGCGGGCATTTGCGGAGGCTTGACTAGCGCGTCGAAGCGAAGGCCGAGCCTTCCGATGGCGCAGAGTTGCGCATCGACGTCGCGGCGCAGAATCCAGTCGGGATCGGCGATGTCCTGCAGCATCGGCCGTATCGATTTGAGCAGCGGCTCCCGCGCGAGGCGCTCGAGCGTCAGCCCCGCGTCCGGCGCGGTGAGGTCGACCCAGCCGACCACTCCCCGAACGAGCCCTTCGCTCGCGCGCGCGGTTTCGAGCAGGAATTCGGTCTCGGCGACCGTGGGCGCCGCCTGGACGAGGACGGTAGTTCCGATCCCGACACGGTCGAGCAGCGGGCGCAGATCGGCGAGTGAAAAATCGCGATGGATCGCCGCGAGCGACGGCGTGAGCCATCCGTAGTCGCCGCGATCGAGGCGCCACACGTGGTGGTGGGCGTCGACGCGAGACGCCGGGGTTGCCTCGCCGCTCACCGCCACGGATCGCCGGGAAGCGGCGCCGCTTCCGCGACCAGCTGCTGCGCGCGCAGGTCGCGCCAGAACGCGTCCGGGATCGGCGCGCCCGCGAGCGCGATGTTCTCGTCGAGTTCCGCCGAAGAGCGCGCGCCGGCGAGCACGCACGCGATCGCCGGATGCGCGCGCGGAAACTGCAGTGCGGCGGCCTTGAGCGAAACGCGATGGGCGGCGCAAACCCCCTCGATCGCTCGCGCCCGCTCGAGCACTTCGCCGCTCGCCGGCGCGTAGTTGAAGTACACGGTTCGCCCGTCGCCCGGCCGCGTTCCGCTCGCGAGGATGCCGGAATTGAACGGTCCGCCGAGAACGACGCGGGTTCCGCGGGCAGCGCAAAGCGGCAGCAGCTCGGCGAGCGCCGTCTGATCGAGCAGCGTGTAGCGTCCGGCGACGAGCAGGACATCGAGCTCGGTGTGCTCGAACGCGTCGACGCACACCTGGCAGTCGTTGACGCCCAGGCCGAACCCGGCGATCACGCCTTCGGCCTTCAGCCGGGCGAGCGCGGGCACGGCGCCCTCCATCGCCTCGCGAAATCGGGCGGGCTGCGCGTCGCCGTGCGCGTCGCGCGCGACGTCGTGGATGAAGACGTAGTCTATCCGCGCGAGCCCCAGCCGCTGCAGGCTGTCGTCGATGCTGCGCAGCGTCCCGTCGTGCGAATAGTCCCAGCGCTGGACGAACGGCAGCACGCCGACGTAGCCATTCTGATCTCGCGGTGCGCTCGCATCGGGCACGAGCAGGCGGCCGACTTTCGTCGACAATTCGTACGTTTCGCGCGGCAGACCGTGAAGTGCCGCACCCATCCTGTGCTCGGACAACCCGTTTCCGTAGTGCGGCGCGGTGTCGAAGTAGCGGATGCCGCGATCGTACGCATGACGGACGAGGCTCGCGGCGGCGTCGTCGGCGATCGCCGAGTAGAGGTTGCCGAGCGGTGCGCCACCGAAGCCCAGAGGCTGCTCCATGCGGACATGTTAATGTATCTGCGATGGACTCCCGCCACCCCGTTCGCGGCCTTTGGTGCGCGATGCTGACGCCGCTCGATCACAGCGGCAGCGTCGACCATCGCAGGCTCGTCGATCATGCGCGAAGGCTTCTCGCCCGAGATGTGGATGGTCTCGCGCCGTTCGGCACGACGGGCGAGGGACAGTCGTTCGGCGTCGGGGAGCGGGCGGCCGGGCTCTCGGCGCTGCTCGCGGCAGGCATTCCTGCTGCGAAACTCGTTGCGGCGACGGGCTGCGCCGCGTTGAGCGAGACGGTCACGCTGACTCGCCATGGCGTGCAATCGGGCTGCGCGGCGTGCCTCGTGCTTCCACCGTTCTTCTTCAAGGACCCGTCCGACGAGGGCGTCTACGCGTGGTACGGCCGCCTGATCGATGCGGTCGGTGACAATCGCCTGCGCGTGCTGCTCTATCACATTCCCCAGGTGACCGGCGTGCCGTTGTCCGTCGACCTGGTTGCGCGCCTCGCCGAGTCGTTTCCCGGCATCATCGCCGGTGTCAAGGACAGCAGTGGGGACCTCGCGAACACGCAGGCGCTGCTCGAGCGCCTGCCGCAGCTCGCAATTCTGGTGGGGCACGAGCCGCACCTGCCGCGGGCGATTCGTGCGGGTGGCGCCGGGACGATCTGCGGCGTCGCGAACACCTATCCCGCGATCGTGCGAGCGTTGCTCTCGCCGGACGTCACCCGGGCCGACGAGGAGCGCATCGCGACGTTCCTCGAAATCGTGTTCCGGCAGCCCTTTCTTCCGGCGTTCAAGGCGATCGTTGCGGCGCAGACACGCGATGCCGGATGGCATGCGCTGTGCCCGCCGCACGTCCCCCTCGACGAAAGGCAGCGTGACGCGCTGCTCGGCGCGCTCGCCGCCGCCGGGATGCCGCCAACATCGGGCGCACAGGATCAATGACGAACAGCGTCCAGGCGCGGCCTGCGGTATGATGGCGCGCCCGGACGCCGACCGATATCCGCGCCGGACACCGGCGCGCCGCGAACGGCAGGACACGACATCGCGGGCGCCCAATCACAACGGAGGAAATCATGGCTGATCAGGATCGAAACGGCGGTCCCGACAATCAACGCCGTCGCCTGTTGCAGGCGAGTCTCGGTGCCGCGGCACTGGGGACGATCCCCGGGGCGGGGCAACTCGCGGCCAACGCGCAGGGCGCCTTCGACTGGAAGAAGTTCAAGGGCGAGAAGATCGAGGTCTTCCTCGTAAAGAGCCCGCGCGGCGATCTCCTCACCAAGTATCACAAGGAGTTCGAGGATCTGACCGGCATCACGGTGGGCTCGGAGATGATCCCCGAGCAGCAGCAGCGCCAGAAGGCCGTGATCGAGTTCAACTCCGGCAACACGAGCTTCGACGTCATCGCGCTGTCGTATCACGTGCAGAAGCGCATGTTCGGCAAGAACAAGTGGATGGAGGACGTACGCCCGCTGCTGGCCGACAAGTCGGTGACGGACCCGAACCTCGACTTCGCCGATTTCTCCAAGGGCGGAATGGCCTGGGCGACGCAGCCGGACGGTCGCGTCGACAGCCTGCCGTTCAACATCGACCCGTGGGTGATCTACTACAACAAGGAGCTCTTCGACGCGAAGAAGGTCGCGTATCCGAAGAGCTTTCCCGACATTGTCGACGCGGCGGCGAAGCTCAACGACCCCGGCAAGGGCGTGTGCGGATTCGTCGGGCGCGGCCTCAAGAATGCGAACGTGCCCGTGTGGACGAGCTTCCTGCTCGGCTACGGCGGTACCTTCGTCGACGCGAATGGCAGGCTCGCGACCGAGAGCCAGGCGGCAATCGACGCGGCCAAGATGTACCAGGTCCTGCTCGCGAAGTACGGGCCGCAAGGCGTTGCCGGGTTCAACTGGAACGAGGCGCAGAGCCTTTTCCTGCAGGGCAAGGCGGCGATGTGGCTGGACGGCATCGGCTTCGCGCAACCGCTCGAGGATCCGACGAAGTCTCGCGTCGTCGGCAAGGTCGGCTACGGCGTGATGCCGCCCGGACCCAAGGCGCAAGTCTCGGCGATGTTCGGCGACGGCGAAGGCATCTCCTCGTTCTCGAAGAAGAAGGGTCCGTCGTGGTACTACCTGCAGTGGGCGTCCAACAAGACCAATCAGTTCCGGATGCTGCAGACCGCCTCCGGCGCGCCGGTGCGGAACTCTGCGTATCAGGCCGCCAAGACATCGCCCGACATCAAGGCGCCGAGAGAATGGATCGAATGCATGCTCACGTCGGCGGCGATCGCACAGCCCGGCCTGCCGATCATCGTTCCCGTGACCGAGTTCCGTGACGTCTTCGGGATCGCGCTCACCAACATGATCAACGGCGCCGATCCTGCCGCCGAGCTCAAGAAGGCAACGGCGGAGTTCCAGCCGGTGCTCGACAAGAGCGAAAAGGCCTGACCACGCAGTTCCTCGCGCGCCGGCGCCGAAACTATTATCTGTTCATCGCGCCGGCGCTCGTCGTCGTCGGCGCGGTGATCATCTTCCCGTGGCTGTTCACGTTGTGGATGAGCGTCCTCGACTGGAAGATCGGATCGAGCGCGCACTTCGTCGGCCTCGGCAACTACGCAGCCCTCGCGACCAACCAGCGCTTCGCCGAGGCGATCCTCCATACGTTCTACTTCACGGCGCTCGCCGTGATCCTCCCGCTGGTGCTCGGGACGGCGGCGGCGATGATCTTTCATCGCGAGTTCCCGCTGCGCGGCGTGCTGCGCGGGGTCTTCATCATGCCGATGATGGCGACGCCGGTTGCGGTCGCGCTCGTGTGGACGATGATGTTTCACCCGCAGCAGGGCGTTCTCAACTACCTGTTGTCGCTCGTCGGGCTGCCGCCTTCGCTTTGGGTGTATTCGCCGACGCTCGTCATCCCGAGCCTCGTGCTGGTCGAGATCTGGCACTGGACGCCGCTCGTGATGCTGATCGTGCTGGGCGGGCTCGCGGCGCTCCCCACCGAGCCGTACGAGTCCGCCCGGCTCGACGGCGCCTCCGAGTGGCAGCTATTTCGGCACATCACACTGCCTCTCGTCGCACCGTTCATCGTCGTCGCCGCGGTAATCCGGACGATCGACGCGCTGAAGACCTTCGACACGATCTACGTGATCACCGGCGGAGGCCCCGGGACCGCGTCGGAGACGATCAACCTCTACCTCTACCTGCAGGCGTTCGCGTTCTACAACATCGGCACCGCGTCCGCGGTCGTCGTCGTCTTTTTCGTGATCGTGCTGGCGCTCGCGCTATTGCTGCTGCATGTGCGCGAAAGGACCAAATGGACATGACGGCGGCGAAATGGCGACGATGACGATCGACCCGCGCCAGAAAGCGCGGGCGCAACGCAAGCGATGGCTGCGCAAGATCGGATTCTGGCTGTCGGTTCTCGCGATCGTATCGCCTGCGATTCTGGTCTTCCTCTGGATGCTGTCGCTCTCGCTCAAGACCGAGATCGACAACATCACCTACCCGCCCGTCTTCATTCCCAATCCGCCGACTTTCGCCAACTTCGTTTCGGTGTTCGAGCAGAACTCGATCGGACGCTATCTCTGGAACAGCATCGTCGTCTCGGGCGGTGCGACGCTCGTCGCGCTTGCGATAGGAATTCCCGCCGGATTCGGCATCGCCCGCATCGGCGCAAGGAGGCTCACCGTGCTGATCCTTCTTGCGCGAATGACGCCTGCGCTCTCCTACCTGATCCCGCTCTTCGCCGTTTTCCAGTTCCTGCGCCTGAACAACACGCTGACCGCGCTGGTGATCACGCATCTCGTGATCACCGTGCCGATCGTCGTCTACATCATGGCCGGCTATTTCGAGACGCTGCCCAGGGAGCTCGAGGAAGCGGTGCTGATCGACGGCGGCAGCGTGTGGTCGACGTTCCGCTACGTCGCGCTGCCGCTCGCGCGCCCGGGTATCATCGTCGGGACGATCCTCTCCTTCATCTTCTCGTGGAACAACTTCGTCTTCGGCGCGGTTCTGGCCGGGCGGGAAACGCGGACGCTGCCCGTGGCCGTGTACAACGTGCTCACGTTCGAGCAGCTCGCGTGGGGACCGCTCGCCGCCGCGGCGATCATCGTCACCTTGCCGGTCCTGCTGCTCACGATCCTCATCCAGAAGGAAATCGTCGCCGGCCTGACGCACGGCGGCGTAAAGGGTAGCTGACGCGCCGGATATCGGTCGGAACCATCATGCTCAAAGGCATCCACCCGCTGCTGATACCCGAGCTGCTGTACGCGATTGCCGCGATGGGCCATGGCGACGAGATCGCGATCGTCGACGCCAATTTTCCCGCGGCGAGCCTCGGTCCGCGCCTGATCGAGATACGCGGCGCGTCTTCTCCCGACGTGCTCGACGCACTGCTCACGCGCTTTCCGCTCGACACGCG
>Ga0335069_10007087_pt1 | contig 16223 bp, 11 predicted proteins | sample Lox_Sample_11_FD_206714 | JGI IMG/M metagenome (GOLD analysis project Ga0335069, IMG submission 206714) | Soil microbial communities from Loxahatchee National Wildlife Refuge, Florida, United States - Lox_Sample_1.1 | ecosystem: Environmental > Terrestrial > Soil > Wetlands | place: USA... | reverse complement strand
TTGGCAAGGATTGTTCAGACAAATCCCATCTATGTCGATTTCAACGTCAGTGAATTGGATGTCCTTCGCATCCGGGCTCGAACCGGCAAGCCTCACCTTACACTTGCGGATCTCAGCAAAATTCCCATCGAAGTCGGGCTTCAGACAGAAGTCGGCTTTCCACACATTGGCAAAGCCGATTACGCCTCTCCGACCCTCACGGCCTCCACCGGCACGCTGCCGGCCCGAGGCATCTTTGCAAATGAGACTGGCGCACTTCTTCCTGGAGCCTTCGTGCGCGTTCGCATTGCCATCGGGGGGCAGCGCGCGGCCCTCCTCGTTCCCGATGTGGCGCTCGGAAGCGATCAAGGTGGTCGATACCTTCTGGTAATCGGCAGGGACAACATTGTCGAAGAACGCAGCGTGACCATCGGGCCGTTGATTGACGGAATGCGCGTAATCGAGTCAGGGCTTGGCGCCAAGGACAGGGTGGCGGTGACCGGTCTGATGAAAGCCGTGCCCGGCGAAAAGGCCGATCCGCAGCTGCGCGCCTTTGCGACGCCGCCCAGGGCGCCCTAATCCGTGCTGTCAAAATTTTTCATCGAGCGGCCGGTTCTCGCGAACGTCATCGCGATTCTGATGATCCTGGCCGGTGCCGTCGCGCTGCAGGCACTTCCAATCAGCCAATATCCCAATGTTACCCCGCCAACAGTTCAGGTGACTACGCGCTATCCGGGGGCCAGCGCGCAAACTGTGATCAACACAGTGGCACTTCCGATAGAGCAGCAGGTCAACGGTGTCGAGGGCATGATATACATGCAGTCCTACGGTGCCAGCGACGGGTCGTATACGCTGACAGTGACATTCGCGATCGGCACCGACCCCAACCAGGCACAAATCCTCGTACAAAACCGCGTTTCAGCCGCCCTCGCCTCCTTGCCGCAAGCGGTGCAGGCACAGGGTGTGACCACACAAAAGGTCTCCACCTCGATTCTCGAGATCGTGACGCTCACGTCTCCCCCTGCGAAGTTCGACAGCCTCTATCTTGCAAACTACGCAAACATACGCGTGAAGGACGAACTGGCGCGGCTGCCGGGCGTCGGGAATGTCGCCGTTTTCGGCATGGGGTCATATGCCATGCGCGTCTGGCTCGATCCGAACAAGATGTATGCTCGAGGCCTCTCGACATCCGACGTAATCCAGGCGCTGCAACAGCAGAGCGAAGAGGTCACGGCAGGGCAGATCGGTATGCCCCCCGCCCCACTTCGTCAGGAGTTTCAATACACAATCAATGTGCAGGGCCGGCTCAGCGATCCAAGCGCATTTGCGGAAATAGTCCTGAAATCGGAGCCAAATGGCGCTATCACCCGCATTCGCGACGTCGGACATGTCGAGCTCGGTGCGCAATCCTACAGCCAGGACTTCAAGCTTGACGGAAGTCCCGCCGCCGGCATCGGCATATTCCTGACGCCCGGCGCCAATGCACTCCAGGTCACGAAGGAAGTGCGGGCAAAGATGGCAACGCTTGCCCTCGATTTCCCTCAAGGGCTCGTCTACGTCATCCCATTCGATACGTCGACTTTCGTCAACGAATCCATAAACGAGGTCTACCGGACGTTGTTCGAGGCGGCCGTCCTGGTCCTGGTCGTCATTCTGGTCTTTCTTCAGGACTGGCGCGCGATGCTGGTCCCGACCACGACAGTGCCAGTCACGATCATCGGCGCATTCGCAATTATGCTGGCCCTTGGCTTTACTGTGAATTTGTCGACCCTTTTTGCGATCGTTCTCTCAATCGGTATTGTCGTCGATGACGCCATCGTCGTGGTGGAAGCCGTGTCGCGGAAGATCGAGCAAGGCGAAGATTCCAAGACGGCCGCCATCGACGCAATGCAGCAGCTCATCGGACCTATCGCCGGCATCACGCTGGTTTTGATGTCGGTATTCCTGCCCGCCTCCTTTCTGCCCGGACTGACTGGAAGGATGTACGCGCAATTTGCTCTCGTTATTGCGGCGACGGCATTACTCAGCGCCATCAATGCCGTCACGCTCAAGCCGACACAGAGCGCACTGTGGCTCCGCAAGCCCGTTCCTCTGGAACAGCGAAATGCGTTTTATCGCTGGTTCAACAAGACTTACGATCGTGTGGAGCGGAGCTATCTCGCTTTGGTGTCGCGGTTCATCCACCATAGCGGAAAGATGACTGCCCTCGCTTTCGCGATCATCGCATTGGCCATATTCGGTCTGGGACACGTCCCCACTTCGCTTCTGCCGGTCGAAGATCAGGGTTACCTCATCGCTGCGGTCCAGTTGCCCGACGGCGCATCCCTTGGGCGGACAGCAGATGCGCTGCGACGGGTTTCCGAGCTCGCCAAACGGGACCCCAATGTTCAGAATGTGGTCGCAATCAGCGGAATGTCCGTGCTCGACACAAATGCGCCTCTCGCCAATGCCGGCGTCGCTTATATCGTTCTCAAGCCCTGGAGCGACCGTGTCGAAGGGGGAGATTTGAAATCACTGCTAGGATCGCTGAACGCGTCCGTCTCAGCAGTGGATGCACGGGTGCTCGTAGTCCCCCCGCCGGCCATTCAAGGGGTCGGCAACACGGCAGGCGCCACCATGCAGATCGAGCTTCGCGATGGGAGCTCGGACCTCACCAAACTGCAGACGGCAACCGACACAATGGTCGGGAATGCTTCGGCGCAATCGAGCCTCCAGTCGGTGCAGACTTCATTCCGGACGACAGCTCCTCAATATTACGTGTCCATAAATCGTGACAACGTGCAAAATCTGCACGTGACTCTCGATCAAATCTTCTCGACCCTGGCCGATTACCTGGGCTCGGACTATGTCGGGCAATTCAATAAGTTCGCGCACACCTTCGACATATACGTGCAGGCCGACTCGCAATTTCGGCTACGCCCCGAGGACATCACGAACCTGTCGCTTCGCAACAGCGACGGCGATATTGTCCCGTTAGGTGCCGTTGCGAGCGTGACACCTGCTACGGGGCCTTCACTGCTCAGCCTTTACAATCTTTATCCGTCGGCGACGGTGGTCGGGGTGCCGGCCTTAGGCACCTCGAGCGGAGAAGCCATGACCGTGATGGAGGAGGCGGCACAACGGACCCTACCTCGAGGTGCGGGTTTCGACTGGAGCGGCATGTCTTATCAAGAGAAAATCGTCAGCGGGCAAATGTATATTGTCTTCGCCATGGCCCTTGTCCTCGTTTACCTCGTCCTTGCTGGCCAGTACGAAAGCTGGTTGATGCCTTTGGCTGTGATGTTCGCCGTCCCCTTATCAATGGTCGGCCCTGTACTCGCGTTGACGGCGCTTAAAGGAATGGGCTTTTCAAACAGCCTCTATGTGCAGATCGGTTTGCTGCTCGTGATGGCGCTGTCGGCCAAGAATGCAATTCTCATCGTTGAAATGGCCCGCGAAGCCGTGATGCACGGCCAATCAGCGGCCGAAGCCGCGCTGGAAGGTGCCCGCGAGCGGTTCCGTGCCATTTTGATGACGTCCTTCGCATTCATTCTTGGAGTGGCTCCGCTCGTGTTCGCCACCGGCGCTTCCTCGAGCGCACGCCAATCGATCGGCATTGCGGCGACTTCAGGCATGCTGGCATCTACCTGCCTGGCAGTGCTCTTCGTGCCGGCCTTCTTCGTCGTCATCCGACATTGGGAACAACATATCGAGCAAGCCAAATCGAACAGTCGAACAGCAGATACCGTCGGGCCGCCCGTTCAAGGGCCCAGGACGCCCGGATCAGGCGGAGAATAGGATCGGCAATCCAACCTCAACATCAGCTTGCGTTGCGGTGGCAACTGCCGATCCAACGCAGGTTACAGCGCGACCTTAATGACCGTTCCCACCCTGGTCACATCATATTTCGGCGGTCCGTAACCGGGGGTAAGAACGCTGATCGCGGTGCCGGTGTTTGTCGTGGGAAGGATCGGGATGCCGGTGTAATCCCAATCCTTGTTGTGAAACATGCTGAAACCGCCGAACACTGCCCATTCCACATTGGGTAGCACCTGGTATCTCGCTGTCACCAGTACATCGTGCATGACCGAGTTGACGTCCGGATAGTTCGAAACGTTTTGGTAGGTCGCCGTCACGTTGGAAACCATTACGCCATTGAACTCCCCGAAAATCACCGATCCCACCGCGAAATTGTAATCCGCCGTCAGCTTCAACTTGTCGCTCGCCTGCCACGTGCCGTTGAATCCGGCAGAATGCATCTGGTTCTTGTAACTGTTCGCGTAGTAGCCGGCACTGCCGGCACAGGCACCGGTATTGCTTTCGGCGCAAGCGCCGTTGCCTATATTGTTGTAGAAGATCCGCTCATAGGTGTAGTAGGTGTGCAGATTGACGTCGTCGATCGGCCGATAATTGATGTCTGGTCCTACACTGAGATTGTAATCTCTGGTGATCCCCTCCCCGTGCCCGACAAGTGTCCAGTCTCCCGCCGGAGCCGTGAACGGAATTGATGGATAATGGAAATTCTCGCCAACGAATTTGACGTAGATGCCACCGGAAATTTTACCCTCCGGCGCGTAGTTGGTTCTGAGCGTCACTGAATTCGAGACCATCGGCGCCTGGTAATATGCACCGGAAGGCGTATCGAACATCTCCGGCGCACCGGATATGAGATTTCCCCAAGCTCTGCCATAGACAAGTGTCCCGCTCCGCTCGGCGTGTGCGTAGGTCAAGAGACTGAGAACGTCCGGTATTATCCGCGAGCTGAGCTGGATCGATCCTGTATTGGTGATGCTATGCTCGACCTGAGCGTTGGTCCGATAGACGTCGTTGAAGGCGTAGTCGGCGATCACCTTGGTGTCGTTTTCAGGCCATATCTTGTAGGTCCCTTCGAGCTTCGCAGTCTGGTTGAACCATTTCTGCGGCACCACGTAGCTGGCCGAATTTGCGGTTGCGTCGGGGCTTACACCGCCGCCCCACACCTTGAACTGGTCGACATGCACGCTGCGGCCATCAAACGAGTACGACACGCGGCCATCTAGACCCTGGGCCAAGTTGGTGTCGATCGCGAGATTACCCTGGAAGATCCAGGCCACGGCGGCGAGCGAGTTCGACGTGGTGCCCTGATTGAGACCATTGAGATTGTTGAACCACGCGAAGGTCGGATTGCCGAGTGTATTGCTCAGATTAGGATTGGCGCTGTTCGCAGGAAAGCCGCTGTTCTGGAGTTCGACACCAAAACGGCCGTTCAGCACGATTCGCGTTGCTGGGGCGAGATTGTCGCCCACCATTGCCGTCACATAGTGCGCGGAGTTGCTCGTCGGCTGAGAGAAAAGCGCGGATTGAGCGTGGGGGCCAGAGTTCGCGGTCAAGGTGCCAATGGAGTTCGGATAGGGCAGCGCCAAAGCCGCTTCATCGTTCTTGAAACTCATATAGGTGTATTGCAGGACGGCCTGGAGATCCGGCGTATTATAGGCGGCCGAGACATCAAGACGATTGGTGTCATAATCGACTGGCATGGCGAAAGCTATGCCGCTGTATGTCTCACGAAGCGATTGCTCCAGCGAACCTTCCTTGTGCTCGTGGCGAATGGCGGTGGTAACGGTCCAATCGCCAAAGAGATAGTGGCCGACGATGTCGAAAATGTTGCGGCGGGTTCCAGTCTGGTATTGATCCAGATAAGGTGCCAGCGTCTTCGTCGTGAACGCCGTGATCGTGCCCGTCTTGGGCGGCACGTTGGTTGCGCCGGCCCATGGGGGAAGATTGAAATTGAGAACCCCCATCGATCCGTTGACGTTGTAGATCGAGTCGACGGTATTTCCCGTGTAGGTGATCGCGTTATAGGTCGTCGAGACATCAAATGTGCCCTGCTCGCCAAAATCTATGCCGAGTGAGCTCTCCGGGCCCAGGTTGTTGTTCGTCTGATCTCTGAAATTCGTGTCATTGAAGTGGGTAGAGAGGAAGCTCCCCGCCTGGACAACCAGATTGTCGCCTGTGATGTCATAATAGGCCGTGTAGCCGGAGTCTGGCGAATAGCGCCGGCTAAGATCAAATCCGGCCAAAAAATCCGAGCCGTTATAGGTGAAGCCGTTGTAGCGGCCATAAAGTCCGGTATTGCTGCCGCCGACCCATTGGTAGCCCAATGAGAATCCGGCGGTCGAGATCGGTTGCGGCGCGGAATTATTGTCCTGCGCTGCCGCGACTGCCGGCAACAGGCATAACCCAGTTGTTGTCGCGATGATCAGCCTCATTTTGTACATCATGGCGTTTCTTCTCGCGCTCCGTCATCTGAAGAAATAGGCGCCGTTCGGGCTGTTAGAGCCGTGAACCTGTGAATGGCAGTTGAGGCACAGGCGGTTGTTCGACAGGGAGGCGCTGAACAGGGCAGTTCCCTGCAAATTTCCAGGCAGTGTATGTCCGCCGCCGAACGCGCCACCGCTGTTGTTGGAGACCGCACTGTGACAGCTCGAGCACATGAAGTCCTGCCGCTCCTTCATGAGTCGCGCTTCCGTGGAACCGTGCGGCGTATGGCAATTGGTGCAGTCTTCGCGGACCGGCTGATGTTCCCACAGCATCGGGCCGCGCTTTTCGGCGTGGCAATTGTAGCAAGTCTCGTTGACTGAGAACTCCTTCACCTGATGCGGACCGGCCGAGCCGTGTGTGTTGTGGCAGTCGCTGCAAACGACCGTGCCTTCTCGCATTGGATGGTGGGAATACTCAAAGCTTTCCGCGCGCTGCTGAACATGGCAGGTAAAGCACTTCGCCGTCTGTGTAGCCTTCACCAACACCGGATCTTTGTGTGCGTGAACCGTGTGACAAGAGGTGCACGCGACATCGTTTCGTTGGTGCGGGCTGCCTTGCCAGTTCATGCGCCCGTCGTTTTGGTGACAGGTCAAACAGACCTGGTTGCGTATAGACACGGGCGAAGCATGCGGCCCGTTAAAGACGACCGGTGGCTCGACGAATTTTCCCTTTGCGAAGCCTTCAACATGCGCCTCGTTCGGCCCGTGGCACGATTCGCAGTCGTGCTGGGCAAACGGCGTGCGGCTGTCCCCCTTGACGGAATGCGGCGTGCCGATGATGTCCGTCACTGGCGACGCGTTGTGGCACTGCTTGCAGGTCTGGGCGCCACCTGCCGTGTAAATGCCTGTCAAATCGGGAGACGCGTTGGAACCCGATGCGGCCGGGCTTGGACTTGAGTCAGCGGCTGCCGCCGGAACTGCGACGCAGCAACAGACGACAATCGACAGCGCAGCCAGAATCCCGAGCCAGCTGCCGCGCCGTACGATCATGTGCATGTGCCAGTCCCGCTCTTATCCGGCACACTATGGCTAGTTCATTATGAATCGGCTGACATTGATTTTGCTCAAGTGACGCGAGAAAACCTGCAAAAGCATTGTGGAATTTGTATATCGTACAAAAGCCGCGCAAATCTTACTGCACTTTGCTTTCCATATATTCGACCGCAGTCTTAATGTCGGCGCTGGAAATGCCAGGGCTTTGCGGTGGCATCGTTCCCTTTCCTTTGGCTGTACTCTCGACCAGCGCATCCGTACCCTTCTTGAGGAGTGGAGCCCACGCCGCCTTGTCGCCCAGCTTCGGGGACATCGCGTTGTGGCACATTGCGCAATGTTGATTATAGATCGCCTCCCCATCTGCCGCATGCGCGCTGATGGCGGTGAATGACGCAATGGCGACGACTGTTCCGAAAACGATCTGTTTCATGGATGCTCCTTTGCGTTTCAGCGCTCTGGATGTTGATGCGGTCTTCCGTTCAGTCGATGAAGCTGCAGCGACGCACCACGCCTTACGGGACTGCCGACCGAAACGTGCACCAAGCGCTTGTTCTGTGTGGTCCGTGGTCACAGGTCCTTGCTCTGGACTTTGAGTAGTCTACAAATCCCGGGCATGTTAGAAGTTGAGAATAATCAAGAACGAGCGAAATTCGCGAGTGGGATCAGCAGATTCTCGGCAGCGGATCGTCTTCAAGCTCGCCAAGGATACGCTCGCCCCCGATCTCTGTCGTCAGGACGACGCGGGCATTCCCACTGTTAACAACGCCAATGATCCTTGCCTCTTCACCCTCGGGAAGGGCTCGCCAAATGTGGAGAATCTCTTCCGCATTTTCGGGCGCGACGACCGCAGCGACCCGGCCCTCGCAAGCCAAGTAATAAGGATCGTAACCCAGAATCCTGCAGACGGAGCGGACCGCGGGACGCACTGGCAATGCTGCTTCGTCAAGCCGCACCGTCATCGAGGTTGCACGGGCGATCTCGTGCGCCACGGTCGCGATGCCGCCACGCGTCGGATCGCGCATGAAGCGCACGCCCGCCATAGCCGCGAGCGGGCTTGTAAGATTCGTCACCGGAGCGCAATCCGAACTTACATCGCCCTTCAGCTCGAATTCCTGCCTCGCCAGCAGGACCGCGACGCCATGGTCTCCCACAGGCCCGCTTACGAGAATCACGTCGCCGCTGCGGATTTGCGACATACTGAGGCTGCAATCCTGCGCCCGCCAGCCGACGCCCGTCGTCGCCAGATACAGGCCGCCACCCTGACCGCGCGGCACGACCTTCGTGTCACCCGCGATCACCTGCACGCCGGCTGCGCGTGCCGCATTGCCGAGGCTTCTTATGATGCGATCGAGACAGTCGCGCTCAAGACCTTCCTCAATGATGGCGTTGAGTGTGAGAAAACGCGCAGTCGCGCCGCTGACGGCAAGATCGTTGACAGTCCCGTTCACGGCCAGCGTACCTATGTCGCCTCCCGGAAATTCGAGCGGTTGCACTGTGAAGGCGTCGGTGGTCATGAAAGGAATCATGTCCGGGGCCAGCGCAAGAGGAACGGCATCGACACAAACATCGAGGGCTGCGTTGGCGAGGTGGTAAGCAAAAACCTCGTCGATCAATTCGCGCATACGCCGGCCACCATTGCCATGCGCAAGCGTGATGTGGCGGTCCTCAATCATGCTCGTTTGCCATCACATCGCGGCCGAGGACTTCCATCAGCTGACCGAGCGCCAGCCCCCCATCGTTGGCGGGAACAGTCTGCGGCAGCCACACCCGGATGCCTTCCGCCTCCAAGAGTGCAACGGCGCGCTCGGCAAGTCTTCGATTCTGGAAAACGCCGCCCGCGAGTCCGACGGCGTCGAACCGCTGGGTCTGTGTGATCGCCCGCGCCTGATCGACAATCATCCATGCCAGGCTCTCGTGAAAAACCGCAGCACGCTGTCGGCGACCAATAGTCTCGTCACGAAGGATCGGCAGAAGGGGTGCCCAGTCCGTACGCCAGATGCCACGCTCATCGCGCTTCAGCGGAAGCCGTACGGGGTCGGCCGCGCCGCCGGCCGCACTTTCGAGCATCATGGGCCCCTGGCCTTCGTAACTCACGTGGTCGATCCCAAGCACAAAGAACGCGGCGGCATCGAACAGGCGTCCCACCGACGATGTTGGTGCCGTTCCCATGCGCCGGCGCCATGCGCTCCAGGCGAATTCTTCGTCGCTCAAGGCAATTGTCCGGGACCCGTTTTCCCAAGCCAGTGCTGCAGCGGATCGCCAGGGTTCCCGTCCCGCATGGTCACCGCCCAGCAGATGGAACGGGCGAATGCTCGCGACGCGCTGCCAGGCGCCTGGCGCGCCCAACAGCGCTTCCCCGCCCCACAGTTCACCGTCGTCGCCCAGTCCTACACCGTCCCACGTAAAGACAAGCCAGCGTCGGACATCGGGATGGTCGATCCCGAGGACAGATGCGTGCGCTGCGTGGTGGAGAACGGGCGCCACAGCGAGTCCCTGCGCCATCGCCCATCGCGTGCTCTCGTAACCCGGATGCATGTCGCAGATTAGGCGGCGCGGCGCGACCCGGTAGAGTGACTGCAGATCCCGAATGACCTGGGCAAAAACATCCACTCCCCGCGGACTATCGAGTTCGCCGATATGTGGAGAGACGACGGCCCTTCTTCCCCAGCCGAGAGCAATGGACGCTTTGAGATGGCCTCCGACCGCGAGCGTCGGCTCGCGAAGTGCATTCGGCAGCTCGATTTCCACAGGCGCCATACCCCGTCCCAACCGGATGGGTCGCGACGCGCCGGCAACGATCCGCACCACAGAGTCGTCCGCGGGCCGAAGGATCGGCCGATCATGGTGGAGAAACGCGTCGGCGACGTCTGCAAGCCTCGATCCGGCTTCGGCGCTGTCAGTGATCACCGGTTCACCGCTGACGTTTCCGGATGTCGCGATTAGCGGGCCCCCGAAATCGCTGAGAAGAAGGTGATGGAGCGGGCTATAGGGTAGGAAAACGCCAATTTCGGAAAGTCCCGGCGCGATCAAATGGCTCAAGCCGCAGTTGGGACGCCGCCGGACAAGCACAATCGGCCGCTCAGCTCGGGAACAAGCCTCTTCCTCGTCACTCGTGAAATCCACACAAGGACGCATAGCGTCAAGGCCGTCGGCACCCTGCTGGGGAAACATCACGGCCAGTGGCTTGTCCGGCCTGCGCTTGCGTGACCGCAGCCGGTTTACAGCGTCGTCATTCGCAGCATCGCATAGAAGGTGATATCCGCCGACCCCTTTGACAGCGACGATCTGACCGGCGCGCAGATATTCCACCGCGGCCGCAAGAGCGTCGGCGCCCCACGCAGGGGATGCCTTGCTGTTGAGCCACAGCTTCGGACCGCAGTCGGGACAGGCGAGAGGTTGCGCATGGAAACGCCGGTCTCGCGGATTTGTGTACTCCTCCTTGCATGAGGCGCAGAGAGGATAATCTGCCATTGATGTCGATGGCCGATCATAAGGAAGCGCCTTGATGATCGTGTAGCGCGGCCCGCATTGCGTGCAATTCGTGAATGCATAGCGATAGCGTCGTTCGGAGGGATCGCGAAGCTCGGCGATGCACTCCTCGCAGCAGAAAAGATCCGGCGGCACGTGCACATCGCCCTCTTCTGCCTCGACGCTCGACTGGATATCGAAGCAAGTCGCCCCGATAGGGAGCGCATTTTCACTCAACTCGAGCTGCGGCCTTGCGAGCGGCGGCGCATGTGCAAAGAGCTTTTGCGCGAAGGCTTCGATGGTGCAGGGTTGGCCTTCGGCATGGATCACAACACGCCCCGTATCGTTGCGTACCCAGCCGTGGAGACCGAGGGCGCGAGCCGTCCGATAGACGAATGGCCGAAACCCTACGCCTTGCACGCGCCCGCTGATTACAATCCGCCTGGCCGACGGAGCTTCATCAGGGCGCTGATACATGTTCATCCGAAGATCGCCTGATGCCGTCGGCCCACCAGATCCGGCAGGCACCTTCGTCCGAAACCATGCACGGTCCGACCGGGTGGCGCGGGGTGCAGGCCTTGTCGAACAAGACGCACTGGTTCGGGTAGATCTTGCCAAGCACAACGCGCGCACAATCGCAGCCCGGGGGCATTTGGCCGGCGCGCCTGCGCATCTCGTCTCTCTCCAACTGAAAGCGCCGTGCCGCATCAAGCCGTTCGAATTCCGGTGCGAGGAAAAAGCCGGAACTTCTGATATTGCCAATGCCACGCCAATTGGCATCGCCGACGGTGAAACATTGGGCGAGCAGCCTCCGGGCAGTGGGATTACCGCCGGGCTTGGCAACCGATGCGTAGCAATTGTCGAGGAAAGCGCGGTTTTCCAGGCGTTGCCGCAGCACCGAATAGAGCGCCGCCAACAGACTGTCCGGCTCGAATCCCGCGATGGCTGTAGGAATGCCATGTCGGGAAATGACGAAAGCCCATTCTTCCGGCCCCATGATCGTCGCGACGTGGCCAGGCGCGATCAGGGCGTCGAAACCCGGTTGCTCGCTTTCAAGCAACAGGGCTACGGCCGGCCAGGTCAGTCGGCCCGATAGCAGGATGGCAAGGTTGGGCGGCAGCCCTTCCGCAACAAGAGCCGCGACAGGGGCAGTCGTCGTCTCGAAACCCGTCGCAAAGAAAACCACTTCGCGATCAGGATTGGCGCGCGCGACCTTCGCCGCTTCGGCGGGCGATGCAATCGGACGGACATCTCCACCGGCAGCGCGCGCCTCTTCCAGCGAGCGCGGATCGCTTTTCGGCACATTCGCCGGTACGCGCAGCATGTCGCCAAACGCGACGAGGATCACATTCTCCCGCAGCGCCAAGCCAATCGCTGCATGTATGTCCTCCTCCGGACAGACGCAAACCGGACATCCCGGACCCGGAATAAGCTCAATCTCCGGCGGCAGCGCGCCTCGCAAGCCAGCCATCGAGATAGAACGTTCATGGCCGCCGCAGACATTCATCACGCGTACGCGCCCCTTGAGCGGAAGCGCGCGAATACGCTCGAGCCATTCTTTAGCGCTACTGTAGCGTGCCCTCCCCTCGATGGTCATTTGGCGGCAGGGTGAGAGTGAACCAAATCGCGACCGTTGCGACTGGCCAGCGAAACCGCCTGAGCTTCGAGCCATGCGATCCAAGGTGCCAATGAGGCGCGACGCCGAGCGGAGACTTCGAACATGTCCACCGGGTTTCCGATCTTGCGTTGGTGAGCTATCGCCTGGGCCACGGAAAAATCGTCCAACACCTCGAGAAGGTCGCATTTCGACAATAGAACCAGATCGGCCGCACGAAACATGACCGGGTACTTAGCGGGTTTGTCATCGCCCTCGGTAACCGCAAGCAGGATTACATTCGCTTGCTGGCCCAAATCGAACATGGCCGGGCAAACGAGATTTCCTACGTTTTCGATGAAAAGAACATCGATCTCGGAGAGGTCCAATCCATGAATTGCCTCGTGGACCATTTCGGCGTCGAGATGGCAGGCCTGGCCGGTGGTAATCTGTATGGCCGGCACGCCCTTGGCCCTTATTCGTCGCGCATCATTATCCGTTTCGAGGTCGCCCTCGAGGACAGCTATGCGATACCTGCCACGAAGTTCATCTATTGTGGCTTCGAGCAGACTGGTCTTGCCTGCTCCCGGAGCGGACATAAGGTTCACGGCCAGAATTCCGCGCGCCTGAAAATGTTCGCGGTTATGTCGTGCCTGCTGATCGTTCCCGTGCAGGATGCCATGGGTCAGTTCGATAGATGTCGGGCTCGACGACGCGATCGTCGCGCTGCCCTCCTGTCGGTGGATATGTATTTGGCCTGTCGGCGAACACCCACAATCCCGGCACATGTTCGGTTTCCCCCTCGGCGTCAGGCGGCGATGTCCATCAACTCGATTCGCTTGAGCAACAATTCATCACCCGATTTCAATTCCACGCGCCATGTCCCGCAGCGACCGCATAGGAGGGCGTTTGGCGCAGCCGCGGTGCGCGCACAGCACTGGCCGCACCAGACGATCACGTCCGTAAGTTCGATTGTAAGTGTTGCGGTGCTGGCAATTGTACCGGGCTGCGCGATCGAGAAAGCGCGTTGAAGGAGTTGAGATTCGACGCCGGACAGCGGCCCAATCGCGACGACGACTTTCTGCACCGGCTGTCCCGGATACTGCCGCCCCGCCTGTCGCTCGACTTCTTCAAGCAGGCTCAGGCAAATCGACATTTCATGCATCGGTGACCGCCTCTGCCGCCTCATCCAAGAGCTGCCAGGCGCTCTGCGCTTCAGCTTCAGTCATTTTTTGAATTGCGTAGCCGACATGGACCATGACGAAGTCGCCAGGTTGAATGTGTTCATGCTGCAACAGGAACAGGCTCACAGCCCGCTCAATGCCTTTGGCTTCGCAACGCGCGACAAATCCGCCGCACTCGACCACCTGCATCGGAATAGCCAGACACATCGCGAAGCCGCATAGATCGTTACCCATTTTGTAGCATGACCAAGCGCTGGCTTAATTGATATTGCACAATGATTGCAGGCGACGCTCGTGCAACAATTAGAATCTAAGGATGGAGATGGCCTGCTCACCTCGTGAGACAGGTAGGGATGTCTTGTTGGTTCGACAGGAAGAGCCAGACGCGTTTGTTCGAGTTCTCCCGCGGGTCGCTCGGGTTTCGATTGGCAATAACGGAGATCCCTGATGTTTGGTCAGAGCCTCGCGCAAGAGCTTGAATATCGGGGCATATCGCGTCGCGACTTCCTGGGGTTCTGCAGTTCGATGGCCGCTGTCCTTGGGCTGCCGGCTGCGGCCACAGAGGCCATTGCCGCCGCTGTGGAAAATGAGGCGCGGCCGATTCTGGTGTGGCTCGAATTCCAGGACTGCGCCGGAAACACCGAATCTTTCCTCAGAGCGACCCACCCCACAGTTGCGGACCTCATTCTCGATTCCATTTCGCTCAACTATCACGAGACGATCATGGCGGCCGCTGGCCACCAGGCGGAAGGCGCGCTCAAAGACACGGTGCGCGACAATCAAGGCAAATATATCGCGCTCGTGGAAGGCTCCATCCCGACGGGAGCGGATGGCGCTTATTGCACAATTGGCGGACGCTCGGCGCTCGAGATTGCCCGAGAGGTCTGCGGCGGAGCCGCGGCGACAATCGCGGTCGGGACTTGTGCGGCGTTCGGTGGAATCCCCGCCGCTGCACCAAATCCCACCGGCGCGCTCTCAGTCGCCGACGCCGTTCCGGGCGTGAAAAATCTCATCAACATGTCGGCCTGCCCGGCGAACGCGGAAAACATAACGGCTTTGATCGTCTATTACATGACCCTGAAGAGGTGGCCGCCGCTGGATCGCTACCGCCGCCCGCTTTTCGCGTACGGCAAAAGCATCCATGACAATTGCGAGCGGCGCGCCCACTTCGATGCCGGGCAATATGTAGAGGCGTGGGGCGATGAAGCGCACCGGCATGGCCACTGCCTCTACAAAATGGGATGCAAAGGTCCCGCGACATCGCAAAACTGCCCGGTGGTGAAATGGAACGAAGGCACAAACTGGCCTATTGGCTGCGGCCATCCCTGCCTCGGATGCGCCGAACCGAACTTCTGGGACACCATGACACCGTTTTACAAGCGGCTTCCCAACGTCGCCGGCTTTGACGTCGGTAGCTGGGTCGATCCCGTCGGGCTCAGTCTTACCGGGCTGGCGGCGGCAGCAGCCGCCGCCCACGGTATCGGCGAGATCAGCAGAGCACGTCTCGGCAAGCGCCCCTCAGTCGAAGAAAAAGCGGGGTCGGAGTGATGGCGCATATCGTTGTCGACCCTGTAACCCGCATCGAGGGCCATCTTCGCGTCGAAGCGGAGGTCGAGGGCGGCCAAGTCACCCAAGCCTGGTCCTCGTCGACGATGTTCCGCGGTATTGAACTTATCCTGAAGGGACGCGATCCCCGCGATGCCTGGGCATTCGCGCAGCGCATCTGCGGCGTCTGCACCACGGTTCATGCAATTGCATCGGTACGCGCCGTCGAAAGGGCCATTGGCGCGATCCCACCCCCGAACGCAAGATTGCTCCGCAACCTGATCATGTCGGCGCAAGTGGTACAGGATCACGTTGTTCACTTCTATCACCTGCACGCGCTCGACTGGGTCGATATCGTCAATGCATTGAAAGCGGATCCCGCAAAGACGTCGTCACTTGCGCAATCGATTTCGGACTGGCCGTTGTCGAGCACTACCTATTTCACCGGCGTGCGCGACCGCATCAAGGCGTTTGTCGAGCGAGGCCAGCTCGGTCCCTTCGCCAACGCCTATTGGGGACATCCCGCCTACCGCTTGCCGCCGGAAGCCAATCTGATGGCAGTGGCACACTATCTGGAAGCACTCGACTGGCAGCGACGCTTCATCAGGATCCACGCCATACTGGGTGGAAAGAATCCGCATCTGCAAAGCTTCCTGGTCGGCGGAATGGCGACTCCGGTGGATCCCGATTCGCAAGACGCCCTGAACATGGAAACCATTGCGGCGCTCGACAAGCTTGTGTCGGACGGCGTGAAATTCGTCAGCCAGGTCTATCTCCCGGACGTGCTCGCGGTCGCATCCTTTTACAAGGATTGGGCGTCGATCGGCGCCGGCATCGGCAACTACATGTGCTACGGCGAATATCCGCTCGACGACGGCGAGAAGCCGGAACTGATGCTCCTGCCAGGCATCATCCGCGCTCGCGAACTGTCGAAGGTGGAATCCGTCGACCAATCCCATGTCAGCGAATGGATTACCCATTCATGGTACGAATACTCCGTTGGCGACGAAAAAGGTCTCAGCCCGTTCGAGGGAGAGACGTCGCCGCATTTCACGGGCCCGAAGCCGCCATTCGAGAGGCTGGACGTTGGTCAGAAATATAGCTGGCTGAAGTCCCCGCGCTACGACGGCGCACCGATGGAAGTCGGCCCGCTTGCGCGCATGCTTGTCGCTTATGCATCCG
>Ga0335069_10007086_pt1 | contig 16227 bp, 14 predicted proteins | sample Lox_Sample_11_FD_206714 | JGI IMG/M metagenome (GOLD analysis project Ga0335069, IMG submission 206714) | Soil microbial communities from Loxahatchee National Wildlife Refuge, Florida, United States - Lox_Sample_1.1 | ecosystem: Environmental > Terrestrial > Soil > Wetlands | place: USA... | reverse complement strand
GCTCGCCACGAGGAGGTTTCCGTGAACCACTGCCGAATCCTCAGCCTCTTCTTATTCGCTACTCTCGTTATCCTTTCCGCCTGCGGCGGCTCGCCTGGGCCCACTATTCGCTGCAACGGACTGTCGCTATCGAGCTGTTTGCAGAGTGTTGCGGTTTCGCCGACCACGGCCGATGCACAAAATTACCCCCACGGGCAGGTACAGTTTTCCGCGGTTGGGTACTATCAGGGGCAATCTTTCCCAGCTCCGGTATCTCCCATCTCATGGTTCGTGTGTCAGCAGGATGCTCCGACCACGGGCGTGACCGTCAACAACAGTGGGCTTGCGCAGTGCACTCAAGGCGCGTCTGGTACGTTTACAGTCTCCGCGGACGCGCCAGCCTTTTTCGGAGCATCTTGCCTTGCTGTTACCCCCTGCGGAGGCGGGTGCGAGGACATCATCGGCACGGCGCAACTTACCTGTCCGTAGTCGTTTCCTTGCGGAGCCCAGCTAGGCTTCCACAACACTGTTGTTTCTGCACATCACGCCAGCATTGGTTTCCGCTCACCTTTCCACATTCCTACCTGTGAACATCCCACGTGCAACTGTGAGTTCTTTGTGGAAGGCGTGGAAGGTTTGGTGGGTGATTCCCGATTCGGGCTCGGTATCAGCACGGGACCACAAATCGGGTATGGTCTTCCGACCAGCCTTGACTTGGGCGTAGGCGCTCCCGTAGCGATTTGGGACGGTCTTTCCACATTTCCAGAGCCATCCACTACTGCTACTAAAGGTCTGATATTTCTTCTAATATCTATTTGATATATAAGTAGAGCCATTCATAAAAGCGTTGGCAGCCGTCGTGAAACCGGCGACCAGCCACATCGGGAGACGGACATGGAGATTACAGTCACCAAGAGCGACCTGCTTCGAGAGCTGACCGCGACCCAAGGCGTGGTCGAGCGCAAGACGACAATCCCGATCTTGTCGCATTTTCTCTTCGAAGCCGCTGGAGACAAACTCGCCATCACCGCGACCGATCTCGATCTCGGCCTGCGTACCTCGTGCCCTGCGCGCGTGAAGAAAGAGGGCTCGTGCACCATTCCGGCGCGCAAGCTTTATGACTACGTGAAGCTGCTGCCCGATGGCGACATCACCATCAAGCTGCTCGAGAACCATTGGGTGAACATTCGCAGTGGGCGGTCGAATACGAAGATGGTCGGCATGGCGCGTTCAAATTTCCCCGCGCTGCCGACGTTCCCTACCGCAGGCACGCTCAAGATTCCCGGCCAGGTTCTTCGCACTCTGATCGCCAAGACCATATTCGCGATCTCCAACGAAGAATCGCGCTACACGCTCAACGGCGCGTTGATGGTCCTCAAGCCGGAATCGATCACCATGGTTGCGACCGATGGTCACCGCTTGGCGCACATCGAGAAGGCGCATGAAACTTTTCCCGACGTTTCCGAACTGAAGACGCTGGTTCCCAAGAAAGCCATGGCGGAATTGAACGCGCTACTGAACCAGAGCGAAGAAGATTCAGTCGAGTTTGGCAAAGATGAGTCGACGCTGTTCTTCCGGATAGGCGGCAGGATTCTGACGTCCCGGCAGTTGACCGGGCAGTTCCCGAACTACGAAGCGGTGTTGCCGCGCGACAACACCAAGTTCGTTACGGTGCGGTGCGAGGATATTTCGTCGGCGATCCAGCGCGTGGCGCAGTTTGCCGATGAGCGCTCGGGGGCGATCAAGCTGCGTCTGGAAAAGGGCGCGCTGACGGTTTCATCATCGTCAGCCGAGACGGGCGAGTCGGAAGATTCGATCGAGACCACGTACCAGGCCGACCCGATTGTGATCGGATTCAACTCGCAGTACCTGCTGGACTTCCTGAAAGCCGCAACGGGCGGCGATGTGAGGTTTGAGTTCAAGGACTCGCAAAGCGCGGGGCAGTTGCGTCCGGATGAGAACGGAGATGCGGAGTTCAAGTATCGTTATGTGGTGATGCCAATGAGGATTTGAGTTTGTCGGAAAGTGGGAGATGACCTGTGGAGAGGCCGGGGAGACCCGGCCTTTTGCATTTCTGGTGCAGCCATTCGGGATGTTGGCAATCCAATGCGGCAATTAGCGCAGAATGCTGTCCCGGAGGGACAATTTCCAATGGCCCGGCGATTTATCACCGGGTAGAAGTGCAACCAATCACGGAGTGCCGTGGGCACGACTGAGGTTTCTAGCTCGCCGCTCTCCTCATCTCCTTCGGCCGCGTATCCAGCCCAAAGTCGTGTTCGATGCGGGCGTACCAGGTTTCGTCGTCAGCAGACCAGAGCGTCGCCCATTCTTCGTCGCTGAAACTCCTTCGCCACTGCAGGAAGCCTTCCGCCCCTGCGCCCACCGGGTGACGCAACTGCCAAGTTCCACTCTCTACGACTTCCAGAATCTTGTCGGCCACGACCGACGGCGGAACGGGATGTTGTCTCAACGACGCTTCGAAGATCGCCGCAAGCCGCTCGTATTGCGGATAAGGCGAAGCGCCCGATCTCACTTCCAGCCGTCTTGCCATCTCGGTGTCAGTGATTCCGGGTTCGACGACCGCAACACGAACATTGAACATCTTCATCTCGCCAGCCAATGCTTCGCTAAGAGCCTCAAGGGCCCACTTGGTGGCCATGTAGGGTGTCAACGAAGGATTGCTGATCCGGCCGGCGACGGAGCTGATGTTGATGATGCATCCGCTGCGGCGCTGCCTCATGTGCGGCACTACTGCCTGAATGCATCGCAACGCGCCGAAATAGTTGGTCTCCATGACGGCGCGGAACTTCGCCAGAGGCAGTTCCTCGATCGATCCCGCCATCTCCACCCCCGCGTTGTTGACAAGAACGTCAATGGGTCCGTGCTGCTGGTGAATGGCTTTGAACCCTCCTGCGACAGACTGGTCAGAGTCCACGTCCATTTGCGAAATCGTGATGGGAAGGTTCTCCCGCGCGGCGACTTCCGCAAGTCGCGGTGAGCCCGATGGATTGCGCATAGTCGCGAGCACCGTGTGTCCGGCGCGCGCGAAAGCCAAAGCAGTTTCAAAGCCGATGCCCTTGCTGGTGCCAGTGATAAGAACGATCGCCATCCTCGCCTCCTTTTGGCGCTCCGAGAACCCCACTGAGTGTCCGGAATTTTACCGCTGGAGGGGTGGGCTGCCTAGCTATGTTTCTGGCGGGGAAAACTGCGGCATAAGCAGGGATTCGGCGAGCTGTTCCGTGGTAGCGTAAAGGCACAGATTGCGATTCCTAGGGGGGCGGCGTCCCACCAGAATGACGGGTGAGGTTTGGTGCAGTCCACCACTGAAGTCGTGGGTCGCAGAAATCGTGCGGTTGACTAATCGTAGGCAGCACGGGCCAGAGTTTCGTCATCTAATTCTTCTTCGTTGAAGGTTCGCGCCGTTGCGCCGATTCGCGTCGGCAGGAACGCGCACGCCCGCTGTTCCTGCGGGATACCCGTTTCCAGACTGAGGCCGAGAAGCTGCCTATTTCGACCAAAAGCGCAGTGCAAGACGCATCTTTCTTCCACGGAGGCCAGATGGGCGCGCTAATGCGCGCCAAAGCTTGGTCCACGACTCCGCTTGGTCCGCCACAGACGTGGCCGCAGAGTCTCACGACCGCCGTACGTATCATCCTGCAATCGCGGTATCCCATGTTCATCTGGTGGGGCAAGGAACTCACCGATCTGTACAACGATCCGTATGCGCCGTTTCTGGGAAAGAAGCATCCGGCGGCGCTGGGGCGTCCGGCGTACGAGGCATGGAGCGACATCTGGGAGCAGATCGGACCGCGGGTAGAGGCTGTGATAGAGCGAGGTGAATCGACTTACGACGAGCGCTTGCTGCTGATGATGAACCGGCACGACTACCTGGAAGAAACCTACTTCACGTTTTCGTACAGTCCGCTGCCGAACGACGATGGAGGGATTGGCGGGCTGTTCTGTGCGGTGACGGAGGAGACGGAGCGGGTCCTGGGCGAGCGGCGGCTGCGATTGCTGCGGCGACTGGCTTCGGAGACGTCGGAGTCGCGAAGTCCGGAAGCGGTTTGCGAGTTGGCAGCGAATTGTTTGCGCGAGGCAGACCGCGATCTTCCGTTCGTGCTGATTTACCTGCATGATCCCACGACGAACAGCCTGCGTCGCGCGGCGAATATCGGGATTGATGCGAGTCATGAGGCAGCTCCGGAGATGGTTCGTTGCGATGTGCCGTGTCCGTGGCGGATGGATGAGGTCATGTCCAGCGGAACGGCAATTGTGCTCGACAACGCCGAACCGGAGGCATTGCCGACGGGCGCCTGGACGGTATCTCCGCGTAAGACATTTGTCATGCCGCTGGCGCAGCAAGGGCTGGATAAACCCATTGGCATGCTCGTGGCGGGGGCGAATCCGCACCGCAAGATCGATGAAGAGTACACCGGGTTCGTTAGTTTGCTCGCAGGTCAGTTGGCGGCGGAGATCGCGAATGCGAACGCCTATGAAGCCGAGCGCAAGCGGGCGGAGGCGCTGGCGGAGCTGGATCGCGCAAAGACGGCCTTCTTCAGCAATGTCAGTCACGAGTTCCGGACGCCGATTACGCTGCTGCTGGGTCCGCTGGAAGAAGCACTGGCCGACTCGGCTCGGGCGCCGAAAGATACGGAGCGCCTGGAAACGGCACATCGGAATGGCCTGCGACTGTTGAAGCTGGTGAACTCGTTGCTCGATTTCTCGCGGATCGAAGCAGGCCGCGAGCAGGCGACATTCGAGCCTATCGATATCGCGACGTTTACCGCGGACCTGGCGAGCGGATTCCGATCGCTCATAGAAAAAGCCGGCCTGAAGCTGACGGTCGACTGTCCGCCGATTGGGGAGGAAGTATTCGTCGATCCCGAGATGTGGGAGAAGATCGTCCTCAACCTGTTGTCGAATGCGTTCAAGTTCACGCTGCAAGGGGAAATCAAGGTAACGCAACAGTTACGCGGACAGCGGCTGGTGCTGTCGGTCAGAGACACCGGCTCGGGTATCCCGGCACACGAGCTGCCCAATGTGTTCAACCGGTTCCATCGGGTGGAAGGGACGCGGGGCAGGTCGTTTGAGGGGACCGGCATCGGCCTGGCGCTGGTGCAGGAATTGGTAAAAGTGCATGGCGGCACGGTCACCGTGGAGAGCCGCGAAGGGCTTGGTACGACATTCTCGGTTTCCATTCCCACGGGCAAGGCACACCTGCCAGCCGAACGAGTGCAGGAAAAGGGTTTGAGCATCGTAGTGCCGAACCGGCTGGAACTGTTCCTCGAAGAGGCGGCGCGATGGATGGGCGGAGAACCACCCCACTCAATTAACGAAAGCTTGAATGGGGAACCCGCCGCGAAACCCAGGCTGCTGGTGGTCGATGACAACGCCGATATGTGCGACTACATCGGGCGCTTGCTCGGCGATGACTATGACGTGAGCTTTGCGCGCGACGGCGAGCAAGGGTCGCTAATGGCATTGAGAACGGTTCCCGACCTGGTGCTCACCGACGTGATGATGCCGGTGCTCGACGGAGTGGGGCTGGTCAGGCGGCTGCGCGACGACGTTCGCACGCGCACGGTGCCGATCATCATGCTTTCGGCGCGGGCGGGAGAAGAGGCGCGGGTGGCTGGACTCCAGAGCGGCGCGGACGACTACCTGACGAAGCCCTTCACGGCCGCAGAGCTTTCTGCGCGTGTGGCGACGCACGTGAAGATGGCACGAAAGCGCAAGGAAGCCGAACTGCGGGAACGGGAACTGCGTGGCGCGGCGGAACGAGCGCAGGTGGAGCTACAGAACGAACGCAAACGCCTAGCAGAGGTCTTTCAGAACGCGCCGGCATTCATCGCAGTACTGCGCGGACCGGAGTTCGTGTTCGAGATGACCAATCCGCAGTACGAGCGGGTCATCGGGAACCGGGACATCCTGAATAAGCCAATCAGGGAAGCGCTGCCCGAGGTAGAGCAGCAGGGCATCGTGACCCTGCTTCGAAACGTGTACGAAACAGGTGAGCCATACATCGCACACGGCTACCGCGTGAATCTGGCGCGCAGCGCCGGCGGCGCTCTTGAAGAGTGCTTCTTCGACTTTGTGTATCAGCCGATCCTGGAATCTGACGAAACCGTTTCGCGCATCATCGTGTTGGGAATCGACATGACGGAGCGGCATCGCGCGCAGGACGCCCTGGTTCGTACCGAGAAGCTGGCCGCCATGGGACGACTGGCGGCGTCGATTGCGCACGAAATCAACAATCCGCTGGCCTCGGTGATGAACCTGCTGTATCTCATCGAGAGCAGCGCGATTACCGATCAGGTTAGGATGTACGCCAAGATGGCTGACCAGGAACTGCGGCGGGTAACACAGATCGCGACGCAGACCCTGCGTTTCCATCGGCAATCGAGCGGGCCGAGCGAAGTGCTCCTATCGCAGGTGCTTGATTCCATCCTCACCCTATACCAAGGCCGGTTCACCAACGTAGGCATCGGCGTCGAGCGCGAGTTGCAAGATGGACGGCCGGTGGTCTGCCTGGAAGGAGAAGTGCGGCAGGCGCTGACCAACCTGATCTCGAACGCCTTAGACGCGATGCCGAGCGGCGGGCGGCTGCTGGTGCGCACGAAAGAAGTACATGAGGGATCGCAAAGCGGAGTGGCGATTACGATCGCGGACACCGGTCACGGCATGCCGGCCAGCGTGAAAGATCGCCTGTTCGAGCCGTTCTTCACCACCAAGGGGATGACGGGAACCGGTTTGGGACTTTGGATCTCGAAGGGGATCGTGGACAAGCACGGCGGCACGATTCGCGTGCGCACGCTGCAAGGGGAACGGACCCATGGGACGATTTTCCAGATATTCCTGCCGCACCAGCAAGCCAAAGAACTGGCAGCCGGCGACAAAGAGTTGATGGCTAGCTAAAACACCACCCTCCCTATACGGCTATTTCTCTTCAACTATCTTTACGATAGAGCAGGTCACGGATGGCGCGGCGGCGTTCGGCATTGGCTTCGGCTTCGGAGCGGCGCTCGTCGGCGTCGAGCTTGCGCCCCGATTTGGAATCGGCGTTGGCTTCTTCTTCAGTGCAGTCCGGACACCGGTTGGCAAAGCCGGGTTTGCCCGGTTTGAGTTCGAATTCTTCTCCGCACACAACACACTTTTTGATCGGGTAGGACATGACGCTCCGCCCTCTATTTTATCCGGTGATGGGATGATCGGGTGCTTGATCGGCTATCTGGCTAGCGCGAAGGGTTGCGGGTCACATCGAGCTTGCTGCGGCCGGAGATATGATCAGAGTTGGTTCACAATCCCTCGAAAACGCTGACTGGCGATGCAAAAACCCGATAGAACTACTTTGGCGACGATGCTGGCGGGGATGTGCACGTTCCTGAACGTGTACTCGACGCAGCCGCTGTTGCCGTTGTTGCGACGGGTGTTTGGCGCGTCGGAGCTGGCCGTGAGCCTGACGGTGAGCGCGACTATTTTCGCGACGGCGTTGCTGGCGCCGGTGATTGGCATGATTGCCGAACGCCGAGGGCGGAAGAAAGTGATTGTGCCGTCGTTGTTCCTGCTGACGGTCCCCACTCTATTTGCCGCGACATCGACAAGTTTGTCGGCGCTGATCTTCTGGCGCTTCGCGCAGGGGCTGTTTGTGCCCGGCGTGATCGCCGTCATTCTGGCCTACGTGAATGAAGAGTTCGCCGGACGCGGTGTGGGACGCGCCATGGCGGCGTATGTGACGGGAACGGTGCTGGGCGGGTTCCTAGGGAGGTTTATCGCTGGCGTTGTAGCGACGCATTGGAACTGGCGCGGAGTGTTCGTCGTGCTCGCCGGATTGAACTTGGTAGGAGCGGTCGCGGTGCAAGCCTGGTTACCGAAGGCGAAGAACTTCGTGCGGGCGGAACATCTGGGGCAGGTGGTGCAAGAAGCCAGGGCACATCTCAGGAATCCGAGTTTGCTGGCCAATTTCGGAATGGGTGCAAGCGTGCTGCTGGCGCTGGTGGGATGTTTCACGTACGCGAACTTCTATCTCGCGGGTCCGCCTTTTGGATTGAATTCCGCACAACTGGGCAGCATCTTCTTCGTGTACCTGCTGGGCGTGGTAATCACGCCGCAGGCAGGACGATTTCTGGATCGGTTTGGCTTCCGGCACACGACGCTTTTGTATTGCGCCATGATGATCGCCGGCCTGCTCCTGACGCTGGTGCGGTCGCTGGCAGTCGTGATCGTGGGGTTGGCAATATTCTCGTCAGGAATGTTCGTGGCGCAGGCGGCAGCCGCGGTGCAGACGGGAATGATCGCCGGACGGGCCCGATCCTCCGCTGCGGGACTCTACGTGACGTTCTATTACCTGGGCGGCACGATTGGTGCCACGATTACCGACTGGTTCTGGCACTGGAAAGGCTGGCCGGGATGCGTCGTGCTGCTGGGCGGCGTTTCACTCCTGAGCCTGTGGCTAGCATGGGTTAGCGTACGGGAAAACGCGGTCGAGAGATATCTGGCAGAAGGTGATCTGGATATCTGAATATCTGGCTTATAGGCATCTTGCTGATGGCTAAGGATGCCCGACCCCTCCCACACATACCTCGTTGACTTAACTGGTTCGTGACCAAAGTGATGTGCTGACTCGCGGGATTCGTCCTATAGTGCAGGTAAGTTACGCCCCCACGGCAAGGAGGGGTATGCCGCTTTCTGCGCAGTCACTGGACCAACTTTCTTACCTGCAATTCTGCGATGCGGAACAGATCTGCTCGCATGTGGCGCGGATCTTCGGTGTGAAAGCGACGGAAGTAGGCCTGCTGCGCTTGCAGGGCGGATATCTGAAGTTTGTCTTTCCCTACGAGCTGCGAACGCTGGGAGCGATTCCGCTGATGAGCTCGGCCGTGGCCGCCAAGACCGCGCTCAACAAAAGCGGCGAGGTGTTCAACGACTTCGTACGCGTGAAGCACTCCAGCATTTTTGAGATGGTCAAGCTGGGCACCAAACCGGATGAGCCGGCGATGGACGCGCAGACGATCCAGAAGATGATGTCGATGGCAATTTTGGATTTTGCGGGTAACGCCTTAGGCGTAATCCAGGTATCACGCAAGGGGCCTACTCTGCGCGCGGCGGGGCCCGACTTCACCGATGACGATTTGCAACAACTGCTGGCGATCCGGCCAGCGCTCGCACGCGTGATGATGAAACTGAAAGAGTAAGGCGCGCCCCACCCCTTGCCCCCGTAAAGGTGGGGCAAGCAATCGAAGAGTCAGGCAGCCCTGAATTCCGGACTGCGTTCCCGCTTGGCCTGTTGCAAAGCACGGTCGGTGCCCTCGGCGTCGAGGTCCGCGGTGTAAACGGGCGTGCCGGGTTGTTGCCGCCACGAATCGGCAAGAGTTCCGTCGTCAACCGGATCAAATCCCAGTTCGTCGACCAGGTGACGGGAGTTGCGCCTGTCTCCTGTGCGAGATCTTTCAGAGTTTCGGGTCCGCGGGAATTCGCGACGGACACTGTGTGTCCATGCTGCGACAGACGTCGGGTAGCGAGAATACCTATGTGCTTTGCGCTACACTGTCGGGCGATGAAACGACTTGTTCTATTAATCCTGCTGTCGGTGGCGGCGGCTGCACAGAATCCGAACGCAGATCTGACCTCGTATATCGATTCCATTCAGGCAATCGACAATCACGCGCACGTCTTTGCGCCCGACGATCCCAACGACAAAGGCTATGACGCGCTGCGCTGCGAAGAGTTGCCGCCCGGGGTAGGGCCCGATCCGGCGAACCTGCGCTTTGGAGAATTGACCAAGCTGGCATGGAACGCGCTATATGGAACCGAGCCTACGTCAGCCGATCAAGCGGAACAGCAGCGGCCGGAGATGCTGACGAAGGTGCGGCAGGAGCACGGGGAGAATACCTACGACTGGCTGCTCGGTAAAGCAGGCGTTAGCACGGTGCTGGCGAACCGGGTATTCATGACACCGGGATTGAAGCCACCGCACTTCCGGTGGGTGCCCTACGAGGATGCGCTGCTGTTTCCGCTGAATAACGATGCGCTGAAGGATACGAACCCGGACCGCAAGGCGCTGTTCACGATGGAAGATCAGGTACGCGACCGCTATTTGCGTGAATCGGGAGTAAGTTCGTTGCCGCCAACGCTCGATGAGTTTATCGAGAAGGTGCTGCGCACAACGCTGGATCGGCAGAAAAAGGCCGGAGCTGTGGCCGTGAAGTTGGAAGCCGCGTATCTGCGCGCGCTGGACTTCGCGCCGGCATCGCACGATGCGGCAGCGGCGGTTTACGTCCGTGGCGTAAAGGGTGAGGCTGTTTCGGCGTCAGACTACAAACTTCTGCAGGATTACCTGTTCCACGAAGTCGCAGTAGAATCCGGGCGACTCGGCATGCCGGTGCACATCCATACCGGGGCGGGATGCGGTCAGTCGTTCAATGATGCTGGCTCGGACCCGATGCTGTTAACGGCAGCGTTCAACGATCCTTTGTTGCGGGGAACGAACTTCGTGATGTTGCATGGCGGTTCGCCCTTCTGGACGCATCCGACGACGCTGATCGAGAAGCCTAACGTATACGTAGACACGTCGGTGCTGGAGTTAATGTTCTCGCCCACCGAAGTGGCGCGGATCATGCGTCCGTGGATCGAGACCATGCCCGAGCGCATTTTGTACGGCTCGGATGCGGACTTCATCGGGCCAGGGATGGCTTGGCCGGAATCGAACTGGCTGGCGACGCATCAGTTCCGGAAGGCGTTGGCAATGGTGCTGACCGAGATGGTGACCGACGGCACAATCACGCTACCGCGGGCGAAAGAAATCGCAAAAGAGATTTTGCGGGGGAATGCAGAAAAACTGTACGGGTGGAAATAAGTTAAGTCTTGGGTTCTCGAATAGAGAGCAAAACGCCTATGTACTGTCGAACTCTGGCAAGCAAAGACGCAGCAGCCTTGGAATGAAACTCAGCACGGCGACCAATCCAGTCTAGGCTCTTAAGCTGATCCACCAGCACAGCCCCTTCGACCTGGTCGAGGATGATAGGCAACGCAAAGGGGTAAGGTTTTCGCTTACTTGTGAGAGGGCAAACTACGGCCAGGCCGCTGGCTCGGTTGTAGCGAATGTCGGTGAGCACCAGGGCAGGGCGCCGCTTGGCTTGCTCGCGGCCGACCTGGGGATCAAAATCCAGGAATACAATGTCTCCGGCATCGGGCGTGTACGAGCTCACCATTCTACGGACTCCCGCCCCACCTCGTAAGCGGTTGAGATTTCCTCGTAACGATTCTCCGGCGTAATCTGCGAAACAAGTTGCGAGAGGCTGGGAACGCGCGCAACGCGGTGGAGTTGCAATGATCCGTCAGCTGCGATTTCAAGCTCCAAGGAATCGCCCTCGCGCAATTTTGCTTCCTTGGCAACATGTTTGGGGATCCGGACGGCGAGGCTGTTTCCCCATTTCAACATTTGAGCACGCATGCGAGCACTTCTCCTCAAGTGATACAAAGTATTCCCGAAGTATCTACATTGTATCATATAATGGTTGAGGCCACGGGCGTTAACCGAATGTCAACATCGTTACAATCCGCAGCAATCTCGGGTTACGACAGTCTGCACCTGCCCGCAGTCGTCCTGCTCGACAACATCCGCAGCATGTACAACGTCGGCGCGTTCTTTCGTGTGGCCGATGGCGTGGGATTGGAGAAGATTCATTTGGGCGGAATCACGGCCCATCCGCCGAAAAAAGCGATTTCAAAAACTGCGTTGGGAGCGGAGGAATGTGTCCCCTGGAAACACGAATGGGATGTGATGAAAATGGCGCAAGAGTTGCGCCAGGGCGGATACGAACTGGCGGCGATTGAAACCAGCCGGGAAGCCGTGGATCTATATGAGTGGCAGCCGAAGTTCCCGGTGTGCGTTGCGTTTGGCAACGAGGTCGATGGGCTAAATCGAGACATTCTGGAAGTGGCAGACACTCACGTACGCATCCCCATGCTCGGCCAGAAGAGCTCGCTGAATGTCGCAACCGCGGGCGGGATCGTACTGTATGAGTTGCTGCGGAAGTATTGTGGAGCAAACCACTCAGTTGTGGTGCACCGGTGACACGCGAACGGGAAGGCTAATCCAGATCGTTTTATTAAAACGTTGTAATAGCTTCATTTTTTGTACTGATGGCCGCGATAGAGATTTCTGATTTCCCTTTCGAACGCGCGTTCGGTACTCTGCATGCGCTGGACGTTCCAAGCCGAACTCCCCGGCCTCCGTTCCCTCCCTGCCGAGATCACGCCATAACCGCGGTCGGTTACGTGGCTTAGTTTTCCAAGCTTGTGAGTTCGTGCTGTCTCCTTCCTTTCGAGGTGCGCAAAGAAGGTTCTCAAGCCCTCTAACGCCTCTTTGCGCACTCTTTTTCACAATGGTCACCATTGCGGATTTCGATTCGGACAATAAGAACAATCAATAACGTCCTTTAACATGAGGAATCTAAGATATGGCTATGGATATGATGGAACCCACTCCGACGCTGGAATTCCTGCACAACGTAAGTACACGTATCGCCGCCGCAGATCCGCTGCACGAGGTGCTGGAAGAGATCGTCGCCTTTGTAACGGACCTGGTAAGTTGCGACTCTTGTTTCGTTTATGTCAAGGAAGGAGGAGAGTTGGTGCTGAGGGCTTCGAAGAATTCTCACCCGGAGCTACTCGACAAGCTGAAGGTGATGGTCGGAGAAGGCATTACGGGATGGGTGGCGGAGAACAACAAGCCGGTGGTGTTGACCGAAAACGCGTGGCAGGATGCGCGTTTCCGCAAATTTTCAGAACTGCCGGAAGATAGCTATGAGGCGTTCCTTTCGATTCCGGTCAGCTCGCGAGGATACGTGGTTGGGGTGCTGAACGTGCAACACAAGGCGCGCTATTCGTTTAGTCCGCGCGAAACCAAGATTATTGGCACTCTCGGTCACCTGGTGGGTGCGGCAATCGAACGCGAGCGACTGGAAGCGGAAGTAACGCAGCTCTCCGACAAGCTCGCAACGCGGAAGTTAGTCGAACGAGCGAAGGGGATTTTGCAGCGCGAATTGCGGGTGAGCGAGGAAGAGGCGTATTCCATTATCCAGAAGCAGGCGCGGCAGCGCCGCAAGCCGATGAAGGAAATCAGCGAGGCGATCCTGCTGGCCGATGAGATGAAGCGCGGTAGAACGGCCTAAACGTCTCGTTACTTGAGGATTCCGCGATCGCTCTTCTCGATGAAGTCGATGAGGTATTGCACGTCTTCGCTGGGTGACTCGGATTTAAGCTTCTCGATCGCCTGCGAAGTGTTCATCTTTGCGGCCAATAGATAACGATAGGCGCGATGCAGGCTCTTGATGCGCTCTTCGCTGAAGCCACGGCGCTGTAGTCCGACCTTGTTCAACCCATAAGCGTGCACGTCGCGCGCGGCGCTGGTCATAGAAAATGGCAGCACGTCTTGCGTGATCGTAGTACCTCCGCCGATGTACGCATGCGCGCCGATGCGCACGAACTGATGTACCGGACACAGAGCGCCAACCACAGCCCATTCTTCCACCGTCACGTGACCGGCGAGCGTGGCGGCGTTGATGAGCATCGCGTGATCGCCGATCTGGCAGTCATGGCCAATGTGCGTGTAGGCCATGATGAGGATGTGGCTGCCAATCCGGGTGATTCCGCCGCCCTTCGACGTTCCGCGGTTGATACTCACATATTCGCGAATAACGTTGTCGTGACCGATTTCCAGGCGCGTGGGTTCGCCTTTGTAGGTAATGTCCTGTGGTTCGATGCCCAAGGCGGCAAACGGAAAGATGCGATTGTTGTCGCCGATCTTCGTCGGACCCTGAATGACCGCGTGCGACATGACCTCGCAGTTCTCGCCAAGCTCCACATTGGCGCCGATCACGCAGTAAGGACCGACGCTGCACGAAGCGGCAACGCGGGCCGAAGCATCGATAATCGCGGTAGGGTGAATGGCCACGCTATGCGCCTTCCGCGGAACTGCTGCTTGGTACGCTGCGGGGAACCAAGCGGCAGGTGATTACGGCTTCGGCCGCGAGCTTGTCGCCCACATAAGCCTTGCCTTCCATGCGCACAGCGGTGCTTCGCCACGCGAGCACTTCAACGGCGATCTTCAGTTGATCTCCGGGTGTAACTGGACGGCGGAAGCGCGCGCGCTCGATTCCCGTGAAGACCATCAGCTTCGAGTCGCGGTCGGGGATTTCAGTGAGCAACAGCGCGCCGCCAGCTTGCGCCATGGCTTCCACCATCAGCACTCCGGGCATAATCGGGAAGCCTGGGAAGTGTCCCTGGAAGAAGGGCTCGTTGATGGTGACGCTCTTCAGCGCCACAATACGCTGCTTGCGAACGACTTCAACGACGCGATCGATCAGGAGAAAGGGATAGCGGTGCGGCAGGATTTCCATGATCTGGTTGATGTCGAGCGTGGTTGGAGCGGCATTTTCTGCCGCGATTTCGGTGGTTTCACTCATGCGTAGACTCGTTTGGAAAGGCGGGTTTACAGCAACCCAGCCAAACGCGCATTATAACCAATCCGCATGAAGACCCAAGCCAAGAAGGCTGCCAAGCTGGTCCCCTCGAACCGCTCTGCGCCGCTGCTCGAATATCTCAAGCCGCATTTGGCCGCGATGATCACCGTCATCGGCAACCTGGTGCAGTACGAGTCGCCGAGTCATAACAAGCATGCGGTCGATGAACTCGGGCAGTATCTCGTTGACGTGTTTCGCGGAGCGGGCGCGCGCATCACGATGCATTGGAGCGATCGTTTCGGCGATCACATGCAGGCGGACTTCGATGGCGAGGGTCCGCGAATCCTGTTGCTTGGGCATCACGATACGGTTTGGGATGTGGGTACGCTGAAGACGATGGCGATCCGCGAAGAGAATGGTCGGCTGTTCGGTCCGGGTGTGCTCGACATGAAGACGGGAATTGCGCAGGCGCTGTTTGCGATCGATGCGCTGCGAACGGTGCGCGGAAAGTTGCCGCGACCACTCACGGTTCTATCGGTGACTGACGAGGAAGTTGGCAGCGAGTCGTCGCGAAAAATCACCGAACGCGTTGCGAAGGACTGCGCTGCCGTGCTGGTGCTGGAGCCTGCGTTTGGTGCGCACGGAGCGCTCAAGACTGCGCGCAAAGGCGTTGGCAATTACACCGTTCGCGTTACAGGCAAGGCAGCGCATGCGGGACTCGATCCACGAAAGGGCGCGAATGCGATCCTCGAATTATCGCGACAGTTGCTGAAGATCGAGAAGTTCTCGAACGCCGGGCAGGGAGTCACGGTCAACCCCGGCGTGATTCGCGGCGGAACGAGAACCAATGTGGTGGCGGCGGAAGCGAGTTGCGATGTCGATGCGAGGGTGATCAAGGTAGCGCAAGCGGTGCAACTCGATAAGAAATTTCGAGCCCTGAAACCGCTGAATCGAGGATGCCGGATTGAGGTGGAGGGTGCGATCAATCGGCCACCGATGGAGCGAACGGCGGCCGGGGCCAGGTTGTTCGGTTTAGCAGGGGAGATCGGGGCCGAGCTCGGGCTGGACCTGAAAGAAGCGGCGGTTGGCGGCGGCTCGGATGGCAACTTCACGGCGGCGCTGGGCGTTCCGACACTCGATGGATTAGGTGCCGTCGGCGAAGGAGCGCATGCGGTGAACGAGTCGGTGGTGATCGAGCAACTGATCCCGCGAACGGTGCTGCTGGCGCGCTTGATCGAAGAGATATAGTTCATCAGTCTGTCAGTTCTTCAGTTTCTCGGTTAGTGATCCGACCTATTTCTGAAAAACTGATGAACTGAAATACTGAGTAACGGAATGCTCAACTTTTCGCGATTCGAATGCCTGACCTTCGACTGCTATGGCACGTTGATTGACTGGGAGTCGGGCATACTGGCGGCGCTGAAGCCGGTGCTGGCCGAGCACAATCGAACGCTGAAGGACGAAGAGTTGCTCGAGTTGTACGGCAAGTTCGAGGCGCAAGCCGAGGCGGGGGAATATCGTCCCTACCGGAAGGTGCTGCAGTTCGTGACGCAGCGCATCGGGGCGCGGCTATCGTTCGCGTTACACGAGAACGAGATCGACGTGCTGCCGGATTCGTTGCCACGGTGGCCGGCGTTTCCCGATACCGTGGAGGCGCTGCGACGGCTGAAGTCTCGTTACAAGTTGGCAGTTATCTCGAACACCGATGACGATCTATTTTCCGAGACGGCCAAGGCGCTTGAGGTATCGTTCGACTTCGTGATCACTGCCCAACAGGCGCAAGGCT
>Ga0335069_10007085_pt1 | contig 16228 bp, 11 predicted proteins | sample Lox_Sample_11_FD_206714 | JGI IMG/M metagenome (GOLD analysis project Ga0335069, IMG submission 206714) | Soil microbial communities from Loxahatchee National Wildlife Refuge, Florida, United States - Lox_Sample_1.1 | ecosystem: Environmental > Terrestrial > Soil > Wetlands | place: USA... | reverse complement strand
AGCACCATCTTCACCGTGTCGAGCATGATCGAGAGGTCGAACGCGACCGAGTAGCTCTTGATGTAATAGAGGTCGTACTGCAGCTTCTCGAGGTGGTCTTCGGTCGTCGCGCCGTAGCGGCACCGGACCTGCGCGTGACCGGTGACGCCCGGCTTCACGTAGAGGCGCTGCTTGAAGTAAGGCACCTGCTGCTCGAGCTGCTCGACGAAGACCGGGCGCTCGGGGCGCGGGCCCACCATGCTCATCTCGCCGCGCAGCACGTTCCAGAGCTGCGGCAGCTCGTCGAGGCGGGTCTTCCTGATGATGCGGCCGATGCGGGTGATGCGCGGGTCGTCCTCCTCGGCGAAGCGCGCGCCGGTGGTCTCGGCATCGATGCGCATCGAACGGAACTTGTAGAGCGTGAAGGGGCGACCGAGCTCTCCGGCCCGCACCTGCCGGTAGAGGATGGGACCGGGCGAGTCGATCGCGATGGCGATCGCCGCGAGGAGCATCAGCGGCGCCGCGAGCACCAGGCCGGTGGTTGCGATGGCGAGATCGAGCATGCGCTTCAGACGGCGCGTGGCCGGGCGCGCCGTGAACCCCTCGGCGAAGATGAGCTGCGACGGTTTGAGCTCACGCACGAAGATCTTGCCCGCCTCGCGCTCGTAGAAGGCGATCCCTTCCTCCACCTCCACGCCCCGGAACTTCACTTCCAGAAGCTGCTCCACGGGTAGAGTCCCGCGTCGGTCGGGGTAGGCGACGAGCACGACCTCGATGTGCTCGCGCGTGACCACGTCGTAGAGGTCCCGGTAAGTTCCGATGACGCCTCCCTCGGGGTCCACCTGGGCGCGGTCGCGCGCGAGCACGCCGACGAGCGTCATCCCGAGGTCGCGCCGCGTCTGGACCATGCGCGCCAGCTCGTGGGCCAGCTCGCCGTTGCCCACGACGAGCGTGCGCCGCAGGAAGTTCGAGCCCTCGGTGACGCCGTTGTAGAGGATGCGCCACGCGGGCACCACGACCGCGGTGAGCGCCAGTGCGACGAGGAAGACACCGCGGCCGATCTCGATGGGCGGCGCCACGTAGAACGCGAGCAGCAGCGCGATCGCGCCGAGCAGCAATCCCTGCAGCGCCCGCTCGTAGACGACGCGCGCGTGCCGGGTCGCCGCCAGATCGTAGAGGCCGGCATAGTAGAGCGCGCCCTGCACGACGAGGGCGAAGAGCAGCGCCTTCTTCGCGACGTGCGGCATCGTGAGCGCCGTGTGCATCCCGAGCCGTAGACACGCGGCCACGAGCACCATGACGGCGACGAGGGTGCCCTCGTAGCAAAAGAGCAGCAGCTTCCTGGGAGACCGGACGAGCTCGAACATCGCTCTCGCTGACCCTCCCTTCAGGGCACGATGACCGTGTCGCCCAGCTCGAGGGCGATGTTCTGCTCGAGGGCCCCGTGGTTGACGACGGCGCCGTAGTCGAACGGAATGCGCCGCTCGCCGCGCGCGTCGCGCCGCACGATGACGATGCGATCGGGATCGGCGAATCGCGTGAAACCGCCGGCGAGCGAGAGGCTCATGAGCACCGTGACCTCCTGGCCCGGTGCGAACTCACCCGGCTTGTTCACCTCGCCGACGACGTAGATCTTGTAGCTCTTGACCTCCTGGACCTGCACCGTGACGGGCGGGTCATCCTGGTAGAAGCGATGAAACCGCTGCTGCACGTCCGTGGCGATCTCGGCGGCGCTTCGCCCCGTTGCCTGCACGTCGCCGACGAGCGGCAGCGAGATGGCGCCGTCGGGGCGCACGGCGACCTGGGTGCTCAGCTCGTCGTGCTTCCAGACGACGATCTTGAGGGAGTCGCCGGGTCCGATTCGGTAGCCGAGGGCGCTCTCGGCCTTCCAGTTGTAGGTCGGCGCCGGCGCACATCCGTAGAGCACGGCGGCGGCGAGGGCGACACGCAGCCACATGGATCTCCCACGTGATCACGAGCCGCGCCGACGCCCACGACGCGAGCGGGAAGCCGCTTCTCGCAGGACTTCCGCGAACTCCCCTGCGAGAGCCCGCCTGTCGTAACGCCGCAGGTCCGCACCGTTTCGCCACGAGCCGCATCCATTCACCCCGGCGGCGAACGCACGCAGCCTCGCGTGGAGCTCGCTCGCGATGGCCTCCTCGTCGCGCGGAGGGAGCACCGGTCCCAGCGAGTGCCTGAAGGCGAGCCTGGCCAGCGCGCTCGCCGAGGGGGCGAGGGTGAGCACGGGGCGACCGAGGCGCATCAGCTCGAACACCTTCGCGGGGTAGATGCGCGCGGCACCCGGGACGTCGTCCAGCAGACAGAGCACGAGGTGACTCGCGGCGAGCTCGCGCAGGACACGCGCGTGTGGGACGTACCCGACGCGCTCGACACCAAGCGCATCGGTTCCGTCGAAGGACGGGAGCTCGGTGTCGACGATGCGGCCGACGAATCGCACGTGCATCGGGCGAGCGAGGTCGGCGTCCCGCTCGTGCAGGCGCCTCACGGCGCCGAGGAGGCCGCGTGCGCTCGTCAGCGCGAACACGGTGCCGGCGTAGGTCACGACGAAGCGGTCACGCGGCGGATCCGGCAGGTCCGCGGGGAAGTCGTCCGGGTCGTAGCCGTTCGGGATCGCGTGCACCCGCGCCGGGTCGACCGACGGGAAGCGCGCGAGAAGATTCTCCCGAAACTCCTCCGTCGCCGTGACGACCGCGTGGGCGCGTCGGAGCAGCGCGGCTTCCAGCGGATCGCCGAGCGCGCGGGCCACGGCCGAGCGGCCCATCTCGTAGCTCGCGCGGAGGGTGCTCCACTCGTCTCGGTAGTCGAGCACGACGCCGAGGCCGGACGCCCGGGCGAGCGGCGCGAGCAGGAACTGCGAGAACGGCGGACCGCTCACGAGCATCACGTCGTCGCGTCCGGCGGCGATGCGCGCGAGGAGCGCGGCGTGCGCCGCGGGCTGCCAGAGGACCTGCGGATCCGGGAAAAGGAGGTTGCGTGCGACCACCGAAGTCACACTCGTGCGCGACTGCCACGCCTTCGCCTTCGCTTGGTAGCCGGGCTCGAGGGTCGGCGCGCGCTCCACCGGCACGTCGAGCGGCACGTCGGCGAGCAGGGACTCGTCTCGCAGCGGGACGCTCGGGTTGCGCACGGTCAGCACGGCAGGGCGGACGCCGTGCTGCGGCAGGTACTTGGCGAGCTTGACGACACGTTGCACGCCCGCGCCGCCCACCGGAGGGAAGCTGTACGACACGAGAAGCGCCCTGATCTCGCCGTGGGTCACGTGCGCACGGCGGGTGCAACGCGTATACTCGTCCGCTCGATGTCCAGCGTCCCCTTCGTCACGATCGCCATCCCATGTCGCGACGAGGAGCGCTACATCGAGGCCTTCATCCGGTCCTTGCAGGCTCAGGATTGGCCGAGTGATTGCCTGGAGATCCTGGTCGCGGACGGCATGAGCATGGATGCGACGCGCGAGATCCTCGCGCGCCTCGCCGCCGAGGACGCCCGCGTGCGCCTCGTGGACAACCACGCGCGCATCCAGGCGGCCGGCCTCAACGAGTGCATCCGCCGCGCGCGCGGCGAGATCGTCGTGCGCATGGACGTGCACGCCGATTATCCGAGCGACTTCGTCCGACAGTGCGTCGCGGTGCTCGAGCGGACCGGAGCCGACAACGTGGGGGGCGCCGCGCGTCCCAAGGCGCGCTCCTTCTTCCAGCGATGCGTCGCGGCGGCCCTGCGAAGCCCGCTGGGCATCGGGGGTTCGCACTATCGCAAGGAGGACGCGGAGGGCTGGGTCGAGAGCGTGTGGCCCGGCGCCTTCCGTCGCTCGGTGTTCGAGCGCGTGGGTCTCTTCGACCCCCGCGCCGTGACGAACGAGGACGCCGAGCTGAACCAGCGCCTCGCCGACGCGGGCGGCCGCGTCTACATGAGCCGTGATATCGTCTCGCACTACTACCCGCGCGAGTCGCCGCGCGCGCTGGCGAAGCAGTACTTCAAGTACGGTCAGGGGCGCGCACGCACGCTGCTCAAGCATCGCCGCTTCCTGTCGTGGAGACCGGCGCTGCCGTTCCTGTGGCTCCTCGGAGAGACCGCGCTTGCCGCCACGTCGCCCTGGCAGCCGCTGTTCTCGTGGTCGCTCGCGGCGTACGCGCTCGCCACGGGAGCGGAGGCCGTGCGCGTGGGCCGTCGCGAAGGCGCGCTCGCCGTCCCGGTCGTGTGGGCGGTCTTCCCGATCCTTCACGTGTCCCATGGCGCGGGCTTCGCGACCGGTCTCGTGCGGTATGCGCTGATGCCGGACTGGACGACGCCCGCCGAGAAGATCGCGCCCACACCCGTCGCGACGGGCACGAGGGTCGCCGTCGCGCGGTAGCCTCCCTAGCGGCAGGTCGCGTCGAGGTCCGCCTGCAGAGCGAGGGCGAGGGCCACGTGCTGCTTCTCGAGGTTCTGCATGCTCGTCGCGACGAACGCGAGGCGCGAGCCGCTCACGACGGGCGCGATGACGGCGTCGAGCAGCGCCTGGTCGCGCAGGTGCCAGAGCACCTCGTCATCCGCGTAGGCCGAGTCGATCGACGCGCTCGCGGCGATCGCGGTGCGATCGCGCGCCGCCGAGTCGGCGATGGCCTGGGCGACGCCGCTGGTGCGCGGCGCGATCGCGCCCGCGCGCAACTGGCCTTGCAGCTGCTCGAGCACGAGTGTGTGGTCCGTGAGCATCTTTTCCGCGAGTGCGACCGCCCGCGAATCGGAGAGGTTCGCGCGGAGCTGCATCGTGGCGTCCACCTGCGCCTGGTTGGCCGCGGCGAGGATCGCGGCCATCTCGCCGTCGGGGCAGCTGCCCCCGTCCGCTGCATCACCACCTTCCTTCACGCCGCCGTCCGCTGCGCCTCCGTCCACAGTGGCTTGCGCGCCGACCTCGGTCGCTGTGCCACAGGCGACGAGCGTCGCGAGGCCGAGGGCGACCGTGAAGACAACCGACGTCGGCGTGCTCATTGGATCGTCACCTGCGCGCGGATCTCGTTGTTGTCGTAGTTCGACTCGGGCAGGTAGTGCTGCGCGTTGACGAGGATCGACACGATGTACGGCCCCGGCGCTACGTCGGTGACGTCGATCCACTGGCAGTCCAAGCCTGCCCCGTAGTCGTCTTCCCAGCCCACGTGCAGGCCCTGGTTGTTGCAATTGTAGGGATTCGCGGGATTCGCCGGCGGCGGGTCGAGCGTGGGGATCGGGTCGACGTCCTCGAGGCAGAAGCCCTGCTTGTGCCCCACGGCGGCCACCGTGACTCCGTCGGCCTGGTAGAGCGTGTACTGCGCGACGCCCCTGAAGTGATAGTGCATGTGGCAATCCGACCAGACGAAGCATGCGTTCTGCGTCGGGTCGCCGACCGTCAGGTCTGCGTTGCCGATGTTCTCGGTCGCCGTGTCGAACATCAGCAGCTTGCGCGTGCCGGGGGTCAGGACGCACCCCTCGACGATGGCGCAGTCGGTCGGCGTGAAGGTCCTCGTTTCCTGCACGAGCGAGCCGATGAGCGCATCGGGATCCGCCGTGAGATCGGGACACGGTTGCCCCGGCGCGCACGGGGAGAAGCCGCACGATTGCGGCCCCGTCGTCAGTCCTCCGTCTCCGCTCGCTTCCTCCGAACCCGTCGCGTCCACGGTGGTGGTCGCGTCGTCGGGACCGCTCGTCGCGTCCATCACCGGCCCGAGCGAGGCGCCGCCGTTGGGATGCGCCGGCTCCCTCGGTCCGCGAAGCGATGCGTCGAACCCGGCGTTGCCGCCGCCGCCGCCATCGCCCGACTGAGCGTGCGACCCGCCCCCGCTGTTGCCGCAGGCCGCGACTGCCAGCGCAGAAAGCATTGCGAGCAAGTGCTGCTTCATGCCCCAGCGCTAGTGCAACCCGCGAACCCGCAGGAAGCGACGAGCGCGAGACGGACCTCGGTCGCCCGACCGACGCAAGCACCTCTTGCAACCACGAGGCGCCATGATCGAATCGGGTTGGGCGGACACGACGCTGCGGACGCGCATCAAGCCGCTCGCCGTGCGGGCCCTCACGGCACACGCCCCGGTCGCCGGTCCGCTACGCTCGCTTGGGGAGCGTTCGACACATCGTACGCCCACGTCGGTTGCTTCCAGTCGCCGGGGCCATGGCCGGGCCGCCGCGCACCTAGCCTGAAGTTGCTTGCATAACGCGCTCACCGCACGACGTTCGCGGAATGATGAAGCGCGTCGCGATCTGTGTGCTGTTGTCGGGAGCATGCTCGACATCGCCATCAGCCAGCACGAGCTCGGGAGACGCCGGGCACGGCGGAGCGATCCAGGGCCCCGAGGGACCGATCCCGGATGCATCGTCGACGGTCGACTCGTCGACGGTTGACTCCTCGACGGTTTCGTCGACGGTCGACGCCGGGATCCCCGACGCAACGTCTCCCGAGGGTGGCGCTGAGGCCACCGCGACGACACCGGGCGCCCACGTGCGATTCGCCGACTGGACGTCGGACGCGCCGGCCGCGGGCTTCTCGTTCTGCCTCTCGCCGAACGGCACCTCGACGTGGATGGGACCGTTCCTTCCGCAGGGACTCCCGTTCCCGGGCACGGCCGGCGCCTACGCCGACGTTCCGCCGGGTAGCTACGAGGTACAGGTGGTCGCGGCTCCAGGCGGCGATTGCAGCACCGGAGTCATTCCGGCGTCTTACGGGCTCCCGACGCTGGTAGACGGCACGTACGCGACCATCGCCACGCTCGGCAACCTGATGCCCAGCGGCGGCGACGCGAGCATGAAGGTGGCGGCGTTCCTCGATGACGTGAGCGGGACGCCCGGGGGGCTGAGGCTCCGCGCGATCAACGCCGGCTCCGAGATCGGCTACGCCGAGATCGGCACCGGGTCGCAGGCGGCGGGCAACTTCTCCGTGGTGTTCCCCGACGTTGCGTTCGGAACCGCGGCGACCATGACGGTCGACGGCGGAACGACCGACCCGAACGGCTACGCCCTGCTGGGGCCGTTGTCCGGAGTCGAGCTGAGCGCGTACCCGGTCGTGGGGAACACCACCCAGTCGGCGACGGCCTCGCAGGTGTCTCTCGGAGCGGGCATCGCGGCGACGCTCGTCATCGTGGGAGCCGCGGACAACGGCCCGCCCCCGCAGATCGTGATTTGCAACGACGTCGCCGCGGCCGGTGGCGCCGCTTCACCGTGCACGTTGTACAGCCAATGATGGCTCGCGTGGAACGCGTCTAGCAGGCCGGCGTCACGTGGCGATCGCGGGAACGCTCCTGCTCGTCTTCGTGTCGCTTCTGAGGCCGCAGGAGTTCATTCCGGCGCTGCGCCCGCTCTCCATCCTGAATCTGTGCGCGACGATCGCCGTCGTCGGGCTCGCCTTCGAGCTCGCGCTGGGCAAGCAACGTCCACCATCGACGCCTCAGCTCCCGTGGCTCGCGGCGTTCATCCTGTGGGGCTTGCTCGTGACCGTTCCCCGGACGGGCTCCGAGGGCCTCACGGCCACGTGGGACCACGTCGGCCTGAGCACCATCTTCATGCTCCTCGTGGCCTTTTCGGCGCGGACGTGGGGCCGCTTGCGCTCCGTCTCCGCGATGCTGCTCGGCGTCGGCGCCCTTCTCTGCTGCGTGTGCATCCACCAGGCGATGCAGCCGAGCGAGTGCATCGTCATGGATGCCTCGGCGGGCAACGACCACGCGGGCGAGGGCGCGCCCGACGGACGATCGTGCGACAGCGCCTGGGAGTGCGAGCGCAACGGGAAGCCGCACACGGACTACGCGTGCGAGAAAGTGGGGCTCTTCGGTACGTTCAGCACGGGCAAGCGCGTGCGCTGGCGTGGCACGCTCGCCGACCCGAACGAGGTCGCGGTCGCGCTCGCCGCCATCATGCCCTTCTCGCTCGCGTTCGCCGCAGTGGCGCGCAGGTTCTGGGTGAGCGTCGTCACCGTCGTCATCATCGGTCTGACGCTCGTGACCGTGATCGACACGAGCTCTCGAGGCGGGCAGCTGGTCGTCCTCACCGTGTTCGGCCTCTACTTCGTGCGGCGCTACGGCTGGAAGGGGCTTCTCGTCGGCGCCCTCGTCGCGGCGCCGGTGCTCCTCTTCGGCGGACGCTCGGGCGAAGAGGCCGAGTCCTCGGAGGTGGAGCGCCTCGACTTGCTCTACGAAGGCATGGACATGATCCGCGCTCACCCCTTCATCGGAGTGGGCATCGGCCAGTTCGTGGAGAACGTGCCGACGGCACAGACGGCCCACAACTCGTACGTGCTCGCATGCTCGGAGCTCGGGTTTCCCGGCAGCCTGCTCTGGCTGATGCTCGTCTACACCTCCATCAAGATCCCCTGGACGGTACTGTCGCGACCGCCCGCGGGACTCGATGCGCGCGTGCTGCCGTTTGCGCTCGCGCTGGTCGCGGCCTTCGCGGGGATCATGGTAGGCATCTTCTTTCTCTCGTTCTGTTACAAGGCCTTCCTCTTCATCTACTTCGGCATGTCCGGAGCGCTCTATGGCCTGGTGCGGCGCTCCTGTCCGGAGTTCGAGGTGCGCGTAGCGCCCAAGGAGATCGCGCGAGTCCTGGTCGCAGACGTGGCGCTGCTCGCGTTCGTCCTCGTCTTCAGCCACGTGAAAGCAGCGCACGCATGAGCGGCCGCTGGCTCGGTGTTCTCGTGTGCACGATCGTCGCGGGAGGCGCGGGGCACGCCTGCCTGCGCAGCGAGATGTGGCCGGGGCCCAAGGGAGTCCCTGCGTCTGCGGTGCCGTTGCCGGTATCGGCGCCGGCCCCCGAGGAGAGAGTGGGCTCCCAGCAGCTCGACCACGAGCGAGGGTCGCACCCGCGCATCCTCCTCACGGCGGACCGCCTCGCGGCGGTGCGCGGGCTGCGCGATGCCGGAGCGCCATCGTGGCGCGCGCTCCAGGAGCAGTGTGACGAGGACGCGCGCACCCGGATCGACTCCGGTTACCAGGCTTGGGCCTGGGCCAACGCCGCGCTCGACCTCGCCCTCTGCCATCAGGTCACGAGGCGCCCGGACTACGCGCGGGCCGGAGTCGAGTACCTGCGTGCGCTGCTCGACGACGGGGAGAAGGTTGGCGATCACGCCGGCGGCGACGACGAAGTCCACGGCGACGACGGCTACGCCATCCGCACCCGCGGGTGCTTCGGCGCCATCGCCTACGACTGGCTCCACGACACGCCGCCGATGACCGACGATCTGCGCAAGCACGCGGTGGACCGCCTGGTCGCGTGGACGCGCTGGTTCGGAGAGCACGGCTACAACAACGACCAGCCGATCTCCAACTACTACATCGGCTACTTCGGCGCCGTCGCCTTCGCGGGGATCGCCGCGCAGGGGCACGATCCGCGCGCCATGGATCTGCTCCGTCGCGCGCAGCACATGTTCGAAGTGGAGATCGTTCCCGCGTTCACCCGCAAGCTCGCGGGCGGAGACTTCCCCGAGGGCTGGCAGTACGGCGACATGGTCGGCGCCGTCCTCGCCATCTTCACCGATGCCGAGGGCGCCAGGGGCGGCCGCTCGGCGATCGAGCGGTTTCCGTGGCTGCGGCAGACGATCGCGTTCCGCGCGCACGCGCTCTTGCCGGACGGCAAGCACATGCTCGACAGCGGCGACTGGAGCGACAAGCCCGCCACCGCGCCGCCCCACACGCTGCTCGCGCTCGCGACCGTGCTTCCTGCGAGCGATGCCACCGAGCGTCAGGCCCGCGCGCTGGCGAAGCTTGCCGCGGACCCGGACGAAGACTGGAAATGGATGGTCGCGCTGGCGGACGACCCTTCGCGCATCGCGCAGGACCCGCGCACGGGGGAGCCCGCCTACCTGGCGCGAGGCACGGGAACGATGACGGCGCGCACCGATTGGTCGCCGCGCGCCGTGTGGGCGTCGATGACGAGCGGACCGGCACTGGCCGATCACCAGCATCTGGATGCAGGGCACTTCGAGATCGTGCGCGGCGACGACGCCCTCGTGGTGGACGGCGGTGGGTACGGTTCCTTCTCCAGCCTGAGCCACAACGTCATCGCGATAGACGACGGCAGGGAGAACGACCCGTACTCGCCGAGCCAGAGCGGTTTTGGCACGTCGACCAGCATCACCCGCTGGGAAAACGAGCGCGGCTGGAGCTACGGTCTCACGGACTACACGAGCGCTTACGATCCCAAGGGCTATCCGAGCGAGACGACGAGTCGGTCCGTGCGGCGGGCCGAGCGCGAGCTCCTCTTTTCCCGTGCGCCCGTTGCCGGCGCTGCGGAATCGGCGCGCGTCGTCGTGTATGACCGGATCAGCGTCAACCGGCCGAGCTACCGCGTGACCTTCCTGCTCCACGGCGGAGCCGTTCCGCGAGTGGACGGCCCGGGCCTGCTGCGCGTCGAGGTCGGCAAGAGCGTCGCCTTCGCCAAGACGCTCTCGCCGGTCGATGCGACGCCGGCCCTCGTGCGTGAACCGACGAACCTCGGCGAGGGCGTGTTCTACGACAACGATCCGCCCGACGGCGTGACCACCGTGCGGGCCGAGGTGCGCTCCCCGGTGGGCAACGTGGAGCGCCGCTTCCTGCACGCCATCGTGGTGGGGCCGTCGGACATGCGGCTGCCGGCCCTCGCGCGCATCGAAGGCCAGGACGTCGCCGGCGTAGCCATCGCAGACGAGGCGTACGTCTTCCCTCGGGCTGCCCCACAGACGCGCGCTGCGTCGCTCGATTACCGCGCGCCCGTGTCGGCCACCCGACACATCGTCGCCTCACTCGCCCCGGACGCGCGCTACGCCGTTGACGTCGAGCGCGACGGCGAGGTCTGCCACGTCTCGCTCGAGCCCGGCGACGGCAAGACCGCATCCCGCGCTGGCGTGCTCGAGGTGGATCTCGGCACGGGCTGCACCTTGCGCTGAACGCGCCCGCTATCGGGGTCGCCATCGACGTCCTGCGAGCGTAGCGAGCGCCGCGATCGCGAGGATCGTCGCACCGAGCCTCCAACGCGCGCGCCTCTCGGACCGCGCCACCCACGCCGGCGCGGCTGCTCCGAGTGGCTCCGGGTCGCGCCCCGTCGCGATGGCCAGCAGCGCGCGACGCGCCTGGAAGAACCGATCGCCACGCGCTCCCCACGACGGCGCATCGTCGCCGTCGACCGCAGCGAAGGCCGCCGGAATCAGCCACGTGGATACCGCGTCGGCCTTCTTCGCGTCGCGCGTCCGCGCCATCTCCAGATACGCGCCATCCTCGACGCCGCGCCGCCAGTTCTTCAGCCGGATCGATGGAATCACTGCCGCGACGCCGAGTGAGTGCTCCTGAAACGCGTCCGCCTGTTCGCCCGGATACACGAGAACGCCGCCGCCATTCTCGAAGTCGCCGTCGTCGTCGCGGAAGGTCTCCGCCTCGACGAACGGATCGACCGGATGCGCATCGTGGCGTCCGTACCAGTAGGTCGCCTCCCAGTAGAACCATCGCGGTATGCCGAACATGGCCGCGAGCCACCCGTTCACCCGAGGCGAGATCGCTTCCGCATCGAGCCTGAACGTCCCCGTGTGTGGTTCCGCGCCGTTGTAGACCCACACGTCCTTGCCGAGCGTCCGGGCCGCCTGCACCTGGCCCTCGTCCCACGACGCACTGAGCATGGCGACGTCCACGGGTTGTGCCGAGGGATCGCGCGTGCACGTCTGCGCGACGCGCACGCGTCGCAGCGTCGCGTCGTTCGAGCCGCGAAGGAGCGCGCGCCAGGCGCCCGCGCGCGGGCTGTCGCATCGCTCGTCGGTTGCATAGAGGAAGACGTCGGTGCTCTCCCAGAGCTTCGCGTCGTTCGCCGCGCGGGCCATCTGCTCGACGGCGACGATGGACTCGTAGCGCGGGTCGCCGAGGTCGCCGTACGCGCCGAGGGCCAGCACTCCATCGCCGATGCCTTGCGCCGGGCCGAGATAGCCGCGCGAGCGCGCGTAGAGCGATCCGTCGAGCGCGTCGATCTGGCGCACGACATCCGCCGCGGTCATAGCGTCGTGCAGCGCCGCGATGCGGTGTTCGTGGAGGACCACCCAGAGGCTCTGCTCGGAAGCGGCCTTTCCAGTGCGCCGCGCGACGTTGTGTGCGTCGTAATAGACCATTGCGCCCGACATGCGATCCGGGAGCACCGGGTCTGCGACTTCGAGCTCGACCGGGATCTCGGCGAGCGCGCGCGCGCCGTCGCGTATGCCGATCGTTCCGCGGTACGTTCCTGGCACCAGCGGGCGCGGCACGTTGATGTCGATCCACACGATGCCGTTCGTGCGCGGCTCGATGCGCATCGGATATGGGGCCCACGCGGGCGCGGAGTCGATCGGGATCAGCGCGTCGGGGACGGGGCCAATCCACGACACGGTGTCGCGCACGCCGGTCGACGCGCGGCGTACGTCGAGGAAGTGTTCGACGAAGCGTTCGATGGGACGCGGAAACGATGGCGCGTCATTCGAAGAGGGCGTTTCCGCGATGACCGAGCCGTCGGGCGCGTCGAGGCGAGGGATCTCCACCGTCACCGACGCCAGCGGATCGGCGTCGGCCTCCACGACGACCTGCAGCGCGACCGACTCGTTTCGCATGGCGAACAAGCGAACGGGCTGGCCCGGTGACCAAACCGGATTGTGCTCGCCCCGCTCGAACGGTGTCATAGTGGCATCGCGACGGATCTTCTCCCCGTCGTCGATGACCCATACGGATGGCGACGCGTGCACTTCTCGCGCGATCGCTGCACCGAGTAGGGTCACTGCCCCCGTCGAGAATGCTCGGACGGCGCGCTGCGCCCGCAGGGCACCACGAAGCCGCCCGAACGAGTCCCGAGCCACGCGCCGAAGCAAAGCAACACGCGCGCCGGGGAGGCCTCCTTTTTGCACTCGAGCGCTTCGGAAGAACACGGATGGCAGCATCACGTCGGCATCCAGAAGCTCGTGCACGCCACGCACGATGACGCCGGTAGCCAAGCGCGCGATCCGCGGTGCCGCCTGGACCATCGCGACCAGCGTTGGGTCGCGCGCGCTCGGGCTCGTCGGCACCCTGGCGATCGTGCGCTACCTGCGCCCCGACGAGTTCGGCGAGGTCTCGGCGGCGTCGGTCGTGACGCTCTCGGCCAACCAGATCTCGACGCTCGGCACCGGCATGTACGTCATCGCCTATCCCAAGGCCGGGCGCGACAAGATCTTCCACGCCACTGCCTGGCACATCGCCAGCGGCGCGTTGGCGCTCCTGGCGGTGGTGCTGCTGCGCGGGCCGCTCGGGCCGATGTTCGACACGCCGCTCATGGGGCGCTTCGTCCCCGGGCTGGCGCTCTCGGTCCTGCTCGATCGCATCGGCTACGTCCCCGAGCGCGTGCTGGTGCGCGACCTGCGCTTCGGCCAGGTCAGCCTGGCGCGCACCGCGGGCGAGCTCGGCTACACGACCGTGTCGGTGGGCACGGCGATGCTCGGCTGGGGCGCGATGTCGATCGTCTACGGCAACCTTGCGCGCTCGATCCTGCGCCTGGTCCTGACGGTGGCGCCGGTCGACCGGCGCGACTGGTGCGAGCCGCACCCGATCCGCAAGCAGACGCTCCTCGAGCTGCTCGGCTACGGCACCACGGTGTCGATCGCCGGCGTCGCCGCGTTCGCGCAGCGGCGCTGGGACAATCTCTTGGTGTCGCGCCTGTTCGGCCCCGCGGTCATGGGCGCCTACAGCCTCGCCTACAACCTGGCCGACATCCCCGCGGTGCAGGTGGGCGAGCAGATCACCGACGTGCTGCTCGCCTCGTTCGCGCACGTCGAGGCGGAGAACCGCGAGCGCTCGCTGCTCCGCGCCACCGCGCTGCTCGGCCTCATCATGTTCCCGCTCGCCGTCGGGTTGGGCGCGACCGCACCCAGCATCGTGCGCACCTTCTTCGACCGCAAATGGGCCGACGTCGCGCCGATGCTGATGCTGCTCTCGGTGCTGTCGGTGCCGCGGCCGGTGGCGGGCGCGCTTACTGCTTACCTGCATGCGATGAAGCGGCCGCGCACGGTCATGTGGCTGGAGTGGTTCAGCGTGGCGCTGCTACTCGGCGGCATCGCCACCGTCGGGCGGGCCGGGCCGCGCTGGGCGTGCGGCGCGGTTGGCGCGGCGTTCTGCCTCCGCGCGCTCGCCACCATGTGGGTGATTCAGAGGCGCGACGGCACGCGGGTGCACGCGTTCCTGGTCAAGCTGCTGCCGCCGCTGGGCGCGTGCCTGCCGATGGTGGCGGCGATCCTGATCGTGCGCCACGGCTTGGGCCACGTGGGCGTGCCGTCGGGAGTGTCGCTGATCGCCGAGACCGCGGTCGGCGGGATCGTCTACGTCGCAGCCGCGCTGGTGATCGCGCGGCAGGCGTCCCGTGAGCTGATCGAGTTGGCGCGCCGCGGCTTCGCGCGCGGCCAGGGAGCGGCGCACGTCCAATCGGCCGACGCGGCCGCCGGGTGAGAGCATGAGCGACGAACCAATCGAGGTGACGATCGTGCGCGGCCCGAACGTGCATCCCGCGCCGCGCGTCAGCGTGGTGATCCCGGCCTACCAGTCCAAGTGGCTCGACGAGGCGCTCGAGAGCGTGCGCGCCCAGACGCTGGTCGAGCGCGAGATCATCGTCGTCGACGATGGCTCGCCGGGGCCGATCGCACCGGCGCGCAGCGACGACGTGGTGCTGGTGCGCCACCCCAACGCCGGCCCCGGCGGGGCGCGCAACCGCGGCTTCGAGGTGGCGCGCGCCGAGCTGATCGCGCTGCTCGACAGCGACGACCGCTGGCGGCCCGAGAAGCTGGAGCGCCAGGCGGCGCTCCACGCGCGCCGCCCTGACCTGGTCATGAGCTGTACCGACTGCTGCATCATGGGCGCCGCCGCCAAGCCGGGGGACCGCATCAGCGAGCGTAGCGCCAACGACGGCGAGGTCATTCGGCTGGCTGCGCTGTTCTACGAGAACCCGTTGTGCTGCTCGTCGGTGATGATGCAGCGTCACGCCCTCGAGCGCACCCCCGGCATGGCGCCGAACCGGCGCATGGGCGAGGACTACGGCCTGTGGCTCCGCATGGGCCTCCTCGGGCCGATCGGCTATCTGCCCGAGGTGCTGATCGAGCGGCGCGTGCACAGCGACGGGCTGATGTTCCAGACCCTGCGCGACATGAGCTGGCTCGACGAGGAGCGGCGCGTCTACGAGGAGGTGCTTGCCGACCACCCGGAGCTGCGCGCGCGCCCCTATGTGCGCGCGGCGCTGGCGCGGGTGGCCTTCCAGGGCGGCTACATCCACCTGACGCGCGGCGAATGGGCCCTGGCGCGGCGCGCGCTGGTGCGCTCGCTGCTCGACGAGCCGCGCCGCCCCAAGACCTGGATCGATCTGGGGCGCGCGCTGCTGCACGTGCGGCCGCGCGAGCGCGTGGGCTACGCCGCGAGCCCGTAACGCTCGCGTCCGGGCCCCGCTGGCCCGTTCGCCGCCGACTACGCCGCCTTCGGCGTCGCGTCTCTCCTCGACCGCTTCGCGGTAACCACGACGGCCAGCCCGTCGCTCGGGGTGATGGTCACGGCGCGCCGCACCGGTCGCACCCTGTCGGTCGCGAGGCGCATCTCGACGCGCGGCAGCATCGTCGCGAGCACCATCTTCATCTCGTACATGGCGAACGCCGCCCCGACGCACTTGCGCAGGCCGCCGCCGAAGGGGAGCCATTCCCATGCCGCCGGCTTGAATGAGAGGAACCGCTCCGGCTTGAACTTCAGCGGCTCGGGGTAGAGCGATGCACGCCGGTGCACCAGGTAGATCGAGGGCGCGACGAAGCTACCCCTGGGCAGGTCCCACGTGCCGATCTTCTCGGGTCCCTGCAGCACGCGTCCGACCATGGGAATGACCGGCTGCAGGCGCAGTGACTCCTTCACCGTCGCGTCGAGGAGCTCGAGCTTCGCGATTTTCAGCGGATCGCCCCCGGCCGTCGCGATCTCGTCCTTCAGCTTCCCGAGCAGCTCCCGGTCCGGCAGCAACCACCGCAGTGCCCACGCGAGCGCAGTCGCCGTCGTCTCGTGTCCCGCCACGAGCAGCGTGACGAGCTCGTCGTGAATCTCGTCCTCGCTGAGTGGCTCGCCCTTCTCGTCGCGGGCGTCGAGCATCATCGCGAGCACGTCGGTCCGACCCTCGGTGCCCTGCTCGCGCCCCCTCCTTATCTCTGCGCGCAGGATCCCGCTCGCGCGCTCGCCGAACCGGACGAACCGCCCCCACGGGCTGAGCGGCCCGAGGTCCTTCTGCATCCAGGGGAAGAGGTAAATCGGGTGCTGCGCGATATCGA
>Ga0335069_10007084_pt1 | contig 16228 bp, 11 predicted proteins | sample Lox_Sample_11_FD_206714 | JGI IMG/M metagenome (GOLD analysis project Ga0335069, IMG submission 206714) | Soil microbial communities from Loxahatchee National Wildlife Refuge, Florida, United States - Lox_Sample_1.1 | ecosystem: Environmental > Terrestrial > Soil > Wetlands | place: USA... | reverse complement strand
GCGCTCGGCGCTCGGCGAGATTGTGCTCATGTCAATCACGAGTTGTCCCGCAGCCAACGCAGGCTCGATCTGCGCGACGACGCCTTCAACATCGGGCGTGTCGGGCACCATGATAAAGACCGCTTCAGCGTCTGCGACCGCTCGCGCAGGATCGCTTATAATCGCAGCGCCGTCGGGTTCGAGCGCGCGCGCTTTTTCGATCGAGCGGCTGTTCACTCGAACTTTGTGCCCCGCCTTGAGAAGCCGACGCGCCATCGGCGCGCCCATAATCCCGGTTCCAATCCAGGCGATTTCCATAAATCAAGCTAAGCGCATGATCGCCGAATCGTAAACAGCATGTGGCGATGTTGCGGTTCACATTTGCGATGGCGCCGGACTAGAGTTCCGCTCACGTCTTGAACCCTGGAGGTGCGGCGATGGCATCGAACGAACGGCGGCTCGCGCTCACTGTCAAAGGCGGCGTTTCACTGGGCGCGTACGAAGCGGGCGCGATAACCGAGGTGCTGCGCCTCGTCGCACACAACAACGCGCAGCCGGGCGCGATTCCCTGGTATATCGATACGGTCGCGGGCGCGAGCGCGGGATCGATCACGGGCGCGATGCTGGGGCGGGCGCTGACCAACGCCGACGACGTCGCCAATCTTCACGACGTATGGGTCAACCAGATCTCGGTCGATCTGATGGCCGCCAACGCGCGCTCGAACAATACGATCCTCGATTCCAATTCGGTTTGGAATCTCGCGATGAAATACTTCGCCAACAAAATCACGCAGGCGAAGCCGCATCCCGCGCTGCGTCCGGGCGGCGAGCGAATCGGAATGGTGTACACGCTCTCCGCCTTGGGAATCGATCCGGTGACGATCCTCGCCGCCAATCGCACGCTCAGCTACTACGAATATGCAGCGACCGGGGATTTTTCGATCACGGTGAAGCCCGACGCGAGCGTCGAATACTCGGGCGCGATGATCGCGCCGTGGGGGCATCAGGCGAACGATCGGGGAAGCATCACGGGCGACGACGCGTACATCGCAATGCTTAAGGCGGCGGTCACGTCGGGAGCGTTTCCGATCGCGTTCGCGCCGCGCGGGCTGGCGTTTTGGGAGAACAACAACTGGCGCAACGAATATTTCGTCGACGGCGGCGTTTACGACAACGACCCGGTCGGCGAATCGATCAACCTCGCGCACGATATCGATTGGGGCCCGGGCAGCGAAGCATACGAGGACAGCGACCGTCGCTTTATGATCATTCATACCGAGCCGCTCCCGACCGCGCAGCCGTGGCCGCCCGACGGGGTCGTTCGGACGGAAGTGCTCGATCTTAGTCCGCTCATGTTTTTGCGCGAGTTCTTGCCGGGATTCGTGGAGGAATCGAAAACGTCGGGGCTGCGCGGGATCGCCGCGGTGAATCGCAAGATCGCCGAACGCGAGCAGATACTCTCCGACCTCTGCTACATGATCAACACGATGGCGACGAGCTCGGATTTCGCCGGACTGACCCGGTCATTCGAAGTCGTGGTCGCCGCGCTCGCGAGGCGGCGCCAAATCGATTCCGAGCGTCTTGATCTCATTCGAAAATTCTTCGTCGACGATCTCAAGGGACTTGGGGGCGACTTGTTCGATCGAGCGAGCAGGCTGGAGAACGTCCGGCGCAACGCGTTCGTCGAGATCGGATTGCTCGTCGATCTCGTGGCGAATCTCGCCGACAAGGTGCTCTTCGAGCCAATCGTGGTTGCGCCGCCCGAGGCGCTCGACGGCAACGCGGTGTATGGCTTCTCGGGATTCTTCCTCCAGGAAATCCGCGAGCACGATTTTCAATGCGGCGTCGCAGACGCATACCAGGCGTTTGCCGACATGCGCGATCCGGATTTCAAGCTCGACCCAAATGCTCCCGTGCGCCCCGATTCGATCCTCCCGCTGCGCGACGACTTGCAGCAAAGATACGACGCGTCACACAAAATCTTCGACGATCGCGTCGCCGACGTCGTCACGCAGGCGGCGACGGATATCGTCGGACTTCCTTTCAAGATCCCGTTTATCGGCAGCGCAGCGAAAACCGCGCTGGACAGAGTTGTCCGAATGATCCTCGAAAATTTCCTGTAGGCGCTCCGGAAAAGAAAAAAGGCCGTGGAGGAAATCCTCCGCGGCCTTTGCTTTTGACGGTTCTGAAGTTTTCTTACGCTGCCGCCTTGGTCGCCGCGCCTGACACTTCCGCTTCGGCAATCGAGCCGCGCTTGGAGAAGATGACCGCGACTGCGAGCAGCACGACCGACAGAACGACGACCGCGATGCGCGCGCCGGTAACCTCGGACAGCGACGTGGTGCAGAACGGGGCGGCGAGGATTCCGACCAGGTTCATGACCTTGATCATCGGGTTGAGCGCAGGACCCGCCGTATCCTTGAAAGGATCGCCGACCGTATCTCCAACCACAGCAGCCTTATGAATGTCAGTCCCCTTGCCGCCGAGGTATCCATCTTCGATCTTTTTCTTGGCGTTATCCCAGTTGGCGCCCGCATTCGACATGAACACCGCCATCAACTGACCGGTGAGGATCGCGCCGCCGAGAAAACCTCCCAGCGCGCCCGCATCGAGGCCGAAACCAACTAAAAGTGGGCCAAAAACCGCCAGGATTCCGGGACCGAGAAGCTCTTTCTGCGCGGTCGCCGTGACGATATCGACACATCGACCGTAGTCGGGCTTCTCCTTGTATTCCATGATACCCGGATGCTCGCGGAACTGACGGCGAACTTCGAACACGACCTGGTAGGCCGCGCGGCTGACGGCCTTAATCGCGAACGCGCTGAACAGAAAGGGCACCGCGCCGCCGAGCATAAGGCCGACGAACACGGTGGGCACGTTGACCTGAACGCCGAGAGCACCGAGATGCGCCTCATCGATGAACGATCGGAACAGCGAGACCGCAGCAATAACCGCGGTCGCAATCGCGAGTCCCTTGGTGAGAGCTTTGGTCGTATTGCCGATCGCGTCCATCCACGACAGCGTGCGCGACGCTTCTTCCTGATGGATTCCGCCCATCTCGAAGATGCCGTGAGCGTTGTCGGTGATCGGTCCGTAGGTGTCCATCGCGAGGATGAATCCGGTCGTGGTCAGGAGGCCCAGGCCGGTCAGCGCAATTCCATAGAATTGCAGCGCGAGAGATTCGCGGAAGATCACCATCGCGCCGACGATCGCCGCAGCGATCACAACCAGCGCCCACACCGACGATTCCAACCCTTCGGCGAGTCCCGAGAGAATCAGAGTCGCCGGGCCGGTTTTCGCGGATGTCGCAGTTTCGGTGACGGGGCCCTTGTCCGGATGCGTGAAGTAATTGGTAAGCCAAAGCGTGACAATCGCCAGCGCGATTCCGAGAGTGGCGCAGCACGCGAAGCGCCAGTCGGTCGCTCCGGTGCGCGGATCTTGTAGATAGAAGGCGTTGACGACGAAGAAGCCGATTACCGAGGCGATCGCGGAGGTCATGTAGCCAGCGTTGATCGGGCGCATCGGATCGCGCATCGCAGTGCCGGCCGGGACGCGAACGGCGATGATTCCGAGAATCGAGGAGAAGACGCCGACCGCGCGCAGGATGAGCGCGAAAATGATCAGTTTCATCGCGAAGTCGCCCGCGAAGTTGCCGTAGGCGGCGACGAAGTCTTTTTCGCCCACCGCGTAGGCCGCGAGGATGATTGCGGCGACCAGGGTGACTTCGTAGGACTCGAAAACGTCGGCCGCCATGCCTGCGCAATCGCCGACGTTGTCGCCGACGTTGTCGGCGATCGTCGCGGCGTTGCGCGGGTCGTCTTCCGGAATTCCGGCTTCAACCTTGCCGACGAGATCGCCGCCGACGTCGGCGGCCTTCGTATAGATGCCGCCGCCGACGCGCATGAACAGCGCCGCGAGCGATCCTCCGAATCCGAAACCGACGAGGACCTTCATCGCGTTCTGCCCGAAGACGAGGAAGATTATCGTCGCTCCGAGAAGCCCCAGTCCGACCGTGAACATTCCCGAGACGCCGCCCGCCTTGAACGCGAGCTCCATCGCGTCCTTGAAGCTGGTCAGCGCCGCGTTCGCGCTGCGTACGTTGCCCTTGACCGCCAGCCACATCCCGACGAATCCCGCACCGTACGACGCGCTCACGCCCATCAGGAAGGCGATTGCGATTCCGCCCGACAGCCAGAGATCGTGGTAAACGTTGCGGTACATCACAAACAACGCGATCATGATCACGATCACGAAAATCGCCATCGTGCTGACCTGGCGTCTGAGATACGCCATCGCGCCCTGTTCAACGGCGTCCGCGACATCCGTCATCGATTTCGCGCCGGGGTCTGCAGCGAGCACGATACGGACCAGATAGAGTCCATAAGCAAGGGAAACGACTGCTGAAATCAGCACCAACCAGAGGATCATTACCTGCCCGCTGGTCAACGCCGGCAGAACGATATTGGCCTCACTCATTATAAATACGATCTCCTGAGAATTAGGGGTTCCCGGGTGATACGGGCGCACTCCCACGTACATCCGCAAGGCATGTCGCGCGCTCAACCCGTTAGGTTAACGGTCAAGATTACGAATTCCGCCGAATCATGTCCAGCAAATGAGGGTTTGCGCCAACGAGCACATCCGCGAGACGCGAACGCACGCAGGTTCGACCTCGGTGGCGCCATCGATAAACGCCGATGCGGGGGGTTCCGGAATAGCGATAATCGCTGCCACCGGGATTCCTTCGCGCGCCGGACAGAACAGATCAGACGCGCGGGAATGACAGACAGAACCAGGCTCAAACTGAACCAGTGCGAAATTTGGGCGCGATGTTGATTCGCGCGGCTTGCCTGTGTTTATCTCTTAAGGTTCAAATCCGATGAATATCAATATCGAGAGTCCTTCGGCGCTTCGGCGCAAAGTCACCATCGCGGTTGAGCCCGATGAAATTCGTCGCGAGCTCGACAAAGCCTACAACGAACTGCGCCGCGGCGTCGTGATGCGCGGATTTCGTCCGGGACGCGCTCCGCGCAACCTCCTCGAACGCTTCTTCGGCGACCAGGTGCGCACTGACGTCGTCCAGCGACTGGTCAAGGAATATACCGACCGCGCGCTTGAAGAGAACAATCTCAAGCCCATCGTCGAGCCAGAGATCGTTACCGAGGAATCCAAGCTGCCCGAAACTTTGAAGTTCAGTGCGGTCTTCGATCTTCGTCCCGAGGTCGTCGTCAAGGATTACCAGAACCTGAGCGTCCCCCAGGAAAAGATCGAGGTGACGGACAAGGATATCGACGACACGGTTCAGAACCTTCGCGAGCGCCAGGCGCGTCTCAAGAAGGTCGAGGGCCGCACGATCGTCGAGGTGGGTGATGTCGTCGTCGCCAGTGTCGAGGGATATGAGGACGGCAAACCGGTTCCCGATTCCAAATTCGAGTCGCGGCTGATGGAGGTCTCGCCCAAATCGCTTGCCCACGGACTTGAAGAAGTTCTGACCGGCGCCGAAATCGGACAGGAAGTGCGCAAGACGCGCACCTACCCGGTCGAGTACACGGAAAAAGATCTCGCTGGAAAAACCGTCGAGTGGCGTGCGACCGTCAAGGACATTTATTCCAAGGAACTGCCGGTCCTCGACGATGACTTCGCGAAGGATCAAGGCGATTGCCAGAATCTCGCCGATCTGCGCGACAAGATCGGCGCGGAACTGAGACGCCATCGTCAAGCCGAGTCCGATGCCCGCATCAAGCAGGGTCTGCTGGATATCGTTTTGGAGCGAAATCCTATCGAGGTTCCGGAATCGCTCGCCATGCGCGAGCGGCGCGCGATGGAATCCGAGCTGGCCAACACGCTGCGCTCGGCGGGGATGCCTGAGGAGCAGATCGCCGAGCGTATCAAGGAGAACGAGGAAGAATTCGCCAAGCGCGCTTCAAAGCGCGCCCACAGCGCTTTGATTCTCGAAGCGATCGCGGGCCAGGAATCGATCGCTACAACCGACGACGAACTGGCCGAGCGCATCGGCGCGCTGGTACGGTCGGCGGGCGGGCGCAATCGCGAGCGCGTTCAGGATTTTTACTCGCACGAAGAAAATCGCGAGGCATTGAGAACTTCCATCCGGCGCGAGAAAGCGCTGGATTCGCTCTTCGAGCGCGCAACAGGCTCGACGCAACAACCAGAGGCGCGATGAAGCGCATCAAAGCGCTTTCAAAACGCCTCGATGTTGCCGAGTTTTTTCCAAACCGATACAATCCGGTTACCGGGAAGGGCGCACCCATAACGACCTTGCCGGCGCGTTTTGTATGAGCAGTATAATTCCGATCGTCGTTGAACAAACCGGCCGCGGCGAACGGGCTTACGACATCTATTCACGCCTGCTCAAAGACCGGATCGTATTCCTCGGCACCGAGGTCAACGACGACGTCGCCAATCTGATCACCGCGCAGTTCCTGTTCCTCGAATCCGAAGATCCGGAAAAAGAAATCAGTTTCTATATTCATTCGCCGGGAGGGTCGGTAACGGCCGGACTGGCGATTTACGACACGATGCAATTCATCAAGCCTCCCGTGTCGACGGTATGCGTCGGGCAGGCGGCCAGTATGGGCGCGGTTCTGCTCGCCGCGGGACACAAAGGGCGACGCTATGCGCTGCCGCACGCGCGCATTCTGCTTCATCAACCCGCCGGTGGCGCCCAGGGCCAGGCCACCGACATCGATATCCACGCGCGCGAGATTCTGCGGATTCGCGAAGAGATCAATAATATACTGGTGAGGCATACAGGTCAGAGCGTGCGCAAGATCGAGAAGGATACGGAGCGCGACTTGTTCATGTCTCCGCAAGAAGCGGTTGAATACGGGCTGATCGATGAGGTAATCGTTAGCCGAAGGCCCTCCAAGTGAAACGCGGGAGGCAGTAATGGCGAAGCATGAGGACCGTTCGGGCAATCTGGTCTGCTCTTTCTGTGGCAAGAGTCAGGACGAGGTACGCAAACTGATTGCCGGTCCCACCGTCTACATTTGCGACGAGTGCATAGACCTTTGTAACGACATAATCGCTGAAGAAACCGATAGCGAAGAAGCTTTCAGTCAGACTTCGGCGGTTCCCAAGCCCGCCGAAATCAAACGCGTTCTCGATCAATATGTGATCGGACAGGAGCGCGCCAAGAAAATTCTCTCCGTCGCCGTCCACAACCATTATAAGCGGATCGATTCGCAGATGGTGACGGGCGATGTCGAACTCCAGAAATCCAACATCCTGCTGATCGGCCCGACCGGCGTCGGCAAGACGTTGCTTGCGCAGACCCTCGCGCGATTTCTGCAGGTCCCGTTTACGATCGCCGATGCGACCTCGCTCACCGAGGCCGGATACGTCGGCGAGGACGTCGAGAACATCATACTGTCGCTGCTGCAGAACGCCGACTACGACATCGAGCGATGCCAGCGCGGAATCGTCTATATAGACGAGATCGACAAGATCGCGCGCAAGGGCGACAACCCCTCGATCACGCGCGACGTTTCGGGCGAAGGCGTCCAGCAGGCTCTCCTGAAGATCATCGAAGGCACGATGGCATCGGTGCCGCCCAAGGGCGGACGCAAGCATCCGCAGCAGGAATTCCTCCAGGTCGACACCACGAACATCCTCTTCATCTGCGGCGGCGCATTCGTGGGCTTGGACGATATCATCCGCCGGCGTATCGCGGGCAAGACGATGGGCTTCCGCGCCGACCTGTCCCATCGCGACCCGAAGACCGTCTCCGAGCTGCTCAATGAAGTGCAGCCGGAAGATCTCCTCAAGTTTGGACTAATTCCGGAATTCGTCGGACGTCTGCCCGTTATCGCGACGCTCGGCGAGCTGGACGAAGAAGCGCTGGTGCGCATCCTGACCGAACCGAAGAATGCGCTGGTGCGCCAGTATCAAAAACTGTTCGACATGGAGAACGTGCACCTGAAGTTCACGCAAGGAGCTTTGCGGGCGATTGCGCGCGAAGCTCTCAAGCGCAAATCAGGAGCCCGCGGGCTTCGGGCCATCATGGAAAGCATCATGGTGGACCTGATGTACGACATCCCGTCGCAACCGAACATCAAGGAGGTCCTGATCTCGGAGGAAACCGTGACCCAAAAGGAGCAGCCGCTGCTCGTCTATCAAAAGACCGCGGAAACCGCGTGACCGGGATCGAACAAGATGCTTTTTCGTAATGATAAGAAGGATAATCCAGGGGCGGGTTCGCTCGTGCCCCTGCTTCCGCTTCGTGAGCTGATCGTTTTCCCTCACGAGGTCTATCCGATTTTCGTCGGACGGCAGAAGTCGATTAAAGCGCTGGAGGCCTCCGAAAAAGAAAAGCGCCCGATTTTGCTCGTCGCCCAGAAGGATGCCAAGGTCGCCGACCCGGGTCCTTCCGATCTCTATGCGGTCGGCACGCTTGGTGTCGTCGTCCAGTTGCTGCGGCTCCCCGACGGCACGGTAAAGGCGCTGCTCGAAGGCAAGAAGCGCGCGCGGGTGATGCGCTACGTCGCGCACGATGAATACTTCCAGGTCGAAGTCGAGGAAATCGAAGAGACGCAGGATCGCTCGACCGAGGTCGAAGCGCTGATGCGCTCCGTGATCTCAACTTTCGACAACTACGTGAGGCTCAACAAGAAGATTCCGCCGGAGATGGTCACCTCGATTCAATCGGTCGACGATCCGGCGTTCCTCGCCGACAAGCTCGTCGGCCATCTCTCTATCAAGCTCGAAGACAAGCAGGCGCTGCTCGAGATCAACAGCCCCGCCGAGCGGCTGGAAAAAATCCTCGGCTACATGAGATCCGAGCTCGAGATACTCGAGGTCGAAAAACGCATCCGCTCCCGGGTCAAGAAGCAGATGGAGAAGACCCAGAAGGAGTACTACCTCAACGAGCAGATGCGGGCGATCCAGAAGGAGCTCGGCGAAAAGGACGAGTTCAAAAACGAGATTCAGGAGCTCGAAGAGAAGCTTCGCCAGAAGAAGATGCCGGCCGAGGCTCGCGACAAGTGCGAGCGCGAAATCAAGAAGCTCAAGATGATGTCGCCGATGTCGGCTGAGGCGACCGTCGTACGAAATTATCTCGACTGGTTCCTCGCTCTTCCGTGGTTCGAGTACACCGAAGACAAGCTCGACATCAAAGAGGCCGAGCGCGTTCTCGAAGAAGATCACTACGGTCTCGACAAGGTCAAACAGCGAATCCTCGAATATCTCGCGGTCGAGACTCTGGTGGGCCAGATGAAGGGGCCCATCCTTTGCCTCGTCGGCCCTCCGGGGGTCGGCAAGACCTCGCTGGGCAAATCGATCGCGCGCGCCACGGGACGCAAGTTCGTACGCGTATCGCTCGGCGGCGTCCGCGACGAAGCCGAGATCCGGGGCCATCGGCGAACCTATATCGGGGCGTTGCCCGGCAAGGTGATCCAATCGCTGCGCAAGGCGGGATCGAGCAATCCGGTGATGCTGTTCGACGAGGTCGACAAGATGTCGACTGACTTCCGCGGGGATCCGTCGTCAGCGCTGCTCGAAGTTCTCGACCCCGAGCAGAACAACACCTTCAACGATCACTACCTCGACTGCGATTACGATTTGTCGAAGGTGATGTTCATCACTACCGCGAATACGCTCGACCGTATCCCACGACCGTTGCAGGACCGGATGGAAGTCATCCGGATTCCCGGATACACCGAGCACGAAAAGCTCAATATCGCCAAGAAATACCTGATCAAGAAACAGCGCGAGGCCAACGGCCTCAAGGAGGAGAACATCGAGTTCTCCGACGGCGCGCTGCTCGGAATCATCCGGCGTTATACGCGCGAGTCGGGCGTGCGCAACCTCGAACGCGAGATCGCGTCGATATGCCGCAAGGTCGCGGTCGAAGTCGTCAAGACCGATCGCAACTCGCACATCAAAGTCACCAACGCCCATCTTGCCAAACATCTTGGCCCTCCGCGATTTCGTTACGGGATCGCAGAAACCGAGCCTCAAATCGGCGTGGCGACCGGCCTCGCCTGGACGGAACTGGGCGGCGAAATCTTGAGCGTCGAGGTCACGATCGTCCCCGGACGCGGCAAGCTTACGGTGACCGGACAGCTCGGCGACGTGATGCAGGAGAGCGCCCAGGCCGCGCTTTCATATGTGCGATCTCGCGCCGAGGCGCTGGGATTGGAGCGCAATTTCTATCACAAGGTGGACATCCACATTCATATCCCCGAGGGCGCGATCCCCAAGGACGGGCCCTCGGCCGGCATCACGCTGGCGACGGCGCTCGTATCGGCGCTGACCAGGATGCCGGTGCGCCATGATCTGGCGATGACGGGCGAGATCACGCTTCGCGGACGTGTGCTTCCTATCGGCGGGCTCAAGGAGAAAGTCCTTGCGGCCCATCGCGGCGGCATCAAGACCGTGCTGATACCGAAGGAGAACGAGAAGGATATCGAGGAGATTCCGGCGCCGATTCTGAAGAATGTCGAGATCGTGATGCTCGAGCATATGGACGAAGTTCTCAAACGCGCTTTGGTGATTGCGGATCCGGAGAACTTTCTGAATATCAAGCCTGTCGCGCAGGATGCTGCGTTCCAGGAAGAGAAGCCGGTACTCGACGACGCCGACGAAGATTCGACGATTTCACCTAATTTGTCTTGAGTTTTTTGCGGGGTATGAGATTATTCTAGCTTCCGCGCGCCCCGGGGGATGAGGGAGGCGCGGGCCAACCGGATGGCGGGAGGAACGCCGGAGCGGCTTTATGACGAAGGCAGAATTGATCGAAGCTTTGGCAAACAAGCTTCCACTAAACAAGGCTGAGGCCGAGAAGGCTCTCAATATCGTTCTCGACGATATCACGACGGCGCTCAGGCAGGGACAAAGGGTTAACATCTCGGGGTTCGGAACGTTTTCGATTTCGACTCGCAAGGCGCGCAGCGGGCGAAATCCGAAGACGGGAGAGACCATCGAGATCTCGGCGAGCCGCTCCGCGAAATTCAAGGCGGGCAAGCAGCTCAAGGACTCGCTGAACGAGGCAATCCCCGGACCGTCGACGGGCGCGACCGCTTCCTAACGAAGCGACGCTGCTGTCATCGTTATATGAATCCGGCCGTCGGGCTTTGCTCGGCGGCTGGAATTTTTTGTCTTGAGATTGGGCGGTTAGCTCAGCGGTAGAGCATCGGCCTTACAAGCCGGGGGTCGCAGGTTCGAAACCTGCACCGCCCACCATACACGCCTCCTGACGCACCGGGCTTCCAGCAAGCAAGTCAGGCTCGCGGTGGGAGTTGACGCATCGGCGGCGCTGCACGCATTCCGGTCGCTGCGCTCGCTCCGCTGGAAAATCGACGATCCAAGCCCCTTCTCGGATGGCATCGACGTTGCTCTCAGCCCAAATCGCGATAGAAAGTTGAACGTCGCCAGCGCCTGGGTTGCGATGCGTGGGTGAGTGCGGCGACTTCCCTGATAAGCTCGAGGATCGGAGATTCGCCAATGGATCGAACATACGTTGTCACGGGCGCTGCGTCGGGAATCGGAGCGGCAACAACCAGGTATCTTCGGGAGCGAGGCGGACGCGTCATCACGTCTGACTTGCACGATGCCGACGTTATCGGCGACCTGACCACCGCCGAAGGACGCGCGGCATTGGTCGAGGGCGTAACGCGCATCTCTGGCGGCAAGATAGACGCGATCATTGCAAATGCCGGCGGCGGACCGCCCGAAACGAGCCTACAATTGAATTTTTTCGGCGCGGTCGCGACGCTCGAGGGGCTGCGTCCACTTCTCGCGGGCTCCCCGGGGCCACGCGCGGCGGCTGTCTCTTCGATAGCCTCGCTGCGACCCGATGCGGGATTCATCGAAGCCTGTCTGACGATGGATGAAAACGCCGCCCTCACGCACGCGCGAAGCGTGGTCGCAGCGAGGCTGCAAGCAACGCCGGGTCGGACGCACGCGAATCCGTTGCCTGACGAAGTGCAGATACCATTGGATCTCTACGGCAACGCCAAGCACGCGCTGCAGCGATGGTGTCGAAGGGTCGCCGTTAGACCCGAGTGGTCCGGCGCCGGAATTCCTCTGAATGTCCTGGCGCTTGGCTTTTTCGACACGCCCGCTGCCGCCTATGTCCTGACGAATCCTGAGAGCAGCGCGGCGATGGCGCGGATGATTCCGCTGCGCGGCGCGTATCCAGGCCGTCCCGAGGAAGCCGCCGCCATCCTTGCCTGGTGTGTCAGTCCGGAAAATTCTCAAATGACCGGGCAGATTCTCTTCGTGGATGGCGGCTTCGAGTGTGCGGCGCGCGGCGAGAGTGCGTGGTGAAACCTGATTCGCCCTCGGTCCGCCGGCCGCTCAAGCTTTCGACCAACATCTTTTACGGCATCGGATCGGTCGCGTTCGGAGTGCATCAGGCGACGCTCGCTTCCGCCCTGCTGCTTTTCTTCAATCAGGTCGTGGGGCTGCCGTCGGCGTGGGTCGGGGCTGCGATGATGGTCACGTTGATCATCGATGCGATCAGCGATCCGCTGATCGGACAATGGTCGGATCACACGCGCTCGCGATGGGGCCGACGCCATCCGTTCATGTACGCCTCGGCGATTCCTGCTGCTATCGCATTCTATTTCCTTTTCGATCCGCCGCTCGAATGGTCGAAGAGCCAACTGCTGGTTTACATGGCTGTGATGCTCGTATCGGTGCGAGTGCTCTTGAGTTTTTATGAAATCCCAAGCTCGGCGCTCGGTCCCGAGCTCACTTTGGACTACGACGAGCGCACGAGCCTGATGAGCTCGCGGTTCTTTTTCGGAACCCTCGGCGGCGCAGCAATTTCGGTGCTCGCGCTCCAGGTGTTCCTGCGCAAGGATGCGACCCATCCCCTGGGATTGCTGAACCGCGCGGGATATCGCGAAACCGGACTCGCCGCCGCGATCGCGATTTTCTTTTCGATAATGATTTCGTCCCTCGGGACGCATCGATTCATAGCGCCCCTCGCCCATTCTTCGAGAGTGCGCTCCGAATGGCGCGAGAAGCTGCTGGAGATCAGAGGCACGCTGACAAATCGATCGTTTCTGGCGCTGACGATTTCCGGAATGGTCGGCGCGATTTCAACCGGCCTCAGGCAGGGACTCGATTTCTACATCTCAGCGTATTTCTGGGAACTAACGCCCGCGCAGATGTCGTATCTCGCCGTGGCCGTCCTGTTCGCAGCCTTTGCCGGTGTCATTTTAGCGCCAGTGATAGCGAAGCGCTTCGGAAAGAAATGGGCGATGATCGGGGTGTTCTTCGCCTCGCTGTTCGCGTCGACCTCGCCGATCGCGATGCGCCTGCTCGGATTACTGCCGCCCAACGGCACCCGCGCAATATTTGCGATCGTTTTCGCGGCCACTTTCCTCGCGGCGACTCTCGGGCTCACGGGATTCATCATCGTAAGTTCGATGATGGCCGACGTGGTCGAAGATGCGGCCGTGTCGACCGGGCAGCGATCGGAAGGACTTCTTTTCGCCGCCAACGGCCTCATAGCGAAGTGCGTAACGGGGGTCGGTACGTTTCTATCGGGACTCGTGCTCGCGTGGATTAGCTTTCCCGAGCACGCGACACCGGGCCGGGTCGACCCTGCGATTCTGCATCATCTCGGGATGGTATTCGTCCCGATAGTCGCGACGTTCAGCGGGCTTGCGATCGCGGTTTTGATGTTTTACGACATCGACCGCTCGACGCATCAGGAAAATCTCCGTCAACTTGAGGGATCGGACGGACCCAATTTTGCCGTCCGTACGCAGTGAAACGACCCTGTAGGATGCACTTGAGACTGACCAAGTGTTTCCGCTGGTGCCTCAAGTTGTCGTACCCCGATCACAGCCGTCCCTTAAGGGAGCAGCCTGTAGCGATTCGCGCCAGTAGCCGCGTATTAGTTTTTCATGGCAAATCCAGCGTTTTCCCTTAATTCCCTCAAGACGGCACTGGCACGTCCCGTGCGTTAAGGCGCGAAATTTTTGCCGGAGGGAGTCAAACATGCCACCAGTCAGCGCCAAGGTCGAAGAGGCCCTGGAAAACGTCAACGAAGTCAGCCGAGGGAAGCTCGACCTGAGCTGGATGAACTGCAACCCGTCCGGATGGGGATCCAAAGCTACCGCACGCGATGACCGTGGTCTGGGCTTGGAGGACATCGAGCGCGTCGGCAAGTATGGGGTCGTTCCAGACCAGGGATCCAAACACGGTAGCATGGCGCCGCGCGGCTCGGATGTTCCCGATGACCTGCCATCGCTGGGATGCTACGACCTAAACGACAAGTATCTCGTTTGGGCGGAGAACGCCGCGCATCTATATGATGAGGCGGTCGCGCGCCAATGGAGTTCCGCCCGCGACATTCCCTGGGATCAGCTCACGCCGCAGCCTGAAGACCTGGAAAAGGCGATGTGCCAGGTTTGCACGAATCTGGCGGAAATCGAATTCATCGCGGGCGATATGCCTGCCAAGTGGCTCTGGCATATCAATCACGATTTTCACGAGGTGAAGCTTTTCCTCGCCTCGCAGATTTTCGATGAAGCCCGCCACATGGAAGTTTTTCGCAAGCGCGCGCTCGCCAACGGCGGCGGATTGCTGCGCTCGTCAAAAAGCTCGGAAGAAGGATTGCGGCTGATAATCGAAGCGCCGAATTTCACGGTCGGGAGCGCGCTGATGCACATCCTGGGCGAGGGCTTCGTGCTCACGCTGTTCCGTAACGGCGAAATGTTTTCGCTGACGCCCGTCGAAAAGAAAATCTTCCGGCTCTGCATGCAGGACGAGGCGCGCCACGTCGCTTACGGCACGATGCATCTCAAGTACTTCCTCGAAAAGCATCCCGAGCGCGAAAATGAAATCCACGACATCCTTCAGGCGGGCGAAGAGGCGACCTTCAATCTGAATCAGACCAAAGACACGATCGAGGCGCGTGCGATTTTGGCCGGCGGCGGAATTGAACACATCGACGAGGGATTCAAGAAGCTGCGTGTCCTTTTCAAGAAGCAGATCACTGAATACCTGGGCCGACTGAAACTGGCGGGTTTGGATCGCACCCACAAGCTCGCCATTCCAATGGAACTGCCTCTCTAGAAAATCATCGAGGCGAGCGCCGCATCCGCGGCGCTCGCCGCTTCCATCCTCTTTCGCGGTTTTCGTAAAATTTTGGCGCCAGTGCCTCAACTTTCGGAATCTGCTAGGTTCTAGGTCGGCGAATTTGTTCGATTTCGGAACGCCGTATTTTGAAAAGAGTATCGATCGCTTTTGTTTCTTTGTTCCTTGCGGTGCTGTGCGCGCGCCCGATCGCGCACGCCGGCTCGATACAATTCGCCTGCAACGACGGATTGCTGAAGAGCATCCCTGTCCGTCCCACGAGCGCTCTGAATGGAAGCGAATTCGCACAGCGTGTCGAGGGGCTGAGCGGCCTCGATCGCGAACAAGCGATCGAAAACGAATTGCTCGAAGGCAACCTGCCCCAGTTCTTAAGAAGCGTCGCGCCGATCTTCATGAGCGGCGAGCTTCCCGACGGGCGCAAGGTGCACATCACCGCGTGCGTCCTGCTCGATTATCTTGCGATCGGCTCCAATCGCGATTTCCTCATCATTCCGATGCGCCTCTCGACCGCGCTCAACGTTGCGAATCGATATGGATTTACCTTGCCGACGAGCAGGATGGTTGATGCGATTTACGAACAGGCGAGCGTCCATCTCTATCCGCAGCCGCTGCCGGCCGGCGATCAGATGCGCTCGACGGGCTACTATCGGCATCACAACGAGATGATTGCCGAGCAGCGAAACGGACTCGGCGTCGCGCCGGGCGTGCTGACGTCGGGCCATATGAAAGATCTCGTCATCACGAATCGGCTGTGGCGATATCCCGAACGCGTGGCGATCTATGGATGGCATCGCGGGACTGACGATCCGATTCAGCCGCTCAGCACCGTTCACGGCGCGCGATACGTGGACTACAGCCACGGCGTGCGGCTGGTCAGTAGCCTCATCTGCGTCGACGGCGCCCCGATGTCGATCTTCGATGCGCTCTCGAATCCCGAGCTCGCGCGGATATTGAACGACGATGGACCCATTCCGCGTATCACCGAACTGCTGCGCAAACTCGCGTCTCTGCGCCTCGATTTCGGCGCGCCGCAGTTCGACGGCAAGGACGCACCCGCGAGTTTCAATCTGATGGCATCGCGGCCGCGGGCGACATTCGATCGCTGAGCCGCCGTTCTCGCCATCGGGACAGGCAGGGACGCCTGTCCCACTAAGTAATGATCACCGGCCGTCGATAG
>Ga0335069_10007083_pt1 | contig 16230 bp, 13 predicted proteins | sample Lox_Sample_11_FD_206714 | JGI IMG/M metagenome (GOLD analysis project Ga0335069, IMG submission 206714) | Soil microbial communities from Loxahatchee National Wildlife Refuge, Florida, United States - Lox_Sample_1.1 | ecosystem: Environmental > Terrestrial > Soil > Wetlands | place: USA... | reverse complement strand
GATGAAGCAGGCGGCGCGCCGGCAGCGCCGGCGCCAGTCCGGCACCGCGGCCAGCGCGAACAGCTCGAACGGCTGGTTGAAGACCGGGAAGAACAGGTCGTAGTCGCGCTCCAGCGGCACCGTCGTATGCCAGCCGGCGAACGGCCCCGCGCCACCGCGGGCGCCGCTGATGTGGCGCGTGTACCGGTAGATGCGGCGGGACCACTCCAGCGCGTCGTGATCGAACACGTCGATCCGGTCCGCGCCGGTGGACTCGGCGATCACGTCCTCGAACTCGTAATCGGAACAGTAAGCCACGAGTTGGGACATGCGCCGCATCGACAGCAGCAGCACCGGTCCGCCCCCGCGTGAAACCAGCTGCGTACCTTGCATGTTCTTATTGTGTCAGAACGGTCGTGACGGTGAGCATCGCGGATGTCGTGCCGTCCGGACTCGGCCCGGCCGCTTGCATGATAAGCTTGAATGATAGCCAGCGGGACTCATGCACGGCAACATCATGACTGTCTTGGTTCATCACAGGCGACCGTGCGCGCTCCATCGCCACCACCGGACGCGCGGGTCCGCGTGAACCTGCCGGAGGGACCAGGCCAGCTCGGGCCGGTGCGGCTCGCCTTCTGGGGCAACTTCGGCACGCTCAACCTCGGCAATGAATGCACCCTGGCCGCGGCCCTGTACAACGCCCGCAGACTGGTGCCGGGGGCGGAGTTGTTATCCGTGTGCAGCGTTCCGGCCGATACGCGCCAGCGGCACGGAATAGATGCCATCGCGATCGCCGCCGAAAGAGAGGAGGGCAACGCAGGACCGCGTTCCAGGCTCGGGTCTTTGTGGTCACGGCTGCGCACCGTCTTTGCGGACTGGCCGCGGGTTCTGCGGGCCGGAGCGCGCTACGACGCCTTGCTGATCACCGGTACCGGCATCGTGACGGACATCGGCGAAGGCCCGTTCGGCATGCCCTTCCAGCTCTTCAAGTGGGCCGTGGCGACTCGCCTGCGCGGGCGCCGGCTGCTGTTCGTGAGCGTCGGGGCGGAGGCCATCCATCATCCCCTGTCGAGATTTTTCCTGAAGACGGCACTGCGCCTGTCCCACTATCGCTGCTATCGCGACGAGCACTCGGTGGGGATCGTGCGCAACGCGGGGTTGGCCCTGCCGGGGGATGTCGTCTACCCCGATCTGGCCTTCAGCCTGCCGCGAGCCGCCGTGCTCGTGCCGGAATCCGCCGGCGGGCGCGCTCACGGCAAGCCCACCGTCGCGGTGGGACTTTTCAACTACCGCCGCGGTGCGGACGGGGCTGCTTCGGCGGCCTATGCGGCCTACATCGACACACTCTGTTCGCTGATCCTGTGGCTGCGCGGGCGCGACTATCCGGTGCGCGTGATCATCGGTGACCTGGCCTACGACGAACCCGTGCGCGTGGATTTGCGGGCGCGGCTGCAGCAGCTCGGGTTCGATCCGGCGGACCGGGGCTTCGTGGACGAGCCGGCCGGTTCGTTCGAACGGTTGCTGGTGCAGCTGCGTGATGTGGACCTGGTGATCGCCTCGCGTTTCCACAATGTGCTGCTGAGCCTGTTCCTCGGCATTCCCGTGGTGTCGGTGTCCTACGAACCGAAGAACGATGACCTGATGCGGCAGATGGGGCTGGAGCGCTTCTGCCAGACGCTCGACGGGCTGGATGCCGACCGGCTGCGCGAGCAGTTCCTCGACCTCGAGCGGCATGCGCCGGAACTGCGTGCCCAGTTGGAAGTCAGATCGGGCTCGAACCGCACCAGTCTGGAGCAGCAGTATCGGCGCATCCTGGAAGTCGTCGGGACCCCGGGCGCGCGCACTGCAACCTGAGCCGGGCCATGGCGCGGCTCGCGCCGACATGAGCCGCGGCCTGCGCCGCACACTAGCCGCGGCTCGCGCCGACATGCGCCCGACACGAGCCGCCATGTAAGCTGCCGGGCGCGAGCCGTGTACGTGAGCCCGGCACGGGTCGCACGCAGGTTTTGTGCGTTTGGTATCGTTCCCTGACCGCCGCGCGGGGCATAATCCGCGCAAAACACCCCAGGTGGCCTTACGAATGCCGACCCCGAAATGCCGTTTCTGTGCACACCCGCTGAACCACGTTTTCGTGGATCTGGGCATGTCACCTCTGTGTCAGACACACATCACCCCGGAACAGCTCAACGCGATGGAGCCCTTCTTTCCGTTGCGGGCCTATGTGTGCAGCGAGTGCCTGCTCGTGCAGCTCGAGGAGTTCGTGGCGCCGGCTGATATATTTTCCGAGTACGCCTACTTTTCATCCTTTTCCGACAGCTGGGTCGAGCATGCGCGGCGCTACGCCGAGCTGATGCGGGAGCGCTTCCGCCTCGGGGCAGGCAGCAAGGTGATGGAGATCGCCAGCAACGACGGCTACCTCCTGCAGCATTTCGTGGCCAAGGGCGTGCCCGTGCTGGGCATCGAACCGGCGCAGAACATCGCCGAGGTGGCCCGCGGCAAGGGTGTACCCACGGTCAGCCGCTTCTTCGGGCGCGAGACGGCACGGGCCATCAAGCAGGAACACGGCTCTCCGGATCTGCTCCTGGGTAACAACGTGCTGGCGCACGTGCCGGACATCAACGATTTCGTCGGCGGCATGCAGCTTCTGCTCAAGCCGGACGGCGTCATCACGATGGAATTCCCGCACCTGATGCAGCTCATGGAGCTCAATCAGTTCGACACGATCTATCACGAACACTTCAGCTACCTGTCCTTCACGACCGTGGTGAAGATCTTCGCGCATCACGGGTTGACGATGTTCGATGTGGAGCAGCTGCCCACGCACGGCGGCTCGCTGCGCATCTACGCGCGCCAGGCCAGCGACACCAGCAAGCCCGTGGGGCAGCGCGTGCATGACCTGCTGAAGCTGGAGGCGGACAAGGGTTACAACCGCCTCGACCGCTACACCTCGTTCGAGGAACAGGTGCGCCGGACCAAGCGTGCGCTGCTGGAGTTTCTCGTCGACGCGAAGAAGCGCGGCAAGAAGATCGTTGGCTACGGTGCCCCCGGCAAGGGCAACACGCTGCTCAACTACTGCGGCATCCGCACCGACTTCCTGGATTTCACCGTGGACCGCAATCCCTACAAGCAGTCCAAGTACACCCCGGGAACGCACATTCCCATCCTGGCTCCCGAGCGCCTGATGGAGGCGAAGCCGGACTATGTCCTGATCCTGCCCTGGAACCTCAAGGACGAGATCACGCAGCAGCTGGCCGGAATCCGTGCCTGGGGGGGCCAGTTCGTCGTGCCCATCCCCACGGTGCAGATCCTGGATTGACGCTTCGCGGTAATGCGGCCTGGGTCTCCTTTTGACGCGCCTGGGCCCGGTAAGATGCGTCGGATCAAACCGCGGCGCGACAGCGGTATGCACCATAACAGAGCACTAGCGGGAGATTCGTGATGAAAGTCTTCGTCACTGGCGTCAATGGCTACATCGGGTCGGTCCTGGGACCGTATCTGGCCGAGCGCGGCATGAGCGTCGTCGGACTGGATGTGGGCTATTACCGCGACGGCTGGCTGTTCAGCGACAACCGCACCATGCGCACGCAGCCCTACACGATCAACAAGGATCTGCGGGATGTGGCGCTGGAGGATCTCGCCGGCTGCGAGGCCGTGGCGCATCTGGCCGAACTGTCCAACGATCCGCTGGGACAGAACAACCCGCAGGTCACGCACCAGATCAACCACAAGGGCTCGGTGCGTCTTGCCGAGCTTGCACGCCAGTCGGGCATCCGCCGGTTCGTCTATACCTCCTCGTGCAGTGTCTACGGCGCCGGCACCGGTGATTTCCTCGACGAGACCGCGCCGACCAACCCGCAGACCGCGTACGCCGAGTGCAAGGTGCTGGTGGAGCGTGACGTAGGCAAGATGGCGGGCAGGGACTTCTGCCCCGTTTTCCTGCGCAACGCGACGGCCTACGGTCCCTCGCCGCGGATGCGCTTCGACATCGTCATCAACGATCTGTCGGCGATGGCTCATACCACCAGGCGCATCGGCATGACCAGCGATGGCAGCCCGTGGCGGCCGGTGGTGCACATCGCCGACATCTGTGAAGCCATCTACCGCGCGCTGATCGCCCCGGAATCGGCCGTGCAGGGCAAGATCTTCAACGTGGGTCACAACTCGCAGAACTACCGCGTTCGCGAGATTGCCCAGATCATCTCCGAGGAATTTCCCGGCTGCCAGCTCACGGTCGGCAGCAGCAGCGGTGACAACCGCAGCTACCGTGTCAACTTCGACAGGATCCACCGCGAACTGCCGGGCTTCGAATGCCGCCAGACGGCGCGTGACGGGGCCCGACAGCTCCGCGAGCTGTTCGACCGCATCCAGATGTCGCCCGACACGTATCAGTTCCGCGCCTTCACGCGCCTCAAGCAGCTCAAGTATCTGCAGGCCACCGGCCAGATCGACGCGGACTTCCGCTGGCGCTGACCCATGCGGTTCGAGCCCCTCGACATCCCCGGTGCGGCGCTGGTGCGGATCGACCGGAAGCCGGATGAGAGAGGGTTCTTCGCCAGGACCTGGTGCTCGCAGGAGTTCGCCGCGGCCGGCCTGTCGGCAGCGGTCGTCCAGGCAAGCATCTCGTACAACGAACACCGTGGTACCGTGCGGGGCATGCACTTCCAGTGGCCGCCCTCGCGCGAAGACAAGTTGGTACGCTGCGTACGCGGCAGCCTGCTGGATGTCCTTCTGGATCTGCGACCTGATTCCCCGATGTATCTGCGGCACCTCGAGATCCCTCTGGACGATGAATCGCGCGATGCCGTGTTCATCCCGCACGGCATCGCACATGGTTTCCAGACCCTGTCCGATCGCACCGAAGTGCTCTATCAGATGAGCGATTACTTCGCCCCCGAGCTCGGCACGGGGTTCCGCTGGAATGATCCGCGATTCGCCATCCGCTGGCCGCTGCCGGTCAGCATGATCAGCGATCGGGATGCGCAGTGTGCCGACTTCGACGTCACCGCGTTCGAGCGCGAACTCGCACGCTGCCAGCAGAACTCACCCCCATGAGCGCCGCGGAAGGCCAGCGGCTGTACGAGTTCGCCAGCCGGCTCTACCCGATCTGCCGCAGCATCACGGGGCAGGGCGTACGCCAGACCCTGAAGCTCATCGGCGAGCGCATTCCGCTGCAGGTGCGCGAAGTGCCCAGCGGCAGCCGTGTGTTCGACTGGGAAGTACCCCTCGAGTGGAACATCGAGGACGCCTCGGTCACCGATCCGGACGGGCGGCGCGTGGTGGATTTCCAGGCGCACAACCTGCACCTGGTGAGTTATTCGGAGCCGCAGAGCGCGACCCTGTCCCTGGCGCAGCTCGCTCCGCATCTGCACTCGATTCCCGATCATCCGGAGTGGATTCCGTACCGGACCAGCTACTACCGGCGCAACTGGGGCTTCTGCCTGCGGCACGCCGATCGCGAGCGACTGCGGGAGGGCAAGTATCGCGTCGAGATCCGCAGCTCCCTGGCGCGTGGCTCGCTGACCTATGCCGAGGCGGTCGTGCCGGGCAAGAGCCGCGATGAGGTCCTGTTCTTCGCCCATGTCTGTCATCCCTCGCTGGCGAATGACAACACCAGCGGCATGAGCATCGCCACCCGCCTGGCCGAGTGGCTGGCCAGTGAGCCGCGCCGCTATACCTATCGCTTCGTCTTTGCCCCGGGCACGATCGGCTCGCTGTGCTGGCTGAAGCGCAACGAATCACGCCTGGGACGCATCCGCCACGGACTGGTGCTCGCGCTTCTGGGCGATCCGGGCCCGCTCACCTACAAGATGAGCCGCGGTGAATCGAACGAAATCGACGAGACTCTGAGCTACGTGGTGGGTCGGCAGGACCCGCACGCCCGGGTGATCCACTTCTCGCCCTACGGTTACGATGAGCGGCAACTGTGTTCACCGGGCTTCAATCTGCCGGTCGGGCGCCTGACGCGCTCGGTCAACGGCGGCTATCCGGAATATCACAGCTCCGCCGACAATCTGGCCCTGATACGGCCCGAGTACCTGCAGCAGAGCTACACGGCCTGCCAGCAGGCCGTGGCCGTGCTGGAAGGCAACGAGCGCTGTGTCAATCTGAGCCCGAAGGGTGAGCCGCTGCTCGGCAAGCGGGGCCTGTACGGATCGGTGGGCGGGCGCAGTCCGGCCGAGCGCGAGCAGGCGTTGCTGTGGGTGCTGAACCAGTCGGACGGCGAGCACTCGCTGCTGGATACGGCCCGGCGCTCCGGGATCGATTTCGGTGTGGTGCGTGAAGCGGCGACCGCGCTGCAGAACGCGGGTCTGCTGCGCGCCGCAGGCAAGGTCCGCGCCGCAGGCAAGGTCCGCGCCGCAGGCAAGGTCCGCGGGGCGCGCAGGCCCGCGCGCCAGAGAGCGCGCAAGTCAGCCGCGAGAGGTGGGAGGAAAACATGAAAGTCGTTCTGTTCTGTGGTGGTCTGGGCACGCGCCTGCGCGAGCATTCCGACACCATTCCGAAGCCGCTGGTCAACATCGGCTACCGGCCCATCCTGTGGCACCTGATGCGCTACTACGCGCACTTCGGCCACAAGGACTTCATCCTGTGCCTGGGCTACCGCGGTGACCTGATCCGCGAGTACTTCCTCAACTACGACGAGACGATGACCAACGACTTCACGATCAGTGAATGCGGATCATCGGCCCGGAAAGTGGACGTGCATACGCGCGACACCGAAGGCTGGAACATCACGTTCGTCGATACCGGGCTGCACAGCAACATCGGGCAGCGGCTGATGCGTGCGCGTCAGTATCTCAAGGGTGAGCCCGCCTTCCTCGCGAATTATGCGGACGGTCTGTCCGATGTACCGCTGGACAGGATGATCGCCGAGTTCCAGTCGCGCGATGTGGTCGCGAACTTCGCCTCCGTGCGCAGCTCCCAGAGCTTTCATGCGGTCCAGACCGACGAGTCGGGTCTGGTCTCGCACGTCGGCGCCATGCCCGATCAGCCGATGTGGATCAACGGTGGCTTCTTCGTCCTGCGCCAGGACATCTTCGACTACATCAACGAGGGCGAGGAACTGGTCGAAGCACCGTTCAAGCGGCTGATCGCCAAGCGCAAGCTCGCGACGATGCGCTGGGACGGATTCTGGCAGTGCATGGATACGTTCAAGGACAAAATCAGCTTCGATCGCATGGAGGCGCGTGGCGAGTGTCCCTGGATGACCTGGACACGCCATCCGGCGAAGAAGTCGGGCTGAGCCGGGCGAGGACGGGCGGCACATGCTGGATCTCGCACTTCAGGGCGGTCGCGCGGCCAGGCGCATCCTGTGCATCGGTGCGCACTGCGACGACATCGAAATTGGTTGCGGAGCGACGCTGCTCGCGCTGGCCAAGCCCGGTGTGCGAGTGGACTGGGCCGTGCTCAGCGGCACACAGGAGCGGCGTGCCGAGACACGGGCCGCCATGCAGGCGCTGCTGCGTCCGGCGGCCCGCGGCAAGCTGATCTTCGGCGATTTCCCGGATGGCCGCTTCCCGGCCCACTACGCGCAGATCAAGGAGTTCATCGAATCCCTGAAGCGCCAGGTGCCCACGCCCGGACTGATCCTGTGCCATGAGCGCGATGACCGCCATCAGGATCATCGGGCTGTCAACGAATTCGTGTGGAATAGCTTTCGTGACCACGTGGTGCTGGAGTATGAGATTCCCAAGTGGGACGGCGGGCTGGGACAGCCCAACGTGTACGTGCCGGTGACGGCCGCTCACGCCCGCGCCAAGGTGAACGCGCTGCTGCGCGCCTACCGGACGCAGGCGGGACGCGACTGGTTCACCCGCGAGACTTTCATGTCCATGCTCAGGTTGCGCGGCATCGAGTGCCGCGCGCCGAGCGGTTATGCCGAGGCGTTCCATGGTCGAAAAATCCGCTTCACTGGCTTCTGAGGCCGCCGCCCCCGCAGGCTCCGCGGGCACTGGACTCGGGGGTACGCACTTCGAGCGCGGCCGGCAGCTGGCGCAACGCGCGCACCAGATCATCCCCGGTGGCGCGCACACCTATGCCAAGGGCGATGACCAGTTTCCCGAACAGGCGCCGCCGTTCATCGTGCGGGGCAAGGGCTGTCATGCCTGGGACCTGGATGGCAACGAGTTCATCGAATACAACATGGGGCTGCGGGCCGTCACGCTCGGCCATGCCTACGAGCCGGTGATCCGGGCCGCCGCCGAGGCGCTGCCCTTCGGAACCAACTTCACCCGTCCGGCGCCCATCGAGGTGGAATGCGCGGAGCGCTTCCTCGAGCTGATACCCACGGCGCAGATGGTGAAATACTGCAAGGACGGCTCGACCGCCGTCGATGCGGCGGTGCGCCTCGCGCGGGCCCACACCGGGCGCGACAAGATCGCCATATGCGGTGACCATCCGTTTTTCTCGACCAGCGACTGGTTCATCGGCACGACGGGCATGCCCGCCGGCATCCCGCGCTGGATTCGCGATGCCACGGTGCGCTTCCGCTACAACGACCTGGCCTCCGTCGAAGCCATGTTCGATGCACACCCCGATCAGATCGCTTGCGTCATTCTCGAAGCGGCCCGCACTGTCGAGCCGGCACCTGGTTTTCTGGAAGGGCTGAAAGCCCTCTGTCACCGTCGTGGCGCCGTGCTCGTGTTCGACGAGATGATCACGGGATTCCGCTGGCACCGATCAGGGGCGCAGCACATCTACGGCGTCACGCCGGATCTGTCGGCTTTCGGCAAGGCCATCGCCAACGGGTTTGGCGTTTCCGCCGTGGCGGGCACGCGGGAGCTGATGGAGTTGGGTGGTCTGAAGACATCGCGCGAACGCGTCTTCCTGCTTTCCACCACCCACGGCGCCGAGACGCATGCCCTGGCCGCTGCCATTGCGACGATGAAAGTCTATCGGGACGAGGACGTAACCGGGCATCTGCACCGACAGGGCCGCCGGCTGCGCGATGGCATCAGCAAGATCGTCGCGGAGCTGAAGCTCGAAGGCTACTTCGACTGCATCGGGCGCGACTGCTGTCTGCTGTTCGGCACCAACGACGCCGACCGCAAGCCCAGCCAGCCCATGCGCACGCTATTCATGCAGGAAACCATCCGTCGCGGCGTGATCGCCCCGGCGCTCGTGGTCAGCTATTCACATACCGATCGCGACATCGACCTGACGATCGAGATCGTCGGTGAAGCGCTGGCGGTATACCGCAAGGCACTGGAGGAGGGCGTCGGCAAATATCTGCAGGGACGCCCGGTGAAGCCGGTATTCAGGCCGTTTGCCTGACGGCGACGGCATCTGCCGCGGACAGTTCCGCGGCCTGCGGATGTCCCCGCATGTAGAGCTGCTGGATATCCTGCGGCAGATGCGCGAGATCGCTGGCCCGCAGATAGTCGGGCATGGTCGTTCCCGTGCAGTGCGAATCCCGGTTTGCAGCGCCCTGCAGGGCGCGCGCGTCCCTGGCGCTCACCGTGCGGAAATCGATGCTGTAACGCGTGCGGCCGCTGTTGTTGGGCACCGAGGAATGCAGCTGTGCCGCCGAGAACAGAATGATGCCGCCAACCGGCGGTATCAGCCGCAGGTCCGGCTTTGCCTCGATCGGTACCAGCGCCTTCGGTTGCTCGCGCGTGTCGGTACCCACGTGCCGGGCCGCATCGAACCGGCTGGTCGCCGTCCAGCGCTGGTAGTCGTATCCGGCCGAGCTGTTGGGGACCGGAGTGTCCCAGTAGCGCGGGTGGAAGGCCATGGCATTGCGGGCTTCGATCTCGTAGACCGGGATCCACCAGTTGACCTGGCACATGGGAGCGGAGTACCAGGTGTCGCGATGCGGATGGAACGCATAGGCGATGCCGGTCGTGAGGTAGTCGTCGCTGGTGGAACTGCGCAGGCGCGGCACATCGAAATAGGTGTCATCCGGGTCGCAGCCCAGCTCGGCGAGGATGGCGCGGATCAGGCGCTTGGATTCGGGGTGATGGATGAACTTCGGTTTCAGTACCGCCAGGCGCTCGGCGAATTCCAGCACCGACAGGCCGTACTGGGCGGTCTCAGGATCGAGCGAGCCGAAGCTCTCGCGCAGCATGGAGCGCGCGAAGGCGCACAGCTCGAGCGAGGACGCAGTCGGCGGATGGATGAGCACTTCACCGTGAAACAGACGCTGACGGCGCGAATGATCATCGCGCGCGCTGTCGATGCAGACCGTGGTCATGCGGCCGCGGGCCCCCCTCTCCTGATTGTCGCGGGAAGATAAAACGCCGACCCTGGGTGTGGCGTGTCACAGTTCTCACGATTGCAGCCGGAGCGCGCAGCGAATATGTCGAAAGACTCCCGCGGAGGCAGTAGCGGCAACCCCGTTGCCGGGCGGGCCACCCTGTCCGGAACGCTGACCGGGCTGTTTCCACCCGGCGTGGTGGTGGCCGAGCTGGCGGGTTCGGCGGCGCCCGAAGAGTTGACGGCGCGGGAGCGCGATTGCATCGCTCATTGCGCGCCTGCGCGCATCCGCCAGTTCGCCGCGGGACGCGCCTGCGCGCATCGCGCGCTGCAAGAGTTGGGAATCGATGAGTTCTCGCTGCTGGCGGGAACCGACCGCCAGCCCGTGTGGCCGACCGGGATCGTGGGAAGTCTCACCCACACGGACGAGTACGCTGCAGCGGTGGTGGGTCGGGACCATGCACTGCTCGGGTTGGGGTTGGACTGCGAAGGCGCGGATCGGGTGAAGAGCCATCTGTGGAGACGCATCGCCACGCCACCGGAACTCGAGTGGCTGAACGCCCTGGAGCCGGGCCCCGCAGGCCGCGCCGCCTCGTTACTGTTCGCCGCCAAGGAGGCCTTCTACAAATGTCAGTTTCCACTCACCACCGAGTGGCTGGGATTCGCGGACGTGTGCATCGAGCTCGATGCGGCCAGACTTGCCTGGACCGCGGCTGCGACGGCGGGTCGCGGTCAAGGTCCGGGTGAAGGGCTTGGGGCCGCAGCTGGCGCAGGCGAGGGTGCCGGGGATCTGCGGGTTGTGCCGCGTCGCCCGCTATCCCTGGAGAGCCATTGCCCCCCACCCTGGCACGGTCGTTTTCTCTTCGACGGCGGGCGAGTCGTCGTTGGCATGACCATGCCCCGCGCCAGCTGATCTTTCATACAGCCAGGATATCCATACAGCCTCTCCCTGAGGCCCTCACGGGGCCCTGCAGCCTGCCGTCCCCGGGTCCCTGGGGTCAGGAGGGCCCCGTCCTGTGCGGGGCCGAGCGGGGCGCTGGATGGACTGTGACGCGTCGCCTGAAGTCCTGCGGGCAAGTCTTTACACTTAGGTGTAAAATCTCGCCCCGCTGGGGTGAAAAGCAATTCGAACAGGAGCACAGACCCCGATGGCGCAGGGCGCTACGCCACCGCCACAGATCCACCGGCGCAAACTCCTCATCCTGGAGGACGACCGCGCTCTGCGGCGTGAGCTCGAGCCGATCTTCTCGGACCTGGAGGTCACGGTCGCCGAGACGTCGGAACAGGCCTTGGTGCTGGTGCGCCGCCTGGAGCCGGACGTGGTGCTGTTCGACCTCGGCACCGCCCGCGAACCGGCGGCGGCCGCCCAGAGCCTGGATCTGCTGCGCCGGATCCTGAACCTGTCTCCGGATACCAAGCTCATCGCGATGATCGAGCGCGACGCGCGCGAACTGGCCGTGGCGGCCGTGGGCGTCGGTGCCACCGATTTCTACTACAAGCCGCTCGATGCCGGTGTGCTGTCCATCGTCGTGCGGCGGGCTTTCCGGATCCGCGAGCTGGAAGAGGAAAACTGGCGGCTGCGCGAGCGCACCGGCGCGATGGCGCTGGAAGGCATCATCGGTGTCAGCGACTCCATGCGCAGCCTGTGCCGGGCGATCGAGAAGGTGGCGCCGACCAATGCGACCGTGCTGCTGCTGGGCGAGAGCGGCACCGGCAAGGAACTGCTGGCGCGCGCCGTGCACCGTCTCTCCAGCCGCGGGCACCAGCAGTTCGTCGCCATCAACTGCGCCGCCATTCCCGACAACCTGCTCGAGAGCGAGCTGTTCGGCTACGAGAAAGGTGCCTTCACCGGTGCGGCCAAGCGCACGCCGGGCAAACTCGAAGCCGCCAACGGCGGCACCATCTTCCTGGATGAGATCGGCGAGATGCCGGCCTCGCTGCAGGCGAAGATGCTGCGCGTGCTGCAGGAACGGACGGTCGAGCGCGTTGGCGGGCGCACTCCGATTCCGCTGGATCTGCGCATCGTCTGCGCCACCAACCGGAATCTGGATGCACTCATCGGCACGGGAGCGTTCCGCGACGATCTGTACTACCGCATCAGCGAGGTTGCCCTGCGCATACCGCCGCTGCGCGAAAGGCAGGGAGACAGTCTGCTGCTCGCGCAATTCCTGCTTCAGGAGATGGCCGAGCGTTTCGGTCGCCCCACGCGGGGTCTCGCTCCCGATGCCATCCGCGCCATCCAGGCACATCGCTGGCCCGGCAACGTGCGCGAGCTGGAGAATCGCATCAAGGGCGCGGTCATCATGGCCGAGGGCGCCGTGGTCACCGCGGGCGATCTGGGCCTGGAGGATCCGGGCGACGACCCCGAGTACCTGAATCTGCGTGTCGCGCGGCAGCGCGCCGAAGCCCAGGCCGTGCGCCAGTCACTCGCGGTCGCTCGAGGCAATCTCTCCCGCGCCGCGGAGTTGCTGGGTGTGACGCGGCCGACGCTCTACGACCTGCTCGCGAAACACCGGATTGATGCCTCCCAGTTCGGCCGCGCGGCCGGCGGCTCCGCTGCCGACGCGGCCACGACTTCGGAAGTCGCGCAGCTTACCGAACCCACTTCTCCTGCCGCTGGCTCGCCGCAGGACGAACCAATAGACGAGTGACGGCGGCGTATCGCCTTCAGTGCCCGGCGAGTAACGGCGGCGCGTCGCCCCCCGTGCCCGGCGAATAACGGTCAGTCGACCGTCGTGGAGACCTCACCCGAGAGTTCACTCTCGATTCCTGCCGAGTTGTAGGCCGTCAGCGCGAAGTAGTAGTCGCCCGCTGCCAGGTTCTGCACCACGTAGGTGGTCAGACCCGGGTTGGCAATATCGACCGTCTCGGAGTAGCTGCGTGATGCAGGGCCGTAGTGAAGCTTGTAACCCTTGAGGTTCATGAGCGGCGTGCCGTCCGAATTCTCGGTGGGCGCCTGCCACGAGAGTGTCACCGTGTCCGAATTCTGCAGCGTGACGGTGATCGAGAACGCCGGCAGTGCAACGGTCGTGAGCCCGTCGCTCACGGAGATGGTGATGCCGGAGTATTTTCCGACCTCCTGCGCGGTGGGCGTGCCGGAAAGCACACCCGTGCTGGAGTTGAACTCGGCCCAGGAGGGGAGGTTGTCGATCGCGAAGCTGACAGCCGTGCTGGACGTGCTGACTTTCGGTTCGAAGGTGTAGGGCTGACCCGCTGTGGCCGTCGCCGTTGGCGTGCCAGTGATCGTGGTGGTACCGCTCGTATTAGTGATCGGCGTACGCGGGATCGATCCCGACTGACCCGACGATCCCGTCGAGGTCCCGCTGTCATCGCAGGCACTGACACCTGCCACCATCACCGCCATACCCATCACCGCCAGCGCCCGTGCGAGCGCGCCTGCCTTGTTCATCAATATCCCCGCCCCGTTCAAGTAATGAAGACGCTGGCGGCGCATGGCGGCCGGTGGGATCACGGGTGGCGCGGAATTGCTTCTGGCGTGCGCCCGGTCGGGCGCCCCATCACGGCATCGCTGCGGCGATACCGGCAACTCCGCTGTCCTGGGCTCGTGAGCCTTTAGACCGGAAGCTTTGCGCCCCCATCCTTTCGGATGGGTTTGCCCTTGTGGCCCGGCCCGCGTGCGAGGGCACACCGACCGGTCCAGCATTGTGTGCGTTCGATGCAGTGCAACGTGCGTGCCACCATCTTTAACCTATTGTCGGTACTGGACTTTCGCCACGAGCGTTATCCGCAGCCCGTTCGTTGGGGACGAAAATTGTTGCCGCTGGCCGACATGCGCTTGAAGCGGGGCCGTGCGAATCGGCGCTAAGAGATTGATATGCGGGGTGAAGAGGCGGGTCGCGGATGACCGACATTCGGTCAGTGGGCGCGGCCGCGCGCATCCAACGCCGAAGCTCGCGGTGCATGAAACAAAGTGAATTGCGGCGATGCCGCCCTGCGGCACAACCCGTCGCGACCGCGGGACAGGACCGCCGCGAAGCCGAACCCGCGCCGCCTGATTCAGTCCTATGATGCGGGAGCGGCACAGACCGGCAGAACGAACCGAATGACCAATCCCGTCGTATTCAAGCAGACGCTGCCCGTGGGGCTCTTGAGCCTCGCCCAGGCCGTATCGATGCCGATTCTCGCTGCGGCCTGTCTCGTCATCGACCGCTGGTACTTCAAGGTCGCCTTCAGCGAGCGCTTCACGCTACTGCTGCTCATCGTGATGGTGCTGAGCGCGGTGCTGCTGCAACCCGAGCGCGGGTTGATGCCGGAACTGATCGGCGGACGCCGCCAGCTGGTGACGCGCATCGCGGTGCGCTGGATCATTCTGCTCTTCATCCTGCTGCTGCTCGGTTACGCGACCAAGAGTTCCTCGGAATTCTCGCGTCGCATGGTGGTCACCTGGGCGATCACCACGCCGGGGATCCTGATCGGTGCGGCGCTGCTGCTGCGCGAGCTGCTGCGCCAGGTGCTGGCCGATCCGGCCAGCGCGCGCCGTGCCATCTTCGTCGGCTACAACGACATCAGTGTCTCGCTGGCTCAGCGGGTGGAGCACAATTCATCCTCGGCTCTGACCGTGGCCGGCTTCTTCGACGATCGCGGCCCCGAGCGTCTCGGTGCAGATCGTCCCGCCCAGCTCAAGGGCGGATTGAAGGACATCGTCGCCTTCGTCAAGGCAGACGGGATCGACGTGATCTTCGTGGCGCTGCCCGTCAGCCACCTGAGCCGCGTCCAGACGCTGCTCGAGGATCTGCGTGACACGACGGTGTCGGTGTATTACGTCCCGATGGTGTTTCCGTTCGACACCATCCAGGGCGGTACCAGTGAGTTCCTCGGCGTACCGCTGATCGCACTGTGCGAGACGCCGTTCCACGGCTATCGGGGTGTCAGCAAGCGTCTGACCGACCTGGTGCTCGCCAGCGCCATCCTGGTTCCCGCGGCTCCTTTCATGCTGCTGATCGCACTGGCGGTGCGGGTGACCTCACCCGGCCCGGCGCTCTTCAAGCAGCGCCGTTATGGTCTCGATGGTCAGGAGATCATCGTCTACAAATTCCGCACCATGACCGTGCAGGAGGATGGCGCGGCCATCCGGCAGGCGACCCAGGACGATGATCGCGTCACGCCCATCGGGCGGGTATTGCGGCGGACCTCACTCGATGAGCTGCCGCAGCTGCTGAATGTCCTGCAGGGCCGCATGAGTCTCGTGGGACCGCGCCCGCATGCCGTCGCCCACAACGAGATGTATCGCAAGCTGATCAAGGGTTACATGGTGCGGCACAAGGTGGCGCCCGGCATCACCGGGCTGGCGCAGGTGCATGGGATGCGCGGCGAGACGCAGAGCCTGGAACAGATGGAAGCCCGGGTGAAGTACGACCTGGATTACCTGCGCAACTGGTCGCCGTTGCTGGATCTCAAGATTCTCGGGAAGACGCTGCTGATCGTGGCGCGGGGTGATAAGGCGTACTGAGGCGATGAGAGGCGCGGCCTGCCAGAGGCGCTCGCGTGGGCTCCGTGGCCTGCTGCTGCACGAACTGCCAGCGGCGCGCGGCGACCAGTCCGGAGAAATACCAGTAGAGGTAGGACAGGGGCGCGAACAGGTGCGTCGGGGAATAGAACGTGCAGATTGCCATGAGCACCACGACGCCCACCCAGCCGGCGGCGAGCGGCGCGAGGAAATCGTCACGGCAGCGCGAGAGCGCCACCGAATCGGCGAATACCATCCAGTAGAGCAGGAATACCAGCGCGACGCCCAGCAGTCCGATCTCCAGGACGAACATGGAGAACGAGGTGATCACGAAGCTGCGGAACAGCCCGTAGTAGTTGCCGACGAAATTCGAACCGAGATTGGAGGGTGAAGCGTTACCGAGTCCCAGTCCGAAGGCCAGGTGAACCGGATCGCGCGCGATGTACTCGAGCGGCACGCGGTAGGCATCGCCACGGCGCACTTGTCGTGTGGTGCCGATCGTGGCGGTGCCCTTCTTGGCCTCCATGTAGTTTTCCATCTGCTTCGAGTCCGTGAAGAAGTCCATCAGCGTTTTGTGCTTGTAGGGACTCGAG
>Ga0335069_10007082_pt1 | contig 16230 bp, 13 predicted proteins | sample Lox_Sample_11_FD_206714 | JGI IMG/M metagenome (GOLD analysis project Ga0335069, IMG submission 206714) | Soil microbial communities from Loxahatchee National Wildlife Refuge, Florida, United States - Lox_Sample_1.1 | ecosystem: Environmental > Terrestrial > Soil > Wetlands | place: USA... | reverse complement strand
CTGATCGTGGTCCGGGTGCCCGTGATCACCTCGTTCCGGTCCCGGTACCCGGACACGGACGTGTGGGTGCATCGCGGCGAGATCCTCGGCTACGGCGCGATCGCCGACCTCCTGATGCTGGCCGCCGTGGTCGCCATCCTGGCCCGGCGGGCCTGGGTGTCGATCAGCGCGCTGGCGCTCGACGAACGGGGCTACGGGCAGAACCACGCCGCCCGCCAGCGGGCCGCCGACCTGGTCGCGGACGGCTACCACGGGTTCATCTCGGGGCACACGCACCACCCGGAGCTGGCCGCCACCGCGACCGGCTTCTACGCCAACTCCGGATCGTGCACCTCGGTCGTGGAGGGGATCAGCGGACGGTTCGGCCTGCCCCCGGCGTACGTGCGGAACCAGCAGATCTGCTGGGTGGAGCTCGCGGCGGGCCAGGCCGAGCTGGTCTCGGCCCGGGTCGAGCTGCCGGGCGCGACCAAGATGGAGCGCTTCGTCGCCCAGGGCCGCAACCCGCACTCGGACACCCCGGTCCGGGTCGCCTCCTGGCCGGCCGGCCCCGACTGGCCGCCCGCGGCCAAGAAGGCCGAGCGCAAGAAGCCCGTCCCGCGCGGTCCCCAGCCGGGCGAGCCCCCGGCGTCCTGGGGATCGCGGGGACCCGGCGATCTCTACGGCCCCCGCGATCCCCAGCGCCCTCCCGAGCCGTAGACGCGGGGTGGGGAAAACCCCAGACGCAAAACTGGGGTTAGGCGCATTCCGCCGGCCCGCCGCAGTTCGTACCGTTTGCGCAAGGGCTGACGGAACGTTCGGGGAGCATAATGACCGCAGATCATCAGGCCGAGATCGCTGCCTCGGTGGCCGCCCTCCAGGACCTTGGCTCCGGCTATGACCAGGCACTGGCCGAGAGTCTCGTGGAACGCATCGGCGCGGAGATCGACAAGCGGATCGCGGCCGAGATCGACCACCGCGTCACGGCGGAAGTGGACAGCCGCCTCCTGACCCAGCTCGACCGGTACGCCGGGTGCAGGCACCAGCGCCGCCGGGCCAGACGCACGATCCGGGCCGAACAGCGCCTGGCCCGGGCCGGGCAGGCCGACCGCTCCGGCCGCCAGTCCATGATGCTGGCCCTCGGGTCCATCGTGGTCGCCCTGCCGTTGACCGCGATCGTGCTCAAGGGCTCCCCCGGCGGGGCCGCCGTCACGCTCATGGCCCTGGTCTGGGTCATCATCGGGATCATCAATGTGGCCTACGCCGTGCGCCAGCCTCCGCAGAAGTAGCCGGCCCAGGTCGCCCGGGCCGGCGCGCGACCGGAGGCCGGCGGGATGACGCTCAGCCGCGTTCGGCGGCCCGGGCCTCCTCGACGGTCAGTTCCGCGGCGGGGTCGGCTTCCAGGCGCTCGTCGGGGATCGGCTTGCCGCTGCGGACGGACCGGCCGTAGCTGCCGGCGTCCAGCCGCTGCAGGGCGCGTTCAATGGCGTCCAGCCGGCTGCGCAGGCTTTCCGCGATGGCGTCGTCCATGCCCTCCTCGGTCAGCCCCAGCGCGGCATCTTCGATGTCTCCCGCTTCGCTGTCCACTTCGGCCACGCGGTCTTCCTGGCCCGCCGTCTCCGCGTCTTTGAGCAGGCCCTGCACCTCGTCGCGCTCGGAGAGGAGCAGGCTGCGCGCGCGTTCTAGGTCCATCGGGCCGTCCTTCCTAGTCCGGATGGGACGCGTGGGCGTCCATGTGATGGTGTTCGTGGCTGCCGGGCGAGCAGCCCAGCATGCGCAGCATAGCGAGCCCGCCGGTTATCCCTCCCCGGCCCGGCGGTCAGCTGCCGCCGCGATCTGGTCCCGGGCGGCGCGGACCACCGCGTCGGGCGTGAAGCCGAACTCGGCGGCCAGCGCCTTGAGCGGGGCCGAGGCACCGAACGTGCGCATGCCGATGACGGCACCGTCGATCCCGACGTACCGGTCCCAGCCGAGCGTCGAGGCCTGCTCGACGGCCACCCGGGCGGTCACCGACGGGATCAGCACCTGGTCGCGGTACTCGGCGGGCTGCCGGTCGAACAGCTCCCAGCAGGGCATGCTGACCACCCGGGCCCGCACGCCGTCCGCGGTGAGCTCCTCGTAGGCGGCCACGGCGAGCTGGACCTCGCTTCCGGTCGCCATGAGGATGACCTCGGGGACGCCCTCGCTGTCGGCCAGGACGTAGCCGCCCCGGGCGACGCCGGAGGCGGGGGCGTACAGTGACCGGTCCAGGGTGGGGACGGCCTGCCGGGTGAGCGCGAGGGCGACGGGGGCGTGACGCATGGGCAGGATGGTCCGCCATGTCTCGGCGACCTCGTTGGCGTCACCGGGGCGGAACACGAGCAGGCCAGGGATGGCGCGCAGCGAGATGAGCTGCTCGACCGGCTGGTGGGTCGGGCCGTCTTCGCCGACTCCGATGGAGTCGTGGGTGAAGATGTGGATGACGGGGATTTCCATGAGCGCGGAGAGCCGGATGGCCCCCCGGGCGAAGTCGGAGAAGATGAGGAAGGTCGACCAGTAAGGCCGGGCCTTGGACAGGGACAAGCCGTTGGAGACGGCCGCGGAGGCGAACTCCCGGACGCCGAAGTGCAGGTTGCGCCCGCCGAAGCTGCCGGGCCCGATGTCTCCGGCCCCGTCGAAGGCGAGCCGCGTCTTCGTCGAGGGGGTCAGGTCGGCCGCCCCGCCGAGCAGCCACGGTATCCGCTGGCCGAAGGCGCTGAGGACCTTGCCGTTGGCGTCCCGGGTGGCGAGGCCCTTGGCGTCGGCCGGGAAGCCGGGGATGTCGGTGTCCCAGCCGTCGGGCAGCTGCCTGTGCTGCATCCGGTAGAGCTGGTCGGCGAGGTCGGGGTATTGACGGCGGTAGCGCTCGAAGGTGGACATCCAGGCCTCGCGCAGGGCCCCGCCCCGCTTGCCGATGCCGTCGGCGAAGGTGCCGTAGACCTCGGCCGGTACGTAGAACGTGGCGTCCTCCGGCCAGCCGTAGAAGCGCTTGGTGGCGCGCACCTCCTCCGGCCCGAGCGGCTCGCCGTGGGCTTTGGCGGTGCCTTCCTTGGTCGGCGCTCCGTAGGCGATGTGGCTGTCCACGATGATCAGCGTGGGCCGGCCGCGCTCGCGGTGGAAGACCTCGAACGCCCGGGTCAGCATCTCCAGGTCGTTGGCGTCACCGACCCGGGTGACGTTCCAGCCGTAGCCGATGAACCGGGTGGCCACGTCCTCGGTGAACGCCAGGGCGGTGCTGCCCTCGATGGTGATGTGGTTGTTGTCGTAGATCCAGCAGAGGTTGGACAGCTGCAGGTGACCCGCGAGGGACGCCGCCTCGCTCGCGACGCCTTCCATCATGTCGCCGTCGCCGCACAGGGCGTACACGTCGTAGTCGAACATCGCGTAACCAGGGCGGTTGAAATGGGCCGCCATCCAGCCGCCGGCCACGGCCATGCCGACCGAGGTGGCCGCCCCGGTGCCCAGCGGCCCGGTCGTGGCCTCGACCCCCGAGGTCAGCCGGTACTCCGGGTGCCCGGGGCATTTCGAGCCCAGCTGGCGGAAGTGCTCGATGTCATCGAGCGTCACCGACGGGGTGCCGACGGTCTCGTATTCCGGGTTCACCGCCATGACGCGGGCGAGGTGCAGCAGCGAGTAGAGCAGCGTCGAGGCGTGGCCCGCGGACAGCACGAACCGGTCGCGATTGGGCCAGATGGGGTCGGCGGGGTCGAAGCGCAGGAAGCGCTGCCACAGCGTGTAGGCCACCGGCGCCATCGCCATGGGCGTTCCCGGGTGACCTGATCTCGCCGCCTCGACCGCGTCCATGCACAGCGTGCGGATGGTGGTGATGGCAAGCGCGTCCGGGTCCTTGCGCTCGGCCGCAATCTGCTCTGCCGCAATGGCCATGGTGCCGCTCCTCGTGAGTGTCAGCGATCACTGGCGTCGCCCGCTCGTAGTCGAGCACGATCACGGCGCCCGCCGCAAGGGAACCACCGTAGACTCGCGTCCGTGAGCACGGACCCGCAAACGCCCGCCGTCCAGATCGGCGGGCTGGTCAAGCGGTACGGCCAGAGGACGGCGGTGGACGGGCTGACGCTGCGCGCGGCCCGCGGCGAGGTCACCGGCATCCTAGGGCCGAACGGAGCGGGCAAGACCACCACCGTTGAGATCTGCGAGGGCTACCGGCGGCCCGACCGGGGCACGGTGCGTGTCCTCGGCCTGGACCCGGTGCGCGACGCCAGGGCGCTGCGGCCCCGCGTCGGCGTGATGCTCCAGTCGGGCGGCATTCCCCCGGCGGTGCCCGCGGCCGACTACCTGAACCTGCTGGGCCAGTTCCACGTCCACCCGGTCGGGGTCCCGGCGCTGCTGGACCTGGTCGGGCTGACCGCGGTCGCGCGGACCCCGTACAAGCGGCTGTCCGGCGGCCAGCAGCAGCGGCTGTCGCTCGCCGCCGCTATCATCGGCCGCCCCGAGCTGGTGTTCCTCGACGAGCCCACGGCCGGCATGGACCCGCAGGCCAGGCACGCCACCTGGGAGCTGATCGGGCAGCTGCGCGCGGCGGGGGTGAGCATCATCCTGACGACGCACTTCATGGAGGAAGCCGAACGGCTCTGCGATCACGTGGCCATCATCGATCACGGCCAGCTGGTGGCGGCGGGGACGCCCGCCCAGCTCACCGGCACGGTCGGCCAGCTCAGGTTCCGCGCGGAAGCCGACCTGGACATCGAGAGCCTGCTCGCCGCGCTGCCGCCCGCCAGCCTGGCCAAGGAGTCACCGGCCGGACATTACGTGATCGAGGTGCACGGCGCCGTGGACCCGCCGCTGCTGGCCGCGGTGACCGCCTGGTGCGCCGATCGGGGCGTGCTGGCCAACAGCCTGCGGATCGAGAGCCGCACGCTGGAGGACGTGTTCCTCGAGCTGACCGGGAAGGAGCTCCGCCCGTGACGGTGCAGGCCCCCTTGTTCGCGCCCGCGCCGGGGGCGGCGCCGCTGCGGCGGATGATCGCCGCCCAGGCCGTGCTGGAGACGCGGACGCTGCTGCGCAACGGCGAGCAGCTGCTGCTGACGCTGATCATCCCGCTGCTGCTGCTGATCGCGTTCGGCCTCGAGCCGCTGGTGAACGTCGGCGCGGGCATGCCCCGGATCGACTTCCTGACCGCGGGGATCCTCGCGCTGGCGGTGATGTCGACGGCGTTCACCAGCCAGGCCATCGCCACCGGCTTCGAGCGGCGGTACGGGGTGCTCAAGCGGCTCGGCGCCACTCCCCTGTCGCGCACCGGGCTGATCGCGGCCAAGACGTCGACCGTGATCGCGGTGGAGCTGCTGCAGGGCGCGCTGATCCTGATCGTCGCCCTGGCCATCGGCTGGCGGCCGGATGCCAGCCCGGCCGCGATCGTGGTGGCGCCGCTGCTGATCCTGCTCGGCACCGCGGCGTTCAGCGGCCTCGCCCTGCTGATGGCGGGCACGCTGCGCGCCGAGGCCACGCTGGCCGCAGCCAACCTGGTCTACGTCGTGCTGCTCGGCGTGGGCGGGGTGGTCTTCTCGCTGGACAAGTTCCCGGCGGACGCCCGGCCCGTGCTCGAGCTGCTGCCGACCGGCGCGCTGTCCACCGGCCTGCGCAGCGTACTGCAGCAGGGCGTCGTCTTCCCGGTCGGGAACGTGGTCACGCTGGCGGTCTGGGCTGCCGTGGCGATCGCCCTTGCGGCCCGGATGTTCAGGTGGGACTGAGGGACGCCGTCCCGAGCGAGCCAGGCGCCGGGCAGGACCGGGTAGTCCGGGGCCGGATGGTGCTGCCGGCCGCGATGATCCTGACCGGGATCGTGTCGGTGCAATTCGGGGCGGGCCTCGCGTACCGGCTGTTCGGGCAGATTCCGCCCGCGGCGGTGACCGGGCTGCGGCTGTGGACGTCCGCCGTGGCCATGGTCGCGATCTCGGGGCGAGGTTTCACCCGCTCGGTACGCGACCTCAGGAAACGACGAGCGGTCGCCGATGCGGCCATCGCCACCTCGTTCGGCATCTCTCTGGGGGTCATGAACTTCTCGATCTATCAGGCGTTCGCTCGCATCCCGCTGGGCGTCGCGGTCACCATCGAGTTCCTCGGCCCGCTGGCGGTGGCGGTGGCCGGGTCGCGGCACCTGCGGGACCTGGGCTGGGTCGTGCTCGCGGCGACCGGGGTGGTACTGCTGACCCAGGGCGGGCACGGGCACCTCAACCTGGCCGGGGTGCTCTTCGCGGGCCTGGCCGCGGTCTGCTGGGCCGCGTACATCGTGCTCAGCTCGGCGACCGGGCGCCGGTTCCCCGGCTCGGCGGGCCTGGCCATCGCCATGGTGGTCGCGGCCGTCATCGTCACGCCGCCCGCCCTGGCGGCCGGCGGCGGCGCCATGTTCCGGCCCGCGGTGCTCGTCACCGGCGCCGCGATCGGGATCCTTTCGTCGGTCATCCCCTACCGGCTCGAACTGGAGGCGCTGCGGCGGATGCCGACGCGCCTGTTCGGCGTGTGGATGAGCCTGGAGCCGGCGGTAGCGGCGCTGATCGGGCTGGCCCTGCTCGGCCAGCACCTGAGCGCGCCCGAGTGGTTCGCCATCTGCTGCGTGATGGTCGCCTGCGCCGGAGCCGCGCAAGGCTAGCCCGGAGCGCTCTACCATAAGTGCGTGCCTGCCGACCTGAAGTCCCGCATAGCGGCCTGGACCAGGCCCGTGCTATCGCCGACGTGGACCTCCATGCGGCGGCTCGCGCTGGCCGCGGTGATCGCCGACACGGTGATCATGTCGACCGGCGCCGCGGTGCGGCTCAGCGCGTCCGGGCTCGGCTGCCCCGACTGGCCGCAGTGCAGTGCGGCGGACGTCGTGGCCAGCAAGAACGCCGGGCAGACGCTGCTCAACACCTGGATCGAGTTCGGCAACAGGCTGCTGAACTTCCCGCTGGTGGTCATCGCCGCCCTGGTCTTCGTCGCGGCGTGGCGGTTCAGGCCGGACGGGAGGCGCCGGCGGGACCTGGTGCGGCTGGGCGCGGCCCAGCCGCTCGGCGTGGTGGCGCAGGCGGTGATCGGCGGCATCGTCGTGCTGACCAAGCTCAACCCGGTCACGGTCTCGATCCACTTCCTGGTTTCCGCGGCTGTCGTGGCCGCCGCGGTGGCTCTGCACATGCGGTGCGCGGAAGGCTCGGACCCGCCGGCGGCCGTGCCCGTCCCCATCCGGCGTGACCTCCCCGTGCTGTCGGCCGCGCTGGTCGCGGTCACCTGCGTGATGCTGGCGGCCGGCACGGTGGTCACCGGGACGGGACCGCTGGCCGGCCACGCCGACACCCCCCGGTACCAGCTGCCGCTGGAGGGGATCACCCAGCTGCACGCCGACATCGGCTGGCTGATGGCGGGCCTGGCGGTCGCGCTGGTGCTCGGGCTCCGGCTATCCGGCGCACCGCCGCGCGCGGTCCGGGCCGGCTGGATCATGCTCGCGGCGCTAGGCTCGCAGGGCGTGATCGGCTACGTCCAGTACTTCACCCACCTGCCCGCCGGGCTGGTATGGGTGCACGTGACCGGTTCCGTACTGGTCTGGATCGCCGTGCTGCGGCTGTTCTTCATCCTGCGCGAGCGGGTGCCGGTTAACGCTGAGCAAACAGGGTCCGCGGTGACCGTACCCACCAGGCAGCGGGAGCCGCTAGACCTATAAGCTCGTAGCGTGAGCACTCAGGCCGATCTTGACTGGACGCCCGCCGACCAGCGCGCTGTCGATCTCATCCGGGTCCTCGCGATGGATGCGGTGCAGAAAGCAGGCTCGGGACACCCGGGCACGGCGATGAGCCTGGCGCCCGCGGCCTACGTGCTCTACCAGCGGCTGCTCAGGCACGACCCGGCCGATCCGCAGTGGCCAGGGCGCGACCGTTTCGTGCTGTCCTGCGGGCATTCCAGCCTCACCCTGTACATCCAGCTGTACCTGTCCGGGTACGGGCTGACCCTGGATGACCTGAAGGCCCTGCGCACCTGGGGCAGCATCACGCCCGGGCACCCGGAGCACGGGCTCACCCCCGGCGTGGAGACCACCACCGGCCCCCTCGGCCAGGGCCTGGGGAACGCGGTCGGCATGGCGATGGCCGCCCGGCGCGAGCGCGGCCTGTTCGACCCGGACGCCGCGCCGGGCACCAGCCCGTTCGACCACTTCATCTACTGCTTCGTCTCCGACGGGGACATCGAGGAGGGCATCAGCCACGAGGTGTCCTCGCTCGCGGGCCATCACCGGCTCGGTAACCTCATCGTCCTCTACGACGACAACCAGATCTCCATCGAGGACAACACCAACATCGCCAAGTCCGAGGACGTCTGCGCGCGCTACGAAGCCTACGGCTGGCACGTGCAGAAGGTGAGCTGGCGGACGCCCGGCGGTTACCGGGAGGACGTGCCCGCGCTGTACCAGGCATTCCTGAACGCCCGGGAGCACACCGAGGCGCCCTCGTTCATCGCGCTGCGCACGATCATCGGCTGGCCCGCCCCGAACAAGCAGAACACCGGGGCGGCGCACGGGTCCGCGCTCGGCGTGCCCGAGGTGAAGGCGGCCAAGGAGATCCTGCACTTCGACCCGGAGGTCGACTTCCCCGTCGAGGACGAGGCGCTGAACAGGGCGCGTCAGGTCGCGGAGCGCGGGAAGAAGCTGCACGCGGAATGGGAGGCGCCGTTCGGCGCCTGGGCCAGCGCCAGCCCCGGGCGCAAGGCCCTGTTCGACCGGCTGGCCGCCCGCCGCCTGCCGGACGGGTGGACCGGGAAGCTGCCCTCATTCCCGGCCGACACCAAGGGCATGGCCACCCGCAAGGCGTCGGGCACCATCCTCACCGCCATCGGCCCGGCGCTGCCCGAGCTGTGGGGCGGCTCGGCCGACCTGGCCGAGAGCAACCTCACCACGATGGAGGGCGAGCCCTCGTTCATCCCCCTCGATCACCAGACCGCCATGTGGCCCGGCAACCCCTACGGGCGGACCATGCACTTCGGCATCCGCGAGCACGGCATGGGCGCGATCCTGAACGGCATCGCGCTGCACGGCGGCACCCGCCCCTACGGCGGGACGTTCCTGGTGTTCAGCGACTACATGCGGCCCTCGGCCCGGCTGGCCGCGCTGATGGAACTGCCGGTCACCTACGTGTGGACGCACGACTCCATCGGCCTCGGCGAGGACGGCCCTACCCACCAGCCGGTCGAGCACCTGTGGTCACTGCGCAACATCCCGGGCCTGGAGGTGGTCAGGCCGGGCGACGCCAACGAGACCGTCGTCGCCTGGCGGACCATCCTGGAGCGGGCCCGGCCCGCAGCCCTGTGCCTGACCAGGCAGAACCTGCCCGTCATGGACCGGTCGCCGGGTAATGGGCAGGGCCTGGCCAGCCCCGAGGGAGTAGCCCGCGGCGGCTATGTGCTGGCCGAGGGCAGCGACGTCATCCTGATCGCCACCGGCAGCGAGGTACCGATCGCGCTGGAGGCCCGTGAGCAGCTGGCCGCGGACGGCGTCTCGGCCCGGGTGGTGTCGATGCCGTGCGTGGAATGGTTCCACGATCAGGACCAGTCCTACCGTGATGAGGTCCTGCCCCCGGCCATCCGTGCGCGGGTATCGGTGGAGGCGGGCATTACCCCACCCTGGCGCTTGTTCACCGGCGACGCGGGCGCTTCAATCGGAGTAGACCACTTCGGTGCATCCGCCGCTTATCAGAAGATCTACCAGGAGTTTGGCATCACCGCGGAGCGGGTAGCCGCAGCCGCACGCGACAGTCTGGCCCGGGCCTAGAACCAGCCCGGACCACGCAGGGAAGGGAAAGCAACGGTGTCAGTTGACGTTCTCGGGCAGCTATCCGAGGCCGGGGTGTCGGTGTGGCTGGACGACATCAGCCGCGACCGGCTGCGGACCGGCAACCTGCAGTCGCTCATCGACGACTATCACGTGGTCGGCGTGACCTCCAACCCGACGATCTTCGCCAAGGCGCTGTCCGCCGGGTCCGCGTACGACGACCAGGTCGCCGACCTGAAGATCCGGGGCGTGACGGTGGACGAGGCGTCCCGTGCGATCACCACCTACGACATCCGCTGGGCCTGCGACGTGCTGCGCCCGGTGTACGACGCGACCGGCGGGCTCGACGGCCGGGTGTCCCTCGAAGTGGACCCGAGGCTGGCCAGGGAGACCGAGAAGACCATCGCCGAGGCCCGGGCGCTGTGGTGGCTCGTGGACCGGCCGAACCTGCTCATCAAGATCCCCGCCACCCGGGAGGGCCTGCCCGCGATCACGCAGTGCATCTCGGAAGGCATCAGCGTCAACGTGACGCTGATCTTCTCCCTGGAGCGGCACGCCGAGGTCATCGACGCCTACATGGCGGGCCTGGAGCAGGCCAAGGCGGCCGGGCGGGGCCTGTCCCAGATCCGCTCGGTGGCGTCCTTCTTCGTCAGCCGGATGGACACCGAGGTCGACGCCAGGCTGGACAAGCTGGGCACTCCCGAGGCCGCCGCGCTGCGCGGCAAGGCGGCCGTCGCCAACGCCCGGCTGGCGTACGAGCTGTTCGAGAAGAAGTGCGCCGAGGCGCGGTGGCAGGCGCTGGCCGCCGCCGGGGCGAATGTCCAGCGGCCGCTGTGGGCCTCGACGTCCGTCAAGGACCCGTCGTTCGGCGACACCAAGTACGTGATCGAACTGGTCGTCGCGGACACGGTCAACACCATGCCCGAGGGCACGATCAAGGCCACCGCGGACCACGGCAAGCTGCTCGGCGACACCGTGCACGGGACCTACGACGCGTCCCGGCAGGTCTTCACCGACCTGGAGGAACTCGGCATCAGCTACGACGACGTGGTGCAGGTGCTCGAGGACGAAGGGGTGTCGAAATTCGAGGCGTCGTGGACCGAGCTGCTCGACACGATCAAGACGAACATGGGGCTCTAGGTGACGGCCGAACCGGGAAACCCTGAGGGCCTGATCCCGGCCAACCCCGGCGTCATCGCGGACGCCGATGAGGCCTCCCAGCCGGCCAATCCGCTCCGCGATCCGCGGGACCGGCGCATCCCGCGGGTGGCGGGGCCGTGTGTCCTGGTCATGTTCGGCGTCACCGGGGACCTGGCACGCAAGAAGCTCATGCCGGCCATCTATGACCTGGCCAACCGCGGGCTGCTCCCGCCGGGTTTCTCCTTCGTCGGCTTCGCCCGGCGGGACTGGGCCAATGAGGACTTCGCCCAGCTGACCTACGAGGCCGTGAAGCAGTACGCCCGCACGCCGTTCCGCGACGCGGTGTGGCAGCAGCTCAGCGAGGGCGTCAGGTTCGTGTCCGGCTCGTTCGGCGACGACGAGGCATTCGACCAGCTGGCCGCGACCGTCATGAACCTGGACGCCGAGCGGGGCACCGGCGGGAACTACGCGTTCTACCTGTCGATCCCGCCCAACCAGTTCCCGGTGGTGGTGCAGCAGCTCAAGCGCAGCGGCCTGTCCGACTCCGGCGGCCGGGGCTGGCGCCGGGTGGTGATCGAGAAGCCGTTCGGCCATGACCTCAAGAGCGCGCGGGAGCTGAACGCGATCCTGGAGGCGGTCTTCCCGGCGGACGCGGTGTTCCGCATCGACCACTATCTCGGCAAGGAGACGGTGCAGAACATCCTGGCGCTGCGGTTCGCCAACGAGATGTACGAGCCGATCTGGAACCGGAGCTACGTCGACCACGTGCAGATCACGATGGCCGAGGACATCGGCATCGGCGGCCGGGCCGGCTACTACGACGGCATCGGCGCGGCTCGCGACGTGATCCAGAACCACCTGCTCCAGCTGCTGGCGCTGACCGCCATGGAGGAGCCGGTCGCGTTCGACGCGCAGTCGCTGCGAATGGAGAAGGAGAAGGTGCTGTCCGCGGTCCGGCTACCCGCCGACCTGGCGACCGGCACCGCGCGCGGGCAGTACGCGGCCGGCTGGCAGGGCGGACGGCAGGTTCACGGCTTCCTTGAAGAGGAAGGCATCGCGCCGGATTCCCGCACCGAGACCTACGCCGCGCTGCGGCTCGGCGTCGACACCAGGCGCTGGGCCGGGGTCCCGTTCTGCCTGCGCGCGGGCAAGCGGCTGCCGAGCCGGATGACGGAGATCGCGCTGATCTTCCAGCGCGCGCCGCACCTGCCGTTCTCCGCCACCGACACCGAGGAACTCGGCCAGAACGCGCTGGTGATCAGGATCCAGCCGGACGAGGGAATCACCGTGCGGTTCGGGTCGAAGGTGCCGGGCACCGCCATGGAAGTCCGGGACGTGAACATGGACTTCGCCTACGGCGAGTCCTTCACCGAGTCCAGCCCGGAGGCCTACGAGCGGCTGCTGCTCGACGTCCTCATCGGCGACCCGCCGCTGTTCCCCCGGCAGCAGGAGGTCGAGCTCGGCTGGCGGATCCTCGACCCGATCGAGGACTTCTGGGCTTCCTACACCAAGCCGGAGCAATACCCGGCGGGTACGGCGGGCCCTTCTTCAGCCGACGCGCTGATGGCACGGGACGGGCGGGCATGGCGCCGCCTGTGAGCGCCATCCGGTACCGGCCTGCGAGCGCGGGTCCTCGTGACCCACGCGAGCGGCCGGTAGCCCGCAGGGCTTTCCGGATGGCGCGAACGTGCAAGGCAAGCGCTGGGCTGACAGCGGGGAGGCCGCGATGACCATCGACCTGACCGACACCACCACCGCCGCGATCCACGAGGCGCTCACCCAGGCGCGCCGGCGCATGGGCGGCCCCACCTCTGGCATGGTGCTGACACTGATCATCGTCACCGACGAGGCCGAGCAGTACGACGCCGTCCGCGCGGCCAGCCAGGCTGGGCGGGAACACCCGAGCCGGATACTCACCGTCATCACCCGCAAGCCCAAGGCCGAGTCCCGGCTCGACGCCGAGGTCCGGGTGGGCGAGAGCGGACCCGGCGAGACCATCCTGCTCCGCATGTACGGCCCGCTCGGCCAGCACGCCGACTCGGTGGTCGCGCCGCTGCTCGCTCCCGACGTGCCGGTGGTCACCTGGTGGCCCGACGATGCGCCGCCCTCGCCGAGCGCGGATCCGCTCGGCACGGTAGCCCAGCGCCGGGTGACCGACGCGGCGGCCAGCGAAGCGCCCAGGGACATGCTGCTGACCCTGGCCAAGACCTACCAGCCGGGCGACACCGACCTGAGCTGGACCCGGTCGACGTCCTGGCGATCGCTGCTCGCCGCCACGCTGGACCAGCCCTACCCCGAGCTGCTCCGGGGCGAGGTCCTGGCCGAGCACGGCAACCCGAGCGCCGACCTGATCGCGGCCTGGCTCGCGTTGCGGCTGGGTATCGAGGTGCCGCGCGGTGAATCCGACGGTCCGGGGATCACCGAGGTGAGCTTCGAGACGCCGGACGGCAGGATCTCGCTGTCCCGGCCGGACGGCCGGAACGCCTCCTTGTCGTGGCCCGGCCGGCCGGACCGCCGGGTGGCGCTGCACCGGCGGGAGACCGCCGAGCTGATCGCCGAGGAGCTGCGCAGGCTCGAGCCGGATGAGGTTTACGCCGAGACGCTGCGCGAGCTGGCCCGAGGCGGAAACGGGGGTCCCGGTCGGTGAGCGTGCCCGAGGTGATCGTGCACCGGGACGCCAAGCTGCTCGCCCAGGCCGTCGCCGCGCGCCTGGTCACCAGGCTGGTGGACTCGGTCGCCGCGCGCGGCACCGCGTCGGTGGTGCTGACCGGCGGCGGCATCGGCACCAAGGTGCTCGAAGAGCTGGCCGCCGCCCCGGCCCGGGACGCGATCGACTGGTGGCACCTGGACATCTGGTGGGGAGACGAGCGCTTCGTCCCGGCCGGCGACCCGGACAGGAACGAGACCGGGGCGCGCGCGGCCCTGCTCGATCACGTCGATGCGGACCCGGCCAGGGTGCACCCCATGCCGGGCCCGGACGGCCCTGACGGCGACGACCCGGAGGCCGCCGCCACCCGGTACGCGTCCTGGCTGGCCGCCGCGACCAAGCCGGAGGACCATGGCCCGGTGCCCGAGTTCGACGTGCTGATGCTCGGCATCGGCCCGGAGGCGCACGTCGCCTCGCTGTTCCCTGGCATGCCGGCGCTCTACGACGAACGGCCGGTCGTGGCGGTGCGGGGCTCGCCCAAGCCCCCGCCGATCCGGCTCTCGCTGACCCTGCCGTCGATCCAGGCCGCCCGCGAGGTCTGGATCCTCGCCTCGGGCGCGGAGAAGGCTAACGCGGTCGCGATGGCGCTGTCCGACGCCGGGCCGGTTCAGGTGCCTGCCGCGGGCGCCCGCGGCAGGCAGCGGACGCTATTCCTGATCGACAGCGACGCCGCGGCCAAAGTGCCGCCGCAGATCGGCCGCCAGGGCGCCCACTGATGACTTGTCCCCTGGCCGCCGGGCGAAGGCCAGGCCGGCGGCCAGGCAGGCGGTAGGCACCGCGGCGAGCACGTACCGGTAGCTGAACCCGGCGGTCATCGGCGGCAGCACGATCATCAGCACTCCGACCAGCCAGGGCAGCAGGCCGATGCCGCCCCAGCGGCGCCAGCGGGCCAGCACGCCCGCCGCGCCGATGAGCACGATCAGGCCGAGCAGCGTGCCGCGCAGGTAGAAGTACCGCTGGTAGATCTGGAGCAGCCGCTGCCACGGCTGGACGGCGGTGGTCTGGCCGAGCCCCGGACCGCCGAAGTCCTGGCGCGCCATGTACGTCTGGACCGCCGCGGTGTCCTTAGGGACTTGAAGGGTCGTCCACCAGGGGATCAGGTTGTCCAGGGTGGAGCCCGACACGAACTGGAAGGCCGGGCCGTTTCCGTAGTAGTTGTTCGGGTCGGGCTGCCGGTTCCAGCCGAAGGTGTGCAGCGTGTCATGGATCACCACGCGCAGGTAGTCATACGGCTGGGCAAGGATGGCATCCCTGGCGAACTTCTCCGCCATGCCGTTGACTTGCGGCGTGAACCGCATCGAGACGTCGGCGGACTGATCCAGGCGGTACAGCGGGGTGCTGACGTGGTTGTCGGGCCACAGCTCGAAGCTGGCCCACAGGTAACCCCCGGCCACCGGGCGCAGGGACGGCGGCGTCGGGTCGCACAGCGCCCGGATGTCGGCCGGCGGGTTCATCTTGTCGCACTCGGCGAAGGTGCTGACCCGGCTGTACAGGAAGGTGCCCGAGGACTCGGTCAGCGCGTAATTGCCGTAGGTGCCGTGGAACCAGGCCATGTACGCCACGATGGGCGCGATCCCGGCGACGAGCAGGGTGGCCAGCCGCCGCCAGCCCACCCGCCGGACCAGCATGGCCACCAGGACCACTACGAGCAGCGGCTGGCCGACGGACCGCACCAGGGTCGCGTAGCCGATGAGCAGGCCGCCGGCGGCCATCACCGGGACGGACGGGCGGTCACTCCAGCAGAGGATCACGACGGCGACGGTCCCGAGGAAGATGAACAGCGTGTCCGCGGTGACCATGTGCTCGAGGTGCAGCTCGTACGAGTCGAACAGGACAGGGAGCGCGGGCAGGATCGCCCCCCACCAGGGCAGCCCGCGGTGGCGCAGCAGCGCGTAGATGAGGACGCCCATGGTGATCCCCATCGCCGCCTGCAGCACGGCCAGCGGATAGGCGTTGTGCAGGGGCAGCAGCAGGTCGATGAGGAACGGATAGCCGTTCGGCCGGATCGCGTCGGGGATATGCGTCACGGCGTCGTAGACGTAGTTGTACGAATCGTTGAACCACAGGACCGGCGGATAGCCGAGGATCACGATGATCCGCGCCACGATCGCGGCGGCCAGCACGACGGCGAACTGCCAGTGCGTCACCGCCGGGCGGCTGAGCCGCGCTAGCTGCGGAACCCGCTCTTCCTCAGGCGGATGCTGACCGGGAACCACCCGGTCGCTGCCGGTGGTCGCGTTCGACAACGACCGCCTCCTGACTTCGTGAGCCTGCAGGAACTCCTCTGGCGTTTCCGCTGATCCCGCAGGCCCCGGGTGATCAAGCGTGCCTGCGCGTTTTCGCCACGCCGGCCGACTCATAGTAGCCGCCTGCCCCGGCAGAGATGCCTATTACCGGCGAATGGCACGGGCCAGCGTGTGTCGGCCGTCACTGACGGTTGTCAGCGTCCTCCGTAGCCTACCCGGCACGCCAGCAGGCAGATGAACACGACCGAGAGTGCCGCCGCCGTGTCCGGCGATCCGGCCGCCGCGGCGATCATGATCCAGACGAAGATGACCGGCAGCAGCCTGCCCAGCGGCCGGTCCCGGCCGCCGGGCCGGGACCGGGACGGCGACGGCGCCATGTGCTGCGCGACCGGATGCGGGTGCAG
>Ga0335069_10007081_pt1 | contig 16230 bp, 11 predicted proteins | sample Lox_Sample_11_FD_206714 | JGI IMG/M metagenome (GOLD analysis project Ga0335069, IMG submission 206714) | Soil microbial communities from Loxahatchee National Wildlife Refuge, Florida, United States - Lox_Sample_1.1 | ecosystem: Environmental > Terrestrial > Soil > Wetlands | place: USA... | reverse complement strand
CCAGCCCAACTGGCGTGAAAATCAAACCTACGGCGTTGTGCATGTACATCCAGTTCAGGTTTGCCTGGTTCACGCCGCTCGTGAAATCCACCGCGAAGTTGCCGGTGAGGTACACGAACGCCGTCCAGAGAATTGTCCCCATCACATACCAGATGGAAACGTACATCTGCTGGTATTTCCGCGAGGCGATGGTTCCAAAGATGTTGGCGCCGAACATCACCCACGCAATCACTACCAGAATGGCGAGGGGCATCGGCAGTTCGGCGTATTCGAACCCGTGGTTGTAGCCCGCCGGCAGCGCCACCACCGCTCCCAGAACGATGACATTCCAGAGCGCCGCTGTGGCCACTCCCAGCTTTTCGCTCCATAACGGAACGCCGCATAGCCGCGGCACGATGTAATAGCTCAGTCCCATGTCCGCGGCCAGCAGCCACCCGAACAACATACCGTTGACGTGCAGCGGCCGCAGCCTGCCGTAAGTGAGATACTGCACCGTGCCCAGCAGTTCCGGCCACACGAACTTGGCCGCAATGGTGAGGGCAATGATTCCCACCACGAAGAAGTAGCTGACCGCGCTAATGAGAAACCATCTGGCCGTCAGATCCTTATGGATCGTTCCGGCTGGCTGCAAATAGCCGCTCTCGACTGCCTTATCTGCTTGCATACTGACTCCCGCTCGATTTCGAATTGATGCTCCGGATGAAATTGATGATGTCGCCCACGTCTTTTTGCGATAGACCGTAATCGATCCAGGCCGGCATCGCCGTCCCCTGCACGCCGTAAAGAATCGAATCAAACAGGCGCTGGTCGGCCAGCGCGTTCACGAATGCGCTGTTCCGCAGATTTCGCGGCCGGGGGATGATGTCGAGTGAGTTCGGCCCTTTGCCGTCGGCCTTTCGCCCGTGGCACCCGGCGCAACGCTGCACGAAAATCTGCTCGCCGTGCGTGATGGATTCACTGCTGGCCGCCGCCGGGTTTGTCTCCGGCACTTTGTGCGGCTTCAAAACGCGCGCAGGCTCGCGAGTAAAGGTGGCCAGCGCGTACTCGAGCACGGACTGGGCTTGCTGTTCATTCAGCACCTTGCTCCAGGCCGGCATGGACGTGCCCGGCACGCCTTGTTCGATCGAGTTAACGAATCGCTCGGCGGGCTTGCTGTTCATGAAAGCCGCCTTCGTTAAATCGCGCGGCGCGGGGTCAAGGTAGAGCGCGGTAACACCTTTGCCGTCGCCTTTCTCCCCATGGCAGCGCGCGCACAGCGTTCGAAACGTCTCATCAGGGGCATGGAACCGAGGCGGCGTTTTCAGGCTGGCCAGATAAGCTCCCATCGCCCCAAACTCCTCGTCCGGAAACCGGAATGCCGGCATAATCGAGTCCGGAACGCGGGAGCGGGGGTTGCGAAAATGCTCCACCAGCCAGTCCTCGTCCTTCAGCAGCCCTTCAAAGCTGAGGTCGGGCGCTATACCGCCATCGCGCACGCCCAGCTTGTGGCACGCTGTGCAGGCATGCTCGCTGACGAGTTGTTCGCCGTGGCTCATTTCCGTCCTCGAGGCCAACACCGCAGGTTTTGTGGTGGTGGCTTCCGGCTTGGTTTCGCTCACGTGCGTCGCCCGGTACCGTTCGAGCGATGTCTCCGCGAAATTCATTCCATGCCGGCTCTTCAGGAAGATCACCAGACATTTCACATCGTCATCCGCTAGATTGAACTTCGGCATGAACGACGTGGCCAAGTTGGCCCGCGGATCTACGATCGATTCCCAAAGGTAGTCCACACGAAACTTCTTGCCGGCCTCCGTCAGATCTGGCGCCAGAGTCCCTTCCGAAAGGCCTTCAATCCGGTGGCAGCCGTAACAGTTCATCGAGAAGAACAGCTTGCGCCCCCGGTTCACGTGCGGCGTCCCGGCGAAGTTCTCCTCGGTGTGGCACTGCGCGCAGTTGGCTTCCATGTACTCCACACCTTTCAGGTGCGGTTTGAATTCCGTTCGCCAGTTGGCTTGCGTCACGTAGCCGAGCAGCGGCTCGGGCCAGTAGGGATCCTCACCGTGGCTGTATTTGTTCTCCAGACCGCGGCCCTGTCCATCGTGGCAAACCGTGCAACCGAAATCTGAAAACTTGTGCCGCCGCTCCCAATGACCGTTGCGCATTACATCACCCATCGCGGTGGAGTAGCTGTGGGTGCGAAGTGGTTGCCCATGGTTCTGAAAGCGAGGATCGTCTGCCGCAATGTGGCAAGTTCCGCAGCGGTCCACCCGCGTATCGCCGAAGCTGGTGACCATAAACTGCTCGATGCGAGGCTTGCGCGCGTCTAGTTCGGCGCGCTCCTGTTCGTTTTTGGAGAGCGACCGCGCCTGATCAAAGTACGCGGTCTGCTGGCGCTCCCAACGGTGAAAGAACTGGTCGTAGAAGACGATCCCGTGCACAATCAGGACAACGAAACTCGCGATGGCTAGTGCTAGTCGCATACGGTCACCAGGGAGACACAAAGGACCAGTTCGGCCCGCGGAAGAACGTGCCGATGATGATAAAGATCACGTTGACCAGAACCAGCGTGATGAAAATCGTATTGGCGAGCAGACGTTCGCGTGCAAACCAGCGGCCCACTCCCTTTGGATTGCGGTCCAGGTAGGGAGCTGCCAGCAGCAGCAGCACGAAGATCGTCGGTACGCCAACCCCTCCCCAGAAGGCCGAATAGCTGACCATCTCCTGCAGCCCCAGGAAATACCACGGCGCCTTCGCCGGATTCGGCGGATGCATCACGTTGACCGGCTCTTCGAGCGGAGCATTGAACAGCAGCGATAAACAGAGAATCGCCGCAACCGTCAGCACCAAAACAAACAACTCTGCCATCAGGAGGTTGGGCCAGCTAAACACCGAGTCGTCCGGAACGTTGCCAATCTTGGTGAATGGCCCTCGCACAAATCCCTGCAATCCGTAGAGGCGCTTCTTCGCCATTGGAACCGCTGTCACGCTGATCGCAACGTTCGGAGCCGGTTCGCTTTGCATCGTTAGCGCGGGCGCGGTTGCCTCGGCAGGCCGCGAAAGCCCACCGTCTTTCCGGATGCGCCAAAAATGCACCGCGATCAGGGTCGTGAGCACCACCGGCAGAACCGCAACGTGCAGAACGTAAAACCGCAGGAGCGCTTCTTGCCCGACGGTGGTGTCACCCAGCATGAGGAACTTGATCTGCTGCCCAACCAGCGGCGCATACCCGGCGATCGAGGTTCCCACCGTTATCGCCCAGAACGCCAGTTGGTCCCAAGGCAGCAGATAGCCGGTGAAACTCAAGAACAGCGTCACCAACAGCATCAGGACGCCCAAGACCCAGTTGAACTCGCGCGGCTTTTTGTATGCGCCCGTCAGGAAGACACGGCACAGGTGGAGGAACACTACCGCCACCATTCCATGCGCCGACCATCGGTGCATGTTGCGGAGAAATATGCCGAATGCCACCGATCCTCGCAGGTCCAGCATCCGGTCATACGCCTGCGTCGTGGCCGGCACGTAATAGAACATGAGTAGAATCCCGGTCACCACCAGAATCAGGAAGAGAAAAAGCGAGATCAGCCCGAGACCCATCGTGTAGATCGGCCGCAGGGTGTTCTTGTGAACCTTGACGGGGTGGATATGCAGGAAGAAGTTGGTGAAGCTCGTCGACGCGCGCTCCAGATCCGAACTGGGCAGCGGATTCCGGAAAATGGAACTCCAAACGTTACCGGGTAGGTCCTTGACGGCGGTCCACAGCCCGGCTTCCTTAGTTGTGTTGCTCATACGTTGTAATAAGTCCCGGACGGAACCTCAATGCCTTTATCCACTTCGATGTCCCCATTCGGCTTGAGGCTTACCTTGAACCATGGCAGTGACTTGGGCGCAGGCCCGCCGGTCACATTGCCGTCCTGATCGAAGCGGGAACCATGGCAGGGGCACGCAAAGCCCGTATCGGAAACGCCTACAATGCACCCCAGGTGTGTGCAAGTGGTGGAGATGGCCGCGAGCTTACTACCCTCCCGTACCACGCAGACACGCCGCACGTCCAGCGAAATACGGGTGCCCGGTGGAAATTCGTCTGGCTTGCCGATGGCGAAACGTGTCGGCGGCCCGTAGGTGGCCCTGGGCTTGATAAAAACGAAATTTGAGAACGCGCTAAGAATCGCTGAGCCGAATAGGCCGAACCCGCTCAACCAGGTGAGCAGGCGCCGCCGCCCCATCGTCTCTTCATCACTCTCGTTCGTTTGAGGCCGCGCCTTTTGAGCTACCGGCATGATTTTTCTCCTTCGGCGGATCCACCAAATCTTCCAAGTCCGACCAGAAGACCTGGTACTTGGCATCTTCAATGTCCTGAAAATAGTCCCGTTTTACGGCAAAGATGAAGATGCACGCGGCCCCTAACGCCATTACCAGACTTGCCGCGATAAAGACCCACGTCGCTGCCATTTCAAACCGCTTGTTGGGCGATGTTGGCGATGGATGCGCGCCGCAATACTTCAGTCAGTGCCTCTTGGGCCTCCACCCAAACCTTGTGCGCCGGGCACCATGATTTCCGGCCACATGCCCCGTATTCACCCAGACACACGTTCAGCTGGATGGGGCCTTCCATCGCCTCAACAACATCCAGAATGGAAATCGTATTGGCGTCGGCCACCAGTTCAAAGCCGCCACCCGCCCCGCGATGCGACTGAATCAAACCCCTCCTGCACAGCATTTGTAATACCTTAGACAGGAAATGTTCCGGCACCTCAACAGCCTCTGCCATTTCCGGCAGACTAATCCGTGTGCCGGGCTGCAGGCCGGCTAAGTGGATCATCACCCGAACCCCGTAATCGGCCGCACGTGTCAGTTGCATCGGAGGACGAATTCAGGCAATTTAGAGCTCCTTTATCCGCATTTCGCCTGCCGCAGTCTCTAAACGGCTAAGTGCTTTGGTTTGAGCAGGCCTAAGGAGCAGCCTTAGGGGCTGCTGGCGCACCACGTGCGCGAAATCGCTCAATCTGGCCAGTGATTTGCGGCCGCAGTCTAACCAAAGACAATCTGTATCAGCGCGCCAGCACCAAGTAGAATTTCGTCAGGGATTGCCAGACCTTCCAGACCTTTGAGCAAGAACTGTGTCTTTCTGGGCCCGCCATCAAGGACAAATACTCGCAGTGAGCAGATCCAGAAAAGTCATACGCCTGTTCTTGACTCTGACGGCGGTAACAGCACAAGTGCGGCTCAAGGCACAGCCGCCCGATCTGAGCCAACCGGAATCAGTTCTCTTTGACAGCTTGCCGGTTGTCGAAGCCGCGACGCTCCATAGCCAGACTCTCCAGGAAGCTCCTGCCAGCATCACCATCATCTCCGAAGAAGACATCCGCACCTACGGGTTTCGCACGTTGGGTGAGGCGCTCGCGTCAGTCCGCGGATTCTATATGGTGAACGATCGTGCCTACCAGTACGCCGGCCTGCGCGGTTTTTCCATCCCCGGGGACTATACGACGCGCATCCTCGTCATGCTCAATGGCCATTATTTGACCGATAACGTATACAGTTCCAACGGATACTTCGGGCAGGATTTCGATCTGGATATGGATCTCGTGAAACGGATTGAAATCGTGCGCGGCCCTTCTTCGGCCCTCTACGGGAGCAATGGGATTTTTGCCACGATCAATATCGTCACCAAATCGCCCGTGGAATCAAAGTTCCTGCGCGCCACCGCGGAGGCAGGGAGTTTCGGCGAAAAGAAGCTCGGGCTTTCTTCGGCAATGAACCTGGGCCACGGCGCCAACTTGCTGATATCGGGGTCGGTTTTCAACAACAGTGGGCAATCCTTGTATTTTCCGCAGTTCAACAGCCCGCAGACGGACTTCGGTTGGGCTCGCGGGGTTGATGACGAACGCGGTTACCATACGTTTGCCAACCTGGTTTGGGGGAACTGGAGCTTTACCGGATTTCTGGGCTCTCGCGAAAAAGTAGTCCCGACAGCGTTCTTCGGCACGATCTTCGACGATCGGGGTAACAAGATCCTGGATGCACGAGGATTTTTTGAAGCTGCCTACTCGCGCGACCTCTCGGCCAGCCGTAAGATTCGCTGGCGCATCTACTATGACCAATATCGTTACCGCGCCCGCTACGATTATGCGCTGACGAGCGCCAGTGAGCAGAGCATCATCGAAGACCGCCGCGACCTGACCAATGGTGACTGGGTAGGGTCGCGGCTGGATTATGACTTCGCCATTCCACGAGTGGGTACCCTGACGGTGGGCACCGAAGCAAATGCTGACATTCGTGCCCTGCAGCAGAACTACGACGTATCACCCGACCGAATCCAGTATTTGAGCGTTGATCATCCAAATCTTAGTGCCGGTGTATTTGCCCAACAGCAATGGCAGGTAGCACACGACTGGAACGCGTACCTCGGCATACGGTTTGATGACGCCAAGAACGGTGGCCGGTTCGTTTCTCCCCGCGCCGCCTTGATCTACCAGCCGTCCCAGCGCTCTGCGTACAAGCTCCTGTGGGGACGTGCCTTTCGCGATCCGAATCAGTACGAAATGTACTACGCCGATGGAATTACTCAGTTGGCGAACACCTCTCTACGGCCGGAGCATGCCGACACTGTTGAAGTCTCTGGAGAGCGCAAGTTCACCGAGCGGATTAGTGGGTTGATTACGGTTTATGAGTACTGGCTGGGGAATCTCATTCAAGCTGTCACGACAGATCAGGGATTCCTGCAGTATCAAAACGTGGCACGTGCTAACGCTCGAGGAATTGAGGGCGAGTTGAGTGGTAAGCCGTGGCGGTGGATCGAGACCACCGCCAGTCTGGCCGTGCAGCGCGCGACCGACGGCGTCAGCCACGCTGTGCTTCCGAACTCCCCCGGTTGGGTGGCCAAATTTCGGGCCACAACGCCTCTTTTTAAAGACCATCTGCGCGCAGCCGCCGCTCTACAGTATCTGAGTGCCAGGAACACTTTGGCCGGCGCGTCGGTTCCCTCGTACTGGCTGACGGATCTGACGTTCACCACCAACCGTATCCACCCGGACTACGATGTGCAGTTTGGCGTGCGGAATCTGCTGAACCGCGCGTATTACGATCCGGCAAGCGCCGGTTTGCCCGAAGACCAACTATTACAAAATGGCCGCTCCATATTTCTGAAGTTGGTCTGGCGGACAAGGGAATAGCATGCGCGCCGTGTGTTTCTGCTGGAAGGCTGCGCTCCTCACGGGATGGCTCGCGGCCGGCTGTACAGTTCGCGCAGAGTCGCGCCCGGTGGCCCCGGCGATCACCATTGTAGCCAATGCTTCCGTGGAAGCTCACCGGGCGGCAATCGAGGGAATTCGCTCTGCATTCAGCGGGACAACCCTGGATGTTCGCGTGGTGGACCTCACGGCCGCCGGGGAACGGCAGGGGTCGGAGCGTTTCGCCGCGCCCGGGACGCGCGTCATTATTGCCGTGGGCACCGACGCGATCCAGTTGGTGACGGCCGAGAGACCGGAAGTGCCAGTGATCTCGACCATGATCTTGCGCAGCGCTCCGGCTACGACATCACCCTCCATGAGTCCGGCAGCCACTATTTCCCTCGACATCCCTTTGCAAACCATGCTCGCGAGGATGAAGCAGGTGTTTCCCGGAAAGACGCGCCTGGGGATCATTCGGAATCCGAAGACCGCGTCGTTGGCCGCCGGGGCATTGCAAGCGCAGGCAGAGCAGCAAGGTTTCACCGCGCGAGTCGTGGAATGCTCGGGCATAGAGCAATTGCTGGCGGCGCTTCAGAAACTCAAAGGTGAAGTGGATTTCATCTGGTGCCTTCCCGACGGCACCCTTTACAACAGCGCGACGATCAAGCCGCTGATCCTTTCCTCGATTGAGAACCGCCTGCCGTTGATCGGTTTCTCGGAAGGTTTTGCGCGCGCCGGCGCCGCCATCGGCATATATCCCGACTTTCACGACGTCGGCGTGCAGACCGGCCAGACCGCACAGCAGATCATAGCAGGCCAGCCCATCCGTTCCGCGGAAGGCCCGCGAAAAGTGAAAATCGCGGTGAACCAAAGTGTGCTTCGCCTGCTGGGTCTGCGCTACTCGCCTCTGCCGGCCAACAATCCGGACTTCGTGGTGCTCCAATGAAGCCCGGTATCACAGCTCAACGCACCAGCCTGGTCACGCGCGTACTGATCTCCAACATGGGGCTGGTCGGCGTTTCTATCTTCTTACTGACGGGTGTGTTTCTGGTGACGCAAGCTTCAGTCTTACAACGCCAGCTCGAGGCGCGCGCGTTGCTGGTGGCCCAATTCCTGGCAAATCAAAGTGAACTCGCCATGCTGGTGCACAATCGGCCGGAATTGCAGCGAACTGCGGCGGCTGCGCTTTCCAGTGAAGACGTGCTCTACGTCGTGATGACCGACTCTTCCGCTGAGGTACTGGCGCAGGCCACAAACAAAGACTTCCCGTTGTCTGAATTGCCGAACCGGTCGCAGTTGGGAAACTCGATGGTGGCAACCTTCAAGAGCCAGCAAGTGCCGCCCGGGTTCCTCGACGTCACCACCTTTGTGACCGCACACACGGGGGCTGACGTACTCGATTGGGAATCGCCTAAAGCCGGAGACGCCCGGCTGGGCGTAGTGCGGGTCGGCTTTTCGATGGCCAAGCAACGGTCATTGTTCACCCATGCCGTCGTCTACGGCGTGGTAGTAGCGTTCGTAACGCTTTTGTTGATTTTGCTCCTTCACTTTCTACAGCTCAAGCGCTTGTTGAGGCCGCTTCGAAATCTGGTCATCTTCGCACGCAACGTGGGGGCGGGCGATCTGAAACAACGCGCGCCTATGGAGAGCCTGGATGAAGTTGCCGATTTGACCGTGGCATTCAATCACATGGTTGAACAATTGGACGTTTCGCGGCAAGACCTGTTGCAGATGGTGGACGCAGCGCAGGAAGCCAGTCGCCTCAAGAGCGATTTCCTGGCGACCATCAGTCATGAACTGCGAACCCCGATGAACGCGATCCTGGGAATGAACGATCTGATTTTGGCATCGGAACTGACAGCGGAGCAGGAAGAGTACGCGTTGACAGTCCGTGAATCCGCGGTCCGGCTGATGGGGATCATCCGGGATGTTCTGGACTTCTCGAATATTGAGGCAGGCAAAATCTCTCTCGCCTCTGCTCCGTTTGTGTTCGAGGAGGCCGTTTCCCACGTTCTGAGGACGCTGGCGTTTCGCGCGCATGAGAAGAATCTGGAGCTGACTTGTCGGCTGGACCCCAAAATACCTGCAACACTGATAGGCGACGACAACCGCTTGCGCCAGATCCTGCTCAATTTGGTGGGCAATGCCCTCAAGTTTACGGAAGCGGGAGAGGTCCTTGTCTTCGCCGAACTCGAGTCAGAAACGGACGAGGGGTTGTTTCTACACTTTGTGGTGAGCGACACGGGCATCGGAATCGCGCCGGAACGCCAAAAAGCGATTTTCGATCCCTTTACTCAGGTCGAAGCATCCTTCACCCGGAAGTACGGCGGTGCCGGCCTGGGTTTGAGTATCTGCGCGCGGCTGGTAGACCTCATGGGTGGCGGGATTTGGATGGAGAGCCGGGAGGGCGGGGGTAGCCAGTTCCATTTCACAGCGCGGTTGCGCCGCACAACAAAGGTGCCAGCTCAAGTTGACGCCCACCAACTGACAGGATTACGCACATTGATTGTGGACGACAATGCCACCAGTCGCAGAGCTGTAGCCGATACGTGCGGCAGGTGGGGCCTGTCCGTTGATGTGGTGGAGTCCGGTACCGCCGCATTGGAAATGATCCGCCAGGCAAACGCGATGGGGGTTCCGTATCACTTCGTACTGCTGGACGCCGAAATGCCCGAGCTGGACGGTTTCCAAATCGCGCGGCGGCTTCGCGTGAGTATGGACGTCACCGGCGGTTTGATCATGATGCTCAATGCCTGCGCGGTTCCCGATCACGCCAAACTGTGCGACCAGTTGGGAGTTTTCCGGTACCTGGTGAAACCAGTGATGCCGGCGGACCTGCTGGAGGCTATGTTGGCTGCCTTCGTCGTAGCGTCCTGACGCCTTCGCGGCGGCTATTCAGCGCACCTGCGACCAACACAAACACCACGCCGATAAACGTTTGTGCAGGACTCTCATTCTCCGATAGACTAGCTGTACAAGGAGTTTCATATGCCTTTATCTTTAGACCAAAGAAGGCGATGGCTAGACCTCATTCTGCGCAACAGAAATCTCTATCGTTCGTTCCTCGATTTTGCGGAGTCCAGGTCCGTTGGAGAGAATGTCCGGTTCTTGCACGACCTGCGTTGCGTACCCTGGAACGGTATGGCTCCCCTCAGCGCACAAACTTACGCCGAGGGTCTCTGGGCTACCTACCTGAAAGAAGGTTCATTTTTCCAGGTGAATCTGTCTGGCGAACTAACGGCGTCACTCAGGCAGGCCGTTCACGACGGGCAGACTCCTGAGTCCGGAGAAACGCAGGGCTGGGACCGGGCGTCCGAGGAGGTCGAGGACCTGCTTGTCGCCGAGATGAACAATAATGTGATCGATTCCTGGCTGGAAAAGCAGATAAGAACGCGCGCCGTAACTGCGTAACCGGTGCACACAGGTTCCGTTTATCGCAGATAAACTCTCGCGCAGGCGGCGATGCTGAGGGCAGGCCCGGAGCGCCTGTGTCACGGTTACTCGTACCGCAAAGCCACCACGGGAGCCACCCTCGTAGCGCGTCGGGCGGGTATCCAGGTGGCAAGGAGCGCCACTGCTGCCAGCACCAGCGCCACGCCGATAAGGGTCAATGGGTCGCTTGCTTTGACGCCGTACAGCATGCCGGCCATGGCTCGCGTGAGCCCGAACGAAGCAGCCAGGCCAATAGCGAGGCCGGCCAAAACCGGAAGCATACCCTGGCCAAGGATCACTTTCAGCACATCGCTCCGCCCCGCACCAAGCGCCATGCGGATGCCGATCTCGCGCGTGCGTTGCGCGACCGTGTAAGAAATCACGCCGTAGATCCCGACCGCCGCAAGCATCAGCGCCAGTCCTGCGAAGATGCCCAGCAGCAGCATCGAGAAACGCCGGCCCGCCATGGAATCCCTGACGATTTGACCCATGGTCTGCACCCCGTACACAGGCTGATCATGACCGGCTTCGAGCACCGCGCCGCGCAACGACGAAACCATCGAGAGCGGTTCGCCTCCCGTGCGTACCACGAAACGGCTGTAGGCGGCTATGCTTTTCATGAACTGATCTGGAACCTGAGCGAGCGGCACGTATAGCTGGCTGCGGACGCGCTCCGTAGGGTCGCTATCCAGTCCCCAATGACTAACGTGACCGACGATTCCCACGATGACCATCGGTACGGAAGCCTCGGGCCCGAGATCGCCGCTCAAATCGGCAACCACCAGGCTCTTCCCGACAGGGTCGTCGTGCGGGAAGTACGTGCGCGCCAGAACTTCATCGATCACCACCACATGAGAGCCGTGGTGCATATCCTCGGGCCCGATGTATCTGCCGCGCAAGAGGGGAATGTCCATGGTCCTCAGATAGCTGGGGCCGGTTGCATACATCAGCGCCCACGACATGTCACCCTGCGAAGTCGGGCGAGGCCGCCCGTTCACGTAGAAAGGAATTTCGTCGTCGTTGCCTGCGAGAGGAATCAGCGATGATACGGACGCGCTCTTCACTCCGGGCACACTTTGGATGCGGTCCACGGTCTCCTGAAACGTCTGCAGAATACGGCTGCTGCTGCTCATACTGGCGGGAGAGAGGCCGACCGAAAACGTCACGACGTGGTCGGGGTTGAATCCTGGATTCACGCGGCTGAGGCTCCATATGGTGCGCAGCATGAGTCCGGCCCCCGATAGCAGTACCAGCGCGGCGGAAACTTCAGAAGCGACCAGCAGACTGCGCAAACGACGATTCCCGCTCGATGAACCGCGCGTGCCCTCCTTCAACGTTTCGTGCAGGTCACCCGCTGATACTTGCATCGCTGGAGCCAACCCGAAAAGGATACCAGTAAGGAGCGAAACACCCAGAGTGAAACCCAGCACCCAAGCGTCCACACCGATGTTCTCCATGCGCGGCAGGCCGCCAGGAATCGCAGCCACCACCGCCTGCGTGCCCCAGCGAGCGACGGCTAGCCCGGCGACGCCGCCAGCCAGCGCCAGCACCACACTCTCGGTGAGCAGTTCACGGATCACTTGCCCGCGGCCCGCGCCGACCGCCAAGCGAATCGCAATCTCTTTCTGCCGTCCGGTCGAGCGCGCCAACAGCAGGTTTGCTACGTTGGCGCAGGCGATGAGTAGAACGAAACCGACTGCGCCCACCAGCACAAGAAGCGTCGGGCGCACGTTGCCGACAATCGTATTCGCGAGCGGGGCCATAGTAACGCCGTGCTTCGAATTCGATTTCGGATAAGCTTCCGCCAGGCGCACGGCGATGGCGTTCATGTCTGATTGCGCCTGAGCTAGCGTCAGTGCGGGCTTCAGCCGCCCCAACACACTCATGCCCGGATGCATTTCCCGCGAACGGGCCAGAACGTCGTCCCACTGTTCCAGTAGCGTGTAGACGTCCGCGTTGCCTTCGAACTGGAAATTCGCGGGGACGATGCCCACGATCGTGTGGCTCCGGCCGTTGAGCATGATCTGAGTGCCCAACGTGGCGGAACTGGCTGCGAACCGCCGATTCCACAGTCCCTGGCTGATCAGAACTACCGGCGACGCACCGAGCCGGTCCGCCCGCGGATCGAAATCGCGGCCCTGCACGGGGTTGATTCCGAGCACGCGGAAGAAATCCGCCGAAACCATCTTGCCGCTCAGATGCTCCGGTTGCCCGGTACCGGTGAGATCGTAATCATTCCAGCGGAACGCGGCGAGGCCGGCGAAGCTGCGGTTCTGCTCTTTCCAATCCACGAAATTCAGATAGGCGACCGACATTGTGCTGAATTCCGGCGACGTTTCTCGCAGCAGCATGAGGCGGTCAGGATCGCGGTAGGCGAGTGGCCGAAGCAGCACACCGTTGACCACGCTGAATATCGCCGTATTGGCGCCAATCCCCAGCGCCAGAGCGGTCACCGCCACCGCGCTGAAACCGGGATTCTTGGCGAGCAAGCGCAAGGCGTAACGAAAATCCCGAAGAAAAGTCCTCATGCCGATGACCTCCTCATGCTAATGGCAACTCGTGCGTGGCGTCTTATTGAATAGTACGGGCGCCGCCGCGGGGATGTTCCCGGGTCTCGGCTGAAGAGGATGATCGACTCCTTTTTCCTCGACCCGATTGGCAGTGGCTGAAAAGAGCCTGAACGTTTCCCTGCGTGCTATCGTATTCTCCCGTCGAAAGGTGGCACATGAACCTCTGGAACGACCTTCGCTCAGCCGTTCGCATCCTCCGGCAGGAGCCGGGTTTTGCCGCTCTCACAATTCTTACGGTTGCCCTCGGCGTTGGGGCAAATACCGCCATCTTTTCCATTGTGAACGGCGTTCTTCTGCGGCCGCTGCCGTACGGGGAGCCGGATCGGCTCGTGGCGTTGCGTGAGGTGGTTCCTGCTATCGCACAAACCTACCCCACGCTTCCCGTGAGCGCTCGCCACTTCACTGAATGGCGCCAGCGCGCTTCGTCCTTCGACCGCCTCTCTGCTATCGATACGCGAAGCGCGGCTTTGACCGGCGTTGGAGAGCCCGAGCAGTTGGATATCGCCCGGGTCTCCGCCGACCTGTTCGATACGCTCGGCGTGCAGCCTGCCCTGGGGCGAACCTTCGCCAACGGTGAAGATCAGGCCGGCCACGATCGCGTAGTCGTCATTTCCGATTCCCTCTGGCACCGGCGCTTCGGCGGAAGCCGCGCCATTCTAGGCAAACTCATTCAGCTCGACAGCCAGTCATACACCGTCATCGGCGTTCTTCCCCCTTGGTTCCGGTTCCCCAGCGCACGCGTATTGGAGGTTGGCCAGGTTTCCGCTTCGAAGCCGGAGCTCTTTCGCCCGCTGGTCTTCGACGACGACGAAATGAAGGAGCTGATGGGCAATTTCAACTACACGGTGATTGCAAGGCTGAAGCGTGGCGAAGCCGCAGATCGTTCTTTGGCCGAGTTGAATGTGATTGCCGCGCAGCTTGTAAAAATGTCGGGCGAGAAAATGGAGCTGCGCGCCTCGGTCATTCCGATGCGTGATTCCATTGTCGGCAAATCACGCCGTGGTCTTTGGGTGCTGCTCGCTGCGGTCGGCGCGGTGCTGCTCATCGGTTGTGTGAACCTGGCAAACCTTCTACTTGCCCGCTCGGAGAGGCGCGCGAGAGATGTGGCGATCCGCGCCGCCATGGGCGCCAGTGGCGGCCAACTCATGCGCCGCGCACTCGCGGAAACCGTATTCCTAGCCGTTATCGGCGGAGCTCTGGGTGTGGCGCTCGCATCCGCTGGTCTGAGCGTTCTGGTCAAGAGCGCGCCCGCCGACATCCCGCGGCTTGACGAAGTGCGGCTCGATTTCTGGGTGCTGGCGTTCGCGCTTGCCATCACCACCGCTACCGGCCTGCTGTTCGGGTTGGCGCCGGCGTGGCGCGCCATGCGCGCTGACCCGCAGGACGCTTTGCGATCCGGCGGACGGGCGATGAGCGGAGGAGTATCTGACGCCCGCTTGCGGGGCAGCTTGGTCACTGCCGAGATCGCTCTGAGCGTGGTATTGCTTGTCACAGCTGGATTGCTGATGAGCAGCTTCGCCCGCCTGATCGGCACCGACAAGGGCTTTCGTGCAGCCACGGTGCTTGCCGGGCAGGTGCAGATTCCCGCTGAGAAGTACAAGGAGAAAGACCAGCGCAACGCATTTCACGAGCGCGTGCTCGATCGCTTGCGCGCCCAGCCCGGAGTCCTCTCAGCCGCCGTCGTCACCGCTCTGCCGCTCACTGGTGAAATCTGGGTCGATATGGCCGCTCTGCCGGGCGATACCCGTCCGGAACTGGAAAGGCCGATGGTCAACGTGCGGTTTGCCAGCGCCGACTACTTTCGTACGATGGGCATTCCGCTGCTGGCAGGCCGCACCTTCAGCGACAACGACCGCAAGCGCAATGTCGCCGTCATCTCCGAGCGAGTGGCTCGCGCTCTCTGGCCAAGCCAAAATGTGGTCGGCCGGCCGTTCGTCATGAATGGTGAAAAACGCGAGGTGATTGGTGTCGTGGGCGACGTCCTCGCGGAGCCGCACAAGCCGGCAGTGTCCATTGTCTACCGGCCGTACTGGGAGTGGGCACCGGGCGGGGTCGAGCTGGTAGCGCGTGCTGCGGGCGATCCCCGATCGATCGCCAGTGCCATGCGCGCGGTGATTCGGAGTGTCGATGCCGACGTGCCGCTGCCGGAGCTTCGCACGATGCAGGAAGTCCTGGCGGAATCGCTTGCCCAGCGCCGGTTCCAAATGCTGCTGATACTGGCATTCGCGGGAACAGCCCTTCTGCTGGCTGCCCTCGGTATCTATGGCGTGGTGTCGTATTCAGTGACGCGGCGAAGAAGCGAAATGGGAGTCCGCATGGCGCTGGGCGCCGCCGCACCCGACCTTTGCGCGATGGTCATCCGGCAAGCCATGATACCGGTCGCCATCGGCTTGCTCGCGGGTCTTGCCACCGCCCTGGCAATTGGCCGCGTCCTGGCCAGCCTGCTCTTTGAAATCGGCCCCCGCGACCCGATCATCATGACCACCGTCACCGGCCTGCTGCTCGCCGTCGCCTTGATCGCCAGTTTCGTACCCGCTCGACGCGCCGCGAGCGCAAGCCCGCTCGAAGCGCTGCGATGCGAGTAGCACACGCCGCAATAGTCCCGGCGGCGCAATCAGCGAATCTGATCTCCCGCGGGCCTTCGCACCTGGTTCGGCTGTCTCAAGGGCGAGTTTCGGATCCAGCGCACTCCGGAATGTCTCGCGCCTCTGACATCGTCGCAGCGATCTCGCACGCTTCGGCACGAAACGTCGGGTCCATCGCGGAAGCGAAGATGCGTACGTCCATCCTGCGTCGTTCGGTGGTCTCTCTCCAGCCGTAGTCAAATTGCGTGAGAGGCCACTGTCTGGCTCTAAGCTTGTCAAGAAAACTCGGCTCGTCTGCTTCGCAATACCGACGCTGCTCTGCGAGGTTGGCGGCGCTCATTGCTGTCGAACCGGCCTCACGCGCAAAGTGATAAGCATCGCATCGGCCGGCAAATTCCCCCGCCGTCGCCTCGCAGGCGGCAAAACGCCCGAAGGGATTGGGGAACGCGTGGCAAAATGAATCCAGCACGGTGGCGACATAGAGCGGGCTGGTCA
>Ga0335069_10007080_pt1 | contig 16230 bp, 13 predicted proteins | sample Lox_Sample_11_FD_206714 | JGI IMG/M metagenome (GOLD analysis project Ga0335069, IMG submission 206714) | Soil microbial communities from Loxahatchee National Wildlife Refuge, Florida, United States - Lox_Sample_1.1 | ecosystem: Environmental > Terrestrial > Soil > Wetlands | place: USA... | reverse complement strand
GTGGGCTTGTCCTTGGAGGCCGCCTGCAGCGTGGATCCCGAGATGTAGGGGATGACGCCGCGGATCACGGCGGTCATGTGGTTGACTTCCCCCGAGAGGTCCTTGATCTCGTCGTGGGTCGTGATGCGGTCCTTGTACTCCAGCAGGCCGGCCACCGGCCTCACCTTGCCGTGGATCATGCGGTCCAGGACGCTGGCAATGGAGTTGACGCTCATCCGGAGGAACAGGATCGGGAATACGATGGCCCGGCCGAAGAGGTAAATCAGGAAGATCGAGGCGTACATGAAGATGGCGGCGATCGCGAACACCTTCACCTGCGTGCGGAAGTAGGGCTCGTAGATGACGTCCCGGGCGTAGTCCACCATGACGTACCCGATGAACGTGGCCTCCTTGCCCAGTGTCACGGGGGTGAGGAACTCGTACGACTCGGTCGCCGGGTTGTACTGGCTGATGGGCTTGTCCAGGATCAGGTCCCTGGAGACGTGCTTCCCCGCCAGTTGGTGGTCGGTGCTTGCCTTGACGTCAAACCCGCCCGTCTTCTGGTGGAGGTAGAACGACAACGTCTTGTAGCGGAACGCGGAAGCCTCGCCGGCGGTGGCCTGGTTCTTCTTGGCCTCCGCGCCGAAGTAGTCGTCCAGCGCGATCTGGTCTCCCGGATTCGCCTTGACCACGCTCGCCGTCCGGTCGGCCAGCCCGGCGCCGTTGGCGTCCACCGCGGCCTTGATCGTGCCGCTGAAATCCCGAAGAAGGAAAAACGCCATGACGGCGATGATCACCAGGATCATCGGCACGAAGGTGAGCACCTGCTTGCTCTGGATCCCCTGGCGCTGCAGGACCACGGACAGCACGCCCCGCGATTCCTTGCCGTCGGACGTCCTGCGGAACTCCAGGTACTCCCGGTAGGCCTGGTCGCGACGGCTGTCCAGCGCGATGAGCCGCACGATGAACACGCCGTTCCACCCGAGGGATATCGCGGCCACGACGTACGTGAACACCGGGAGCGTCGCGAAATACTTCGGCGTGTGCGCCAGGTTCAACAGGTGCAGGACCACGAGGGCCACTACGATCCCGGATGCGATCAGGTTGAGGAGTATGGGAAGGAACTGCGTGGGATCTGCCAGGAACGGCACGGTGCGGTGCAGGAAGAAGGAGGCGATCTTCCAGATGCAGATCACCGGCACGGCCCAGGCCAGGACGGAGACCAGCACCGCGGCGCCGGGGTGCGAGGCGGGCGTACCGTACAACACGGAACCCAGCGTGAGCGGGTCGAAACCTCCGGCGGCGGGAACGGCAAGCGGCAGGATGTACCAGAGCAGCACGATCACCGAGTACACTACCTCGGCGATATGGAACTGGATGCCGGAATCCTGGCTCTCCTTCATCTCGTCCTCCTGCGGCGTGGGAATGGGGATGGGTTATTGCAGCTGATCCAGTACCTTCTGCTTGGATTTGGCGCGGTCGAGGTAATCACCGGCCTGCTCGTAGTCCACCTGGATGGAGACCACGGTCTGCAGGAGCTCGATGGCGGTCTTGAAGTCCTCGCTCTGGTAGGCCTGCACACCCTGGTCGTAGACGTCCTTGAGCTTGCCGATGATGGTCTGGCGGCGGTCGTCCAGCGCGGTGAGCTTGGCCGGTTCGGTGGTTGCTTTCTGGGCCGCGAGCAGCCGCCGGTTGGCGGAAGCAAGCTCGCCGGCCCCGATCAGGCGGTCAATGTCGGCCAGCGCGGCATCGAACGAGGCGCCGGCGTCCGACTTGGTCCGCGCGGCAGCGATCTGGCGCTTGAGCGCGGAGGCCTCTTCTGAACGCTTCACCGCCAGGGCGGCATCCACGCGGCTCTCGGCGGTGGCGTAGTCCTTCTGCGCGTACAACGACTTTGCCCAGGCATAGTTCAGCGAGTAGCTGGCCGCGCTCACGTCGGAGTCGAAGCTGTTGGACGTGCGGCGGTTCAGGTCGTTCAGTGCGGAAACCTGTGCGCGCGCATCCGTGAACCTTGACGCGGAAATGAGCTGGCTGATGAACGCCGATCGCGCCGCCACCAGCTTGGTCACCAGCGCCTTCACGGAGGCGAGCTGGCTCTTGGCCGCGCTGCTGCCGGGATCCACGTCCAGCGCCTTCTTGGCATAGGACAGCGCGTCCATGGAGGCCTTCTCCCGCGCCGCATCCGGGGTCTGGTCGTTGATCTGCGCGATCAGCGCCTTGGACTTGGCGATGTACGAGTCCACCAGCTTGGACCGGTCCTGCGACGTGTCGCTCAGCATCTTCTTCACGTTCTGGTCGGCGGGGTCGATCCGGGAGGCCGTCTGCAGGGAGACGAACAACGCGTAGTTGTCGTCGTCGGTGCGCTTGGCCTTGGCGAGCATCTTGGTGGCACTGGTGACATTGGAGGAAAGCTTCTGGCTCTTGTAGTTGTCCACCAGCTGCAGGTACTGCTGGGCCTGGGTATTGTCCGGGTCGTAGGACAGGGCCACCGTGAAGTACTGGCGGATCTGCGGGATGAGCTCGATCTCCTGGCGGTGGGTCAGGTGCAGGTCATACTCCTGGATTCCCTCGTTGGTGAGCGCCTGCGCCTTTGACTGGTCGTCCAGCGCCTTGAGAAGGAATGCGTCGTTCGCGGAGGTACATCCGAAGACAAGGAGAGATACGCCCGCCAGCACGATGAGAATCCTGCGCATGCCACTTCCTCTGGACCATGAGTATAAGATCAAACGGGTCACGCGGACAAGTCAGGAGGGTAACCCCGGCGGCACGTTGCGGTCATTTCACCCCGCCGGGCAGGGCGGCGAAAGTCCGTCCGGGAACGGGACCGTTCAGCCCATTCCCTCGAGCTTCCCCTCGCGCTCTGCCGTGATGTACGCCATGCAGAACTGGTCGCGGCCGGCCAGCGCTTCCGCGGCGGCGATCTCGGCCATCATGCGCGGATCCAGGGGATCGATGATCGCGGAGTCCATGCCCTTGCTGATGGCCATGGCCATGAAGACCTGGTTCACGAGCTTGCGCTTGGGAAGCCCGTAGGAGACGTTGGACAGCCCGCAGGTCTTGTGCACCTGGGGATGGGAAGTCGTGATCTTTTCCACGACCGAGAGCGCTCCCATGCCGTAGTCCCCGTTGGTGCTGACCGGCCGGATCAGCGGGTCCACGAAAATGTGATCCGGCGGTACCCCGTCATCCTCCAGGCGCTTGATGAGGCCGTCCGCAACTTCCCACACGAGCTTCATGTCGTCGGTCATACCTCGGTCGTCGAGGCTCAACGCCACGACGCGGGTCTGGTACTTCTTCACGAACGGGATGAGCGTCCGGTAGCGGTCGGACTCCGCCGAAATGGAATTGAGAAACGGCTCCTGGCCCGCCATGGCAAGCCCCGCCTCCACGGCCTCCGGCCGCGGGGAATCGATGGAGAGGGGGACATCCGTCACCTGGCGGATGGCCGTGATGAGCCACTGCAGCTTCTCCACCTCATCGGTGGGAAACGCGCCGGCGTTCACGTCGACCCAGTTGGCCCCCGCCTCGGCCTGGCTCTTTGCCAGCTTCTGGATCAGGGCGGCGTCGCGCTCCTCTACCGCCTTGCGCACCTGCTTGCGCGTGGAATTGATGAGCTCTCCAATGATGAGCATTTGAGTTACCTCTCTCGTCCGGGGTGCCTGGTCGGGGTTGAAGTGCGTACCGAGCATAGGCCTCCCGGCCCGCGGGAGTCAAGGAGCGCGGCACGCAATTGACCGCGCCCGCAATGTCCCGTAGAGTGCACGTATATGGAGAACTTCACTTTTCAGAACGCCACCCGGATCATTTTCGGGAAGGGCACGGAGGCGGAAACCGGGAAGGAGACCGCCCGTTTCTCCCGCCGGGCGCTCCTGCACTACGGCAGCGGAAGCATCCGGAAGTCGGGCCTCTATGACCGCGTCTGCGCCTCCCTGAAGGCCGCGGGCGTGGACTTCGTCGAGCTGGGCGGCGTGAAGCCCAACCCCCGGCTCAGCCTGGTGCGGGAAGGCATCCGGCTGTGCCGGGAGCACCGGCTGGATTTCGTCCTGGCGGTCGGCGGTGGAAGCGTCATTGATTCCGCGAAGGCCATCGGCATCGGGGTCCCGTCGGACGGCGACGTGTGGGACTTCTACCTCAAGAAGCGCAAGGTCAACGAGATGCTCCCGGTGGGCGTGGTCCTCACCATCCCCGCGGCGGGCAGCGAGGCCAGCAACGGCTCGGTGATCACCAACGAGGACGGCTGGTACAAGAAGGACGCCGGCGGCGAGTGCATGCGGCCCAAGTTCGCCATCATGAACCCCGAGCTCACCTACACGCTCCCCCCGTACCAGACGGCCTGCGGCGCGGCGGACATCATGGCGCACGTCATGGAGCGCTACTTCACGCGCGTGCCCTCGGTGGACTTCACCGACCGCCTGTGCGAGGCCACGCTGCGCACGATCATAGAGAACGTGCCCGCGGCGCTGGCCGAGCCGGAGGACTACGACGCGCGGGCGCAGATCATGTGGGCGAGCACCATCGCGCACAACGACCTGCTCAGCACGGGGCGCGTCGGGGACTGGGCCACGCACATGATCGAGCACGAGCTCTCTGGCATCTACGACGTGGCGCACGGCGCGGGCCTCGCGGTGACGTTCCCGGCGTGGATGAAGCACGTGTACAAGAACGACGTGCAGCGCTTCGCGCGTTTCGCGGTGAACGTCTGGGGCGTGGAGCCTCGGTTCGACTGGCCCGAGCGCACCGCGCTCGAGGGAATCGGGCGCACCAAGAACTTCTTCCGGGACATCGGCCTTCCCACCAGCCTTCCCGAGCTCGGCGTGAAGGACGACCGTTTCGAAGAGATGGCGCGCAAGGCCACCGCGGACGGGCCGCTGGGCAACTTCGTGAAGCTGGGCGCGGCGGACGTGGTGTCCATCTACCAGCTGGCCCGCTAGGGAGCCGCTTATCCGACGTTCCTGGCGGCTTCTCGCCCCCGCCGCGGCGGGGGCGCTCATCTTCCTGCAGGGATGCAGCATCCAGAGCCTTGCGCTTCGGACCGTGGACGGCATGTTCGACAAGACGGTCGCCGCACTCATGCAGGAGGGGGACCTGAAGTTCGCGGAAGCCGCAATGGCGGGTGACCTGAAGCTTCTGGAAGGCGTCACCGAGAGCGATCCGTCCAACGTCCGATACCTCGAGCTCGCGTGCATGGGCTACGCCAGCTACGCGTTGGCCTTTGCCTCGGATGAGCCATCACGCGCGCTGGAGTTCTATTCGCGCGCGAAGGCATACGGGGTACGCGGAATGATGGAGCGGGGAGTCCCCCGCGCGGCCTTCGGCGGCGATGCCGCGGGTATGAAGGCCGCGCTGCGACACCTGGGCCACGCGGATGTGCCACTGGCGTTCTGGACGGCGGATGCCTGGGGAAACGCCATCAGCCTGCAGCCGGATGACCCGGACGTGATCGCCTCCATCCCGACCGCGAATGCGCTGATGGAATGGGTGCAGGGCCAGGATCCCGCCTACTTCTACGGCGGCCCGTCGCTCTACTTCGGCGTCTATTATGGAAGCTATCCCCCGTCCCTGGGGGGCCGCCCCGACCTGTCCCGAAAAAGCTTCGAGCAGGCCCTTGCCGCGGCACACGGCAGGTTTCTCATGACGGACGTGCTCTATGCCCGCACGTACGCCGTGCAGACGCAGGACCGCGAGCTCTTTCACCGCCTGCTCACGCAGGTCGTGGAGGCGCCGGCGGACCTGCTGCCGGAGCAGCGGCTGGCCAACGCGGTGGCACAGCGTCGCGCGCAGGAGCTCCTGGCCCACGAAGAGGAGCTGTTCTAGGTGACGGTCCGACGAGTCCTTGCAGTCCTGGCGTTTGCCGCGCTGTCCGCCGCCGGCCTCCCGGCGCAGCAGTACATCATCAAGTTCGCCACGCTCGCCCCGGAGGGCAGCACCTGGATCAAGGTGATGCGTCAGCTTGATTCCGCCGTGCGCGCCGACAGCGGGGGACGCCTGGGCTTCCGGCTGTACCCCGGGGGCGTTGCCGGAGATGAAAAGGACGTGATCCGCAAGATCCGCCTGGGCCAGTACACGGGGGGAGGGTTCACCGGGGTCGGCATCGGAGAGGTGGCAAAGGAGGTGCGCATCCTGGATGCGCCGTTGTTCTTCCGCAGCTACGACGAGGTGGAATACATCCAGCAGAAGTACGAGAAGGACTTCGAGCAGGCCTTCCGGGACGGCGGATTCGTGCTCCTGGGCTGGGCGGAGGTAGGGTTCATTTACGTGTTCTCCAGCAAGCTCGTGCGTTCGTTCGCGGACCTCAGGAACCTGAAGCCGTGGATGTGGGAGGGTGACCCCATCGCGCAATCCGCCTACCAGGCCATCGGGGTGTCCCCGGTGCCGCTGTCCGCGACCGACGTGATGACCTCTCTCCAGACCGGCATGGTGGACGCGGTGTACGCGTCCCCGTATACCCTGATCGCCCTGCAGTGGTTCACGCGCGTGAGCTACGCCATGACCCAGCCCCTCGCGGACGCCCTGGGGGCGGCCATCGTCTCCCGGAAACTCTTCGACTCCCTTCCCCCGGACCTGCAGGAGATCCTCCTGCGGGATTCCCGAAAGCTCATCGGCCAGCTCACCAACTCCAGCCGGCAGGACAACGCGAAGGCCATAGAGACGCTCAAGTCCCGCGGCATGAAGTTCATCCCGGCGCCGCCCGAGATCGCTTCCGAGTTCGACCAGGTCGGCAGGAAGGCGCGCCAGTTGCTGGTGGGCACGCTGTACTCCCAGGAGTTCCTCACCGACGTGGAGAACTCCCTGGCCGACTACCGCGCGCAGCACCCCTCTTCCAGATGAGAATCCTGAGGGCAGTCGACCGGGGCCTCGGGACCGTGGTGACGGTGCTCCTGGTCTGCTCGTTCGCGCTCATGCTGCTGCTTGCGGTGTTCCAGGTGGTCCTGCGCCAGGTCGTCCACGCCAGCCTCCTCTGGGGTGACCAGGCGGCGCGCCAGCTCGTGGTCTGCGTGGGATTCCTGGGGGCCGCGCTGGCCAGCCGCCGCGGCGGGCACTTCCACGTCGGGTTTCTCACCCGGTTCGCCGGGCCGCGGGTGCGCGTATGGCTGCACGCCGTGGTGGACCTCGCCGCTTCCGCGGGGTGCGTGCTGCTGGTGCGCGCGGGCTGGACCTTCGTCACGGTCGGCCTTGACCCCCAGGCCGTGCTGTTCCTGGGCATCCACCAGTCCACCGCCGCCTTGATTGTGCCCGTGGGCTTCGGCGTGATGGCCATCCAGTTCCTGCTGCGGTCCATCGAGAGTCTCGGCAAGGGATTGCGCGGGGAGCCCGACGAGGAGCCGGCGTGATGGCTGGGTGGATCGTTGCCGCCGCGCTGCTGCTGGCGGCGTTCGCGGGGGCGCCGTTGTTCATGGTGATCGCCGCCGCGGGCCTTGCCGCGTTTGCCGCGGCCGGGACCGACCCCGCCGCGCTCATCGCGGAGCTCTACCGGCTGGTGGATTTCCCCGCGTTGATCGCCATCCCGCTGTTCACGTTCGCCGGCTACCTGCTGGCGGAGAGCCAGGCGCCTCGGCGCCTGGTCGCGCTGGCGCAGGCGTTGTTCGGCTGGCTGCCCGGTGGCTTCGCCGTGGTGGCAATCCTCTCCACGGCGATTTTCACGGCCTTCAGCGGCGCCTCGGGCGTCACGATCATCGCGCTGGGCGGCCTCATCCTGCCCGCGCTGCTGAAACAGGGATACCCGAAGCGGTTCTCCCTCGGGCTCATGACGACCTCCGGCAGCCTTGGCCTGCTGTTCCCGCCGTCGCTGCCGATCATCCTGTACAGCATCGTGGCCGGCGTGAGCATCGACCGCCTGTTCGTGGCCGGGCTCATCCCGGGAGTCATCCTGCTGGTGGTGCTCGTGGCTTACAGCATCCGCATGGGGGTCGCCGCGAAGCTTCCGCGGACGCCGTTTCGGATGGAGGAAGTCGGACGTGCGCTGAAGGACGCCGGGTGGGAACTGCCGCTGCCGTTCCTGGTGATCGGCGGAATCTACGCCGGGGTGGTGACCGCGGCGGAGGCGGCGGCCCTCACCGCGGTGTACCTGCTGGTGGTGGAAGTGCTGATCCGCCGCGAGATCAGCGTCATCCGCGGGCTGGGCCGCGTCACGCGGGAGAGCATGGTGCTGGTCGGGGCGATCCTGGTCATGCTGGGCGCGGCCATGGGAATCACCAGCTACGTGGTGGACCAGCAGGTCCCCATGAAGCTGTTCGCGCTGGTGAGCTCGGTCGTGTCCAGCCGCATCGTCTTCCTGGTGATCCTGAACGTGTTCCTGCTGGTGATGAACATGGTGGAGATCTTCTCCGCCATCATCATCGTGGTGCCCATCATCGTGCCGGTCGCGCTGCAGTACGGCGTGGACCCCGTGCACCTGGGCATCATCTTCCTGCTGAACCTGGAGATCGGCTACATGACGCCGCCGCTGGGCTTGAACCTCTTCCTCTCCAGCCTCCGCTTCCGTGAGCCGCTGCCGCGGGTCTACCGCAGCGTGCTGCCGTTCTTCGGCCTGCTGGCCGCGGTGCTGCTGGTCGTCACGTACATCCCCGGCCTGAGCCTCGCGCTGGGACGACGGTAGGAAGCGGCCAGGGGCAGCCCGCGGCCCCGCGCTACTTCACTCCGTCGAACGAGTAGCCCACCTCCCGGAACCGGGACCGAAGCTCCTTCACCTCGTCTCCCACGAACTTTTTCTCCATGAGGCAGCGCTTGAACAGGAGCGCGATCTGCTCCATCTCGGGCTCCTTCATCCCGACGCGCGTCATCTCCTGCACGCCCAGCCGGATGCCCGCGGGGCTCAGCGCCTTGTCCAGCGTCTCGAAGGGAAGGAGGTTCATGTTGACGATGATGCGGTTGTCCTTGAGATTGCGCGCCGCGGCCTCCCCGCCGCCCTGGTCGGCCATGTCGATGGCCACCTGGTGGCTCTCGGTGAACCCGAACTCCTCCGCCTGCACCCGAAACCCGTGCCCGTGCAGCTTGCGTGCAAAGCACTTGGCGTTGGCCACCACCTGCCTGGCGTACTCGACACCGAACTCCAGTACCTCGTAGGTGGCATAGGTGAGCGCCACCAGCGTCTCCAGGTGGTGGTTGGAAGACGAACCGGGGAAGGCGCCCTTGTCGATCTTGCGCCACTCCTCGTCGTCCAGGTTGGAGAGGATCACCCCGCGCTGGGAGCCATAGAAGGTCTTGTGCGTGCTGCCCGTGACCACGGCCGCGCCCTCTGCCAGCGGGTCCTGGAACACGCCGCCCGCCACGAGGCCGAGCACGTGCGCGGCGTCGTAGATGAGATGGATGCCCTTCTTCTTGCAGTACGGGGCGATCTCCTTCAGCGGCTCGGGGAAGAGGAACAGGCTCTTTCCCATGATCATGATCTTGGGGTCGAACGCCTTCAGGATATCGAAGGTGCGCTCCACGTCGATGTGCCACCCGTCCCGGGTAAGCGGGAAGTTCACGATGTTGCGGGTGTACTTGCCCACCGAGCCCGCCTTGTGGTGGCTGATATGGCCTCCGCCCGGCGTGGAGTTCACCATCACGATGTCTCCCCAGCGGATGTAGCGGCTGAACACCGCGTCGTTGGCGATGGTCCCGCTGATGGGCCGCACGTCGGCGTGCTTGCAGTGAAAGATCGTCTTCATGTTCTGCTTCAGGAGCGTCTCGATCTCGTCGATGATCTCGGTGCCCTGGTAGTAGCGCTCGCCGGGGTGCCCCTCGGCGTAGCGATGCGCGAAGTCGGACCCCATGAGGCCGCGCACGCGGCGGCTGGTCACGTTCTCGCTGGCGATCAGGTTGATGCAGGCGTCCCGCCAGTCGTTCTGGCTGGTCACCAGGCTCTCGATATGGGCGGCATTGCGTTCGTACATCACGGTTCCTTTCTTTGCGTTGCTCGTCTTCCGCGTCCGTCTGTCTATCCGCTATCCCTCGGCGCTCACAACGCGGCGAGGTACTCGTACACCAGGTCGTCCAGCCCCGGCAGCGTCTCGTGCGCGAAGTCGGGATATACCACGAGCTCCCGTGAGCAGGTCATCCGGTTGTAGGCCGCGAACTGGCTGGAAGGAGGGCAGATGTCGTCCATGAGACCCACGGCCATCTTGACCTGCGCCCGGATGCGGGGTGCGAGGAACTGCACGTCGATGTAGCCCAGGCGGGTGAACACTTCCCGCTCCCGTTCGTGGCGGGGATCGAATGACCGGAAATACCAGGCCAGCTCCTCGTATGCCCGTGCCGCGAGGTCCATCTCCCAGACCCGCTGGTAGTCACACAGGAACGGGTAGACGGGAAACGCGCGGCGGATGCGCGGCTCCAGCGCCGCGCAGGCCAGGGTGAGCCCGCCACCCTGCGAGGCCCCGGTGGCGCCCACCCGGTCGGGGTCCACGCCCGGCATTCCCATGACGATGCGCGCGAGCTGCGCGGTGTCGAGGAAGATCTGCCGGAACAGGAGGTCGTCGGCCCCGGAGTCCAGCCCGCGGATGATGTGGCCCCGCAGCGTGGTGCCCTTCACCGCGGCGGAGTCTTCCGAAAGCCCACCCTGGCCCCGGCAGTCGAGGGCCGCCGCGGAGAACCCGCGCGCCGGCCACTTGAGCTTGTCCGTCCAGTCTCCGCTGGACATTGCATAGCCATGGAACATCAGCACGGCCGGGTGCTTCCCGGAGGCGCCGGCCGCCCGTTCCGCGGCCGCGTGCGACGGCCGAAGGTACTTTGCGTGGACGCGCGCCCCTCGCACGCCGGTGAAGTACAGGTCGAAGCATTCCGCGTACGGCGCGTCCAGGGGGTGGGGCACCAGCTCCACCTTCGGATCCACCGCGGCCATTTCGGCAAGGGCGCGCGACCAGTAGGAATCGTGGTCGGCCGGCTTCGGGTTGCGCCCGGTGTAGGTAGACAGCTGGTCCAGCGGAAGATCGATGAGCGGCATCGGGTTCCTTCTCCTCGCCCGTGGTCAGTGCTTGAAGGACCGCTGGCCGGTGAACACCATGGCCACCCCGGACTCGTTGCAGGCCTCGATGGATTCGAAGTCCCGCTCCGATCCCCCGGGCTGGACGATCGCGGAAATCCCCTCCCGGATGCCGACATCCACGCCGTCACGGAACGGGAAGAAGCCATCCGAGACCATGCAGGAGCCGGCCAGTCCGCCCTTCTGGCGGGTCACCTCGCGATCGATCTCGTCTCTGGCCTCGGGCTTCTCCAGGCCGGAGTACGGCACCTGGAAGGCCTCCCACGCCAGCCGGTCCGCCAGCTTGCGGTACGCCTTGTCGCGCGCGATCTCGGCCACGCCCACCCGGTCCTGCTCGCCGGTGCCGATACCCACCGTTGCGCCGTCCTTCACGTAGATGACGGAGTTGCTGGTGATTCCGCTTTCCACCAGCCAGCCGAACAGAAGGTCATCCAGCTCCCGGCGGGTGGGCGCACGCTTGACCACGTACTCCCGTCCTTTCCAGGTCGCCGCGGCGGGCAGGAACTCTTCCGCGCGGGTGGTCCGCGGGACGTAGGAGGTCTGCGCCACCACTCCGCCGTCGATGAGGCTCTTGAAGTCCACGTATTGCGCGCCGATGAAGCTCTCCAGCCGGTCCATGCGCCCGATGCGCATCACGCGCAGGTTTTTCCAGCGGCCGAACACGTCCATGACGCCGGGCGCGAACTCCGGGGCCACCACGACCTCGGCGTAGGTCTCCACGATGAGCTCCGCGGTCTGCCGGTCCACCTCCCGGTTCAGCGCGATGGCGCCGCCGAACGCGGCCAGGCGGTCGGCCATGTGCGCGCGGTGGTAGGCCTCGGCGAGCGTCTGCGCACGGGCGGCGCCGCAGGGGTTGTTGTGCTTCACGATCACCGCGCAGGGCGTCGCGGTGAAGTAGCGAAGGATGTTGAGCGCGTTGTCCGCGTCCGTGATGTTGATCTTGCCCGGGTGCTTGCCGGACTGCACCAACTCCACGTCGGAGGCGAGCCACCGTCCCGGGGAGATCGTGGTCACGTCACCCAGGGCGAGATTGCCGTTGACCAGGCGGTACAGGGCAGCCTCCTGGCCGGGGTTCTCCCCGTATCGCAGCCCTTTCTCTTCCCCCTGGATGACCCAGGTGGCCTTCTGGTAGACGAGGGTCTGCCGGCGTCCGCCCGCTTCCGCGCCCTCGATGAAACTGATCTCCATGCGGCCGGGGAAGTGATCGTCCATGATGCGGCGGTAGGCGGACTTGAGGTCCGCGGGCCGCGCGTGCTCGGAGGTGCGGTCGGCTTCCATGCTCAACCGCCGTTCCGTATGGAATAGATCCCGCGCTGCGCCGCGAGGGGAGTGGAGTGGAGGTAGCCGGCGATCGCCGCGTCGTAGCGGGCGGTGAGCGCAAAGGCCTTCTGCGCCAGGCGATAGCGCGTGGCCAGGGACAGCGCGCCCTGGTGGGCGCCAAGCTCCTCCAGCACGGCGGGGTAATCCTCTGGATCGGTGACGGCCGCCACGCGGTGGAAGTTCTTTGCCGCGGCGCGCACCATGCACGGTCCGCCGATGTCCACGTTCGCCCGGGCATCCTCCAGCGTGGCCCCGGGTGCGGAGGAGGCGCGGTCGAACGGATACAGGTTGACCACCACCAGGTCGATGGGCCGCGCGGCGGCGCGCGCCAGGTCGGCGGAGTGTGCGGGGTTGTACGTTTCCGAGAGGAGCCCCAGGTAGATTCGGAAGTCCAGCGTCTTCACGAGGCCTCCCTGCATCTCGGGTTGGCCGGTGTAACGGGAGACCTGCTGCAGGCGGCCCGATGCCGCCGCACCCAGCGCCTGTTCGAGGGCCGTGAAGGTGCCGCCGGTGGAGAGGATGGTGATCGCGGGGTTGGCGCCGAGCAGGCCGCGTGCCAGCGCCTCCAGGCCGGTCTTGTCCGAGACGCTCGCGAGGACGGTCGTCACCCGTACCCAGTCGTCAATCGTCTCGACCTTGTTGACGGCCATGGCCTCCTCCGCGGGACCATCCTATGCGAAAACCGCGCGGAGGTTCAACCCGGGGCGCTGCGCGTGGGGTGCTGCGCGCGTGGCGCGCGATCACCGCCTGTGGGGAGCGTCGCGCCGGTGGCGGGGGTGGCGGGCCGGCGCGTAGACGCGCGGCAGCGCCGCTGATAGAGTCAGGGCTCAATGCAACAGCCGCACGACCCCGCCGCTCCCGACCGTCCACGGGGCCGGCGGAAGATCCCGGTCGCCGTGTACGGCGCGGCGGTTCTCCTCCTGCTCGTCGCCGTCCTTTTCGCGCGCGGGTTCACCCGCGAGGTCGGGGACGCCCGGGTCTCGGGCCGTTTCTCCGTGCTGCCCCTGTTCCGTTCCCGGGTCACCGAGCAGCTGGCCGTCACCTGGAACGGGCTCACGCTTCGCTTTGCGCGTGGGTCCTCGCCGGCGGTGCGGGGCTTCGAGGCGGAGGGATCGGGAACGGATATCGTGTTCGACGACGGCGCGCGGCTGCGCCTCGTCCCCGGTACGGACACGGGCGGCTCGCTCACACTCACACCAGTTGACGCCGGCGCCGCTGCCGGTGCGGCGGTGGTCGTGCCGTTCTCGGTGCAGGGCGTCATGCTGAATCCCCCGCCCGGGGCGGCACTGGCGTGGAAACGGTCGGGACGCGAGTTCCTCCTCACCCTGCCGCAGGGCGCGCGAACGGACCTCTCCTCCGGCACCCTGACGCTCCCCCTGTCCGGTGCCGCAGGCGCGGTGCTGCGCGTGCAGGGAGTTGCCGCGGCGGCGTCCCGGCTGGTGGCCGAGACCCCCGTCGCGTCGCGGCTGCCTCCGGAGTCCGCGCTCCCCACCGCGGAGAAGCTCCAGGCTGTCGTGGGATCGTGGACAGACGCGGCGTGGCAGGGATGGTCCGCCACGCGGTACGTCGCATCCAGCGCCGCGTGGCGTCTGGCGGACGGCAGCGGCAGCTTCTCGGAGGACATCGGTATCGCGCTGTGCGCGGAGGCCATCGCGCGCGGCGCCTGGCCGACCGCGTTCCCGCTCTGGGCAGACGCCCTCAACCGCCAGCGCGCGGCGGGTGTGTCCGTTCCCGGAGCCTCGTGCGTGTACATCGGAGGAGAGCGCGACTTCGCCAAGGCGTACGCCTCCCGCACCGCCGCACAGGTGAGCCAGGCAGCGGCCGCGCTTGCCCGCTCGGATACGGCGCTCCTCGGCGTGGCGGATCTCGTGACCCTGCTGGCGGACCACGGCACCTCCGACCAGGTTCGGGCCCTCGGTGCATTCCTGGACGGCAGGTCACCCGCGGGTATGGATGTCGCGTCCGCGGTGGGCTTCGTCCAGCAGGCAATGGACTACCAGCGATGGGCAGGCGCCGATGAGACGCTCTCCCGCCTGGTGAAAGAGGCCGTGGACCGAAAGCTCCTCCCGGCGACCAGGAGCGTGGAAGGCGGCCTGTTCCTCGACAGCGGCAACGGCGGGGCGGATATCCGGCTGTCCCTCGCCGCGGGCGCCGCCCTGATCCGCGCCGGCGGGGGGGCGACTACCGGAGGCCCGTCCACTGGCGGCGCGGCCGCGACCACCGCGGGAGCGGCAAGCGCTGCAACCGCTGGCTCCTCCCTGTACCGCGCCGTGGGCCGCGGCCTCGTGGTCTCCGCCCTCGGACTGGCGGACGACAAGGGCTTCCTGCCCGCTTCCGTCACGCTGTCCGGCGGTCGGGTTTCGTCGAGGGACGGGACCGTCGCCCCGGAGGCGGTCTATCGTATCCTGCCGCTGGATCGCGCGGTTGCCCGGGAGATTCCGCTCGCCGCGTCGTCGGGGTCGGCCTCATGGATGTGGACTTCCGCCACCCTGGTGTCGGCAACCGCCTCCGGCACGGGCATCTCCCTGGTCCTCTCCTACCCGAAGGGGGTTCCGTATCACTTCCTGGTCGGCGGGCTCCGGCCGTTCTCCCTCCTGAAGCTCCATGGCATCCCGTGGCACTCGGATCCCTCGTACTCCAAGTATTCCGACGGTTGGGATTACGACTCGGGCAGCCGGACACTCCTGATGAAGATCACCGGGCGGTCGGACCAGGAACCGGTGGACATCACGTTCTGACGCCCGCGCCGGGCTCACGTGGAGGCGGTCTCGAGCTCCCGGTACAGGGCATAGACCGAGCGTTCCAGCTCCTGCTTGATCCGCATTTTCTCCCGGCCGAAGGGCGTGGCGGCATCGAAACGGATCGGTGCGCCCACCCGGATCCGGTGCGCCTTTCGGTTCACCGCCACCGGCAGGAACTCTACGGCCTTGCGCGTGGTCTCGTAGTACAGCTTCGCCAGGTGGATGAATCCCGTGCAGAACTCGCACAGGACGTCGTTGATGCGCCGGGTCGAGTCCTCGGCGAAGACCAGGATGCTCTTGCCCTGCTGGAGCAGGGCAAGGCTTTGCATGACGGTGGTACGGATGTCCTTGCTCTTCTGGTAGACGGGGATGGCCCCGATGTCCTTCATGACGGCCACGCAGATGCGGCCAATCACGCGTGCCAGCAGGGCGCTGAACGGCGGCTTCAGCCGCAACTCCTGCTCGCAGAACTCGGCCTGGATGCGGGGGGCCACCATGGCAAGGTCGGTGACCTCGTGGGCGACCCACGGGTAGGTCGGCGTCGGCATGGAGGTAATGACGGAAACCGGGCCGAACGCGCCGGCGTGGTTTGCGACCAGGATCACCGGCTCGTCGCCGCGCAGGTTCTGCAGCCCGCGCAGGTGTGCGTTGAAGAACAGGCGCCGCAGGACCTTGTAGAAATACTTCGACAGCACCCCGGGACCGCTCCCGCGGCCGCGCATCGGCAGCCGATGCAGATACTATTGCTTGTACCCGGCGGAGTCAAGAAACGCCGCAGGGGCAGTCACGGCCTCCTGGCCAGGACCGGGGGAGGAAGGCTTCAAGCGGAAGGCAGCGGGTCCTTGTGGACGCCGGGACCGAGCACGGTGCGCAGCAGCAGCGGAACCGTGAGGAACAGGAACAGGCACAGCGCAACCGCGAGCGTGCGGAACAGGCCCAGTCCGCCCCAGAGCGTGCGCGCGGCGAGCGCACCGCCCACGATCCCCACGACGATGACGGCGAGCACCTTCAGCGAGCGCTGGCGAAGGCGGACGAACAGCGCGGTGGTTGCCCCCAGCAGCACGAAGAGGTAACCCATGGAGGCGTCCCAGCGTGAGAAGCGTGCTTCGAAGCCTCGGACCACCTCACCGAGGACACCCGCGGACGGAAGAACGGTGACCAGCCACAGGCCCACCACCGGAAGCGGCAGCAGCATGAGGGACAGCAGCAGCCAGTCCCTGCGGGCCA
>Ga0335069_10007079_pt1 | contig 16233 bp, 15 predicted proteins | sample Lox_Sample_11_FD_206714 | JGI IMG/M metagenome (GOLD analysis project Ga0335069, IMG submission 206714) | Soil microbial communities from Loxahatchee National Wildlife Refuge, Florida, United States - Lox_Sample_1.1 | ecosystem: Environmental > Terrestrial > Soil > Wetlands | place: USA... | reverse complement strand
TCGGCGGCGCCGTCCTTGCGTTGGAAATCCGGCGTCAGCACTTCGATCGTTGTCGTCGGGCAGCGCGCGCGGATGGCGCGGATGACCTGGGCGAAATGGGTCGCGCCGCCATCCTCGAGATCGTCACGGTCGACCGAGGTGATGACGATATGGGAGAGCCCAAGCTTCGCCGTGGCCTCGGCCACGTAATCCGGCTCCGCCGCCTCGAGTGCGCCGGGAAGCCCGGTCTTGACGTTGCAGAAGGCGCAGGCCCGCGTGCAGGTGTCGCCCATGATCATGAAGGTGGCGTGCTTTTTGTCCCAGCACTCGCCGATATTCGGACAGCCGGCCTCCTCGCAGACGGTGTGCAGGCCATTCTCTTTGACGATCTGGCGGGTCGCGTTGTAGCCCGCCGAGACCGGCGCCTTGACGCGGATCCAGTCCGGCTTCTGCAACGCCGGCTGGTCCGGCCGATGCGCCTTTTCCGGATGGCGCGGCCGCTGTGCCGGGTCGGTCAGCGTGTCGATGAGAACGGTCATCAAACCCAATCTTGTCTGCGCGGATATGGAGGCCGCGTATCCGAATACTTACGGCTCCCCCCGCTCCCTCGCAAGGTTGGCGATTCCGCCGTATGGGGCTTTGCGCGACCACCTCGCCGCGTGAACAAAACGTTAGGGTTTTGCGAGGTTTTCGCCGTTTCTCAACGTAACTTTCGCCACAAACAAAAGCATACTCGGCGTCGTCGCGATGCGAGATTTCGCTGTGAAGGCTCGCGAGTCGCCGGAGGAAAAACATGGCCGTCAACGGCTCTCAAGCCGCGGCGCTTGCGCTTCACCGATTTGGGTTCGGTCCGATCGGCGATTCGATTGCGGCCATCGCCGGCGATCCTCGCGGCGCCCTGCTTGCCGACCTCGATCGCCCCGGCGCCGGTCAGATTGCCGCCGTGCTGCCTTCGAGCGCCGATGCGGCGCGCCGGGTCTCCGACTTTCAGGCCGAAAGGCAGGCGCAACAGAAGCTCGCGCAGCGTGCCAAACAGGAAGCCGATGCCGCTGGGACGGGGATGGCCGATGCATCGATGAAGACATCGGATGCGATTGCCGCAGCGGTACAGCAGCCTTCTTCACCCAAGCCGCCCAACCAGCCGCCGCTGCCGCAACAGCTTCTCCTCAGCGAAGCGAAAGCGCGTTTTGACGCCGCGGCGAATACCGACATCGGCTTTGTCGAGCGCCTGGTGTGGTTCTGGTCCAACCATTTCTGCATTTCGGCGGACAAGGTCATCGGGATGGCCGGGCCTTACGAGCGCGAAGCCATCCGTCCGCATGTGCTTGGCCGCTTTGCCGATCTCCTGCAGGCCGTGGAGAGCCATCCGGCCATGCTGTTCTATCTCGACAATGTGCAGTCGATGGGCGCGGATTCGGTCGCCGGCATCAACCGCGACAAGGGCCTGAACGAAAATCTTGCGCGCGAGACGATGGAATTACATACCCTTGGTGTGCGCAGCGGCTATAGCCAGGCCGACGTCACGAGCTTCGCCAATGTGCTGACCGGCTGGTCGTGGATCCCACCGGCCGAGCCCGATCACGGCGGCGAATTCGCTTTCGTCAAACGGCTGCACCAGCCGGGCGATCAGACCATCCTTGGCAAACGCTATCCGGACACCGGGGTCGAGCAAGGCCGCGCGGTGCTCGCCGATCTGGCGCGCCATCCGGCGACTGCGCAGCATATCGGCGAAAAGCTCGCGGCGCACTTCGTTGCCGACAATCCGCCACCAAGCCTCGTCGCCAAGCTCGCCAAGACGTTCCACGACAGCGACGGCAATCTCAAGGAAGTCGCCAAGACGCTGGTCACGGCGGACGAAGCGTGGACGCCGCAGCGGCAGAAGCTGAAACCGCCAGCGGAATGGGTCGCCGGCGTCATCCGGCTCAGCGGCACGCAGGCGATCATCCCGATCGGACGGATCATGTATGCCCAGGCGACACTGGGCGCGCCACTGTGGCGGCCGCCGGCGCCGAATGGCTGGCCCGACACCGAAGCAGCCTGGCTCGACGGCATCTCCCATCGCGTCGATATCGCCAGTGAATTCGCCGGCCGCGCCCAAGGCGTCGATCCGCTGGCGCTGCTCAATAGCGGGCTCGGTCCCCTGGCCTCGCGTGACACGCGCGATACCGTCGCGCGTGCCGAAACTCGATCTCAGGCGTTGGCGCTGCTGGTCATGTCGCCCGAATTTCTGCGGAGATAGTTATGACGCTTCATGCTCCCTCGCGCCGCGAAGTCCTGCTCGCCTCCGGCACTCTGTTTGCCTGGGCGCATCTGCCCGGCATTGCCCGCGCCGAGAGCCGCGATCCGCGTTTCCTCGTCATCATCCTGCGCGGTGCGCTCGACGGGCTGGCGGCCGTCGCGCCGGTCGGCGATCCGGATTGGGTGGCGCTGCGCGGCGACAATGCGCTCACACCGAACAGCAAGGTGCCGCCCCTCAAGCTCAACGATTTCTTCGCGCTCAATCCGGCGATGCCGAGCCTGCACAAGATGTTTACAGCCAACGAGGCGATCATCGTCCATGCCTGCGCCACGCCCTATCGCGAGCGTTCGCATTTCGACGGCCAGGATCTGCTCGAGAGCGGCTTGCCGAAAGTAGCGCCGAGCGATAGCGGCTGGCTCAATCGCGCGCTCGCCACGCTCGCGCCCGGCGGCCGGGTCGATCCAAAAGGCGCGCGCGTCTTCGCCGTGGGTCCGGTGACACCGCTGATCGCGCGCGGCACGGCCCCGATCCTGTCATGGTCGCCGCAGCAGATCGCGCCGGCAAGCGACGATACGCTGGCGCGGCTGCAGGACCTCTACCGGCACACCGATGTGAAACTCGCAAGCGTCCTCGAAGACAATTCCAAACTGACGGCGATCGAACACGCGGGCGATATGGCCAATGGCATGGCGAGAAAGCCGAGCCCTGCCCAGGCGCGCGCCTATTTCTCCGACGCCGCCGGCAACGCCGCAAAATTCCTGGCGCAGCCCGACGGGCCGCGTGTCGGCGCGCTCGCGCTCGACGGCTGGGACACCCACGTCAACGAAGGCATTGCCTCGGGCCGGCTGTCGCAATTGCTCGGCTCGCTCGACGATGCGCTCGCCGCGGTCAAAGTGAATATGGGACCGGCGTGGAAGGATACGGTCGTCGTGCTGGCCACCGAATTCGGCCGTACCGCCCACATCAACGGCACCGACGGTACCGATCACGGCACAGCGACGGTTTCGCTTCTGGTCGGCGGCGCGCTCAAGGGCGGCCGCGTCATCGCCGACTGGCCCGGGCTGAAGCCGGCCAATCTCTATGAGAACCGCGACCTCAAGCCGACCACGGATCTGCGTGCGGTCATCAAAGGTCTACTGCAAGATCACTTGCGCGCCGACGAACGTGCGCTGGCGCAGAACGTGTTCCCCGGCAGCGACGCCATCAAGCCGATGGCAGGATTGATCGCCTAAGGTCCGTTACTTTGGGAGGCCGCAATCATGATCGCAGTTCGCACAGTCCGGCCTTCAGGCTGTTCCACGCCGCCATTCTCAAGCGTCAGCAGGTGACGCTGACCTATAACGGACAATATCGCGAAGTCTGTCCCTATATCCTCGGGCACAAGAACGGCAAGGAAACCGTGCTGGTCTTTCAGTTCGGCGGCGGCAGCGCCGAGCGCGGTCCGGTGCGCGGCGAATGGCGCTGCTTCCACCTTTCCGACGTGGAGCTTCCGCAAGCCCGCGACGGCGCCTGGTACGGCGACGCCGCGCACCGCACGGCGCAAAGCTGCGTCGACGACGTTTACATCGACGTCAACACCGACGTGCCCAACCAGCCGGGACGGCGATTCCGGATCGTCGAATGAGCGGCGCTCAGCCGCGTCAGATATTCAGCACGCGCCCATAAGCGTCCAGCACCGCCTCCTTCATCATCTCCGACAAAGTCGGGTGCGGGAACACGGTGTGCATCAGCTCTTCTTCGGTGGTCTCGAGATTCATCGCCACCACATAGCCCTGGATCAGCTCGGTGACCTCGGCGCCGACCATGTGCGCGCCGAGCAGCTGGCCGGTCTTCTTGTCGAAGATGACTTTGACCAGGCCCTGGTCCTCGCCGAGCGCGATCGCCTTGCCGTTGCCGACGAAGGGGAAGCGGCCGACGCGGATGTCGAGCTTCTTGTCCTTCGCCGCCTGCTCGGTGAGACCGACCGAGGCGACCTGCGGCGTGCAATAGGTGCAGCCCGGGATCATCAGCTTGTTCATCGGATGCGGATGCAGGCCCTTGATGCCCTCAACGCAGATGACGCCCTCGTGCTCGGCCTTGTGCGCCAGAAGCGGCGGGCCGGCGACGTCGCCGATCGCGTAGATGCCGGGCACATTGGTCTTGCACAGGCCGTCGATGACGATTGAGCCGCGGTCGGTCTTCACGCCGAGCTTTTCCAGGCCGAGATTTTCGATATTGCCGACGACGCCGACCGCGGCGATGACACGATCGACGGTCAGCGTTTGCGTGCCACCCTTGCCGTCGTCGATGGTGGCGGTGACGCTGTCGGCCTTCTTGTCGAGCTTGGTGACTTGGGCGCCGGTGAAGATCTTGATGCCCTGTTTCTCGAAACTCTTGCGGGCGAAGGCCGCGATCTCGGCGTCCTCAACGGGAAGGATCTGCGGCAGCACTTCGACCACCGTCACGTCGGCGCCGAGAGTGCGATAGAACGACGCGAATTCGATGCCGATGGCGCCCGAGCCGACGACCAAGAGCGACTTCGGCATTTTCTCCGGCACCATGGCCTCGAAATAGGTCCAGACCAGCCTCTTGTCCGGCTCGAGCCCCGGCAGCACGCGTGGCCGCGCGCCGGTGGCGATGATGATATGCTTGGCCTGATAGGATCCCGCGCCGAGCGCGCCTTTCGGCCCCTCATTACGGCCGGGCTTCACCGTGATCTTGCCAGGCGCGTCGATCACCGCCTCGCCCCAGATCACTGAGACCTTGTTCTTCTTCATCAGGAAGCCGACGCCGTCATTGAGGCGCTTCGACACCGCGCGCGAGCGTTTCACCACCGCGGCCGGATCGTAGGTCACCTCGCCTGCCGATAGCCCGTAATCCTTGGCGTGCTGCAGGTAGTGAAAAATCTCCGCCGAGCGCAGCAGCGCCTTGGTCGGGATGCAGCCCCAATTGAGACAGATGCCGCCGAGATATTCCCGCTCGACGATGGCGGTCTTGAAGCCGAGCTGCGCCGCGCGGATTGCCGTGACATAGCCGCCCGGGCCCGAACCGATAATGATGATGTCGAAATTGGTCTCAGCCATTCAATCCTCGTTAGACGCGCGTTCCGGCAGCATGCCCTCATATGGGGATGCTGCACGCGCTCTTATAGCAGGCTTCGCTAATCGGGAATTGGTTGAAAAACGCCGTTCTCGTCGAGCCGTTCGAGCACGCCGGAACGGATGTCGAAGAAGCAGCCATGCAGCGTCAGATGCCCGGCTTCGACCGCGTCCTTGATCCAGGGGAAGGTCAGAAGATTGTCGAGCGAGAGATGCACCGCTTCATGTTCGCAGACGTGCTGCCGCTGTTCCGCCGGCGCCGCCATCGCGCGCTGCCGGGCCGGCTCGGCGATGCTGACCCACTGCCCGACGAAATCCGAGACTTCGCTCGGCGCGCCGTTGAGCAGGGCCTGGATGCCGCCGCACATAGCGTGACCGAGCACCACGATCTCGCGCACTTTGAGCGAGCGGACGGCGAATTCGATCGCGGAACTCACACCGTGCGGCTGGTCATCCGGGCCGTAGGGCGGCACGATATTGGCGACGTTGCGGATGACGAAGAGCTCGCCGGGGCGCGCATTGAACACCATCTGCGGGTCGGTGCGGCTGTCCGAACAGGCAATGATCAGCGCCCGCGGCCGCTGGCCGAGCCGGCTCAGCGCCTCGAAGCGGCTGCGCTCGTTCTGCCAGGTGCTCGCACGGAAACGGCGATACCCTGCGATCAGATCGTCCATCGGATGGCCTTTGCGCCGTCGAACACGATGAACCTATCTCCTGCCTGTGAAGACAGGGCGAAGCAAGACCGGTGCCTGCGCAAATTGTCCCTAAGGTTGCAGTCCGGTTGAACCAGGGCCGGATCGGGTGTGTACTCCGCATACCCTATCCCCGCGCAACAGTGATTTTCGTTCATGGCTGAGCTCACGGTTTACAGCACCATCGGCGTGCGCAGCGCCGCCGAGGATTTGTATGCGCAGTTCGCCGCGGCAAGCGGTCACAAAGTTGCGGTCACCTGGGGCACGGCCCCAATGCTGGTCAGGCGGATCGAAGCCGGCGAGACGGCCGATGTTTTGGTCTTAAGCCGCGCCGGGCTCGAAACCTTGAGCAAGCAAGGCAAGGTTGTGCCCGGCTCCGAAGTGGCGCTCGCCAGTTCGGGCGTCGGTATTGCGGTCAAGGCCGGGGCGCACAAGCCCGACATTTCCACGCCCGAAGCGCTGAAGCAGACACTGCTCGACTGCAAATCGATCTCTTACAGCGAGCCGTCGGCAGGCGGCGCCAGTGGCGTCTATTTCGAGAAACTGCTCGAGCGCATGGGCATCGCCGCGGACATGCGGCCCAAGACCAAATATCCGCCGGCGGGAGGCTTTACCGCCACGCTTCTGGTGTCCGGCGAGGCCGAACTTGCCGTGCAACAGAAGCCCGAGCTGCTCCATGTCGCCGGCGTCGAGATCGTCGGCATGCTACCCGGCGATCTCAACCTGATCACGGCTTTCGCGGCGGGCCTGATGCCGGACTGCAAACACGCGGACGCTGGCAAAGCACTGATCGCATCGTTGCGCTCACCGTCGGCCATTGCAGCGTTTCGTGCAAAGGGCCTCGATCCGGCGTGAAGAAAACTACACCAGCATCATCACCGGGTTTTCGATCAGCGATTTGAAGGCGCCGACCAGGACTGCGCCAAGCGCGCCATCGACGGCGCGATGGTCGCAGGACATCGTACAGCTCATGATGTGCGCGGCGACGATCTTGCCGTCGCGCACCACCGCGCGCTCCTCGCCGGTGCCGACCGCGAGAATGGTCGCATGCGGCGGATTGATCACGGCGGTGAAGTCCTTGATGCCGTACATGCCGAGATTGGACACCGCGGTCGTGCCGCCCTGATATTCATGCGGCTTGAGCTTGCGGTCGCGCGCACGAATAGCGAAGTCGCGCATCTCGCCGGAGATCGTGGCCAGCGACTTGGTCTCGGCGTTGCGGATGATCGGCGTGATAAGGCCATTAGGCATTGCCACCGCGACGCCGATGTCGGAATGCTTGTGCTTGAGCATGCCGCCTTCGGTCCAGCTCACATTGGCATCCGGCACGCGCTGCAGCGCAATCGCGAGCGCCTTGATGACGAAGTCGTTGACCGAAAGCTTGTAGGCCGGCTTGCCGTCCTTGCCCTTCGGCGCCAGCGCGTTGATCTCTTCGCGCGCTTCAAGGAGCTTGCCGATATCGCAATCGACCGTGAGGTAGAAATGCGGAATCGTCTGCACTGACGCCGTGAGCCGCTGCGCGATGGTGCGGCGCATGCCGTCATGCGGCACGACTTCGTAGCTGCCCGGCTCGTACAGCGCCAGGATCTGCTGATCCGACATCGACGGCGCGATCATCGGCGCGGTGCCGGCGGCCGGAGCGGCAGGCGCCCTCAAGCCGCCGCCGGCTTTCGCGGTCTCGACGTCACGTGCGATGACGCGGCCATGCGGGCCGGTGCCCTGGACGCGGCCGATATCGATGCCGGCGTCTTTGGCGAGCCGGCGCGCCAGCGGCGAGGAGAACACCCGGCCGCCGGCATGGCCGTTGGTCACGGGCGCGGCCGGTGCCGGCTTTGGCGGAGCGGCGGGCGCCACAGGCGGAGGCGGTGCCTTGGCTTGTGGCGCAGGCGTAGCAGGTGCGGCAGCCGCCGCGGGAGCTGCTGGCGCAGCTTTCGGCGGCGGCACTGCTGCTGCGCCCTTCCCGGCCGCAGCCGCAGCGGCTTTCACATCCTCGCCTTCCTGGGCCATGACCGCGATCAGCTGATTGACCGCGACGTCCTGCGTGCCTTCCGGCACCACGATCTTGGCCAGCGTGCCGTCATCGACGGCTTCGTATTCCATGGTCGCCTTGTCGGTCTCGATCTCGGCGATGACATCGCCGGTCTTGACCGCGTCGCCCTCTTTCTTGAGCCATTTGGCCAGGTTGCCCTTTTCCATCGTGGGCGACAGTGCCGGCATGAGAATGTTGATGGGCATGGGGCGGCAATCTCAGCGGGATGGGATCAGCGATAAGTGACGGCTTTCACCGCCTCGACAACTTCAGCGGCCGACGGCAGCGCGAGCTTTTCCAGATTTGCGGCATAAGGCATCGGCACATCCTTGCCGCAGACCCGCATCACCGGCGCGTCCAGGTAATCGAAAGCTTCCTCCATCAGGCGGGCCGCGATCTCGGCGCCGACGCCGGATTGCTTCCAACCTTCCTCGACGGTGACGACGCGGCCGGTCTTCTTCAGTGACTCGATGATGGTCGCGGTATCCATCGGCTTGAGCGTGCGCAGATCGATCACTTCGGCCTCGATGCCCTCCTTGGCCAGCTCTTCCGCGGCTTTGAGCGCATAGCTCATGCCCATCGACCAGGAGACGATGGTGGCGTCCTTGCCCGGGCGCACGATACGGGCGCGGCCGATCGGCAGCACGTAATCGTCGAGCTTCGGCACCGGCGACGAATGGCCGTAGAGAATTTCGTTCTCGAGAAAGATCACCGGATTGGGATCGCGGATCGCGGCCTTGAGCAGCCCCTTGGCGTCGGCGGCGTTCGATGGCGCGATCACCTTCAATCCGGGAACGTGCGAATACCAGGACGAATAATCCTGGCTATGCTGTGCGGCGACGCGCGAAGCTGCGCCGTTCGGGCCGCGAAATACGATCGAGACTTTGACTTGCCCACCCGACATGTAAGGCGTCTTGGCCGCCGAATTGATCAGCTGATCCATCGCCTGCATAGCGAAGTTGAAGGTCATGAACTCGACAATGGGTTTAAGTCCGTCGAAGGCGGCACCGATGCCGACGCCGGCAAAGCCGTGCTCGGTGATCGGCGTATCGATGACGCGCCGCGCACCGAATTCTTCGAGCAGGCCCTGCGTGACTTTGTAGGCGCCCTGATATTCGGCGACCTCTTCGCCCATCACGAAGACGTCGGGGTCCCGGCGCATCTCCTCCGCCATCGCGTCGCGCAGCGCCTCGCGCATCGTCATCGTGACCAGTTCGGTGCCTTCCGGCACTTCAGGTTCGGGCGTAATGGCGGGCGCGGGTGGCTGGGCGGTCCCAGTGGCAACCGGCGCCGGCGCTTCGGCCTTCTTCGCCGCTTGCGGCTGTTCGGCCGGCGGCGCGGATTCGGCGGCCTTCTGCTGGCGCGAGGGCTTGCCGCCGTCCTTGAGCGCGGACGCGTCCTCGCCGTCGGCGAGGATCATCGCAATCGGCGTATTGACCGCGACATCGTTGGTGCCCGCCGGCACCAGGATCTTGCCGAGCGTGCCTTCGTCGACCGCCTCCACTTCCATGGTGGCTTTGTCGGTCTCGATCTCGGCGATGACGTCACCGGATTTGACGGTGTCGCCTTCCTTCTTGAGCCATTTGGCGAGATTGCCCTTTTCCATCGTGGGCGACAGGGCAGGCATCAAAATCTCAGTCGGCATAATCGCTCACTCGGCGCTGAACTCGGCAGCTATAAAGCGTCGCATCGCTCGCTGATTTCAGCGATAGACGTCGGTATAAAGCTCTGACGCGTCAGGTTCGGGATCGTGGGTCGCAAACTCGGCCGCCTCATTGACGACGGCACGGACCGACGCGTCAATCTTCTTCAAATCGTCTTCGCTCGCCCATTTCTTGTCGAGGAGCCGCTTGCGCACCTGCTCGATCGGATCGTGCTCGGTGCGCATCTTGTCGACTTCTTCCTTGGTCCGGTATTTCGCCGGATCCGACATCGAGTGGCCGCGATAGCGGTAAGTCATCATTTCCAGGATCACCGGACCCTTGCCGGCGCGGCACCAGGCGAGCGCCTCTTCGGAGGCGGCCTTCACCGCGCGCACATCCATGCCGTCGACCTGGGAGCCCGGAATGTTGAAGGAGACGCCGCGCTTGGAGAAATCGGTCTGCGCCGAAGAGCGCGTCACCGAGGTGCCCATCGCATAACGATTGTTTTCGATGACGAAGACGACCGGCAATTTCCAGAGCTCGGCCATGTTGAAGCTCTCGTAGACCTGGCCCTGGTTTGCGGCGCCGTCGCCGAAATAGGTCATGCTGACCGCGTCATTGCCGCGGTACTTGTTGGCGAAGGCGAGACCGGTGCCGAGCGGCACCTGGGCGCCGACAATGCCGTGCCCGCCGTAGAATTTCTTCTCCAGCGAGAACATGTGCATGGAGCCGCCCTTGCCCTTGGAATAGCCGCCGCGCCGGCCGGTCAATTCCGCCATCACGCCTTTGGGGTCCATGTCGCAGGCCAGCATGTGACCGTGATCGCGATAACCGGTGATCATTTGATCGCCCGGGCGCGAAGCCATCTTCATGCCGGTCACCACGGCTTCCTGGCCGATATAGAGGTGGCAGAAGCCGCCGATCAGGCCCATGCCGTACATCTGGCCGGCCTTCTCCTCGAAGCGCCGGATCAGGAGCATGTGGCGAAGCGCGTCGAACTCCTGTTCCTTGGTGAATTCGGCGATCTTTGCCGCACCTGCGGGGCCTGCGCCATTGCCGGCGATCGAGTTTAGTATTTCAGCGCTTTGCGAGGTTTGGGCAACGGCCATCAGCGTCCTCGAAGGGTGGCGAAACGTACGGGCAGGCGGGCCTCCTCCAATAGCGGAATTCGCAACGCTGCGGAAGCGGCAGCATTGCCGCCCGGGGGATGAAGGTAAGCCGCCAAATGCTTGTCGGAGAAACTTATTTCGTGGCCGTCGCGGCGGACGTCAAGGCGCAATCTAGGGATGCGGGGCGCCGGTGGGCGTAGCCGCCGGGCGGAACATCAGGACCAGGTCGTTGGGCTCGACATCGTCAAGGAGAAGCCGCGCCCGCTCATCGAGCATGTCGGGATCGATCGCGTCCGATCTCAACAGCGCAACCCGCCTCGCCCATTGCGCATGTTCGAGCTTGAGCCGCGTCAGGTCGGCATTGAGCGATGCCATCTGGCGGTCGATGTCCTCTTTCGCCTTCAGGCCGCGATTGCCGCTATAGGCGTTGACGCCGAAATAGCCGATCAGGAGCGCCGCCAGCACATAGAGCGCGAGCGCGTTCAGAATCGTTCGAAGCCGTTTGCGGGTGACCATGCCCCACAATGTGAGGCGTCCGCTTAAGGCCGGCTTAATGGCGGCAGAATTGCGCTCGGAAACAGGCCCTTACGGTAGCCTGTTGCGGACTTCGCTCAGCACGAAATTGCCGAGCCGCTTGCCGCGATTGCGGAAGAAGCGAAGCATTCCGGCGTCGACGAAATAGGTCAGCAGGATGCTGTCGCGCGTCTTCACCTCGGTGCCGACCGCGTCGGCCGAGTGCCAGGTGTCGGTGCCGACGGCGAAGGCATAGCCGGTATTCGGCGCGAACTTCATCTGCTTCACCTTCGGCAGCGAACCGTCGGCGTGCTTCTCGTGGAAGATTGTGCCGATATGCGTGGTCGAGGCGTCGCGCGGCAGATAGAGCTGCACGGTGATGCCCTTCCAGCGCGTATCAGTGTGCGGCGTGATCAGGTAGCCCGGAATATCGCGGGTCAGGATCGGGATCGGATACATGCCGGTTTGCGCATAGCCCAAGCCGAAGCGCCGTTCGAGCGCGGGCGCGAGCTTGCGGATGAAGGCCTCCTTGACCTTCCGCGAGCACAACGCGCGGCCGACGACGTCCCAGACCGCGCGCTTTTGCGGCGGCAGGTGCCGGATATATTCGGGAAACAGGTCGATCTTGACCCGCGTATGGGTGCCGTCTTCGAGATCATGGCCCTTGCTACGGCCGTGCATCGGCCGGTAGTCGCGTGCCTCCGGCATATTGGCGAGCATCACTGAATAGACTTCCTCGGGGAAAACCCGATCCAGCACGAGATGGGTGAACGGCGCGTCGAACGAGGGCGCGGCATCCACCGACGCGGCGACGTGCTCGCTCAGATTCTCGACGGCGAACCGCCGGTTCCCAGGCTTCAATTCCAGCGTCTGGTCCATATCGCACCCATCCCGGTGAGGAGTCTGAGGGTATAGCTGTTGCAGCTGCGGCTCAACTGCGGCCACAGTTCCTATCGCATGGCTCGTAGCGCCGCGCGGCCGGCATAGGCGGCCTGGCTGCCGAGATCCTCTTCGATGCGCAACAGCTGATTGTACTTCGCGGTGCGGTCGGACCGCGCCAGTGACCCGGTCTTGATCTGCCCGCAATTGGTGGCGACGGCGAGATCGGCGATGGTCGCGTCTTCAGTCTCCCCCGAACGGTGCGACATCACCGTCGTATAGGCGGCCTTGTGCGCCATCTCGACCGCGGCCAGCGTCTCGGTCAGCGTGCCGATCTGGTTGACCTTGACCAGAATTGAATTGCCGTAGTGCTTGGCGATACCGTCCGACAGACGCCTCACATTGGTGACGAAGATATCGTCGCCGACGAGTTGGCATTTCTTGCCGAGCGCCTCGGTTAGCATGATCCAGCCCTCGATATCGTCCTCCGACATGCCGTCCTCGATCGACACGATCGGATAGCGGCCGACCAGGTCGGCGAGATATTTGGTCTGTTCCTGCCGCGAGCGCTTCTTGCCCTCGCCTTCATAGACATAGGTGCCGTCTTTGAAGAATTCGGTCGACGCACAGTCGAGCGCAAGGCTGACATTATCGCCCGGCTTGTAGCCGGCCTTCTCGATGGCCTTCATCACGAAGTCCAGCGCCGCGTCGGCCGAAGCGAGGTTCGGCGCAAAGCCGCCCTCGTCGCCGACATTGGTATTGTGACCGGCGTCCTTGAGCGCGTCACGCAGCGTGTGGAAAATCTCAGAGCCCGCACGCAGCGCCTCGGCGAAGGTCGGCATGCCCAGCGGCATGATCATGAATTCCTGAAAGTCGATCGGATTGTCGGCATGCACGCCGCCGTTGACGATGTTCATCATTGGCACCGGCAGCAGCCGGGCCGACGTGCCTCCGACATAGCGGTAGAGCGGCAGGCCGTTGGAGATCGCGGCCGCTTTCGCGGCGGCAAGCGAGACGCCGAGAATGGCATTGGCGCCAAGCCGCGCCTTGTTGGGCGTGCCGTCGAGCGTGATCATGGTCTCGTCGAGCTTGACTTGCGCTTCGGCATCCATGCCGGACAGCGCGTCGAAGATCTCGCCATTGACGGCCTCGACGGCCTTGCGCACGCCCTTGCCGAGATAGCGCTTCTTGTCGCCGTCGCGCAGCTCGACCGCCTCGTGCGCGCCGGTCGAGGCGCCCGAGGGCACGCCGGCGCGGCCGAGCGAACCGTCGGCGAGCACGACGTCGACCTCGACGGTCGGATTGCCGCGGCTGTCCAGGATTTCCCGGCCGATAATGTCGACGATTGCGGTCATGCGTGAAGTCCCCAAATAAGCGTCAAGTCAGCGGAATTTGCGCACAAGCCTCGGGTCGTGCGCCGCAAGGGTTATACAGAATCGGGCTTCTACAGGATCGGGAAGCCTCTTGTCATGCCCCGGCAAGCAAGGCATGCAATCGCGTTATGGCAACAAAGCCGTCACAAAAGCCGCTGCAACTCGGCCGCAACGCGCCGATTCCGGTGTCGCCGGACACGGCCGCCCTCGATCGCGTGCCCAACCCGCACCCGGATCAGAATTACCTGGCGCGCTTCACCTTCCCCGAATTCACGGTGATGTGCCCGGTCACCGGCCAGCCGGATTTCGCCACGCTCGTGATCGACTATGTGCCGAAGGGCTTTCTGGTCGAATCCAAATCGCTGAAGCTCTATCTCAACAGCTTCCGCAATCACGGCGCCTTCCACGAAGCCTGTACGATCGATATCGGCAAGCGGCTTGTCGCGCTGCTGAAGCCGAAATGGCTGCGGATCGGCGGCTATTTCCATCCCCGCGGCGGCATGCCGATCGATGTGTTCTGGCAGGCGGGCAAACTGCCGCCAGGCGTCTGGGTCCCCGATCAGGGCGTCGCGACCTATCGCGCACGGTGAGAGAGCTGCGCAGGGTTTCCGGATCACACTTTGGCGGCGAGCGCGCCGTTGAGGCTTGCGCTCAAGGCGCGGACCTCTGTCGCGGGATCGCTGGCGCGCATCACGCCGCCCATCACCGCAATGCCGGCACAACCCGCAGCGATCACTTCACCGACGCGCGCGGTATTGATGCCGCCGATGGCGAGCACCGGGACACGCGCCGCTGCTGCCATGTCGCGCAGGCCCTTGCGACCGATCTCAGGGCCATAGCCGGGCTTGCTCGGCGTCTCGAAAGCCGGACCGGCGACGGCGTAGTCGGCAAAGCCGGGATCGATCGCGGCGGCTTCCGTGACCGTGTGGATCGAGAGCCCGATGAGCTGTCGCGGCCCCAACAATTCGCGCGCCGCCGCGGCATCGCTGCCGGCCGGCAGATGCACCCCGTCGACGCCCGCGAGCTTGGCCAGCGCCGCCTCGCCATGCAGCAGGAGCCGCGCGCCACGCCGGCGGGTGACCGCGAGCAGCGCGCGCGCCAGCAGGATCTGATCGTCCTGCGGCAAGTCCTTCTCCCGCAGGCTGACGAAGCGGCAACCGGCGTCAAGCGCCGCGCTCACGATCTCGCCGAGCGAGCACTTGGCCTGGCGGCGGTCGGTGACGACAAGCAAGAGGGGATCGGGAAGCTGCATCGCGCCGGTGAGTCTTTGCCAAGCGCCGGCGCTTGTCCACCTGTCGGGACTATGGGAATTTTGCACGCTGGCCGATTCCGGGGAGGCTGATTCATGCGCCGCACATCAATTGTGAAATTCATATTGGCTGTTGCGCTCGCGACAGTATCGCTGTCGCCGGCGCTGGCGGCCAAGAGCAAGGCCAAAGCAAACTTGACCGGCGCCTGCGCGCAGCCGAACGGGCGCTGCATCTCGGATTGCGATCAGACGAACTGGTGCGTCGTCCACGCCTGCGTCAACGGCCAATCGACGCCGATGCCGTTCTGGCGTTGCTATCAGCCGAGTGGACTGTGCCTGGCGCCGCACTGCTGAGCGCGGTGGGCCGCCTCAGTGGCCGGCGTCGCTCGAGACCGAATTCGTCGCGACGTTCGGTGCCGCCATCGGCACCAGATGGCGTGGCACGATGATGCGCTGGCCTTCATTCAACGGGCCGCTCGTCGCGGCCGGATTGAGCTCGGCGAGCGACCACAGCGGCACGTGATAGGTGTCGGCGAAGGTTTTCAGCGTATCGCCGGTATGCGCCATTGCCGGCTGGCCTGAATCCCACAACTCGATCGGCTGGTCCGCCGGGACCTCCAGGCGGATCGGGATCGCCTCGCCTTCGCCGGCCGCCGGGGTCGAAGCGAGTTCGACCACTTTGCTGACCAGCTGCTCCTGGATCCGATCGGCCTTTTCGATATTGATATGAATGAGTTCGCGGTGGTCTTTGAGGTCGAAACTCGCAAAGTGACCGTGGAAGCGAGAGCCTTTGACCACATTGCCGCCGCCGATCATGTTCGTAGACTGGAACATGTTGATGTAACGCTCGACATTCGGCGGCACATCGTCGGCGAGATGGCTTGGATCATAGGTGACAAGCAGGTTCACCGGGATGTTGGCGGCGGCGAGCATTTCGGCAAAGGCCAGGCAGGCGTCGCCGCCCATGGAATGGCCGATCAGGATGACCGGCTGCGGATCGCGGCGGTAGTCGCGGATGGCCTGATCGGCGACCGGCCGCCAAACGAGATAAGTGTCCACGCTTGCGGGAACGCCGGTGCGGCGGATGCGATCCGCCAATTTGTCCATGCCGCGCGAATAGATCAGTCCGGCGATACCGCGAAACAGATAGGCGCGGCCGCGCGGTTCGATCTTGACGTTTGCAGCCGGTGTCGGCGCGGTTGCTACGGGCGTATCGCGAGCGTCGGTAACAACGACGGGCTTGGCGGCCGGGGCTGCTGCCGGATCAAGTGCCGGGCCAGATGCTGGACCCGGTGCCGGCTCTGGCGCGGACGCCGTCTGCTGTTCGGACTTGTTCTGTACGGCACGCGCAAACAGCGAATTGAGTGCTTCACTCTCGTTCTTCTGCTGGCTTGCGGTCTGGCTCGCCGAGCCGGTGGTGTCGGTATCCGCGTTATCGGACGTATTCGAGT
>Ga0335069_10007078_pt1 | contig 16233 bp, 12 predicted proteins | sample Lox_Sample_11_FD_206714 | JGI IMG/M metagenome (GOLD analysis project Ga0335069, IMG submission 206714) | Soil microbial communities from Loxahatchee National Wildlife Refuge, Florida, United States - Lox_Sample_1.1 | ecosystem: Environmental > Terrestrial > Soil > Wetlands | place: USA... | reverse complement strand
ACGCACCTCGAGCCGCTGCCGGCTCGGCCCGACCGGCGATGGACGCGGCAGGACGTTCTCGAGCGAGGCTGCGGGGGCGAGCGCCTCCGTCCTTCCCCTGATCGGGTGCGCGCCGCCCGGACCCGCCCTCGGCTGCTGGGCGGGCCCCACGCGGCGACGGAGGCGTGCCGATGGCGTGACGCCGCCTGGCGTCGCGGGGGCAACGGCGCCGAAGAGGATTCCGGCCGGGCCCGGAGGTGCGGTACACATGGGGCATGATTCCCGTCGGCCCCGCCCTCGCCCTGCTCCTCGCAGCCGGACCGAAGTACGCGGTGATGCCCGTCGTGGCCAACGAGGTCGTCTCGGAGAAGTCGGCCTCGCTGCTCACCGAGACCCTGGCCGCGGAGCTGCGCCAGCAGACCGGCGGCGACGTGGTCACCCCCCGCGACCTCGGCAACGCCCTCTCGCTGGAGAAGCAGAAGCAGATGCTCGGCTGCCAGTCCGACTCCTGCATGGCCGAGATCGCCGGGGCCTTCGGCGCCGATCAGCTCCTGGTGGGGGACGTGGCCCAGCTCGGCGAGAGCCTCCTGGCCCAGATCCGCCTCCTCGACGCCCACAAGAGCAAGGTGATCGCCCAGACCCGCCGCCGATTTCGTCGGGGCGGCCTGGACGACCTCCTCGACGCGCTCCCCTCCATGATCGCCGAGCTGCTCTCGGCGCAGCCGATGGCCGCCATCAAGCCCACCCCCGCCCCGGCGCCGCCCGCCCAGGAAGGGGCACGGAAGGAGCCGGTCGCCGAGAGGGCCCCGGCCGAGAAGAAGGGGGCCGCCCAGGAGCCGGCGGAGACCGGGAAGAAGGCTGGCGCGGGGACCGTCCCCGGCCTCCGGTTCGTCTCCACCGCCCGCCAGCTGGCCGATGGCGCATGGGAGATCGACCTGGCCGTGCCCCTCGCGGCCAGCGGTGTCATGCCGGTGTCGCTGGGGGCGGGACCCGTCACCGTCACCGAGCTGCGGGTCCGGAACATGCCGTCGGAGGAGGAGACCCACGACCAGTCGCGCGGCAACGACAAGAGCCACCCCAAGCCCACCGTCACCGTGAAGAACGGTGGGAGCGGGAAGGTCAAGTGCAAGCTCAAGGTGGCCCTGGAGGACGACCAGGGGAAGCCCTTGATGACCTGCGACGCCAGCAAGGGCGTGGACCAGGGCGAGACCTCGGAGCTGAACCTGTGCTGGATCGCCTCCATCCGCACCCTCGACTGGCCCAAGCTGCGGGCGTTCCACGTCACCGGGACCATCAAGAAGGACTAGGGGCGGTGGGGAGGGCGCGGGCGGACCGGAGGGCGGGCGTCGCCGTGGCCCTGGCGGCCCTGGCCGCGGCCTGCGCCCACGAGCCGGCCCGGCCTGGGCCAGCCGGAACCGCTCTCGACGACGCGATCTTCACCGCCTACTCGCCGCTCTCCCGGGCGGAGGAGATCGCGCGACGCACCCTCTCGCCGCTGGTCCTCGCCGCGGGGCAGCGGGCGCTCGCCGCCGGCGGGCGGGCGTTGGTCGAGCAGCAGATCGACCTCTCCACCGAGCGGTTCAGCGTCTACGTCCCCGCCGGCGATCCACCGCCGCAAGGCTACGGGCTCCTGGTGTTCGTGGCCCCGTGGCAGGAGGCCAGCCGGCCCCGGCGGTGGCGGCCTCCGCTCGACCGGCACGGCATCGTCTTCGTGGCCGCCGCCGGCGCCGGGAACGGTGAGGCCATCCTCGACCGGCGCCTGCCGCTGGCCCTGCTGGCCTGGGAGAACGTCCGCGTTCGCTGGCCCATCGACCCCGAGCGGACCTACGTCGGCGGCATGTCGGGCGGCGCGCGGGTGGCCGAGGCGGTGGCGCTCGCCTACCCCGACGTCTTCCGCGGGGCGCTGCTCCACGCGGGGAGCGATCCCCTCGGCGGGGAGGCGGGGCACTACCTGCCGCCGGCCGACCTCTTCCGTCGCTTCCAGGCGACCCGGTTGGTCTTCGTGACCGGCGAGCACGACGAGGAGAACCTGGACGCCGACCGGGTCAGCCGGAGCTCGATGCACGAGTGGTGCGTCTTCGACGTCGCGGTGGAGCGGCCGCGCCGCCTGGCCCACGAGCCGCTCGACGCCGCCTCCCTGGACCGAGCGCTGCAGGCACTCGACCGGCGCGGCCCGGTGGACCCGGGGGAGCGGGCCCGCTGCGAGGCCCGGATCGCGCGCGAGCTGTCCGAGCGGATCGGCGAGGTCCGCGCCGCCCTGGCGCGCGGCGACCGCCGGGCGGCGAGGGACCGGCTCGAGGCCCTCGACGCGCGCTACGGCGGGCTGGCCGCGCCGTCCAGCCTCGAGCTCGCCGCCCGCCTCGGGCCCCGGTAGGGCAACGAATGGGTGGCCGCTCGGGGCCCGGGCGGTACCGTGGTGGGGCGGCGCGTGGCGAAGCCGACCTCGACTGCTCCCCATCGAGCGGCGCCCCGCGCCTGCCTGCGCCGTGACACGGAGGGCTCGCCCCTGGCTACCGCTCGCCGCGCCCGGCGGGGGGCGGCTGTTGTCCGGGCACGCCCTCGATCGCCGCCCGGTCGCGGGCGGCGGGGAGTGGGCCCCGGCTACCCTCGGGCCCCGGCCCAGGCGAGCGCGGCCGCCAGGGCCACGCCGTAGGCTAGCAAGGTGGCAGCCGCCAGCCCCAGCGCGGCGTTGAAGTCCTTCCCCTCCTGCGCCCGGGCAAAGCGCGCGCCGGCCAGCACGGCCAGCGGCGCCGCCAGGAGCGCCGCGCCACCCGCGCCCGGACCGGCCGCGAAGGGCAGCGCGAAGGCCAGGACCGCCTGGCAGGCGTACTGGGCCCGGGTGAAGGCCGGCCCTAGCCGCACCGCCAACGTCCGCTTCCCCGCCGCGGCGTCGGTGACCACGTCGCGGGCGTTGTTGGCCACCAGGATGTTGTCGCAGAGCAGCCCCACCCCCAGGCCGACCAGGATCGCCGGGGCGTCGAGCGCGCCGCCCAGGGCGAAGGCCGTACCGGCGGTGGCCACCACCCCGAAGAAGGAGACCACGAAGACGTCGCCCAGGCCGTGATAGGCGAGCGGGAAGGGCCCGCCGGTGTAGGCCCAGCCTGCCAGGAGCGAGGCCGCGCCCACCGGGACTATGGCCGGGCCGCGCCAGAGCGCCACCGGCAGGCCGACCACCACCGCCCCCAGGTTGACGGCCAGGAGCGCCCGGCGCATCCGCCGCGGCGTGACCAGGCCCGCCGCCGTCACCCGCAGCGGGCCGCGGCGCGCCGGGGTGTCCGCCCCGCGCTCCGAGTCATACAGGTCGTTGGCCAGGTTGGTGGCGACCTGGACCAGCAGCGCGAACCCGCCGCAGCAGAGCGAGAGGCCGGGCGGCACCGGGCCGCGGCGGGCCGCCAGCGCGGTCCCGACCGCCACCGGGACCAGCGCGGCGGGCAGCGTCTTCACGCGCGCGGCCAGCAGCCAGGGGCGGAGGGGCGGGAGGGCGGCCATGCGCTGGGCGGCGAGTGTACGCCAGCCGACGGCCGGGCGGTGCGCCTCCCCGCCCGGCACGCCTCACCTCCCCGGATCGACCCCGAACGCCGAGGCCACCCGCTGGGCGGCGCTTCGCAGCTCGGCGTCGACAGCCCGCACCGCCAGCGAGTCGAGCGCCAACGCCCGGGCGGACTGGACGATCTCGCCAGCCGCCCGGGCGGCCAGGAATGGCTCTCGCAGGTCGAGCAGCGCCCCGCACAGCCGCACCGCGTGGAGCTCGGCGAACTCCGCATCGGCCGGGACCACGGGATCGTGGTGACGCACGGCGATGACGGTGAGGTACTGGGGCAGGTTCCACTCCTGGTGACACTCACCGCCCACCTCGACGTGCACCCGGTCGAGCACCCGGTCGACGATGGCGCCGTCGAGTGGCGGGGTGCCAGGCTCAGCGGCCAGCGCCGCCAGCGAGCGCAGGGCGATGGACTTCCCCACGTCGAAGAGCATTCCGCCCAGGTAGGCGCGATCGGAGCGCCCACCCTGGCGCTGGAGGGTGAGCGCGGCCGCCCCGCTGGCCACGGTCAGCGCCCGGTGGAAGAGGCCCGCGTAGCGCGGGCCGTGGGCGGCCAGCTCGGCCTTGAGGCGGGGGTGGAACAGGCTGCGGGCCCCTACCGCGCCGGCCACCCGGCCCACCTCGGCGATCCCCAGCCGCACCACCGCCGCTCGCACCGTCTCGATCTCCTCCCGGCCCCGGTAGGCCACCGAGTTGGCCACGGTAAGCACTCCGGCGGCGAGCGCCGGGTCGGCCGAGATGAGGCGGACCATCTCGCCCACCTCGGCCCTGGGCGAGGCCACGAGGTTGAGGAGGCGGAGCGAGAGCGAGGGTGCCGCGGCCGGCCCGGGCCGGTTCTTCCGAAAGTGCTCCAGGAGGCGCGCGGCCAGGGCCTGCTCGGGAGCGTCGAGCTCCCCGGGCCCGACCGCCCCCTCCGCCTCGCCGTCGCCCGGCGCGCGCGGCGACTCGACCCCCAGGGCGCGCGCGAAGGAGGCGAAGGGATCGCCGTCCGGGCGCTGGCCCGCCGAGGCGCCGCCCGGCCCATCCGGTGGCGCCGCCCCCGCCGAGGGCCGCGCCGCCCCCGAGGATCGCCCAGGGGGCCGCGCCGGCCCGGGCGGCCGCGAGCCCTTCCCCCCGAAGAATCGCGCGAAGAAGCCGGCCATCCGGATCAAGTCGAGCACGGTCCCAACGCCCCGGCAAGCTCGCGGCCGCTCCTCACCGAAGGTGCCGCCAGGCTCCACCCTGGCGCCGGGCCGGGGCCCCGGGCCGCACCTGCCTTTCCGGATCGCGGAACCCGGTGGTAGAAGCCGGGCGTGCCCGAACCCACCCTGGCCGCCAGCGCGGCCCTCGCCGGCGTGGCCCTGGTGGCAGGCACCGTCGACGCCATCGCCGGGGGCGGCGGGCTCCTCACCCTCCCCGCCCTGCTCCTGGCCGGCCTGCCCCCGCACCTCGCCCTCGGCACCAACAAGGGCCAGTCGGTCTTCGGCTCGCTGGCGGCCCTGGCCCGCTACGCCCGGGCCGGCCTGGTCGACCGGCGCCGGGCGCGCCTCACCTTCCCGCTGGGCCTGGCCGGCTCGCTCCTCGGGGCCGCGCTGGTCCTGGCCGTGCCGCCCCGGGCCCTGCGCGGCCTGGTGCTGGGACTGCTGGTGGGCGCGGGCGCCTTCGTGGCCCTGTGGCGGCCCGCGGCCCGGCCGGCCGGGGCGGCGCAACCGCCCGCGCGCGCCGCGGTGGCCGGCGCCGTCGCGCTCGCCATCGGGGCCTACGACGGGTTCTTCGGGCCCGGCACCGGGACCTTCCTCATCGTCGCCTTCGTCGCCCTCCTGGGCGACGGGCTCACCCAGGCCTCGGCCGGCGCCAAGGTCGTGAACTTCGCCTCCAACCTGGCGGCGCTGTTGGTCTTCTCGACCCGGGGCGCCGTGGCCTGGCGCATCTCCCTGCCCATGGCCGTCGCCCAGCTCCTGGGCGGCTGGCTGGGGGCGCACCTGGCCGTGCGCCGCGGGGACGCGCTGGTGCGGGGAGCGGCGGTGGCGGTGGCGCTGGCCCTGGCCGCCAAGCTGGCCTTCGACCTGCGCTAGCCGCCCCCACACCCACCCACCGGCCGCCGGGGCCCGAACGACCCCTTCAACCGCTGCCCGCCGGGCGCGATGATGGCGCCATGCACGAGGACCACTGGCTCATCGGACGGCAGCCCATCGTGGACCGGGCCGGTAGCCTGTGGGGCTACGAGCTCCTCTTCCGGGCCGCCCGGACCGGCCCCTCCGGCGTCTCCGACCCCTCCTTCGCCACCGCCAACGTCATCTTGGGGATCCTCTCCGGCTTCGGGATGGAGGAGCTCCTGGGCGGCCACCGCGGGTTCGTGAACGTCGCCCGCGACCTGCTCTTCAGCGACTCCCTGGAGATCCTGCCGCGCCAGCGCATGGTGCTGGAGGTGCTCGAGGACGTCGAGCCGAGCCACGCCGTGCTGCAGCGGTGCAAGCTGCTCCGGGCGGCCGGGTTCTCCCTGGCCCTGGACGACCACCTGTATGACCCGGAGTACGAGCAGCTCTACCGCGTGGTCGACCACGTGAAGATCGACCTGGTCGCGGCCACACCGGAGGAGGTCGAGCGGAGCGTCGAGCGGCTCCGCGCCTTTCCGGTCTCGCTCCTGGCCGAGAAGGTGGAGACCCCCGAGCAGTTCCGCCGCTGCCTGGACCTGGGCTTCGAGCACTTCCAGGGCTACCACTTCGCCAGGCCGGCGGTGCTGGAGCGCCGCCGCATCGGCGAGGCGGGCGCGACGCTGCTCAAGCTGCTCCAGCTCCTGGGCCAGGACGCCGACATCCGCGACCTCGAGCTCACCTTCCGAGAGAGCCCGGGCCTCACCTACAAGCTGCTGGTGCTGGTCAACTCGGTGGCCTTCGGCACGCGCCAGAAGATCGGCAGCGTGCGACAGGCCATCGCCATGCTGGGCCGGTCCCAGATGCGCCGCTGGCTGCAGCTGGCGCTGTTCGCCTCCGACGACCGCCGCGGCCTCGACGACCCCCTGGTGGACATGGCCGCGGTGCGGGCCACCTTCATGGAGCACCTGGCGCCGCTCCACCCGGGCCTGGCCGGCACCTCCGAGGCGGGGGAGCAGGCCTTCATGATCGGGATCCTCTCCTTGCTGGACCGGATCTACGCCCTCTCCATGGCCGAGCTGGTGGCGAGCCTCCGGCTCACCGACGCGGCGGCGCAGGCGCTGGAGCGGCACGCCGGCCCGCTCGGCCAGCTGCTGGGCGTGGCCGAGGAGCTGGAGAACCTGGAGGTCGAGGCGGCGGGATCGCGGCTCCTGGCCGCAGGCATCTCGCCCGAGCAGGCCTTCGCCGCGCTCCGCAACGCCTACGCCTGGAAGAGCGCCTTCCGCTGAGGCGGAGAGGGGACGGGCGGGCGCGCGCCCTCTCCTCTTCCCCGCTCGCTTCTTGTCATGCCCTCCGGGTAGTATGGCCCGCCCCCACGGACCGACCGGTGAGCGTCCCCAGACTCGAGCTTCGACACGTCACCAAGCGCTTCGGCGCGGTGGTGGCGAACGACGACGTGAGGCTCACCGTCGAGCCGGGGCAGATCCACGCCGTCCTGGGCGAGAACGGCGCCGGCAAGTCCACGCTCATGAAGGTCATCTACGGCGCGGTCCACCCCGACGCCGGCGAGTTCCTCTGGGACGGGCGGCCGGTGCAGGTGGACAGCCCTCACCAGGCGCGGGCGCTGGGCATCGCCATGGTGTTCCAGCACTTCTCGCTCTTCGAGACCCTGACGGTGGCCGAGAACATCTGGCTCGGCCTCTCCCGGGAGATCCCGCTGGCGCGGGTGGCCGCCGACATCGTGCGCAAGGCCCGTGAGTACGGGCTGGAGCTCGACCCGGCGAGGACCGTCTACACGCTCTCGGTGGGCGAGCGCCAGCGGGTGGAGATCGTCCGGGCGCTCCTGGGCGAGCCCCGCCTGCTCATCCTCGACGAGCCCACCTCGGTGCTCACCCCGCAGGCGGTGGAGAAGCTCTTCGTCACCCTGCGCCAGCTGGCCGCCACCGGCTGCTCCATCCTCTACATCAGCCACAAGCTGGACGAGATCCGCAGCCTCTGCCACCAGTGCACCGTGCTCCGCAACGGCCGGGTGGCCGGGATCTGCGACCCGACCGCGGAGACCACCGCCAGCCTCTCCCGCCTGATGATCGGTGCCGAGCCGCCCCGGCTGGTGCGTCGCGAGCACCGGCCCGGCAACCTGGCCCTCCAGGTGCGCGAGCTCTCGCTCCCCAGGCTCGACCGCTTCGGCGTGACGCTGGACCGGGTCTCGCTCGAGGTACACCAGGGGGAGGTCGTCGGCATCGCCGGCGTCTCTGGCAACGGCCAAGCGGAGCTCATGGCCGCCATCTCCGGCGAGGACCCGAGGCCCGAGGGAGAGGCGGTGCGCCTCTTTGGCGCCCCCATCGGCCGACTGGGCGCCGGCGCCCGCCGCAAGCTGGGGCTGCACTACGTGCCGGAGGAGCGGCTGGGACGCGGGGCGGTGCCGAGCCTGTCCCTGGCCCACAACCTGCTCCTCACCCGGCGCGAGGCCGTCCGGCGCACCGGCTGGATCGACGTCGGCAAGCTGGCCGGACAGGCCCGCGACATCATCGGGCGCTTCCGGGTGACCGCGCCTGGGCCCCGGGCGGTGGCCCGCAGTCTCTCCGGCGGCAACCTTCAGAAGTACATCGTGGGCCGGGAGATCGACGCCGTCCCCAGGGTCCTGGTGCTGGCGCAGCCGACCTGGGGCGTGGACGTGGGCGCCGCGGCACAGATCCGCGGCGAGCTCCTCTCGCTGCGCGACACGGGCTGCGCGGTGCTGCTGGTCTCGGAGGAGCTGGACGAGCTCTTCGAGGTCACCGACCGGCTCTACGTGATGGCCCGGGGCCGCCTCTCCCCCCCCGTGCCCACCGCGACCGCCACCGTGGAGCAGATCGGCGAGTGGATGAGCGGCCTTTGGACGGCGCCGCCCGCCGGGACACCGGCCTCGTCCGGAGCGCGAACGTGATCCGACTCGAAGCCCGCCCGGCGCCCTCGCGCCTCATGGTCCTCCTCTCCCCGGTGATCGCCTTGGCGGTCACGGTGGCGGTGGCGGCGATCCTCTTCGCCTCGCTGGGCAAGGACCCTGCCCGCGGCCTGTACGTCTTCCTCCTGAAGCCCTTCAGCGAGGTGCGGCTGCTGTCCGAGCTGGGCCTCAAGGCCACCCCGCTCATCCTCTGCTCGCTGGGGCTGGCCCTCTGCTACCGCTCCAACGTCTGGAACATCGGGGCCGAGGGGCAGTTCTTGCTCGGCGCCATCGCCGGCGGCGGCCTGGCCATGTGGGTCACCATGAACGGCGTGGCCGTGAACCGCTGGGGCTTCTTCCCGTTCGTGGTGGTGGCGGGCGCGCTGGGCGGCGCTGCCTGGGCGGCCGTGGTGGCCTTCCTCAAGGACCGGTTCCACGCCAACGAGATCCTGGTCAGCCTGATGCTGGTGTACGTCGCCAACCTGCTCCTCACCTGGCTCATGTTCGGGCCGTGGAAGGACCCCAAGGGCTGGAACTTCCCGCAGACGGTGAGCTTCGCGGCCGACACCACCATCCCCCGCGTCTTCCGCGGCCTGCGCGTGAACTGGGGGCTGGCGGTGGCGCTGGCGGCGGCGGGGCTGATGTGGGCCTTCCTGTTCCGCACCTTCCGCGGGCTGCAGCTCCAGGTGGGCGGACCGGCGCCGGCGGCGGCGCGCTACGCCGGCTTCTCCGCCCGCGGTGCGCTGTGGACCACGCTCCTCGCCTCGGGCGGGCTGGCCGGGCTGGCCGGCGCCTTCGAGGCGGTGGGCCCCATGGGCCAGCTCACCCCGCACGTCTCCACCGGCTACGGCTTCACCGCCATCATCGTGGCCTTCGTGGGGCGCCTCCACCCGCTGGGCTGCATCCTGGCCAGCGTCCTCCTCTCCACCTTCCTCATCGGCGGCGAGCAGGCGCAGTCCACCATCCAGATGCCTTCGGCTCTGACCGGCGTGTTCCAGGGCGTGCTGCTCCTGGCCATGCTGGCCTGCGACGCCTTCATCCTGTTCCGGGTGCGCCGGGGCGCGGTGGCGCTGCGCGCAGGGAGGGCGTCGTGAACGAGCTGGCCTCGTTCATCGGCACCGCCTTCGCCTCCGGGACGGTCCTGGCCGTGGCCGGCCTCGGCCTGCTCATCAACGAGCGGGCCGGGGTCATCAACCTGGGGGCCGAGGGGCTGATGCTGGTGTCGGCCGTGACCGGGTTCGCGGTCGCGGCCGGCACCGGGAGCTCCTGGCTCGCCTTCGCCGCCGGGGCGGCGGCGGCGGCGCTGGTGGCGGCCTGCTTCGGGTGGCTGGTCATCTGGCTCAACGCCAACCAGTACGCCACCGGCCTGGCGGTGACCCTGTTCGGCACCGGCTTCTCCGCCTTCGTGGGGGTTTCCTACGTGGGGCGCAAGCTCGATCTGCCGCTCAACCACTCCGTCCCGGTGCTGGGCGACATCCCCTTCCTCGGCGTGGCCCTCTTCCGCCAGCACCCCCTCGTCTACCTGGCGCTGGCGCTGGCCCTGCTCCTCTCCTGGTTCTTCTGGCGCACGCGGACCGGCCTGATCGTGCGGGCCATCGGCGAGTCGCCCGACTCGGCCCACGCTCTGGGGTACCGGGTGAGGCTCATCCGCCTGGCGGCCGTGGTCGCAGGTGGCGCGCTCTGCGGCGTGGCGGGGACGTTCCTGTCGGTGGCCTACACGCCGCTGTGGGTGGAGCGGATGACCGCCGGCCGCGGCTGGATCGCCCTGGCCTTGACCGTCTTCGCCACCTGGCGGCCAGGCCGGCTGCTGCTCGGCGCCTACCTGTTCGGAGGGGTGAACGTCCTGCAGCTCACGCTCCAGGCACAGGGCGTGCAGATTCCGGCGCCCTTCATGAGCATGTCGCCGTACCTGGCCACCATCGCCGTGCTCTGCATCATCTCCAGCAACCCGGCCTGGATCCGGCTCAACATGCCCGCCTCGCTGGGGAGACCGTTCTTCCCCTCGCAGTGACCCTTCCCGATGCACCCGGGCGGCGGGGAGCCGGCCCGGCGCAGCACCGATAGACCGAGACAGGAGGACAGGAGTCCATGACCACACGTTCGTTGCTCAATACGCTTGCAGCGGGTGCGCTGCTGGCCAGCACCGTGCTCTTCGGCTGTAGCAAGAAGGAAGAGCCCAAGCCCGAGCCGGCCGCCGCCCCGGCACCGGCCCCCGAGCCGCCCAAGCCCGAGCCGCTCAAGGCCGCCTGGATCTACGTCGGCCCGGTGGGCGACGCCGGCTGGACCTTCGCCCACGACCTCGGCCGCAAGGGCGTCGAGGCCAAGTTCGGCGACAAGGTGAAGACCTCCTACGTGGAGAACGTCCCCGAGGGCGCCGACGCCGAACGGGTCATCCGCGACCTGGTGGCCCAGGGCAACAAGATCATCTTCGCCACCTCGTTCGGCTTCATGGACTCGATGGTGAAGGTGGCCAAGGACTTCCCCGACGTCTACTTCGAGCACGCCACCGGCTACCAGACCTCGCCCAACCTGCGCGTCTACGAGGGGCGCTTCTACGAGCCCGCCTACCTGGCCGGCATCGTGGCCGGCGGCATGACCAAGACCAACACCCTCGGCTTCGTGGCCTCGGTCCCCATCCCCGAGGTGCTCCGCAACATCAACGCCTTCACCCTGGGGGCGCAGAGCGTGAACCCGAAGGTGAAGACCAAGCTGGTGTGGATCAACGCCTGGTTCGACCCGCCCAAGGAGACCGAGGCGGCCCAGGCGCTCATCAACCAGGGCGCCGACGTGCTCCTGCAGAACACCGACTCCACCGCCGTGCTGCAGACCGCCGAGAAGAACGGCAAGTACGCCTTCGGCTGGGACAGCGACATGAGCGCCTTCGCCCCCAAGGCCCATCTCGGCTCCTGCCTGCTCCACTGGGACGTCTACTACACCAAGGCCATCGGCGACGTGCTCGACAAGACCTGGAAGACCGACATGGTGAAGCTGGGCATCAAGGAGGGCGGCAACGACTTCGTCAAGATGAGCGACGCCATCCCCGAGAACATCAGGAAGAAGGTGGAGGAGGCGAAGCAGTACCTCATCGATCATCCGGGCGAGGTCTACCGCGGCCCGATCAAGGACCAGAGCGGCAAGGAGGTCCTGGCCAAGGGGCAGGTGGCCGACGAGAAGATGAAGGCCGAGATGAACTTCCTGGTGAAGGGCGTCGAGGGGAAGATCCCCACCTCCAAGTAGCCAGCGGCCGCGAGCATGGAAGCCACGAGGGGGCGCCGGGGAGCCGGCGCCCCCTTCCTTCCGGAGGCTCGCGGGGCGGCCTGCTGCGCCCCCGGCCGGAACCCGATCCGGATGGCGCCGAGGTGCTTGCCGCGCACCGTCACCGGGACGCCCAGGTCCATGAGCACCTCGCCGTTGTCGCGAAGGCAGCGCTGGAAGGTGGACGGCGCGGTGCTGCGGGAGACGGCGATCTCCACGTGGGCGTCGAAGACGGGCTCGGTCCGGTTGTTCACCCGGTCCACGCTCACCTTGCCGGTCAGCGTCTGGGCGTAGCGGGTGTTGTGGGTGGGGACGCAGCCGTTCCGGTCGGTGAGCACGGCGTAGACAGCTGGCCCCCGACCGCGCTCCAGCGCCAGGATGTCGCGGCCGGAGAGCCGGTCCCCATCGGCGTGGAAGCGCGGCTTCTGCCCCAGTCATGGCCGCTCATGGGGACGCAGTCCCGGTCGAAGGCATCGGCGACGGAGATGAGGCGTCGATGGCGCGGTCCAGCGCCGACCCGTGCGAGCGCGCGCCCCGGGTGGCCGCGCTCTTGGCCTTCTCCAGGGTTAGGCTCTGGAGCTACCGCCGCTCGCACGTCCTCGATCTGGCCGAGCAGGTCGTCGAGCATCCGGGCGCCCTGCGCCAGGGCGAAGGGCGCCTCGGGCGACACTCGCCGGACCGCCTCTCGCTCGCCGAACTTCCGCCGCCGAGGGCTAGCCCCGAGCGCTGTCATGGCGGCGTGGTAGGAGGCCGTTCCATGGCCAACGATCCCCGCCCCGCGGACGAAGGCACACCGCAGGAACCGGTCAACCCTTACCGCGACGAGATCGTCGTCTCCTGGCCCGAGCTGCACCGCGACGCCCGCTACCTCTCGGGCGTGCTCCACAGGAAGGGGGAGTGGAAGGGGATCATCGCCATCACCCGCGGCGGGCTGGTCCCGGCGGCGCTCGTGGCACGCGAGCTGGAGATCCGGCTCATCGACACCGTGTGCGTGGTGAGCTACGGGGCCGGCGGCACCGGTGCCGCCGAGCAGCTCCAGGGGGAGCTGCACTGGCTCAAGCGGGTCGAGGGCGATGGCGAGGGCTGGCTGCTCATCGACGACCTGGTCGACACGGGCAGGACCGCCAAGGCGGTGCGCGAGACCCTTCCTCGCGCCCACTTCGCCACCCTCTACGCCAAGCCCGCCGGCCGGCCCATCGTCGACACCTTCGTCAAGGAGTTCAAGCAGGAGAAGTGGATCTACTTCCCCTGGGACATCGACTACCGCTTCGTGTCGCCCATCAAGAGCAGGCCCTAGCGCACCCCAGCGCGAGGCGGGCTGCCACCCAGACGGGCGCCGCGCCGGCCTCCTGGCCTGCGCCTTTCCGCGCATGCTGCCGGACCGGGCTCGGGTGTAGAGGACTGTGCAGGATGACCACCGACCCTCGCCCGCCGTCGCTCGACCCGGACCTCGTCCGCTACGTCAACCTCAAGCTGGCTGCGCTGTCCGAGCCGGTGAGCGGGGCCACCGCCGACGCCGGCTTCCTGGAGCTGGTGACGCCGCTGCTCCGCAACCACGCCCAGAAGGACCAGCTCCTGGGATGGCCGGCCTCCCCGGTGGACGCGCGTATCCAGGCCTTCCTGGACCAGGCTCTCGCGGGCGCCTGCCCCGAGGGCGTGCCTCGCCTCCCCGGCCGGACCTTCGTGCTCGACCGGCCCGGCCTGGCGCGCGCCCTCTCCTTGCCGCCCAGCCGCGACCTGTTCACTTCACCCTACGTCACTTCCTTTCGGACGCAGCAGGGGGTCCTGCACAACCCCAAGGCCGACCGGCGCACCACCCAGGGCGTCTTCCACGTGGCCGAGGTGGGGCTGCCGGTGCCCGAGGACAAGGTGGCGGTCCCGCCGCGCACCTTCGCCCTGCTCCTGGCCGCCGCGCTCCGTGCGCCGCCGGAGGCGCTGGCCCTCCCCTTCACCGCCGACCAGACCGAGACCGCCCGCCTGTTCGTCTCGCTGCTCCTGCGGCCGCTGGTCTGCCCGGCCACCGACCGCGACCCGGCCCGCTCCATGGAGATCCACTTCCTGGCACCGGGGAGCCTGGTCTCCAACCTGGACTTCGTGGAGGCGGTGTTCGGCAACGCCGGCGACCCCTTCCTCCCCGAGAACGACGCCGGCCTCGACGTCTCCGGGTGGACCGGCCACACCGGCTGCGTGATCCTGGCGCCGCACCTCACCGAGCTGCGGGCCCGGGACCTGGGACTCCCGCACGCGGACCAGGCCACCCCGCGGCAGCGGCGCGACGGCATGTGCTGGCGGGAGGCCGGCGACCGCTACAACGGCGGCCGCGCCTTCAAGGTCACCGCCCGGGACGGCGCCGGCCGGATGGTGACCGTCATCGCCGACAACTACTACGGCTACTGCAAGAAGGAGGTGAAGACGCAGATCAGCTTCTCCGCCAACCTCTTCGGTCTGGCCGAGGAGGAGCACTCCGGTGGCGCCGTCGCCTACGCCAGCTACGTGCTGGGCCAGGACTTCTTCGCCCACCGCAGCTTCCGGATGTCCGACGCCACCTTCGAGGAGGCGGTCCAGCTCCTGGGCGACCGGGTGGAGGTCCTGCCCGGGCGCCACGCCGTCGATCGCCGCCACCCCGGCGTGCACTACGTCCCCGAGAACTCCGAGTTCCACGTCCGCAGCGGCCTGGTCGCCTGGGAGCACCAGGGCGCCCGCCACGAGCTCACCCTCCGCGCCGGCGAGGCCTACGTTCTCCCCACCGGCTACCGGGTCCACCTCGAGCGGCAGTCGGGCGGCTCGGCCTGGCGCTTGGTGGGCACGCGGCCGGATGGCCTGCTGTGCCACAAGCCCTGCACCGTCTCGGGCGGCGGCAAGTCCGAGATCTCCAAGTCGCTCGACCCCATGATCCAGCGGGCCCCGGTGTTCGTGAAGGAGCACCAGCGGGACATGGAGGCGGTGGCCCAGATCCTGAGGCGGGACTACTCCGCCATCCACCGCAGCCACCCGCCCGACGCCGGCACGCGCCGTCCGCTGCTCTCCCCCCAGCGCTCGTTGGGCTCGGCCATCAAGCTCCTCACCCCCTCGCCGGACTACACCGACGCGCACAACGAATGGGCCCGGGGGCTGTCGCAGACCATCCGGCAGCTGGTCTTCGTGGTGAAGCGCTACTACCAGGCCGAGTGGGGCGACGACTGGCAGCGCCACTTCACCGTCGACCGGGTGAACGGCTACCCCGGCCACGAGCTCAAGTTCGACGGGCAGCGGCTGGTGGCCAACTACCTGCGGGTGGGCTTCGAGCCGGACGGCTCCTCCTGGCGCATGTACAAGCTGCGGCCGGACTTCCACCCCGCCGTGAAGGTGCAGGTGGAGGACGACATCACCGCCTCGGTGGTCTTGCCCCGCGAGCGGGTGGTCGGCCCGGGAGACGACCTCGGCCCCGGCAGCGTCAAGCTGGTGGAGAACTGCGAGGCCCTGCTCTTTCAGCGCCCGGACGACGCCATCCACCGGGGCTTCGACCTGCAGGCCGAGGCCGACATCGCCACCCCCGGCACCTTCCTCTCCAACTTCGAGCCCCTCGACCGCAAGGCGGTGCAGGCGCTGGTCGACAAGGTGGTCGAGTTCGACCTCTTCTCCCCGCCCATGCAGCGGCTTCTCTCCGGCTTCTTGGCCGAGCCGCGCGCCGAGTGGGTGGTGTCCTCGGCCCACCCCCGCCTGGTGGACGGGAAGCCCTCCAAGAACCCCCGCTACCTGCAGCGGCGCCCGGACCGGGCCGACGCCCGAGCCACCCACCTGGCCGAGGTGGCCTCGCGCCTCCACCGCCGCATCCCCGCCGACCGGCCGGTTCTCGCGCCGGTGGGAGCGGTCCTGGCCGGCCGCCGCACCAACCCCCCCCAGCCCGAGATCGGCGCCCCGCCCCTGGCCGTGTACAGCCCCATCCACTACCAGGAGCTCCCCGAGCTGTTCATGGACTGGATGGCCAGCCTCACCGGCAAGTCGCCCTCCACCACGGGCTTCGGCAGCGAGGGCGCCCTCACCAAGGGACCCTTCAACGCCGTCTGGCCGGTGGTGGACCTGAACAACGCCCTCCTCTCCGCCATCCTCACCGGCAGCGCCGGCTTCACCACCGCCGCCGGCTGGGTCGGACCGCGCTTCCGGGTGGACCACGACGTCAGCATGCTGGTGCCGGAGATCTGGTGCCGGATGAAGCCCGAGGAGCGAGATCCCGCCTGGCTGGTGGCCAACGGGTACCTGGAAAGGGTCGAGGACTTCGAGCTCGACGGCCGCAAGGTGCTGGCCAGCCGCCTGGGCTGGCGGATCACCTCGCGCTTCGCCGACCACTTCCTGGGCCGGCTCTTCGAGACGCCCAGCGCCGTCTTCGCCGAGGAGATGCTCCGACCCGAGCTGCAGGGCTGGGACGTATTCGCCTCTGGGGTGGATGCCATCGTCGAGGCCCAGACGCGGGTGGCCCGGAGCTT